>WNFU01001701.1_pt1 | contig 30753 bp, 31 predicted proteins | sample 5400121 | NCBI WGS metagenome assembly WNFU01 (sample SAMN13153360, study PRJNA577476) | soil metagenome | isolation source: 100 cm soil or saprolite under grassland replicate 1 | place: USA:California | collected 2016-06-15
GGTTCCCGCGCCGAACGGCTGGTCGGCCGCGGGGAGGGGACGGCGGCCGATCAGGAGACAGCCATGGTGGATCCCATCGTCACGAAGAACTGGCGCGACCTCATCAAGCCCCGCGGGCTCACGGTCGACCAGGAGTCCCTCTCCAACACCTACGGCAAGTTCGTGGCCGAGCCGCTCGAGCGCGGCTTCGGCATCACGCTCGGCAACTCGCTCAGGCGCGTGCTCCTCTCGTCGCTGCAGGGCGCGGCGATCACCTCGGTGAAGATCGAGGGCGTCGAGCACGAGTTCATGACCATCCCCGAGGTCGCCGAGGACGTCACCGACATCATCCTCAACCTCAAGGAAGTCCTCCTCCAGATCCACACGAACGACGTGAAGACGATTCGGATCGAGGCGGACGGGCCCCGCGAGATCAAGGCGGGCGACATCATCGCCGACCCGCAGGTCGAGATCCTGAACCCGGGCCACCACGTCCTCACGATCAGCGAGGGCGGCCGGGTCCGGATGGAGATGACGGCGCGGCGCGGCCGCGGCTACGTGCCGGCCGAGAAGAACAAGGTCCCGGGTCAGCCCATCGGCACCATCCCCGTCGACGCGCTCTTCAGCCCGATCCGGAAGGTGAACTACCAGGTCACGAACGCCCGCGTCGGGCAGCAGACCGACTACGACAAGCTCACGCTCGAGCTCTGGACGGACGGTTCGGTCGCCCCGAACGACGCGATCGCCTACGCCGCCAAGATCGTGAAGGAGCAGCTCTCGATCTTCATCAACTTCGACGAGGCCGAGGAGCCCGCCGAGGAGGTGAAGCCGGTCGAGGAGCAGAAGCTGAACGAGAACCTGTTCCGGTCGGTGGACGAGCTCGAGCTCTCGGTCCGCAGCGCGAACTGCCTGCAGAACGCGAACATCAAGACGATCGGCGATCTCGTGCAGAAGACCGAGGCCGAGATGCTCAAGACGAAGAACTTCGGCCGGAAGTCGCTGAAGGAGATCAAGGAGATCCTGGCCGAGATGGGCCTCTCGCTCGGGATGAAGCTCGAGAACTGGCCGCCCAAGACCGCGCCGCAGGGCGCGCCCAAGGTCTAACGACCGCGGGGACGTAAGGAGAGCACGAGATGAAACACCGCGTCGTCGGCCGCCGGCTCGATCGCACCACCGAGCACCGCACGGCCATGTTCCGGAACATGGTGACGTCGCTCATCCGCCACGAGCGGATCACGACCACCACCCCCAAGGCGAAGGAGCTGAAGCGCTTCGCCGACAAGATCATCACCCTCGCGAAGCGCGCCACTCCGCACGCGCGCCGCATCGCGAACCGCGACGTCCGCGACGTCGAGGTGCTGAACAAGCTGTTCGGGCCGATCGCCGACCGCTTCAAGGCGCGCCCGGGCGGCTACACGCGCCTCGTCCGCGTCGGCCGCCGCGCCGGCGATAACGCCGAGCTCGCCATCATCGAGCTGCTCGACCGCAAGCCCGCCGCGCCCGCCGAGGGCGAGGAGAAGGGCGAGGCGAAGGCCGCGAAGGCGCCGAAGGCGCCCAAGGCCGAGAAGAAGCCGAAGGCCGAGAAGGCCGAGAAGCCTGAGAAGAAGGCCAAGAAGGCGAAGGAGTAGCCGTTCGCCTCTAAAGGGCATCAGGGGCCGCGCGTCATCGCGCGGCTCTTTGTTTTCGGGGGGACGCTCGCCTCGCTTCGCTCGGTTCGCGCCCCCCTGAGCCCCCCGCTCGCTTTTCCCCTGCGCGCTGATAAGAATGGGCGCCGCCGATGCCGCCGCTCTATCAGGACCCGCTCTCGGCCGTGCCCGGCGCCGAGTGGCGCTGGCTCGACCTCGCCCGCGCGCTCTCGCAGGTGTCCTGCGAGGTGTGGGCGCTCGCGCTCATCGCCCTCGCCGTCTACTCGTTCCTCGAGGATGACGTGAAGGGCGTCCTGAAGGCCTTCCTGCCGCTCGCGCTGGCGCTCGCGGCGGCGGGCGCGGTCGCGCTCCTCGCGCGCGCCCTGGGCGGCGCCCCTCGCCCGCTGGAAGGCGCAGGGCACGCGGTAGCGCCGCTCCTGCGGCGCGCGTTCCCGTCCGGCCAGGCCGCCGCCGTGGCGGTCTTCGCCACCTACACCGCGCTCGTCTACGGCAGGCGGGCCCTCCCGGCGGTCGTCGGAGCGGTCCTCGTCGGCGCTGCGCGGGCGCTCGGCGCGCCGCACTGGGCGGCGGATCTCGCGGGCGGCGCGATCGCGGGGATCCTCCTCGCGTTCGCGGCGTACGCGGCCACCCTTCGACTCGTGCCGAGGGGTCACCTCGCGCGGTTGCGCGAGCGGCGGGACGGCGTTCCTGCGCCCGCTGGCCGCGCTTCCCCTTGACTCAGAAGCTAAGTTGGCGTAAAGAAACCCACTTTTTCGTGGGCCGCCCGTCGCGCGCGCGACGGAAAAGCGTCCGCGATACAAAGCTTTAGGAGGCATCCATGGCAGTGGTTCTTCGGCTCTCGCGCGCCGGTACGCACAAGGCGCCCTTCTATCACGTGGTGGCGACCGACTCGCGCAAGCCGCGCGACGGCCGGTACATCGAGGACGTCGGCGTCTACGATCCGACCCGGACGCCCGAGAAGATCGAGCTCAAGGTCGAGCGGATCGAGCACTGGCTGAAGGCCGGCGCGAAGCCGAGCCAGACCGTGGCGATGATCCTGAAGCGCGCGATCGCGAACAAGCCCGCCGAGAAGAAGGCCTAGCGCGCGATGCGCGACCTCGTCCTCTGGCTCGCCCAGGAGCTCGTCGAGAAGCGGGACGCCGTCCGCGTCGACACGATCGAGCGCGACCGCTCGACCGTGTTCGAGCTGACCGTGGACCCCGACGACCTCGGGCGCGTCATCGGGCGCGGCGGGCGGACCGCCAAGGCGTTCCGGACAGTCCTCGACGCCGCGGCTCGGCGCGACGGCCGGCGCGCGGTGCTCGACATCCTCGACTGACGGGCGCCCGTGGCCCTCGTCCGGATCGGAAAGGTGGTCCGCGCGGTCGGGCTGAAGGGGTTCGTCGGGATCGCGGGTTCGTCGGGGGCGCTCGGAGAGGTCGCCGCGATCGTGCTCCGGCGCGCCGGCGCGGACGAGACGCGGCGGATCGAGGAGGCGCGGCCGCAGGGGCGCGTGTGGGCGGTGAAGCTGGAGGGTGTCTCCGACCGCACGGCGGCGGAGGGGCTCGTCGGAGCGGAGGTGCTCGCGCCGCGCGATGAGCTGGAGGAGGCCGGTGAGGGTCAATATCTATGGACCGACCTCGAGGGGCTCGAGGTCGTGACGGTGGCGGGCGAGCTGGTGGGGCAGGTGACGGAGCTGTACGAGACGGGCGGGGTGGACGTGCTCGTCGTCACCGGTGGCGCCCGGGGCGAGAAGCTGATCCCGCTCGCGCCGTACGTCGAGGTGGACCGGGCGGCGCGCCGGATCGTGGTGGACCCGCCGGATGGGCTTCTGGACTGAAGAGACGGAAGGAGGCCGCGAGGAGAACGAGGACGTGCCCTGAGCGAAGACCGCGAAAGCGGCCGAAGTCGAAGGGTGAGGCGAGCGAGGCATGAGAACCTTGGAGGTCGAGATCCTGACGCTGTTCCCGCGGATGTGCGAGGGCTACCTCGCCGAGTCCATCCTCGGGAAGGCGCGGGCGAGCGGCCTCCTGGCGGTGCGAGTGAGCGACGTCCGCGACCACGCCCCGGGAAAGCACCACGTCACCGACGACGCTCCCTACGGAGGTGGCGCCGGCATGGTGATGAAGCCGGACCCGCTCGTGGACGCCATCGAGGCGGCCCGGGGGCGGCTCCCCGGCGCGACGGTGGTGCTGACGAGCCCTCGCGGCGTGCGGTTCGACCAGGCGCTCGCGCGCCGCTTCGCAGAGCAGGGCAGGCTGATCCTCGTGTGCGGCCGGTACGAAGGAGTGGACGAGCGGGTGATGACGGCGGTGGACATGGAGGTCTCGATCGGAGACTTCGTCCTGACGGGTGGCGAGCTCGCGGCGCTCTGCGTCGCCGATGCGGCGGCGCGGCTCGTCCCGGGCGTCCTCGGCAACGAGGACTCCGCCGGCGCAGAGAGCTTCGCGGGCGAGGACGGGCTCCTCGAGCACCCGCACTACACGAGGCCCCCGGAGTTCCGGGGGATGAAGGTTCCGGAGGTCCTCCTCTCGGGAGACCACCGGCGGATCGAGCGGTGGCGGCGGCGCGAGTCGCTGCGCGCCACCCGAGAGCGAAGGCCGGACCTCTACGCGAGGCTCGACCTCTCCCAGGACGACCTCCGGCTCATCGACGCCGGAGACGACGAGCTGTAAAGGAGAACGACGTCATGCTGCGCAAGGCGATTGCCGACATCCAGGCGAAGTACGTTCGCAAGGACCTCCCCGAGATGCGGTCGGGCGACACGGTCCGCGTCCACACGAAGATCAAGGAAGGCGACAAGGAGCGCATCCAGGTCTACGAGGGCGTGGTCATCGCCTATCGGAAGGGGACCCCGGGCAGCTCCATGTTCACCGTGCGGAAGGTGAGCTACGGCGTGGGCGTCGAGCGCATGTTCCCGGTGCACAGCCCACGTATCGACAAGATCGAGGTGCTGGGCCACGGCGAGGTCCGCCGCTCGCGCCTCTACTACCTGCGCGATCTGCAGGGCAAGGCCGCCCGCCTGCACCAGGAGGAGGGGAGCCACGAGGCCGCCGCTCCGGCCGCCCCGACCCCTGCGCCGGCGCCGGCGCAGTAGGGCCGGCTCGCACCTCCGTGAGCGCGCGGCGGTCGTCGCCGCGCGCTCACCGTGCTTCCCGCACGCCGGGTGTGGCGGTAAGATCCGCCCGTCGTGATCATCCTAGAGTTCGCCGCGCAGGGCATCCGCGGCGTGGCGCCCTCGGGCGGCCGCGCCACGCTCCGCCCCGGCTACAACGTCATGCCCGCGGACGGCGCCACGCTCCGGCGCCTGCTCGAGGCGCTGTTCTACCCGGACCCGAAGGACGCCGACGCGCTGCCGCGCGCCACGGGCGGCCCCGCGAACGCGCCCGTCCGCGCCGGCCTCACCATCGTCGGGAACGATCGGGTGACCTACCGGCTCGTCCGCGACTTCACCGCGGGTGCGCAGCTCCACCGCTTCGACCCGGAGAGGCGCTCGTTCGCGCTCGTCTCGCAGAACCTCGCCGAGATCGGGCAGGTGATGCAGAAGACGATCGGCGTGCCACCGCCGGGCAGGCTCGGCGCGCTCCTGTCGCTCGCCGCGGCGGACCTCCCGTCGAAGCAGGGCGGGGCCGCGACGCTCCCGAGCGCCGCGCCGCAGCGCGCCTCGCTCACGCCCGAGCAGGGCCGCAAGCGGATCGACGCGCTCAAGGTCGAGCTCGCGAAGGCGAAGATCGCGGAGAAGCTCCAGTACCAGCTCGACGGGCTGCAGTCGAAGCTCTTCAAGCTCGAGGAGGCGCTGAGGGGCGGCGCGAAGATCCGCGAGGGGCTCGAGACGGCGGAGGCGGCGCGGGCGGACGTCGAGGCAGCGGCGCGGGTCGCCGCGAAGCTCGGCGACGCCGAGGCGAAGCTCGACGCCTTCGACAAGGCGACCGCGAAGCGCGAGGAGGCGCAGGGCAAGGTCGTCGCGGAGCGCGAGGCGCTCGCGGCGGCGGACGCGGTGGGCGCGCCGAGGCCGTTCTGGCATGACCCGCTGTTCTGGGCGGGAGCCGGCGCCGGCCTCCTCGTCGCCGCGGTGGCGCTCCTCGGCGCCTCGCCGCAGTCGGACCTCCGCTACGTCGCGCTCCTCGACATGCCCGCCTTCGGGTGGGCCGGCTGGGTCGCGCTCCGCTGGGTCGGCGCGCTCGAGGACTGGGAGCGGGTCGCGCGGCGCCGGCGCGTCGTCGACGACTGGGAGAAGAAGGTCGAGGCGCAGTACGGGAGGGACGCCGTCGAGATCCGCGAGGCGGTGATGGCGCTCGGCGTCTCGAAGCCGGCGGAGCTGAAGGAGGCGGTCGGCCGGGTCGCCGACGCGGACGCGGTCGTCACGGAGTGGCGGAACCGGCTCGCCGACTGGGAAGCGTCGCCCGACGCGCGGGGCGCGCTCGCCGAGAAGGCGAAGGTCGAGGATGCGCTCCGCGTCGTCGAGTTGCGCCTCTCCTCCGAGGTCGGCGGGTTCGTGCGCGACGCGCGCTCGATCGAGTCGGAGCTCCAGCGCATCGAGGCGGACTCGGCCGCCCCCGCCCCTGCCGCGGCACCCGCTGCGGCTCCCGCGGCACCGCCGCGCCCCGTGGGCGAGCCGCTCAAGAAGCTCCTCGAGCGCGCCGCCGCGGAGCTCGGCGCAAGCCCGGCCGCGGCGGTCCGCGCCGTCTCCCAGAAGGCGTCCCAGGCGCTCTCCGGCCTCTCCTTCCAGCGGCTGCAGGCGATCCAGGTGGACGATCGCGGCAACCTTCAGGTGCAGACGGGGGGCCGGGCCGTCGCCGCGATGACGCTCTCGCCCGCGGACCGCGATCTCGTCTTCATCGCGCTCAAGCTCTCCTTCGTCGAGCAGGCCCTCGCGGCAGGGAAGGTGGTCGCGATCGCGGAGGACGCGTTCGGCGGCCTCTCCGAGGGGGCTCGGCGCTTCGCGGCGCGGCTCCTGAAGCAGATCGCGAAGCCGGGGCAGCTCCTCCACGCGACCTCGGATCCGTCGTTCCGGGAGGCGGCGGACCACGCCGCGTGACCGTGGTCGGAGGTCCACGCGACGGCGGCCGGCGCGCGCGCGGGCGCGAGGCGGAGGCGCTCGCCGCGGCGTTCCTCGAGGAGCGGGGCTACCGGATCCTCGACCGGAACCACGCGCTGCGCCGCGGCGAGGTCGATCTCGTCTGCGAGGCGGGCGGGCTCCTCTGCTTCGTCGAGGTCCGGAGCCGCACCGGCGACGCGCACGGCGGTCCCGAGGAGACGGTGGACCGCCGGAAGGCGCGACGGGTCGTCCTCGCCGCGACCGACTGGGCGGACCGCAATGGCGGGGCGGCCCGGGACATCCGCTTCGACGTCGTCGCGGTCACGTTCGGTGACGACGTCGCGCCGCGGATCGTCCACTTCCCCGGCGCGTTCGACGCGGATGGCGCGGCGGGGGTCTGGTGACGGCCCCCAAGTTTACTGCAGGGAGGCAGTCCTTGACCGGGACGCTCTACGTGGTGGCGACGCCGATCGGGAACCTCAGCGACCTCTCGCCGCGCGCGGCGGAGGTGCTCCGGTCGGTGCGCGCCGTCGCGGCGGAGGACACGCGCCGGACGCTGAAGCTCTTCGCGCACCTCGGGGTCGCGGCGCCGCCGCTCCTCTCACTCCCCGCGTTCGACGAGCGCGGCCGGCTCGCGCCGGTGCTCGATCGGCTCCGCTCCGGGCACGACGTCGCGCTCTGCACCGACGCCGGCACGCCGGGCGTCTCGGACCCCGGGGCGGCGCTCGTCGCGGCGGCATGGGAGGCGGGGGCACGGGTGGTGCCGATCCCCGGCCCGAGCGCGGCGCTCGCGGCGCTCGCGGCGTCGGGGTTCCCGGCGGACCGCTTCCTGTTCGTCGGGTTCCTGCCGCGGAAGGGCGGGGCGCGTGCGGAGGCGCTCCGGGCCCTCGCCGCGCCGGGCGCGACGGTCGTCCTCTACGAGGCGGGGAATCGGACCCGGTCCACCCTCGAGGACCTCTGCGCGGCGCTCGGCGACCGCGACGCGCTCGTCGCGCGGGAGCTCACGAAGCTGCACGAGGAGCTCGCGCGCGGACCGCTCTCCACGCTCGCGGAGCGGTTCTCGGGCGAGGTGCTCGGCGAGGTGACGATCGTCGTGTCGGGCGCGGGCGCGCTCCCCGTCGTGGCGGCGCCCGAGGAGCCGCTCGAGGCGGAGCTGCGGCGCCGGCTCGCCGCGGGGGAGCCGCCCTCGGCGCTCGCGCGCGAGGTCGCCCGCGGTCGTGGCCTGAAGCGCGCCGACGTCTACGCGGAGCTGGAGCGGCTGAAGAAGGGCCCGCGCTAGAACTGCAGCACGCCGGCGAAGGCGAGCTCGAACACGCTCACCTCCGAGATCCGGAACCGCCGGCCCGGCGCGTCGTAGCGCCAGTCGAAGTTCGGGTTCATCGCGGCGAGCTCGAGCGGGCGGCCGGTGGCGGGGTCGAGCGCAGGGGTCGAGCCGCTCTTCCCGAGCGACTCGCCGGTGAGGTAGTGCGCGGTCCGCGTCGAGAGCGACGCGGTCGTCTGGAGCGAGACGAACTTCGACGCGCGGAGGTAGAGGCCGACGAGCGCGCCCATCTCGAGGTAGCCCTCGGTCTGGAGGAGCTTCCCCGTCGCGTCGGTGAGCTCGTTGTAGAAGCGCTGCGACGACGTGTAGTCGGCGTGCACCCGGAAGTCGAGCGAGACCCGCTGCGACTCGACCGCGTCCTCGTACGGCACGACCTCGGTCCCGAAGGTGAGCCCGACGACCCAGGGCAGCTTCGCGCCCGCCTCGGAGCCCCACGACGCGCAGTTCGCGACCGCGGCGTCGTTCATCTGCTGCACCGGCATCGCCGTCGTGAGCTCCTTCGCGTTCTTGCAGTTGGAGTAGGTCGTCGCCGACTTGAAGGCGGTCGTGACGTGTGCCTTCACGTACGGATCGACGTAGCCCATCCGGCGGGACATGGTCGTGTAGAGATCCCACTTCCAGATGCGCTCGCCGAACGGGCCGGGCTTCGCCGGGACGTCGTACGGCGACGACCAGGTCGTCCCGCGGTCCTTCGCGGGGTCGTAGAGCGTCGCGGTCGGGAAGGTGACGTCGAGGCCCACGAGCCAGAACGGCTTCGTGTCGTCCTTCTGGTCGTTGAAGATGCCCCAGGCGAGCCCCGCCTTGAAGTCGCCGGCGCGGCCGCCGTGATAGACGGTCGTCTTCGGCGCGACGGGGAAGAGCGGGCAGGGGGCCGGGATGCACGGGTCCCCCTGCGCGTCGATGCCGTTGCCGTCGATGGACCTCGGATCCGTCGGGTTCGGGCCGCTGGCCTGCCCATACACGAGGCCATACCGCCAGGTTCGGTCGTCGCCGAGCACGTACGGCAGCTCGAAGTGGAACTCGAGGTCGTTCCAGAGGCCGACGGCGACGCGCGGCACGATGGCGTTCCGGGTGCGGTCGTACCGCAGCTCGTCGCCCTCGACGATGGTCCCGGCCGTGGTGACGCCGCCGGCGCGCTCGCGCGTGATGGTCCCCCGCTCGTTGAAGCGGTCCCAGCGGATCGAGATGTCGATGTCGAACGGGTTCCCCGGCTCGCCGCTCGTCGCGACGCGCGTGATCTCGGCCGCAGCGGCGGGACCGGCGAGCACGGCGAGGACGAACGCGATGAGGGCGCCGTGGAGCCGCCGCATGAACTCCTCCCGAGCTGCAAACGCGCGAAACACGCGGAGAATCGACTCGGCGACGCTAGCAGCGGCCCCCCTGCGGGTCAAGCGAGCGGCCCCACGGCCGTGCGCGAGCGGCGCAGCTCGCTCGCGAACCGCGAGCTACTCTCGGTCCGGCGAGGTGGTCGCGACGCTGCGGGCCCGGCGCCGCGCCGCGAGCACCCACCGCGCCCCTCTCGTCCGCCCGCGGCGCGCGAGGAACCCTGCCGCGGCGAGGTCGCGCTGCGCCTGGCGCATGGAGGCGCGCCCCTTCAGCGCGGCGCGGTACTCGGCGAGGGTCACGGACCCCTGCCGCTCCGCGATGCGTCGGAGCAGGTTCAGCCGCTCGGCCGGTCCGAGGGTCCCGCGGGCGGGGATGCCGAGCTCCTTCGCGAAGGGCTCCTCTCGCCCGAGGTAGCCCCAGCGCTTGTACTCGGCGAGGGACTCCTCGGCGTCGCGGCGCGCCTGCGCCCCGCCGAAGGCGCGGGTGCCGGCGAAGAACCGCTCACCCGCCGCGGGGTGGAGCGGGGCGGTGACGAACCGGGCCCAGTCGTCGAGCTCCGCCGATCGCGCCGCGCGGCGCGCGAACTCGAGCGCCACCGCGACGGTGGCCGGCCAGCGCGCGCGCAGCGCCGCCCGCCTGAGCGCGAGCGCGTCGAACCGGTCGTACGAGCGCGCGAGCAGCTCGACGACCACCCAGAGCAGGCGCGGCTCGTGGCGTGCCGCCTGCGCTGCGAGCACGACGAGCTCCTCCCGCGACGGCCGCCCGAAGCGCCACCGCGCGCGGCGCCCCTCGACGCGCGCGCCGGCGAGCGCGAGCTCGTGGTAGAGCCGCGCGAGCTCGCCCTCCTCGCGGGGGACCTGGCCGAGATCCGTCACGGCGCTCCCCCGGCGACGTCGTCGTAGAAGTCGAGCGCGTCCTGCGCCCCCGGCAAGCGCCGCTCGGCGAGCGACTGGAGCTGCCGCTCGACGATCGCGAGGTCGGGCCCGCGCTTGAGCAGGGCGCGAGCGTGGCCGACGTCCTTCTCGCGCCCCGCGAAGCACTTCATGACGAGGAGGTCCTCCACCCCGAGCGCGAGGACGCGCAGGCGCTCGCCCTCGAACACCGGTTTCAGGCGGGCGCCGTAGTCCGCCGGGAGCACGTAGGCGAACGTCTCGAAGTGCGGGTTGATCCAGTCCGGCGGGAGCCCGCGCTCGCGCGCCACCGCCCGGATCGCCGGGAGGAACTCGTCGAGGGACCCCTCCTGCGGGTAGGCGTCCACGTCCATCGTCCGCACCGGGATCCGGTAGGCGAGCATCATGGCCGTGCCGCCGCCGGCGACGAGCGTGAGCGTCCGGCCGACGCGGGCGTCGAGCGCCCGGAAGGCCTCCCGGAGGCCGGCGGCGTCGAGGGGGGCGTAGCGGCTCGTCATGGCGTCAATGATATGCCATGGAGCGATCATGGCGTAAAGCGCGGGACGGGTCGCCGCGGCACGCCCTCAGGAGAACCTACTCCTCGCCCTCGACCGCGCCGCGCAGCCCGAGGTCCTTCATCTTCACCTGGAGCGACTTGCGGCTGATCTGCAGGCGCTTCGCGGCGCGCGTGACGTTCCCGCCCGTCTCCTCGAGCGCGCGGGTGATGAGCTCCTTCTCGAGCTCCGCCTGCGCCTGCCGGACGATCTCCTTCATCGACGCGCCGGAGGGCGCCGCGATCGCGCCGAGCGGGCCCATCGCGGCGATCGGCACGGGCGGCTGCGCGCCCCGCTCGCGGAGCGAGTCGGGGAGCGCCGAGGCGAGGATGAGCGGGCCGTCGGCGAAGAGCACCGAACGCTCCATCAGGTTCTCGAGCTCGCGGATGTTCCCGGGCCAGGCGTAGCCGAGGAGGAGCTGCAAGGCCTCGTCCTCGATCGCCTCGACGCGCTTCCCGAGCCGCTCGTCGTACTTGTGGATGAAGTGGCGCACGAGGAGCGGGATGTCCTCGCGCCGGTCGCGCAGGGGCGGCAGCTCGATGGGCACGACCGCGAGCCGGTAGTAGAGGTCCTCGCGGAACTTGCCGTCCGCGATGAGCTGCTTCAGATCCCGGTTCGTCGCGGCGATGAGCCGGACGTCCACGCGCAGGGTCTTGATGCCGCCGACGCGCTCGAACTCCGACTCCTGCAGCGCCCGCAGGAGCTTCACCTGCATCTCGACCGGCACCTCGCCGATCTCGTCGAGGAAGAGCGTCCCGCCGTCGGCGAGCTCGAACCGCCCGGGCTTCGAGCCGACCGCGCCGGTGAAGGCGCCGCGCTCGTACCCGAAGAGCTCGCTCTCGACGAGATCCTTCGGGATGGCCGCGCAGTTCACCTTGATGAGCGGCTTGTCGCGCCGCGTCGACCCGCGGTGGAGCGCCTTCGCGATGAGCTCCTTGCCGGTGCCGCTCTCGCCGGTGATGAGCACGGTCGAGGGCGAGTCCGCCACCTTCGCGACGATGTCGTAGATGCCCTTCATCCCCGGCGACTCGCCGACGAGCGGCGGCCGATCGCCGTCGGCGAAGTTCGCGTGGACGTTCTGGCGCTCGAGATCGTGCGCGCGCGCGGCCTTCGCGATGACCTTCTTCAGATCCTCCTGCTCGAAGGGCTTCGTGATGTAGTCGAACGCCCCCGCCTTGAGCGCCGCGACGGCGCTATCCACCGAGCCGTGGGCGGTGATGACGATGACGGGGATATCCGGGAACTCGCCGGCGACGCGGCGCAGGAGCTCCATCCCGCCGAGCCTCGGCATGACGAGGTCCGTCACGACCACGTGCACCGGCGTCTTCTGCAGGACGCCGAGCGCCTGCTCGCCGTCCGCGGCGGTCGTGACCTCGTACCCCTCGCGCTTCAGCATCGCGGCGAGGACGCGCCGGATGTTCACCTCGTCGTCGACGATGAGGACGTGGGCCACGGCGGCTCGTTTAACACGAACGGCTACGGGTGCGCTGCCTCACGTCACGCCTGCTGCTTCTTCCGCTTGCGGCGGCGCCGCAGCCGCGCCTCGGCGCGCTCGCGCCGCTTCTCGCGCTCGCGCGCCCGCTCGTCGTCCGAGAGCTTCGGCCGCGCGTACTCCGGCGGCCGCTCCTCGCGGAGCCCCGGGAGCGAGATCAGCAGCTCGGCCCCCGCGCCCACCGGGGAGCGCACGACGATCGAGCCCTGGTGCGCCTTCACGATGCGCTGGCAGATGGCGAGGCCGAGGCCGGTCCCCTTCTCCTTCGTCGTGTAGAAGGGGACGAAGATGCTCTCTCTCGCGTCGTCCGGGATGCCGGGGCCGGTGTCGCGGAAGCGGATCTCGACGACGTCGGCGCGACGCGACCCCTCCCGCCAGAAGGCGAGCTCGTCGCGCGCCACCCGGGTCGAGACGTGGAGCCGCCCGCCCCCGGGCATCGCCTGAAAGGCGTTCAGGGCGAGGTTCAGGAACACTTGCTTCAGCTGCTCCGCGTCCGCCTGGACGCGCGGGAGCCAGTCCGCGAGCTCGAGCTCCACCGCCACGTTCTCGGGCACCTGCGCCTGGAGGAGCTTGAAGGTCTTCTCGACGACCTCGTTCACGCTCGACGGCGCCATCGACGGCTTGAGCGGCCGCGAGTAGTCGAGGAACTGGGTCACGACGCCGTTCAGGCGGTTCACCTCCTCGATCATGATCTCGAGGAACTCGCGGTCCTCCGGCGGGAGCTTCTGCGGGTCGAGGTACTGGACGGCTCCCTTGATCGCCGCGAGGGGGTTGCGGATCTCGTGGGCGAGGCCGGCCGACATCTCGCCGAGCGCGGCGAGGCGATCCTTCTCCTTCATCTGCTGGTAGAGCTTGGAGTTCTCGATGACGAGGGCGCAGCGGTCGGCGACCTCGAGCAGTGCCGCGATCTCGTCGGAGGCGAACGCCTCCGTGACCCGCTCGTCCCAGCAGTCGAGGAAGCCGACGATGCCGGCGCCCGCGAGGAGCGGCATCGCGATGCCGGCCTTCATGGTCGCCATCACGCCGCGTGCGTCCGAGAGCCGCCGCAGCTCCTCCGCGATCGCGGCGGGGGCGCCGCGGCCGCTGCGGCTCTCGTGCTCGGCGGGCCCGGGCGGCAGGAGCGCGCGCAGCTCGGCGACCCGCCGGTCGATGTTCTCGAGCAGGATCGCCTTCTGCCCCGACGAAGACGCGGCGAGCAGGGCGCGCGCGGTGGCGGGCTCGAGGAAGGGCGCCGGCGGCGGGCCGCGGAAGTCGAGGAGCCGATAGCCAGGCCGGTCGTCGGCGAGGAGCCAGAGCGAGCAGTGCGTGACCCGCCGCGTCTCGACGAGCCCGTCGAGGACCACCGCCGCGAGGCCCGCCGGGTCGATGACGTTGCCGGTCCGGTCGCGCAGCTTCTCGAGCCCCTGCACGAGCTCGTACCGCTCGTGGAAGAGCGTCGCGACGACCCACTCCTCGACCTTCTCCCGGAGCGGCTCGAACAGGGAAAGGATCACGAACGAGGCGACGACGGTGTTGAAGTAGAAGAGCTCCGGCCGATCGCCCACCCACGAGACGAGCCCGCCGTAGATCATCACGAGCACGAGGCCGAGCGCGGTGACGACCACGATCTTCCCGAGGAACTCGTGCAGGTCGAGCAGCCGGTGGCGCTGCAGGGTCTGCGAGAGGAAGAACATGAAGACGGTGAGCGCGATCGAGCCCGTCCCCTCGAGCGGGTAGGGCAGACCGAAGCGCGGCAGCATGTCGAGCGTCGAGAAGAGCACCGCGATGAGCGCGCCGACGAACAGGTAGAGGAGACGCGCCCGCTCGACCTTGGTCTGCGAGGCGACCATCTTCCGCCACAGGACCGAGAGGACCGTCGCGAGCCCGCCGACGACGTACGCCGCGACCACGAGCTTCGCCGCCTTGACGTGGACGAGCGGCGTGAGCGCGACCACGATGCCGGTGAGCGAGCCTGCGAGCATCGCGTTGCGGGCCCGCCGGGCGGGGCGCCGCGCGACCCCCAGGAACTCGAGGAAGAAGGCGAGCGCGGCCGCGGGGACGAGCGCTCCGGAGGCGACGGCGAGCCGGTCCCACCACACGGCCCCGAACGTGTCCGCCCAGCGGAGGAGGAACACCCCGAAGGAGAAGAGGAACAGGTCCGCCGAGAAGAGCGCGAAGAGCGTGAAGACCCGGGAGCGCTTGTCGCGCAGCAGCGCCGCGATCGCGAGCGCGAGCGTCACGATCGCCGCGAGCAGGGCGGCCTGAGTGCGGATGTCCACGCGCCCGGGATCCTAGACGGTTTCGGGGACCCGCGCTCGGCGGCGCGCGCGGGAATCGCCCGCTCCGCCCGCGGGTTCCCTGCCGGGAGCTGGGGCGGGCGGTCTGCCGCCGCCCGGACGGCTCCTTGACCTTGCAGACTCCGCCCTCCACTGTTCACCCGCCGATGCCGCACGCCCTCCTGGCCGTCCTCCTCGCGGCTGCCCCGCTGACCGCCGCAGACCTGACCCCGCTCCTCGCCGACGGCTCGGCCGGGGACGGGAAGGCCGCCTTCGACGCGGGTCGCTACGCCGACGCGGCGCAGAAGCTCGCGCGGAGCCCGCTCCCCGGCGCGGCGTTCCTCCGGGCCATCGCGCTCGTGAGGGAGCGACGCCCCGAGGAGGCGCTCCGCGCCGCCGAGGGTCTCGAGGCGAAGCTCCCGGAGATCGGGGACCGGATCGCGTGCCTGCGCGCCGAGGCCCTCGAGGAGGTCGGCCGCCCGCGGGACGCGCTCGCTGCCTGGGCGGGCGTGCCGGACGGCTCGCTCCGCGGCGCCGAGGCGCGGCTCGCGCGCGCCCGCCTCGCTGCGTCGCTCGGCGACCCGGACGGTGCGCTGGGTCACCTCGCGCCGCTCCTCGCGCTGCCCCGTCCGGCGGACGCATCGCGCCCCGACTTCGCCGCGACGGCGCTCCTCCTCGCGGGCCGGCTCTCGGCCGCGAAGGACCCGGCGGCGGCGCGCCGCACCCTCCTCGACTGCTGGTCGGGCCACCCGCTCGCGCCCGAGGCCCTCGAGTGCCGGAGCGCGCTCTCGAAGCTACCCGAGCCCCACGGCGCGGCGCCGGCCTCCGAGGACGTCCTCCGCCGGGCCGAGGCGCTCCTCGACGCGAACCGGAACGGCGCCGCGCTCGAGCTCCTGCGGCCGCTCCTCGAGGATCTCCCGGCCGCGGCCCCGGGCGAGCCGTTCGCCTGCCGCGCTCGCGCTGCCGCCGGGCGCGCCCTGCGCAAGGAGCGGAGCTACGAGAACGCGATCACGACGCTCCGCCCAGTCGCCGGCGCCTGCGCGGATCCCGAGGTGCGCGTCCGGTCCCTCTACCTCCTCGCGAGCGCCGCCTCGATCGCGGGCGACCGGGACGAGTCGGTTCGGCTCTATCGCCGGCTCGCGCGCGACTTCCCGGACCACCCGTTCGCGGACGATGCGCTCTTCTACGCGGCGGACCTGCTCGCGCGCCTCGGCCGGACCGACGAGGCGCGCGACGCCCTCGGCGCGCTCGTGCGGGACCACCCGACGGGCGACTTCCGTGACGAGGCGCGCTTCCGCATCGCCTGGCTCGCGCGGCGCGCCGGCGACGTAGACGCCGCCGTCGCCCAGCTCCTCGCCCTCGAGGAGGAGCGGCGCGACGACCCGTACGAGCACGCCCGCGCCGCCTACTGGCGCGCCCGCTTCCTCGCCGGCCGCGGCGAGGAGGGGCGAGCGGCGGCGCGCGCGATCTGGGCCGACCTCGTCCAGCGCTACCCCGCCGACTACTACGGCCTGCTCGCGCGGGCCCGGCTCGCGGGCGGCGCCCTCGGCGCCCCCGCGCTCCCCGCCCCGGTGCTCCTCCCGAAGGCGGTCGCGGAGGCGGAGCTCACCTGGGAGCCGGGCGCGCTGCGCGAGGACCCGCGGTTCCGCGCGGGCGTGCTCCTCCTGCGCCTCGGCCTCTTCCGCGAGGCGGCCGACGAGCTCGGCGCGATCGACCCGCGGCGCCTGCGCGCGGCCGCGGCGGACTCGCCCGACGCCGTCCTCCTCGTCGCGGACCTCCTCGATCGCGCCGGCGATCACCGCGCCGCCCACGGTCTGCTCCGAACGCGCGCCCGCGCCGCGTTCCGCAGGCCGCCGGATGGCGAGAACATCCGCGCCTGGAAGATCGCGTACCCGCCCGCCTACCGCGAGGACGTGAGGCGCTGGGCGGCGCCGGCCGGCGTGCCGATCGACCTCGTCCAGGCGCTCATGCGCGAGGAGAGCGCGCTCGATCCCCGCGCGCTCTCGCCCGCGGGCGCCATCGGGCTCACCCAGCTCATGCTCCCGACGGCGCAGTCGGTCGCGCGCCAGCTCCGGCTCGGCAAGGTCTCGCGCGCCTCGCTCACTGACGCGTCGCTCAATATCCGGCTCGGGTCGCGATACCTCGGGGAGCTCGTGCGCCGGTTCGACGGCTCGATCGCGCTCGCGCTCGCCGCCTACAACGCGGGCGGCGGGGCGGTGAGCCGCTGGCTCGATCAGCGCCGCGGGCTCGAGCTCGACGAGTTCGTCGAGGAGATCCCGGTCGAGGAGACGCGCGGCTACGTGAAGCGGGTCCTCCGCTCCTACGCGGCCTATCGGCTGCTGTACGGCCAGCCGGGCGAGAGCCCGTCCCCCAACGTGAAGCTCGCCCGAGAGCATTGACCGAGCGACCGGAGGGGCAGCCGCCGCAGGCTGCCCTGGAGCCGTGCGGGGAGGGGACTCGCGGTGTTAGGATCTTGCGAACACGATGCTCGACACCGGGGTCCTCGTACTCAATCGGGTCTATCAGCCGGTCCACATCACGTCGGTCAGGCGAGCCTTCGCGCTGCTGTACCAGGGCGCGGCCCGCGCCATCGACGAGGAGTTCAAGCTCTTCGACTTCGAGAGCTGGGCGGCCCTCGCCGCCGCCGCGCACCACGACGCGATCGGGACGGTGAACCGCCGTATCCGGGTGCCGCGCGTCATCGTGCTCCTCGCCTACGAGCACCTCCCGAAGGCCCGCGTCCGGTTCTCGCGGTTCAACATCTACGCGCGCGACGACTCCACCTGCCAGTACTGCGGGCGGAAGTTCCGGCGCACCGAGCTGAACCTCGACCACGTGGTCCCCCGCTCGCGCGGGGGCTCGACGAACTGGGAGAACGTCGTCTGCTCCTGCGTGCCGTGCAACTTGAGGAAGGGCGGCCAGACGCCGGACGAGGCGGGGATGCGGCTCCTGCGCGCGCCCGCACGACCGCGCTGGACGCCGATGTTCCGTAGCGCCACCCGCCGCGCGTTCTACCGCGAGTGGCGGCCGTTCCTGTCGCTCGCGGACGCCGCGTACTGGAATGCCGAGCTGCTGGATTAGCATCCGCGATATCACTGGACGGAAATGTGGGAGCATCCCGTACGGTCGTGTTTTGGAGCCGTTCGCACGATCAGACTAGGATGCTCCCCGTGGGTGACGCGCCGACCCTGAAGCTCGTACGCACGGTCCCGGATGAGCCGGTCCGGCGGCTGCCCGCGCCCGCGCGCCGGCGCGCCCGCCGGGTCATCTCCATTGGCGGCGGCAAGGGCGGCATCGGCAAGAGCCTCATCTCCGCGAACCTCGGCATCGAGCTCGCGCGGCGTGGCAAGCGCGTCGTCCTCGTCGACGCGGATCTCGGCGGCGCGAACCTCCACACGACGCTCGGGATCGACCTGCCGCGCCGGACGCTCTCCGACTTCATCGAGCGGAAGGCGCAGCGGATCGAGGAGGTGGTGACCCCGACCGGCATCGAGAACCTCGGCCTCGTCTCCGGGGCGCTCGACCACCTCGACGCGGCGAACCCGCGCTACGCCCAGAAGATGCGGTTCCTGCGCCACGTGCAGCAGATGGACGTGGACTACGCGATCCTCGATCTCGGCGCGGGGACCCACTCGAACGTGCTCGATTTCTTCCTCGTCTCCGACCACGGCGTCCTCGTGCTCGTCCCGGAACCCACCGCGGTCGAGAACGCGTACCGGTTCGTGAAGGCCGCGTTCTGGCGCCGGATGAAGAACGTCGCGCAGGTCTTCGGGTACGACCCGCTCCTCCGCTCGGTGATGGAGGGCGGGACGTTCAAGAGCCCGGTGGACCTCGTCGCGACGATCGCCGAGCGGGATCCCGACGCGGGGCGGAACCTCGCCCGCCAGCTCGCGCTGTTCCGGCCGCGGCTCATCGTGAACCAGGCGCGCACGCCGCAGGACGCCGACATCGGCCAGGCGGTCGTGGCAGCCTGGCGGAAGTACTTCGGCCTCGAGATGGACTTCCTCGGGACCATCTCCTACGACGACGACATGTGGCGCGCGGTCCGCGCACGGCGCCCGCTCCTCGTGGAACGCCCCGACGTCGCGAGCGCGCGCGCGTTCGCGGCCATCGCCGACTCTCTTCTCGCGCTCGACATGGCCGCCCGGCCGGAGGCGGTCCCGTGAAGCGGCTGTCGGACCAGACGCTGTACGAGATCCTCGAGGTCCCGCCCGACGCGCCGGCGCCCGCGATCGAGGCCGCCTACGAGCGGGTCAGCGCGCTGTACGCGCCGGGATCGCTCGCGACCTACACCCTGATGACGACGGAGGAGGCGGCCCTGCTCACGAGCCGGATCGAGGACGCGAAGCGGACGCTGCTCGACCCCGACGCGCGCTCGCGCTACGACGCGTCGCTCGGCGGTCCCCAGGCGGGAGAGGTCCGCGCCACCGCGAACGGCACGAACGGCGCGGCGACGCCCCCGTTCGGCGCGCTGCCGCCGGTCATCCCGGCGGTGCAGCCGCCGTCTGCCGAGCCGTGCTTCGTCGCGGATGCCCGCGCGCCGAGCGCCCCCGAGCCCCTGGTCGTGGCGCCGCCGGCAACCCCCGGGCCGATCCGGCTCGATCGCGAGATCGCCGCCCCCGCTGCATCACCGCCGCCGTCCGCGCCGGCGCAGGAAGCGGTCCCGATCCCCGAGGACGCGGCCTGGACGGGCGAGGCGCTGCGGCGCGTGCGCGAGGCGCGCGGGGTCACGGTCCCGCAGATCGCGGAGCGGACGAAGGTCACGCGCCACCACATCGAGAACATCGAGGCGGAGCGCTTCTCGGCGCTCCCCGCGCCGGTCTACCTGCGCGGCATCCTGCTCTCCCTCGCCCGCGAGCTGCGGCTCGACGGGCAGAAGGTGGCCCGCGCGTACCTGGATCGCGCCGCTTCGGCCGGAAACCCGCGCTAGGGCCGGTTCGTTGACCCGATCCCCGCCCTAAACTAGCATCCGACCATGCCGCTCATCGACGCACCCGAGGCCGCGATGCGCCTCGCCCGCGCGATCTGCTCGGACGTCTCCCTGTACAACGAGGAGAAGATCGTCCGCGGGGTCGAGCAGGACAACTTCTTCGACGCGCTGAAGGAGGAGCTCGAGGAGGGGCGCGAGCTGTACCGCTCCCGCGTCTCCCCCGACCTCTTCACGCGCACGAACTTCTACGACCGGGCCATCGTCGACGTGATCCTGAAGTCCAAGGGTCACGTGAAGTCGAGGATCTGGTAGTCCCCGGCGGCGCCGGGCACCGCCCGTGAGCGCGCCCGAGCTCCGCTCCTTCATCATCCCGCAGGACCTCGCCGGCGCCCGGCTCGACGTCGCGCTCGCCCGGCTCTTCCCGGATCTCACCCGCTCGCGCGTGCAGCGGCTCGTCGCCGGAGGGCACGTCCAGCTCGCCGGCCGCCCGGCGAAGGCCTCGGCGCGCCTGCGCGGCGGCGAGCCGGTCGAGGTCCGGATCGAACCGCCCGAGCCGTCAGGCGCCGTCGCCCAGGACCTGCCGCTCGCGGTGCTATTCGAGGACGCGCAGCTCGTCGTCCTCGACAAGGCCGCCGGGATGGTCGTCCACCCGGCGCGCGGGACTCCGCACTCCACGGTCGTGAACGCGCTCCTGCATCATCTCGCGGAGGGCGCCGAGCTCCCCCGGGTCGGGCTCGTCCACCGCCTCGACAAGGACACCTCCGGCTGTCTCGTCGTCGCGCGCACCGAGGCGGCGCTCGCCGCCCTGCAGGCGCAGTGGAAGGGCAGGACGGTCGAGAAGGTCTACCTCGCGCTCTGCCACGGGGCGCTCCCGGACTCGGGCCGGCTCGACACGCCGTACGCCCGTCACCCGCGCGACCGGACCCGTTTCACCGGGAAGCTCCGGTCATCGCCACGCCGGGCGTTGACGGAGTGGCGGGTCGTCGAGCGGTTCGGAAAGGATGCCACTCTCGCGGAGGTCACCCTCCACACCGGCCGCACGCACCAGATCCGCGTCCACCTCGCCGAGGCGGGCCACCCGCTCCTCGCCGACGCGGTCTACGGCGGCACGCGGCGCGAGGCGCGAGCGCCGGACGGGGTCGCCGCGCGGGCGGCGGCCGCGATCGGCCGGCAGGCGCTCCATGCCGCGCGGCTCGCGTTCGACCATCCGCGCACCGGCCGGCGGCTCTCCTTCGAGGCGCCGCTGCCGCAAGATTTCCGGCGCGCGCTCGCGGTGCTCAGGGCGAGGTAGGCGCGCGCCGCGTGGTTTGGTCTTGCCCCGGTCTTGGTCAGTCCAGGTCCGGGTCAGGTCCAAGTTTCGCGGCGTCGTGTCAGTCCCCCAGCGAGATCCCGAGGTCCCGGCAGGTGAGGATGGTGTCCGAGTCGAGCGGCACCGTCTTCGTCTTCGAGATGACGTCGGGAATCGGGACCGCCACCATCTCGGGCGGGCGGAACGCGACCATCACGTTCCGTCTTCCCTCGGCGATGATGCGGACCGCGGCCGCGCCGAAGCGCAGCGCGAGGAGCCGGTCGAACGTCGTCGGGGAGCCGCCGCGCTGGAGGTGTCCGAGGACGAGAGAGCGGGTCTCCCTCCCGGTGCGCCGCGCGATCTCGGCGGCGACCTGCTCGGCGACGCCGCCGAGGAGCACCTCGGTCCGGCCGTCGCCGGCGGGGGCACGCGTGATCATCCCGCCGCCGCGCGCGGTCGCGCCCTCGGCCACGACGACGATGCCGTAACGCTTGCCGTGGCGCTCGTTCTCGGCGAAGCGCGCGCAGACCTTCTCGATGTCGTACGGGATCTCCGGGAGGAGGATCGCGTCGGCGGAGCCGGACGCGCCGCTGTGGAGCGCGATCCATCCGGCGTACCGGCCCATCACCTCGACCACCATGATCCGCTCGTGGGCGCTCGCGGTGGAGTGGAGCTTGTCGATCGCCTCCGTGGCGGTCGTGACGGCGGTATCGAAGCCGAACGTCGCGAGGGTCTCCGCGAGGTCGTTGTCGATCGTCTTCGGGATGCCGACGACCGGGATCCCCTTCTGCGAGAGCTTGTGGGCGATCGCGAGGCTCCCGTCGCCGCCCACGGCGATGAGCACGTCGAATCCGAGGCGGCGGAAGTTCTCGACGATGACGCCGGACTCGTCCCGGTACTCACCCGGGAAGCCGGGGACCGGCCTCTTGAACGGATCGCCGCGGTTGGTCGTGCCGAGGATCGTGCCGCCGTGGGCGACGATGCCCGCGACCCGCTCCGCGCTGAGCGGGATCATCTTCGAGGTGTCGAGCAGCCCCGCATAGCCGGACTGGATCCCGTGCACCTCCCAGCCGCGCTGGAGCGCGGCCATGGTGACCGCGTAGATGACGGCGTTCAGGCCGGGCGCGTCGCCGCCCCCCGTGTTGATCGCGATGCGAAGCCGCTCGCTCATCGGGTCCCCCTCATAGGGGGACGCTATCCCGCGGCGGGGGCCGCGGGCAATGTGGTCGCCGGCGACCCGGGCGCGTGCGGTGCCGGCGCGGGTGGCGGATCGCGGGGCTCGCTGCGGGACGGAGCCTCCGCGGGAGGCGGCCGCGACGCCTCGTTCCCCTGGAACTGGACCTCGAGCCTGAGCGCGACCGCCCAGACCCCGTGGCGTCCGCGCTCGGGCGTCCAGGGCCAGGCATACTCGGGCTCGAGCTCGAAGAAGATCCAGCGCCGGTAGAAGTCGCGCCGCAGCCGCGTGTAGAAGCGCGCCGTGTCCACGTCCACCGGCGCGCGGGTCGCGCCGCCGACGGAGAAGCCGAGCTGCGCGCCGATTCGTGCGTCGAGGGACGCGAGGAGCGACAGGTCCCCGAACCACTCGTACCCGCGGCTCCGCTGCGTGATGGTGGTCGATCCGGAGAGCCGCGCGAGCACGGATCGCGCGAGCGGCCGCTCGAGCTCCGCGCTGCCCGTGGAGCCCCACAGCGTGTCGGTCCGCCAGAAGCCGGTCACGGCCTGCCGCGCGAGGACCTTCCTCCCGACCGGCTCCACGAAGCGGAGCCGGACGCGCCCGTAGACGCCGGGCGGCAGGCGCGCGAGGACGCCCGCGCCGAGATCGCCGTGCGTCTGGAGCGTCTCCCAGAGCCGGAAGCCGAGCCCCGCGTCGGCCGTTCCGAAGTTCTCCTCCGGCGTCGGCACCTCGCCCGGCGCGGCGCGTTCGCCGGGGAAGAGCGCGGAGACCGCGTCGCGCGTCTGACCGACGATCTCGATGCGGAGCCGGTTGAGCTGCTTGTTCACCCCGGGGAAGCGCAGGCTCGCGGAGAGCGTCGTCGTGTAGCCAGGCATGCCGAGGTGCTCGGCCAGCCGCACCTGGTTCCTCCAGCGAAGGAACGAGCGCCCTCGCTCCGCCTCGAGGTCGCGCTCGTCCGAGAAGAACCGGTCGATGCGGAGGACGGGCGAGAAGATCCGGCGCTCGATGAAGGCGTGGCTGGCGTCGAGCCAGGTGTCCTCCTTCGCCTCCGCCGTCTGCGCCTGCGCAGGCTTCGCCGGGGCGCCCTCCGCGGGGGCGGCCTTCTCGTCGGGCGCGGGTGCAGGCTTCTCGTCCGGCGCGGGTGCAGGCTTCTCGTCCGGAGGGGGGGCGGGCTTCTCGTCGGGCTCGGGCGGCACGTCCTCCACGGCCGCGGCGCCGCCGGAGGCGAGGGAGGCGGCGAGGCTCACGGCGAGGGCGACGGAGCGGAGCACGGACGCGACGACCTTATCCCCCGTCCGACAGGGCGCACAGGGGAACCGATGTGCCTCGCAGCGGGTCCGGTCAGCCCCGGGTGTGGGCCGCCGAGCGCCAACCCTGCGAGAACCGGCCGGAGCCGGGTGGCCTCCGGGTTGCTGCGAAGGAGGGAAGGAGGCTCGGCCATGTCAGACCGCAGGCTCGACACCGTTCGAAGCAAGCTCGTTCGGCTGCTCCGGATCGACCCGCCGGCGTCCGATGCTCCCCTCGCGCTCGATCGGTATGTCGTCGCGCGGTTCTCCCGCGAGGAGGTCGAGGTGATGCTCCGCGCGGAGCGCGAATACGGAGAGGCCGCGATGTCCGAGTGGCTCGGCGAGGTGCTCGTCGAGGCCGGCCTGATCCGGCCGTCGCTGCGCCTGGCCAGTTAGCAGGGCGAGCGCAGGGAGGCGCGAGGGCGAAGCCCGCGTGTCACCCTGTCTAGATGAACAGGCGAAGGAAGAGCACGAGCGCCCGCTCGTCCGCCGTGGCGTTCTCGCCGAGCAGGTTCCCGAACTCGAGTGAGACGAGCGGTCGGGTCCGGCTCGACTCAGCGGCGGGGCGGGACGCTCGCGGGTTGGGCGGCCGCCGGCGGCGCCCGGGCGGCGAGCCGGCGCAGGGTCCCGCGGGCACGGCGCGTCGCGGGATCCGCGACGAACCCCGCGCGCGCGACCGCCGCCTCCGTGTCGCGGTTCGGGTGACAGCCGCCGGAGATCGCGGTCCACGCCGGCTGGAGGAGATCCTGGAGCCGTCCGAGCGCGCCGCCGAGCCGGACGTGCTCGAGGAGGCGAAGCGCGCCGCCGGGGCGCAGCACGCGGCGCGCCTCCCGGAGCGCAGCCTCCGGATCCGAGACGCTGCAGAGGACGAGCCCGGCGATGATCGTGTCGAACGCACCGTCGCGGAACGGCAGCGCCTCGCCGCGCGCGACGACGAGGGGCACCCCGGGGGCGCGGCGACGTGCGCGCGCGAGCGCCTCGCGGTGGGGATCGACGCCGACGGCGCGGACGCCCGGCACGAGGAGCGGCAGGTTCCGCCCGGTGCCCGTCCCGAGGTCGAGCGTTCGGCCGGTCGCGCCGCGCGCGAGCCAGGCGCGCCAGCGGCCGAGGCCGCGCCACTCCGCGAACGCGAGGCCGAGATCGTACAGCCACGGGATCTGCTCGATGCCGCGCATGGGTCAGTCCAGGTATCCCTGCGCCTGCAGGCCGAAGAGGTGGGCATAGCGGCCGCCCCGCGCCACGAGCTCGCGGTGGGTGCCGAGCTCCTCGAGGCGTCCGGCGTGGAGGACCGCGATCCGGTCGGCGATCCGGACCGTCGAGAACCGGTGCGAGATGACGAGGGCGGTCCGGTCCGCGGAGAGCGCCTGGAACCGCTCGAACAGCTCGTGCTCCGCGGCGGCGTCGATCGCGGCGGTGGGCTCGTCGAAGACGAGCACCTCCGCGTCCTCCCGCATGAAGGCGCGCGAGACGGCGAGCTTCTGCCACTGACCCGCGGAGAGCTCGTGCCCCGTCTCGAACCAGCCGCCGAGGACGGTGTCGAACCCGCGCGGCAGCGCCTCGACGACCTCCGTCGCGCCGCCGCGACGCGCCGCCTCCTCGATCCGCGGCCGGTCGCCGAGGTGGGGCGGGCTCCCGAGCCCGACGTTCTCCGCGGCGGTGAACTGATAGCGGACGAAGTCCTGGAACACGGCGCCGATCCGGTCGCGCAGCTCGCGCGGGTCCATGTCGCGCAGGTCCACGCCGCCGTAGCGGATCGCGCCCTCCGTCGGGTCGTAGAGCCGGAGCAGCAGCTTCACGAGGGTGGACTTCCCGGCGCCGTTCTCGCCGACGAGCCCGAGCTTCTCGCCGGGGTAGAGCGTGAGCGTCAGGTCCCGGAGCGCCCAGGCCTCCGCGCCGGGGTAGCGGAACGACACGTTCGCGATCTCGATGAGCCCCGCCCGCCCGCGCGGCGCCGCGCGCGCCGGCGAGACCCGCGCCGCCTCGCCGCCGGTCGGGATGGCGAGGTAGTCGAACAGGTTCGACATGAAGAGGGCGTCCTCGTAGAGCGCGCCGACCGCCTGCAGGACCGCCTGGATCGCCCCCTGGCCCTGCCTGAACACCGCGATGTAGAGCGTGAGGTCGCCGAGCGTGATCTCGGCGCGCGCGGCGCGCGAGGCCATGAGGGCGTACATGCCGTAGAAGGCGGCGAGCGAGAGCGCCCCGAACGCGAGGCCGGCGCGCATGCGGCGGAGCGCGAGGCGCCGGTCCTCGTCGAAGAACTTCGCGAACAGGGCCCGGTAGCGCGCGAGCACGAGCGGGCCGAGCCCAAAGAGCTTCACCTCCTTCACGTGGGTGTCGCGGGTGAGGATCCACTCGAGGTAGTTGAGCCGCCGCCCCTCCGGCGCCCGCCAGGTCCAGAGGCGGAACGAGTCGGCCGAGAGCCGCGCCTCGGCGAGGAACGCGGGGACGGACGCCGCCACGATGACGAGGACGCTCCCGGGCGAGAGGCGGAGGAGGAGTCCCGAGAGCGCGGCGAGCGTGACCGCGTTCTGCGCGATCGCGAACGCCTGCATCACGAGCGAGAGCGGGCGCGCCGACGCCTCGCGCCGCGCGTTCTGCATCTTGTCGTAGACGTCGGCGTCCTCGAAGTGGCGCAGCTCGAGCTCGAGCGCCTTCTCGAGGATCCGCTCGTTCACGCGGTTCCCGAGCACGCCGCGCAGGAGCTCGCGGCGCAGCGACAGGAGGCGGCCGGCCGAGAGCTGGATCGCCATGAGCAGGAGCTCGCCCGCGACGAGCCACAGCACCCGCTCGCGGTCCGCGGCGAGGCCGCTGCGCGCGGCGAGCACGACACCGTCCACGATGAGCTTGCCGACCCAGGCGATGCCCGCGGGGAGGAGCGCGAGGATCACGGTGAGGAGCGCGACGAGCGCGGTGCCGCGCCGGTCCGCCTCCCACACGAGGCGGAGCGTGCCGGGCACCTGCCGGAAGACGGCGCGCGCGCCGCGGAGCCGCTCGCGGAAACTCAGGCTCGCAGCCGCCGAAGGCGGGCGAGAGTGGGAGGGAGGGCCGGCCACGGAGCCCGGTTCCTAACGGACCTGCGGCCGGAAGTCGACGTCCGACAGCGGGGACACTCGGCCCTGCGGGCCAGCTCATCCGGCTCCGCCTGCGCTCGCCACGCCGCTCGGCTTTTTTTCCGGGCCGCGGTGGCGTAGATCAGCGTGCGTGAGCCTCCCCGAAAGCCGAAGCGACGCGACGACCGCCATGGCGCCGTCGGACTGGTCCATCGAGCGCGCGACCCAGTACTACAACGTCGGCGGATGGGGGGCGGGCTTCTTCTCGGTGAACGACAAGGGCCACGTCGTCGTCCACCCGATGGGCCAGCCCGGTCCGGTCATCGACCTGATGGACGTGGTCGAGGACATCCGCGAGCGGAAGATCGGGTTCCCCTGCGTCGTCCGGTTCCAGGACGTGCTCCGCGCGCGGGTGAAGCAGATCAACGAGGCGTTCGGGAAGGCGATCGCGGAGATGGGGTACGGCGCGCGCTATTTCGGCGTCTACCCGATCAAGGTGAACCAGCTGCGAGAGGTGGTCGAGGAGATCCTCGACGCGGGCGCGCCGTACCACTACGGGCTCGAGGCGGGCTCAAAGGGCGAGCTGCTCGTCGTGCTCGGGATGAACACCGACCCGGAGGCGCTCACCATCTGCAACGGCTACAAGGACGAGGAGTTCCTCCGCCTCGCCCTCCTCGGCCGCAAGCTCGGCCGCAAGGTCATCGTCGTGATCGAGAAGCTCTCCGAGCTGCCGCACCTCCTGCGGCTCGCGGACGAGATGGGGGTAGAGCCGATGATCGGGCTCCGCTCGAAGCTCACGACGCGCGGCACCGGCAAGTGGGAGGGGTCCTCCGGCGACTTCGCGAAGTTCGGCCTCACCGTCCCCGAGCTCATCAACGCGGTGAAGATCCTGAAGGACGCGAAGAAGGAGCACTGCGCGAAGCTCCTCCACTTCCACGTCGGGTCGCAGCTCACCGAGATCCGCGTCGTGAAGGACGCCGTGAACGAGGGGGCGCGCGTCTACGCGAAGCTCCGCAAGATGGGGCTCGGGGTCGAGTATCTCGACGTCGGCGGCGGCCTCGGCGTGGACTACGTCGGCACCCCGAGCGCCCAGTCCTCCACCGTCAACTACACGATGGACGAGTACGTGGGCGACGTCGTCTACAACGTGCAGCGGGTCTGCTCGAACGAGGGCGTCCCCGAGCCGCACATCGTCTCGGAGTCCGGGCGCGCGGTCACCGCCCACCACTCCTGCATCATCATGAACGTCTTCGGCCACATCGAGATCGGGTCGGCCGAGGAGATCGCGGCCGCCTCGCAGGCGCAGCCGAACGAGCCGAAGGTCGTGCGGGAGATGCGCGACATCGTGCAGGGGATGACTCCGCGCAACCGCGCGGAGGCGTACCACGACGCCGCCGCGAAGAAGGACGAGGCGCTCCAGATGTTCAAGCTCGGCATCCTCGGGCTGGAGGAGCGCGCCGTCGTCGAGAGCCTCTTCTGGAAGCTCGTGCGCGGCATCGCCGACCTGAACCGCGGCAAGAAGCGGCTGCCGCGCGAGACCCGCGACCTCGGTGACAAGATCGCCGACCAGTACATGGCGAACTTCTCGCTGTTCCAGAGTGCGCCCGACCACTGGGCGTTCGACCAGCTCTTCCCGATGGTCCCGCTGCACCGCATGCAGGAGGTCCCGACGAAGGACTGTACGATCGTCGACATCACCTGCGACTCGGACGGGAAGATCGACCGCTTCATCGAGAACGACGGCGTCGACGGGGTGGATGAGACGCTCTCGCTCCACGCCCTCGCCGCCGGAGAGCCGTACTACCTCGGGATGTTCATGACCGGCGCGTACCAGGACATCATGGGCGACATGCACAACCTGTTCGGCCGGGTGAACGAGATCCACGTCTTCGTCGACGACGAGGATCCGGAGGACTTCTACATCGAGGAGGTCATCCCCGGCGACACGATCGAGAAGGTCCTCTCGCGCGTGCAGTACGAGCCCGCGGAGCTCTTCCGCCGCGTGAAGGTCGCGCTCGACACGAAGGTGAAGGAGAGCGCCATCCGGCCGAAGGAGGGCGTCGGCCTCGCCGACTTCTACGAGTCGGTGATGAAGGGCTACACCTACCTGTCGGGCCCGTGATGGGAAGCGCCCCCGAGCCCGAGCCCGTCCTGACAGAGGAGGAAGAGCGCGCGCGGGTGCTGCGTCTGCGCCGGTTCTGGGGATACGTGCAGGCGGGGGGCATCGTCTTCCTCGCGGTCGTCGCGCTGGGGCTCCTCCCCACCATCATCTCGGCCTCGTACCCCGCCCTCGGCGCGAAGGTCGCCGTCGCGGTCTGGGTGCTCGCGCCGGCGGTGCCCATCGCCCTCCTCGTCGTGGCCGCCTTCCGCATCCGGCGCTGAGAACTGGTCCGTGGCCGGCGTCAGCGCTCGCGCCCCACAAGGGGCGGGCGGCCGCCCGTGCTCCCTCCGCATAGCGACGGAGCGTCAAGGTTCCAGGTGACCGTCGGGATCGGCTTCGAGGTGGAGCACTGATCCCGGCGGACGAGGAGGAGCAGGCATGAAGCACATCGCACTCGCAGTGGCGCTCGCGGCGCTTTGCGGGACGGCGGCGGCCGCGGACAAGACCTACCAGGTGACCGGCCCGGCGCTCGACGTCCGAGACGACGCGGTCGTCGTCCAGAAAGGCAAGGAGAAGTGGGAGATCGCCCGAACCGCGGACACGAAGGTCTCGGGCACGCTGAAGAAGGGCGACAAGGTGACGGTCGAGTACAAGATGACCGCCACCGCGATCACCGTGAAGACCGCGTCGGAGAAGTCAGCAAAGAAGGCGAAGTGAGCTCCGGGCCGGCCCCGGCGGCGCGCCGCGCCCGGGGCCGCGCCGACGACGCCGTCGCGCGCGGCCAGGCGGCCGGGTAAAGTCCGGCCTCATGCTCCCGGAACGCGCGGACGTCGTCGTCGTCGGCGGCGGCATCATCGGGCTCACCGTCGCACGCGAGCTCCTGCGCGCGGGACGGAGGGACGTCGTCGTGCTGGAGAAGGAGCCCGAGCTCGGCCGCCACGCGTCCGGTCGGAACTCGGGCGTGCTCCACGCCGGCATCTACTACGCGCCCGACTCGGCAAAGGCGAGGACCTGCCTCGCCGGCAACCGGCTCATGCGGGCGTTCTGCAAGGAGCACGGGCTCCCCCTCCTCGAGGCGGGGAAGGTGATCGTGGCGCGCACCGAGGCGGAGCTGCCGACGCTCGAGGAGCTGCACCGGCGCGCGACCGCGAACGGCGCCCGCGTCCGGTTCGTCGACGAGAAGGCGCTCGCCGAGCTCGAGCCGATGGCGCGCACGGTCGGCCGCGCGCTCCACTCGCTCGACACCGCGGCGGTGGACCCGCGGGCGGTGCTCGGCGCACTCCGCGCGGAGCTCGAGGCGGGCGGGGCGCGGATCGTCACGGGCTGCCGCTTCCTCGGCCGCGCCGGGCCGCGAAGGGTCCGGACCACGGCGGGGGAGATCTCCTACGAGCGGCTCGTGAACGCGGCGGGCGCGTACTGCGACGTCGTCGCCCGGGCGTTCGGGGTGGCGGAGCACTACCGGCTCATCCCGTTCAAGGGCATCTACCGCAAGCTCCGCCCGGGCGCGACCTTCCCGGTGAACGGGAACATCTACCCGGTCCCGGACATCCGGAACCCGTTCCTCGGCGTCCACTTCAGCCGGTCCGTCCACGGCGAAGTCTACCTCGGGCCGACCGCGATCCCGGCGCTCGGGCGGGAGAACTACGGGCTCCTGCGCGGCGCGGGCGGCGAGGCGCTCTCGATCGTGCTCACCGACGCGGCGCTCTTCTTCGCGAACCCGAAGTTCCGCACCGTCGCGCTCACCGAGCCGCGAAAGTACCTGCCGGCCTACTTTCATCGCGACGCGGCCCGGCTCGTGAAGTCCTACGACCCTGCGCTCTTCGATCGCGCGGACAAGGTCGGGATCCGGCCGCAGCTCGTCGACTGGCGCACGAAGGAGCTCGTCATGGACTTCCTCGTCGAGGCGCGGGACGAGACCGTCCACGTCCTGAACCCGATCTCGCCGGCGTTCACCTCGTCGATGGATCTCGCCCGGACCATCGTGCGGGAGCACCTGTCGTGATCCTCCTCGGCGCGCTCGTGGCCGTGTGGGGGGCGGTCGTCCTCGGGTTCGCGGGCAGGCTGCACGCGAGCTGGAAGGGGATGCTCGCCGACATGCAGCGCGCGGGCGTCCGGAACACCATCCCGGGGACGAGATTCTTCGCATCGGACGCGGGGCTCCGGCGCATGCGGATCGCGGGCGGCGCCGCGCTCGCCGTCGGGCTCGCGTTCGTGGTCGCTGGGCTCGTGCGGGGCGCGGGCGGGTAGGGCGACCGCCCGCGCGCGCTACCGCGTGGCGTTCAGGCAGAGCGCCTGGTTGAGCGCGGAGACCGCCTTCTTGTAGTCGGCCCGCTCGATCACGAACTGCATGTTGATCTGCCGGTAGGCCTGCGAGACGCAGATCACGTTGATCTTGTTCTCGGCGAGGACCGTCGTCGCGCGGGCGAGGACGCCCGGGATCGCGA
>WNFU01006482.1_pt1 | contig 30752 bp, 32 predicted proteins | sample 5400121 | NCBI WGS metagenome assembly WNFU01 (sample SAMN13153360, study PRJNA577476) | soil metagenome | isolation source: 100 cm soil or saprolite under grassland replicate 1 | place: USA:California | collected 2016-06-15
GGGCTGTGGGCCCGCATCGTCCAGCGGCTGCTCGCCCTCAACGCCGCCATCTGGCACAACTGGCAGATCGGCGCACCGGTCAAGCGGTCCTTGATCGCTTACGATCACTGAGCTGCCCCTATCCCCGGTCAACGATCTATGAGACCGCCAAGCTTCGGCTGCTCAACGGCGCGCACTCGGCGCTGGCCTACCTCGGTGCAGCCGCCGGCTACGAGCGGGTCTCCGAGGCGGTCGCGGACGCCGCGCTCGCCCGCATGCTCCAGCGGCTGATGGACGAGGACGTCACCCCCACCCTGCGCCCGCCCGCCGACCTCGACCTGGATGCGTACAAGGCGCGCGTGCTGGAACGCTTCGCCAACCCCGCCCTCGGGCATCGCACGACCCAGATCGCGATGGACGGTTCGCAGAAGCTGCCGCAGCGTCTGCTCGACACCGCCCGGGATCGGCTGGCCGCACACGCCGTTCCCCACTGGGTGTGCCTGGCCGTGGCGGGATGGATGCGATACCTGTCCGGCCCAGCCGACAACGGACGGCCGCTTCCCGTGGACGACCCGCTCGGCGATCGGCTGCGGCGGCTCGCCGCCATCGAAAGTCCCGCCCAGCGGGTGGATGCGCTGCTCGCGGTGAGCGAGGTCTTCGGCACCTACCTGCCCGCCTCCCCGGCGTTCCGGCAGCACGTGGTGGATCACCTGGAACGCCTGCTGCGCAAGGGCGTAGTCGCCGCGGTAGCCGACGCGGTCAGCGACCGTTGACGTCCGGTTGAGTCGCCGGCTCGATACCCCCCATACCGTGGCGGGCGCCCACCGGTCCCTTGCCGGTGGGCCGAATCGCCGAATCTGTAGGTCAGGACCCGTAGGGCTCCTCTGGCTCCAGACGTCCTGACCCGGGTCAGGTGTTCCTGTGGACCGCGGGCTGTGTTTTGCCGGCAGGGTCCTGGTCGAGGTAGGCGGCGGCTTGCAGGGTGAACAGGTCGGCGTACAGGCCGCCTATGGCCATGAGCTGGTCGTGGCTGCCGTGTTGGACCACCCGGCCCTTGTCGAGGACGTAGATGCGGTCGGCGGAGCGGAGACCCGCAGCCTGGTGAAGCCGTCGGGGGCGGCGCCGCCGGGGCGGCGGGCGGTGATGGCCGGCTCGAGCGCCACGAACGAGGTGAAGTCCTCCAGGAAGCGGGCGGACTCGTACAGCATGCCGGCGCTCATGACGCTGCTCATCAGCCGCTCGCCCAGCAGCAGCACCGCGCCGGCGGCGGTGCCGGCCTCGGCCAGGCTGAGCCGCTGGTCCAGGGCCAGCCACAGCAGCGTGCCGATCGTGGCGGCAAGCGCCGCGGCCATGCCGAGGGTGCCGCCCAGCAGCAACCATAGCCGCTGGTGGGCGGTGACCCGCAGCTCGGCCAGATGCTGATCGTAGAGGCGCTCGTAGCGGCCGCGGAGGAAGCCGGCGAGGCCGAACGCGCGGACTTCCTTGGCGGGGTCCTTGCCGGTGAGCAGGCTGTACAGGTAGCCGCGCTGGCGGTCGCTGGCGGTCTGCCGCCGGTGGAAGCCGAACAGGACCTCGCCGGCCTTGGCGGCGCTTGCCAGCAGGGGTACGGCGGCCGCGAGGACCAGCGGGACCAGCCAAGGCTGCAAGGCGAGCAGCGCGCCGAGGATGCCGAGGATGCCGATGGTGGCGCCGAGCAGGCCGAGCAGCCCGTCCACGAGCTGCATCGGTCGGGCTTGGCCGCCAAGCGAGGCCCGCAGTAGCCGGTCGTGGAAGGCGGGGGTCTCGTAGGCTTCCAGTTCGACCGCGCAGGCGACGTCGATGATGCGGCCCTGCGCGTGGCGCTGGGTGCGGGCGCCGAGCAGGGTGCTGACCTCCCGGCCGAGCGCGGCGGCAAACCCGAGCGTGGCGATGATGCCGGTCAGCGCGACCAGCCGGGGAAGGACACCCGCTGTCGAGGCGCCGGTGCCAGTCTGGTCGGCAGCCAGGACCCCGGCCAGCACGCCACGGCCGAGCAGGAGCACGACCGCCAGCCCGAGGCCGCCGGTGACCTTGAGCGCGACCGAGACGAGCAGCTCCCTTGGGCCCGCGGCCCAGACCAGCGCGAGCGCGTCGCCGGCCAGGCGGGGCAGCCGGCGCAGCAGCTTGGGATCGCTGGTTGGCCCCTTGATGATGTCAAACAGGTCCTCGCAGCCAGGCTGCACCGTTGCTGCGGCACCCCTGGGTGATTGGTTGTCCTGGCTCGCGTCGCGCATGTGCACCGTCCTTGACATACCAACACTGGGATATACCATGCACGGTATGGGATGGTCGCTGGTGCTGACCAGAGAAGTCAATGCCTGGCTCGACCGCCTCGACGACGAGGCGTTCGGCCGGGTCGCCTGCTACCTGGACCTGCTGGGCGAGCGTGGCGACCGCCTGTCGGCACCGCACAGCCGGCGGCTGGGGCGCGACTGCCGGCTGCGCCAGCTCGTGGTGCCTCGCGGCCGCCGCCGCAGCGACCGCCTCACCTACTGGCTGAACGGCCACGGCGCGGTCGTGGTACTCACGGTCTGGCGCTGGTGGCGGCCCGGCCCCTGGGAGATCATGCGGGCCCGGGCGGCGCTGCGCCAGCATCGACGGCCAAGCCCTCGCCAGGCGAGCAGGTGGCGCGGCGGGGCGTGTCGCTCGAGTGGAGAGGAGCAACCATGAGCCGGCCCAAGCGCAAGGCCGAGCGGTGGGAGCAGGTTCGCCGTGACCGGCTGGCATCGACTGGGGCCAATGCCGGCTTGCAGCGTGCCCGGCGGGCGCTGGAGCTGGGTGAGCAGATCCGCGGGCTGCGGGAGACCCGCGGCGTCAGCCAGGCGGAGCTGGGCCGCCGGATCGGCTCGACCCAGCCGGCGATCGCGCGGCTGGAGGCCGGGCGGGTGAGCCCCACCCTGGAGACGCTGGACCGGGTCGCGACCGCGCTCGGGGTCGAGCTGGTGGTCGGCTTTACCGACGCCCAGCGCCACCAAGCACCGGTCGTGAGCTGAGCATGCCACTTCCGCAACGCAGCGGCGGCTCGCCGCCCCCTCCGGCGCAACCCTGACGGGCCTGCGGAAGAAGCGGCCTCTGGAATCATCAGGCAAGCGCGCTAAGGCGGGCTTGCCCTCCTGCCGACGCTGATTCTATGAGCGCGACCAGCAGCTTCCTCGATCGGGCCGCGCGTGTGGTCCGAGGTGCGCTGCCGCACGGGCAGATGCTGACCCCGGAAGTGTGGGAGCGTCGCCACAAGGGCATCGTGGTGCTGCTTTGGCTGCACGTGGTCGCCGTGGTCGCCTTTGGCATGGCCCGCGGCTACAGCCTGTCGCACAGCATGGCGGAGGCGGCGCTGGTCGCGGTGTTCGCGGTGCCGGCCGCACACCCCGCCCTGGGCCGCCGAGCCCGGTCGGCGGCGGCCGTGCTCGGCCTGATCACCGCCTCCGCGGTGCTGGTCCACCTGTCCGGCGGCGTGGTCGAGATGCACTTCCACTTCTTCGTGATGATCGGCGTCATCACCCTGTACCAGGACTGGCTGCCGTTCGGGCTGGCGCTCGGCTACGTCGTGGTCCATCACGGCCTGCTGGGCGCGCTGCGCCCGACGGAGGTGTACAACCACCCGGCGGCCTGGCAGGCGCCGTGGAAATGGGCGCTGATCCACGGCGGCTTCGTGCTCGCCGCCAGCGCGGCGTACCTGGTCAACTGGCGGCTCACCGAGACGCAGGCGACCGAGATCAGCCGGCTGGTCAGCCGCCTCAACGGTCTGGCCCGCACCGACCCGCTCACCGGCATCCCCAACCGGCGCGTGTGGGACGAGGAGCTGCCCCGCGAGCTGGAGCGGGCGCGGCGGATGGGGACGCAGCTGTGCGTGGCCATGATCGACCTGGACCACTTCAAGCACTGCAACGACCAGTTCGGCCACCACGCCGGCGACCTGGTGCTCAAAGAGGCCGCCAGCGCCTGGCACACGCAGGTGCGCTCCACCGACCTGCTGGCCCGCTACGGCGGCGAGGAGTTCGTGCTGCTGCTGCCGACCTGCGCCCTCGACCGCGCGACGCAGATCGTGGAGCGGCTACGGGCCGTCACGCCACGGGTGACCTGCTCGATCGGAGTGGCGTGCTGGGACCTCCGCGAGAGCCCGCAGGAGCTGGTCGAGCGGGCCGACCAGGCGCTGTACGCGGCCAAGAGCGACGGTCGCAACCGCTACGTCACCGCCTGAGCCCACTGGCGCACGAGCTGGCGTAGATTCAGCCGATGTGGTCTCGTGCCCGTGTACCGACAAGCTGCGTGAACGCATTTTGCGCACCCATGAGGTCGGGTCATGTCAAGGGTGCGGTGAAGTGATCCCTTGAATCGCAAGGGATGGGGAGACCGTGACACGGCTTGGTTCGCCTACCATCTGGTAGGCGACGACAGTGTCGCCGCTCATAGGTCGTCGGCACGGTCCAGGTCGATGTGGGCTCCAACCTGATTACCAAGGCCACGCAAGCAAGGACGCTGACGGGAGCGCACCCGGAAATAGCAGGCAGCGGCCTGGTCACGTTCAGGACGGTCGTCGAGTTCTCCGACTCCGGCGCCGTGGTGAACGTCGAACGACCTGCCGGTGGCGGGAAATGATCTGGGGTCGGCCGTTCCCACGCTCGTGGTGAGCGCCGACTGGCCTGGCGAGACGCCACCAAGGGTGCCGGCGAGAGGCGAGCGCTAGCGCGCCGGGCGACGGTCGGCCCTCGGCGGGGGAGCGGTGGAGGCGCGGACGACCAGCTCAACGGGCAGGACCTGGCTGGCCGGCTTGCCGGAGGGGTCGAGCAGCCATTCGGCGGCGGCGACGCCCTTGGCGTGGTGGGGCTGGCGCACGGTGGTGAGCGCCGGGCGGGCCAGTTCGGCCGGGGGGGTGTCGTCGAAGCCGACCAGCGACAGCTCCTCGGGAATGGCGATCCCCAGGTCCTCCGCTGCCCGCATGGTGCCGAGGGCGAGCTCGTCGCTCATGGCCAGCAGCGCGGTGGGCCGGTCGGCCCGGTCCAGCAGGGCGGTGGCCGCGCGGCGGCCGGCCTCCTGGCCGTACGGGCAGCGTTCCTCCACGGGCACGGCCGCCCAGTCGAGGCCGGCCTCCTCGACGGCGACGCGGTAGCCGAGCAGCCGCTCGCGGATCGCGCGGTAGCCGGCGGCGGCCTGGCGCTCCAGGCTGGCGGGGCCCTCGTAGCGGTTGGGGGAGAGCGGCGCGGCCACGACCCCGAGGCGGCGGTGGCCGAGTTCCAGCAGGTGCCGGGCGGCCAGGGCGGCCCCGCCGCGGTCGTCGACGCCGACGTGCCCGGCCCCCGGGCGTGGCGGGCCGTCGACGATCACCAGGGGCAGGCCGCGCTCGACCACGGCCTGGAGCCGTTCGTCGCTGTCGACGTCGTACTGGCAGACGAACCCGTCGACCAGGGCGGCACGGATCAGCTCGCTGCTCTGCCCGCCTCCGACCAGCACGAGCCCGACCCCGGCCTGGCCGCACGCGTCGGCTACGCCCTCCAGGAACAGGACGTGCGCGGGGTCGCTGAAGGCGAAGCGGAGCGGGTAGTGGAGGTCGTCGAAGAACAGCAGCCCCAGCGCACCCACCCGGCCGCGGCTGAGGGTGGCGGCCAGCGGGTCGGGGCCCGGGTAACCGAGCCGGTCGGCCGCTTCCAGAACCCTGGCCCGCAGGGCCGGGCTGAGCTGGTCGGGGTGGTTGTAGGCGTTGGAGACGGTGGTCCTCGACACCCCGAGCTCGCTGGCCAGCGTTGCCAAGGTGACGCTTCGACGTGCCGCCTGCCTCCTGGCCACCGCTCCTCCTGGTTGCGCGATCCTCACCGGTAGTCTACTCTCTGTACCGGTTAAGACTGAACCGGTACAGATGGGATGCGCCCCATGGTCGTGGTCAAGCTGCTGGCCGGGCGGCCCGCGCAGCTGCGGCGGGCCCGGCTCGGGGTCGCCCTCACCTTCCTCGTCACCGGTGTGGTGTTCGGCACCTGGGCGACGCGGCTGCCCGCGATCAAGCAGGCCCTGGAACTGAACGAGGGCGGGCTCGGCATCGCGCTCATGGGGCTGAACGCCGGCGCCGTGGTGGGGCTGCAGCTCGGCGGCGCGCTCGTGCCCCGCTTCGGCAGCCGAGCGGCGCTGCGGGTCGCCCTCCCCGGCTATGTCGCCGCCCTGGCCGGGCCGGCGCTGGCCGGCGACCTGGCCACGTTGACGCTCGCGCTCTTCACCCTGGCGGCCGTCAACAGCGTGGTCGACGTCGCCATGAACGCTCATGGGGTGGTGGTGGAGCATGGGCTGGGCCGCCCGGCGATGTCCGGCTTCCACGCCATGTACAGCCTTGGCGGGACGGCTGGGGCGGCCGTCGGCGCGCTGGCGGCCGCCGCCGGGTTGGGCAGGACCCCCCACCTCCTGCTCGTCGCCGTCGCCGGCGTCGCCGTCGCGGTCTGGGCGACCGGCCTGCTGCTACCGTCGCGGGCCGACACCGCCGTCCCGGGCGGGCGTTCCGGGCGGTGCCGGACCACGCTGGTCACTGCCCTGGTCGGTGGCTGGTCGAGCCGCATCCTGGCCCTCGGTGCGCTCGGCTTCTGCCTGCTGCTGGCGGAGGGTAGCGCCTACGATTGGGCTGCGGTGTACCTGCGCGACGGCGTCGGAGCGACAGCCGGCATCGCCGCGGCGGGCGTGGCCGCGTTCTCGGCCGCGATGACCGCCGGCCGGCTGGCCGGGGACCGCGTGGCCGCGCGGCTCGGGCCGGTGACCGCGTTCCGCTCGGGTACGCTGCTGGCCGGTGCCAGCTTCGGTGCCGCCCTGCTGGTTGGCACGCCAGCGGCCGGCCTGGTCGGGCTCGGGCTGTTCGGCGCCGGCCTGTCGCTTACGTTCCCGCTGGCGATCAGCGCCGCCGGGCATCTGGACGGCAGGGCCGCGGTCGCGGTGGCGCGCGTCTCCACGCTCGGCTACCTGGGCGCCTTCGCCGGACCCGGCCTCATCGGCGTCCTCGCCGGCCCGTTCAGCCTGGCGGCCGCCCTGGCTGTTCCGGCCGTGCTGGTGGCGGGCACGGCGCTGGCAGCACCCGCGGTCGCGCCGCCGTCGGCCGCAACGGCGCTGCCGTCTGGGATGCCGCCCGGCCACGTGGGCGCGGTCACGCGGCGTGTCGACGCGCCTCCTCCGCCTCCAGCAGCATGTGCAGCCGATCGTAGGTGTCCGCCAGATCTCCATAGAACACCCGCAGCCGTTGAGGACTGTCTGTGCTGAGCCTGCCTGTGTCCTCGACCGCGCGCAGGTTGCGGACGCGGGCGTCTGGGGGGCCGGCATAGGTCGCCGCAGCAGGCCGCGCTGGGCGTACGCCTCGGCCGCAATCTCCCTGAGGCGCGGGTGGTTGCGAGGACCCGCCGGAGGGCCCGATGGCGGTCCCGAGCTGGTCCTCGGGCCGGATCTGCCGCGCCGGTTGACTCGGTTACCACCAAACTGCAATACAGTTTCGACTGAACGTGCCGGCGCAGCGGCGGCTTCGTCCCCCTTGGGTACGGAAAAGCACAGGTGAGGAGGCCACGGCATGGCGCGATCGGTGGTGCACGAGGTGGGTTCGCCGCGTGTCCCGATCGGCGACCGGGTCCAAGACCTGGATACACCCTTGATCCTTGCTGACCTGGATCGGATGGAGCGGAACGTCCACGACTGGCAGTCCTGGATGGACGAGCATGCGGTCAAGTTCCGCGTTCACGTGAAGACCCACAAGGTGCCGGAGATCGCGCTGCTGCAGATGGCCGCCGGGGCCAGGGGGATCTGCTGCGCGAAGGTCAGCGAGGCCGAACCCTTTGCGGCCGTCGGTATCGACGACATCTGCATCGCGTACCCGGTCTTCGGCGAGCAGAAGTGGGCGCGCATCGCCGAGCTGGCGGAACGCGGGGCGCGGATGACCTTGAACTGCGACGCCGAGGAGGCTGTCCGGCAGGCGTCCGAAGCCGCAGCAGCCCGCCGCGTCGTGCTGAACCTGCAGATCGATGTCGACAGCGGGATGCATCGCGGCGGCATCGAGATGGACGACGTCGACCGCATCGAGCGCCTGGCCCGGGCGATCGGGAGGCTTCCGGGCGTCGACTTCGATGGGCTGACGACCCATCGCTCGTACTGCTTCGAGGGCAAGCGCAGCCGCGAGGAGGAGGGCCACACCGAGGGCCAGCTTCTGGTCGACATCGCCGAAGGGCTGCGCTCGCGGGGCCTCGAGGTCCGCGAGGTGACCGCCGGCAGCAGCTTCACCGGCAAGTACGTCGCCGAGGTCCCGGGCGTCACCGAGGTGCGGGCCGGGACCTACGTCTTCTACGACGTGATGCACCTCAACGAGGACAGCGCCACCGAGGACCTGCTGGCGCTCACGGCGCTCTGCCGGGTGGTCAGCCGCTGGGGCGACGACGGCCTGACGATCGACGGCGGGTCCAAGACCTTCTCAGGGGACCGCGGCGTCGTCGGGACCGGGAACACGCAGGGCACCCCGCCGGCGATGACCTACTCGACCGACCGACGCGTGGTGATCGAACGGCTCACTGAGGAGCATGGCATGGGCCGCGCGGAGGGGAACGTGGCGCTGGGTGAGAAGCTCCGCTTCTACCCGTTCCACGCCTGCACCTGCTGCAACCTGACCAACGAGATCGTCGGTGTGCGAGGCGGCCGCGTCGAAAGCGTCTGGCGCGTGGCCGCCCGCGGGCTGCGGAGCTGACCGCACGGACCGCGGGAGGGGGGCGGACTGCCGACTCTACCCCTTCGGTTTCGACGCCCATAGGGGATCCAGCTCCGAGAGCCACTCAGTGTTGAACTCGGCCGCTCCATGGATCGCTGTCAGGCGCAGCTGGCTGGTCCCGGTATTGGTGAAGCCATGGGGGACGTTCGCCGGTCCGACCACGATCTCCCCGCCGCGAGCGACCATCGTGTCGTCGCCGAGTTAGAAACTGGCCTCTCCCGATTCGACCACGAACACCTCTGCATAGGGGTGCTGGTGCAGCTGCGGACCGGCACCGGGTGCCGCGTGCACGAGGATGATCGAGAACGGAACGTCCCCGTGCTCTGCACCGACGAACTCGTGTGCGTGCTCGGTGTGCGGAAGGTCGTCGAACTCCATGACCGAGGGCATCTCTCACTCCTCTTGGAATGTAGAACAGTCTCAATGGCTCCATGGCTGGCCATCATCGCTGACATCCGCGCGATCGGCTCCGGGCTGTGGACAGTGACAGAGGCCGTGATCGTCGCACGCTCCTAGCCCCCTCCTAGCCCAGGCCAACGGGCTGGGTGCGCGGTGTGGCTTCATGGGCTCCAGCATCTGCCCGGCGGCGCTGGGAGACCTCCCCCGCTGGAGGAATATGCGGGGGTGCCCGCCACCAACAGCACTCCTATCCAGCACGGGACCTCCGACGATCGGGACGGCGCGCGCGATGCGGCTCGCCGCTGGGTTCGCCGCAAGCGGATCTTCTCCACGATCGTCGGCATCTATCTGTTGCTCAGCCTCATGTGGTTCGTGATCGACATGCTGGACGATTGGCGGAGCAAACCGAACAAGGTTGCCTACCTGGCGGTCGGGCGGAGGAGCGTGCGTGGCGCGGGTCAGGGTATCGCCAGGAACGAGCGGCTCCCGGCCTCTGGCTCAGCTGTCCTCGAGGTCGAGCGCGGGGTTCCACATGATCTCCCACAGGTGGCCGTCGGGGTCGCGGAAGTAGCCGGAGTAGATGCCCCAGGGACGGTCGCGCGGTGCCTGGGTCAGCGAAGCCCCGGCCGCTTCGGCCTGGACGAGCAGCGCGTCCACCGCAGCCTTGTCGGCGACCGCGTGGCCGAGGCTGAACTCGCCGCTGTTGGGAGGGCCGGGTTGGATCGTTGCGTCCTTGGCCAACTCCGCGCGCGGCCACAGGGCAAGGATGAGGCCGCCCTGCAGCTGGAACATCGCCACTGCTCCGGCGGGATTGGTGTCGTCGCCAGCGAACTCGGTCCCGATAACCCCGGGCGTCTGCAGGCCGAGCCCGTCGCGATAGAACTCGACCGCTCGATCGAGGTCGTCGACTGCGAGGGTGATGACGTGGATGCGGGGGTGCATCTGGGTGGCTCCTTCAGAACGTCAGCGGAACGCCGGACCGGGAGACGTGCTCATGCATGGCATGATGCCAACCGCACGGCCCCGTGGCATTGAATGATTCGGACATTCTCTGGACGACTCCTGCCGGCTGAGGCTGAGGGACCTCTCCTGGCAGCTGGGATACCCGTCGGTCAGCGCCACGGGTCGTCGAGCGCGTCGCCGACGAGACCGTCGCCGGCCGACGCGCGCCTGAGGCGGTTACACCCGGTCGGGGACCAGTAGCTCGGGAACGTTCCCCGTGCCCGTGTGCAGCACGCGCCCCGAGCGCAGGTCCACCACCGCGTAGCCCTCCACGTTGCTGATGTTGGCATCCATCAGCTCGACGTAGGCGAGGCCGCCGTAGACCTGGATCCAGCTCACCTGCTTCGCGCCGAACCGGTGAACAGGCTGGCGGTCGCCCGGCCCATACAGGGTCAGCCCGTAGCCCTGGTTCGCACCGTCCTGGCCGGTCCCGAAGGCGGTCCCGAAGGCGAGCAGCCTGCCGGCCGCCAGCATGGCACTGCTTGAGTGCCGGTCGACCTGGCGGGCGGTCCAGTTCGCGGTGTCGATCAGTTCCAGCCCGGACGGGATCTCCATGTGGTGCCCCTTGGCGGACCCGTCGTAGCCGGTGACGGCGAGCTGGCCATCGCCGAGCCAGAGCGCGTTGCGCGATGGGCCTGAAAGGATCTTCGCCTCGGCTGGCGGGACCCACCAGCGAGCGAGCCGCTGCAACGGCGACCCGAGACGCCCGAGCCGATGGTAGGTGACCTCCAGGCTGGCCAGATTGACCTCGGCCAATGGTGCGCCGCTTGGGACGATGTAGACGCGCCGGCCGGCGGGGTCGGCGGCGATCCCGGGCACGGCTTGTTCCATCCGCGGTCCCGACCCGTCGGTGTCGTCGAGCTGCTTGAAACCGGCGTTGATCTCCGCGAGGGTCACCGTGCGCAGGCCGGCGTTGGCGTCCGACATCACCAGCCGCGCCGGGCCGATCGTGTTCGCTGGGGTGACGAGCAGTGCCAGCCCGTGCGGCAGTCGCGCGTACCCCTGCACGACGCCGTCCAAGCGCTGCTGGCGGACCACACGGCGGGCCCTGACATCGACGGCGAGCACCTCCGTGGCCGTCTCCTGGGAGGTGCCGATCAGCAGCAGGCGCGACGGCCCGACCCAGCTCCAGCCGAAGGCGGCCTCGCCGGGGACGTCGGTCCGCACGGCGCCGAGCCGGCGCAGGTGCACCAGGTCCACGACGGTGAGGTCGCCCGCCTCACTGCCAAGGACCGCCATTGAGCGGTCGGGGGCGACCGCCATCATCGGCCAGGTCCCCTCCAGCTTGAGCTTGCCTCCCGGCAGAGGCCGCAACGTCCTCGGGTCCAGCCGGGCCAGCTCGATCGCCGTGTTGGCGCTGGAGACCACGCCGACCAGCGGCCCGCCCACCCGCGCCGGCGCCAGCGACGCCGGCGGCACCACCACCGCCTTGGACCTGGTCGACGCATCGCGGCTTCCCCCGACCGCGCAGCCGCCGACCACGACGAGCGCCGCGGCCACCGGCACCGCCAGCAGCCGCCACCAGCGCATGTTCATGACCTCCACCCCCGCAGTCCTGTGTCCTTTCACCTCTACACGCGGCGCGGAGGATCGGTTCCATCGAGGGAGTGACGAGAGCATCGGTCAACTATCCGTTTCGAGCTATCGGGCGGCGACGTGCCGGCCCTGGTAGCGGCCGAGGCGGATCTTGCGGGAGAGGCCGGTCAGCAGCAGGACGCCGAGCACGATCGAGCTCAGCGCGAGCCCGGCGAGCGGCATGGCGTGGTCGGCGCCGGTGTCGACCAGCGGGCAGGGCCTCGGGACCGAGTGCTCGGTCCAGGCGATCGGCGAGTTCGCGCCCGCGCGGGAGACCACAGCGCGTACGGAGCGGAGCCCGCTGAGCGAGATCCGCGTGCTCCAAGTGAACGACCCGCTCGGACTGGTCGTCAGCGGCTGGCGCTCGAGCGTACGTCGCTGGAGATTGGTGAGCGTCACGGTGATCGGGGCGCTCGGCGGCAGGCCGGCGCCGCTCACGGTCACGCCGCTGCAGTCGACGTTGCGGAGGATGAGCGACGTCTGCGCGGACGCGGTCGAGACCGAGATCGAGGCAGCGGCGAGCACGGCGAGAGTCGCCACGACCACCAGGCAACGCCCCGGCCGCATGATGGCATCCTCCGTTCAACGTCGATGCGTGCCATGCCCTGGCGAACCACATCACACCGCCATGAGATACCCAACCACGGCGCCATTACCCCGCCCGATCACGGCGCCGTCACGACGACCTCGTCGACCAGGATGAGGCCGCCGACACCTGACCCAAGTGGTCGGACACCACCGGCCCACCACCGGCCGCGATGCCCTTCCCTGCCTGAAGAACACCCCTCCGGTGTGGCAGCAGCAGCAACAACATCGCAGCAACAGCAAGCTCTGCAACGTCCCGCTACCTAACGCGGCGAGGCCACGACCCGCGCGGCTACCGATGCGTGACGGATTCCGCCCCCAGGCTGCCGCGTAAGGTCATGAACCGCCCAGCTGGCGTCAGCGCAGCCGGACCGCGACCACTACCTCGTGCTCGCCAGCGCGCTCCCGCCACGCTGGTCGGACGCCCGCACCCACCTCAACCCAGAAACCAACTGACCATACGGGAGGACGCCACGAGCCGGTATGCGTGCCCATCTTCCCGGGGTGCCCGCTTGAGAGGGCTGCTACCCGACCATCCGGCTGGTCGCCCTCCATTCCCGGCTTGGTGCTCGACGGCGCCGGCATGGGCATGGTCGTGGCGCCGCTGGCTACCACGGGTGCCGGTGCAGTACGCCGGCTCCGGCGCCGGTGTCTTGTCGACAGCCTTGCAGGTCGGCAACGCGCTCGGGGTGGCCATCATCGGGATCATCTTCTATGGCGCACTCGGCGTCGCCGCGACGGCAGCCGCATACGCGCACGCTTTCAACACCAGCGTCGTCTATCTCATCTCAGTCGGCATCGTCCTGGCCGTGCTCGTTCAGTTCCTACCGCGTCGCGGCGATCGGAGGTAGGGCAATGATGTCCGAGGGGACGGGGGCTTGGGTCAGGTTTGGAGCGTGTGGGCGTCGAGTTGGCTGCGGGAGGTGATGCCGAGTTTGGGGTAGGCCTTGTAGAGGTGGTAGCCGACGGTGCGTGGGCTGAGGAAGAGCTGGGCGGCGATGTCGCGGTTGGACAGCCCCCGGGCGGCGAGCCGGGCGACCTGCTGCTCATCCAGCAGCGCCGCCGCCGCGGCCGCATCCAACCCGCCCAGCCGCAGCTCAGGCAGCCCAGGCGTGGGCAACGGCGCGTCGTGGTCCCGCGCCGCGAAGACGACCACGATCCCCTCGGCGTCCAACCGCCGGGCCGCGAACACCAACGCCTCCGCCGACGACCGGTCCAGCCAGTACGCGTCGTCGACCAGGCACAACAGCGGACCATCCTCGGCCAGCTCAGCCAGCAAACGGCACTTCAGCCTCAGACTCCACACCCGCGGCGCGGAGCACCCGCACACCCACCCCGCCGGGCTCCGCGGCGACCCCGGCACTGCACGCGGCATAGTCCAACAGCGCCGTCTTACCGATACCCGGGTCGCCGCGAACCACCAGCACCCCGCTACGCCCCGCACGAGCACCAGCAAGCAGCCGATCCACCACCGACCGCTCCCTCACCCGCCCACACAACAACACGAGCACCTACCTCGCACGATCGGTACGCGTCCGGGTCGAAGTATCGCCGCCACCACGTGGTTGCCATTGCCCACGCTGCCGTGGTCGTATGCTTCGATTTCCGGATGGATCCCGCAACGTGATGTCACGAATTTCTCCGAGGGTTGTTGGGTGGTGCAGGGCGCGCGCGGGAAGCCTAGGAGGCGCTGCGGTACAGCACAAGTGCCAAATCTTGTAAAGTCCACTGCGCCAATCTAGGCTTGCGGTCGTGGAGCTCCACATCACCTTCAATGGGCCGCGTGACCTGTCCGGCCAGATCTACCAGCAGGTCCGCGCGGCGGTCCTGGAGGGCCGGCTGCGCGCCGGCGAGCCGCTCCCGCCCAGCCGGGAGCTGGCCGAGCGCCTGCAGATCGCCCGCAACACCGTCCTCGTGGCCTACGACCGGCTCGCCGGCGAGGGGTTTGTCACCGGCAAGGTCGGCGCCGGCACCTTCGTCAGTACCGCTATCCCACAGCAGCCCAGCGACCGGGCCGACTCGGCCGCCGGGCTGCTGCAGCCGCGGGCGGTCTGGGAAGCCATCCCGGACCCGCCGAACCTGGCCGCCGTCGACCCACCCTTCGACTTTCGCCCCGGGCTGCCCGACGCCCGGCTGTTTCCGTATGAGACCTGGCGCCGGCTGGTGTCGCGGGAGCTGCGCGCCACCGCCGTCCGGACCGGCGCCTACGGCGACCCGGCCGGCCCGCCGGGCTGCGCGCCGCGATCGCCCGGCATGTCGGCGTCTCACGCGGGGTTCGCGCCAACGCAGCCGACGTCATCATCACCAACGGCATGCAGCAGGCCATCGACCTGATCGGGCGGGTCCTGCTCGACCCGGGCGCATGCGTGGCGGTCGAGGATCCCGGCTACCCGCCGCCACGAGCGCTGCTCGCCTCGCTCGGCGCCCGAGTCGTCCCGGTGCCGGTCGACGACGACGGGCTGGTGGTCGAGGCCCTTCCCGACGACGCCCGGCTGGTCTATTGCAGCCCCTCCCACCAGTTCCCGCTGGGCATGGCGATGTCATTGCGCCGGCGGATGGCGCTGCTGGCCTGGGCCGCCCGGCGGGGCGTGGCGATCGTCGAGGACGACTACGACAGCGAGTTCCGCTTCGCCGGCCACCCGATCGAGCCGCTGCACAGCCTGGACCGCGACGGGCGGGTGATCTACGTCGGCTCGTTCTCCAAGAGCCTGCTGCCCACCCTCCGGTTGGGGTTCCTGGTGGCCCCACCATCACTGCGCCGGGCACTGCGGACGGCCAAATGCCTCACCGACTGGCACACGCCGCTGCCCACCCAGGCCGCCCTGGCGCGGTTCATCGACGAGGGCAAGCTCGCCCGCCACGTCAAGAGGATGCGGGTGGCCTACCAGGCGCGCCACCGGCGCATCACCGACGTGCTCGGGCGCGACTTCGCGGGCGTGCTGGAGCCGATCCCCTCCGCGGCCGGCCTGCACCTGAGCGCGGTATGCCCGGGCGGCACAGTCGCCGACACCCTCGCCGTGGCACGGCGCGCCCGGCCGATGGGTGTTTTCCTGTACACCTTGTCGCAGTTCACCGTGGGGACAGCCCAACCAGGCCTCATCATCGGCTACGGCGCCGTCCCGCTGGACCGGATCGACGAAGGACTCCACCGGCTCCGGGCCTGCCTCCAAGAGCCAGCGCCAGGTCCCGGGTGAGCGCCCGGTCAGGATCCGGGCGCTCACCATCGGCTGGGCGCGAGGCTCAGGCGCCCGCTGCGTAGATGTTCTGGTCCAGCCCTCCCTGCGACAAGCACGGATCGTCGACGGTCGGGGAGGAGTAGGACGCGGCGTTGATGTCGTTGGGCACATACGTGCACGGCTGGTAGACGTCGAAGCCGTCGTGGTCGTCGTCGGCGCCGGTCTCGCGTGGGTCGGTGCCGGGCACCAGGTCACGTGAGTCGGTCCAGGCAGCGACGACGGTGGCGCCGACCGCCGAGATGTAGATGTAGTCGCCCCAGAACCCGTCCCGGCGGGCCCCGTGGGTCTCCCAGCCGAAGTTGCTGGCTACCGTGGAGAGCTGCGTCTCGCTCCAGCCCACGCCGCCGTTGGTGGATTTGGCCACCAGCGTGTGGACCACGTCGCCGGAGTTCTGCCCGCTGGCGGTGTTGCCCGGCGGCAGGCTCGGCGCATACGCCGGGTCACCCCGGGAGTCGTAGAAGACCACGGAGATCACCCCGTCGGCGGAGGCGATGTCAGGGGTCCACTGGTGGCCTGCTGCCACGGTGTCGAGCGTGGTGGCAGGGGTCGGCCAGGCGGTGCCGTCCGGCGAGCTTGGCAGCTCCGCGTTCCAGACCACGTGCACGCCAGCGGCATCCGCGGCGACCGCGGGTGCGGTGGTGAACCGGGAGAACGTGAGTCCGCTCGGGCAGGCGAACGGTCCGTCGCCGCAGTCGGTCGCGCCGTTGCCGCTGAACTGGCTGGAGTCGAACAGCTCGATCGTGGCCACGTGCGCCGCCGGGCCGAAGGACGCCCCACCGTCGGTGGACTTGGACAGCCACACGTCGCTGCTCGGATTGGACGACGAAGGGTAGGTCAGGAACGTCAGGTACACCGCGCCGTCGGGCCCAACCGCAAGATCGGCGAAGGATCCCGTGCCAAGCGCCGTCGGCGTGACTCGGATCGGGTTGGAGAACGTCAGGCCGTGGTCGGTGGAGCGGGAGAACAGCACGGCGTTGTTGGGGGCGAAGCCGTCGTACTGCGACCAGGCCACGTAGATGTTGCCAGAGGACGGCCCGGTGGTCTGGTCGACCGTCAGGTTGATCTTGTCCTGGAACAGTCCCGTGAGGAACTGCCCGGAGGGGGTTCCGCGCTTGACCAGGGCGGTTCGATCATAAGCCGCGCCGTCGTCTGTGTAGCGGGCCACGAACACCCCGCCGTTGACGGGCTTGGTGCGGTTGAAGCAGATGAAGGCGTAGAACAGGCGGCCGTCGCGGTCGAAGGCCTGGGACGGGTCGCCGGCCGCGCCGCAGGTCCCGTGCACCGGGGAGGCAAGCCCCGCCGCGGAGGAGTCGGCCGGGTAGCCGGGTACCAGGCTGTCCTGCCAGCTGGCCCCGCCGTCGCTGGAGCGATAGTAGCCGGCCCAGACGTCGCCGTTAACGATCTGGGCGCAATAGTCGTTGGACCCGGCGGCCACGACTTGGGGGTTGTGGGGGTTGACCGCCACCGTCGGCTCGTTCTGCGAGCGTCGGCCGGTGCTGCACGCCCTGGTCGTGGCGTCGCTGGAGCCGTCGTAGCGCAGGTAGCTCGAGGCCGTCCCGTCGCGCGTGACCAGGACGTTGCCGGTGCTGCCGAAGGCCGCACCGCTGATGCCAATGGCAAGCACCACGGTCAGTGGAACAACAAGCCAGCGAGATCTCATCAAGACCTCCTCTTCGGCCACCAGGTAGCGTCTCCCCCCGTTGGGTAGACGACCGGTCCGAAGAGGCTGGCAAATCAGCCGTCAGCGGTCAACCCATGACGCCGTCTCAGTCCGGGCTGACATCGCGGAGGCCGACGGGCATCATCGGGGATGCCAACACGCGGCGCGCTCGCCGCCCGCTGTGGCCACGAGCAACGGCCGGCGATCTGACGGGGCGCACGGGCGTGGCCGCCGCGATGGCGGCACCACCGTCGCCCCGCTGCAAGGGAGGCCGCATGGACCAACGGGTGCTCGGCCGGACCGGCACGTTCGTCTCGGAGCTGTGCCTTGGCACGATGACCTTCGCCCGCGAGGCGGACGAGGCCACCTCGGCCGTGCTGCTGGACTGCTACCTGGAGGCCGGCGGCAATTTCATCGATACCGCCGACGTCTACGCCGATGGGCGATCCGAGCAGGTGCTCGGGCGTCTGCTCGGGGGCCGGCGGGACGAGGTCGTGCTGGCCACCAAGGGCCACTTCCCGACCGGGAGCGGCCCCAATGATCGTGGCAGCACCAGGGTGCACCTGACCCGGGCGATCGACGCCAGCCTGCGGCGCCTGCAGACCGACTGGGTCGACCTGTACCAGGTGCACGCCTGGGACGCGTACACACCGCTTGAGGAGACCCTGGCCACCCTCGACGACCTCGTCCACCACGGCAAGACCCGCTACGTGGGGATCTCCAACTTCATGGGCTGGCAGGTGACCAAGGCCGCCGGCCTGCAGCGCCACCACGGCTGGGCGCCGTTGGTCACCATCCAGCCCCAGTACTCGCTGGTCACCCGCGACATCGAACGGGAGGTGCTGCCCGCCGCGGTGGACGCCGGGCTCGGCGTGCTGCCGTGGGGCCCGCTGGGGGGCGGCTTTTTGTCAGGCAAGTACCACCGGGACGCGCCCCCGCCGCCTGACAGCCGCATCGCGGGGGCGGCCGACGACCTCGAGGAGGCCTGGGCCAGGCGGGCCACAGCGCGCAACTGGGCGATCATCGACGCCGTCCAGCGGGTGGCGGAAGAGACCGGTCACTCGATGGCCCAGGTCGCGATCAACTGGCTGCTGACCCGTCCCGGGGTCACCGCCCCGATCCTTGGTGCCCGCACCCTCGAGCAGCTCCAGGACAACCTGGGCGCCGCCGGCTGGCGGCTGGAGCCAGGCCAGCTGCGCCTGCTGGATGTCCCCAGCCGGCTCGAGCCCGAGTATCCCGCTCGCTACCTCGCGGGGGCCGACCGCCTCACGTGACGCCCGGCTGGAGTTGGGATACGGCCAGTTGCGGCACGAATGGGATGAGACCGGCCCGCCCGCGCGGAACCGAACGGCGTGTCACCAACCCGGTAAACGTTCGTGGTCAGCGCACTGGTCAGGCTGCGACGAGCCGTGTCCCTGTGGAAGACTTCACGGCATGTCGCCTACCGCACATGTTCGTGATGCCGTCAGTCCCTGAACGGATCGCCGCTGAACTCGAGCGGGAGATCCTTGAGCGGCGGCTCGAGCCGGGTGCGCGCCTGGCGCTCCGCACGGACCTCATCGACCGGTTCGGCGTCAGCGCGAATGCGATGAATGAGGCTCTGCGTATCCTCAGAGAGCGCGATGTCATCAGCGTAAAGCCGGGGGCGCAGGGTGGCGTGTTCGTCACGCAGCTTCCACCGCAGGTGCGGCTCGGCGTGATCGATCTCTGGTTCCGAGGGTTGCTCGTGGACGCAGTCGAGTTGTTCGAGGCTCGTTCCTTGCTCGAAGACAGTTTCGCGGCGGTGGCCGCCGAGCGAGCCACGCCAGAGGACGCTCGTGACCTGGACTGGGCTCTGGAGGAGCTTCGCGGCGCTCAGGACGACCCGCGGCGCTACCTCGAGGCGAACCTGCGCTTCCATGGTGCAGTCGCGCGAGCGGCCCGGGTGCCTGTCCTGGCTGCCATGTATGAGTCCATTGTCACGCTATTGCGTGGGACGCTGGTTCGAGCCGAGTTCGCCGGACCGAACGCGCGCCAGGTCATCGATCAGAATGTCGAGGTACATGCGCGGCTGACGAAGGCAATCAAGGCGCGTGATCACGATGCACTGGCCAAGGCCTTGCTGGAGCACCGGGCAGATCTTCTGCGCATCTCTGAGCCGTCCCGTTCACCGGGCAGAGGCGCCGACCGATCCCGGACCGCTCCCCTTCGATGAGGAAGCCCTCGACCAGCTTCACGAAGCGTGCGCCGTGCTCGATCTGCACCCAGTGACCGCAGCGCGCGAAAACATGGAGTTGTGAGTTGTCGATCAGTTCCAGGAGTCGCAGCGAGTTGCTCATGGGGATGACTCGGTCGTCCCGTCCGTGAATGATTAACGTGTCGTGCGGCAACGCCGCGATCACGGTCTCGTCGAGCGCCATCGCGTCCACCATGTCCTGTCGCGGGGCGGGGAACATGCTGGCGTAGGCCTCATGTACGCCGGGTCTGGTGGCGGCCCGAAGGCGCAGCTGTGCCAGGTCGTCGTTCACGCTTGACTCGTTGAAGGTGAACACGCGCATGAGCCTGCGCACCTCCTCCAGGGAGGGCTTGAATCCCCACACGGCTTCGAGCCCCGGCGTGATGGCGAAGGGCACCCCGACGCTGCCCATGAGGACGAGCCGGTCGACGCGCTCCGGGGCCTTGGCGGCGAGCCGGAGTGCCAGCGCCCCGCCGAAGCTGTTGCCGACGACCGAGACCTTCTGCAGGTCCAGGACGTCGAGGAGATTCGAGAAGAAACAAGGCGAGCTTGAGGGTGATCAAGGGCCTGAGCAGCATAGATACTTCATGAATCTACTGACACTTTGCCGCCGCCGGGGGCGGTCGTGGTCACGCGGTCGGGAGGTTGTCGCCGATGCCCAAGGTCACCGTGGTACCGGGCGGGGTCCGCGCCGGGCGGCGACGGCCTCGCGCACCAGAGCCGTCGCCGCTGCCCCTGCGATGTCCAATGGCTCGGTGCTGCGCAGCGCGCGGGACAACACGAACGCGCCCTCCAGCAACGCCAGTATCGAGACCACAAGTGACCGCGAACGCTTGCGCGGCAGCCCGGCCTCGGCCAGACGCTCGGTCGCGGCGTCAACCCAGCTGTTGAACACGTCGGCGCACGCTTGGCGCATCGGCTCGTTGGTGCTGGAGACCTCGAGCGCCACCGTGGCGATCGGACAGGCGTCGGCGTAGTCGGTGGCTTGCAGCGTGTCCGCGGCGGCGGCGAAGAAGTCGCGCGTGGCCGACACCGGGTCTGCGCCCGGCCCGAAGAACGCGTCGATGAGCTGCCCGTAGAGAGCTCCGGACCAGCGGATGACCTCCTCGCCGAGTTGCTGCTTGCCCCCGGGAAAGAAGTGGTAGAGCGATCCGAATGGTGCGCTCGCCTCGGCGACGATCTGCTTGACGCCCGTGGCCGTGAAGCCCTGACGCCGAAACAGCTCGGCGCTGCGTTCCACGATTCGATGTTTGGTATCCGTGGCCATGTGGTGGATGATACAGTCTTCCTAGCTAGAGCGATCTATCTAGTGGGGTCTGCATGCCTGAGCTGGAGCTGACGGCGGGAACGATCGACTACCAAGACACCGGCGGGGACGGCCCGGTGCTCGTCTTGTTGGGGGGTGTCTCCATGGACGGGTCGGTGTGGGAACCGATGGTCGCGGACCTGTCGCTCGCGGGCTTCGGCCGGATCGTCGCCGAGCTGCTGGAGCGCCTCGACCTGAGCGACGTAACGCTGGTGCAGAACGACCACGCCGCCGCGCTCGCGCTGGCAGGCCAGAACCCCAAGCGGATCGCTCGGCTGGTGATCTCGTCGTGCGAAGCGTTTGAGAACTACCCGCCCGGACTGCCGGGCAAGAACCTGCGGCTGACCGCGATGGCACCGGGAGGCATCTTCCTGGCGATGCAGGCGATGCGCCTGCGCCCGCTGCGGCGGCTGCCGATCTCCTTTGGCTGGATGGCCAAACGCCCGCTGCCCGACGAGCTGATCGACCGCTGGCTGCGTCCGCTGCAGACTCAGCGGGGCGTACGACGCGACCTGCGCAAGTACGCCACCAGCGCCCGCCGCCGCCAGATGCTCGAGGTCTGCGAGCGGCTGCGGTCCTTTGACCGCCCCGCGCTGGTGGTCTGGACGCCTGAGGATCGCGTGCAGCGCCCCGAACACGGTCGGCGTCTGGCCGACCTGCTCCCCGATGCGCAGCTCGTCGAGGTCCCGGACAGCTACACGCTCATCATGCGCGACCAGCCCGACGCGTTCGCGCGCGCCGTCCGCGAGTTTGTGCGCGCCGCTCCGGCGGTGCCACGGTGAGCGTCATCCTTGGGCGTCTGCCCGTCGCGCGAGGGAGCCGGTCGCGACGAAACAGGCCACACGGCTGGGTGCGCCATTACGCGGGACTGCTCGCTCCCCACGGCGTGGCAGCGACACGGGTGGGGCTGGAGCGCAATCGTGAGCAGCGTCTGGGTCGTCTGGCAAGCGCCGGCAAGGATCACGTCAGTGAGCGCATCCGGCCGACTCGTCCCCGCATGCGCGCGCTTGTGGCCGTCCCCGGCGGGCGCCTGATCTGGCGCGGCGTGCCCACCCCACAGCCTCCCGGGCCCGGAGGTGCGATGGTCCGCCCGATCGCGATCGCCACCTGCGACATGGACCCCCTCATCGCGCTTGGCGCGAGCCCGTTCCCGCTTCCGGTGCAGCTTGGCCACGAGTGCGTCGCGGAGGTGCTGTCTGTCGGCCAGGACGTCGCGACGATCCGCGCAGGCCAGCGCGTCGTGGTTCCCTTCCAGATCAACTGCGGCAGCTGCACGGCCTGCCGGGCCGGGCACACCTCCAATTGCACCAGCGTTCCGCCGATCTCCATGTACGGCTTCGGCCTCGCGGGCGGCCATTGGGGAGGAGCGCTGGCGGATCAGCTCGCGGTCCCCTACGCCGACGCCATGCTTGTTGCGCTACCCGACGGCATCCAGCCGGTCGCCGCGGCCAGCGTCGCCGACAACGTCTGCGACGCCCACCGTCACGTCGCCCCGCACCTGCCGGAGCTGCTGCGCCGGGACCCCGACGCGTCGGTGTTGATCCTCGGAGCGCTCAATCCCAAGACGCGCTACAGCGCCAGCGTCCCCTTGTACACCGCCTTGATCGCCCAGACGCTCGGCGCGCGACATGTCTTCGTCGTCGACGCTCGTCGCCACGCTCGCGACCAGGCTGAACGTCTGGGGCTTCAGGCCATGCCTCCCGACGAGCTCGCCGGGCACGGACGCGCCCCGCTGGTCGTCGACATGACCACGACCGGGCGCGGCTTGGGCGTGGCGCTGGCGAGCACCGCGCCGGACGGCGTTTGCAGCAGCGCGGGCAGCCTACATCGGACAGCTCGCATTCCCTTTCTTCGCTCATACGGGCACAACGTCACGGTGCACATCTCGCGCGTGAACGCTCGCGTCGTGATCCCGGAGGTGCTCAAGCTCATGAGCGCAGGCAGCCTGCGACCAGAGACGGTCACGACGACCGTCGCCGCCATCGAGGACGCGCCGACCGTGCTGCGCGAGCACTACCTCGCGGGCGCCGTCAAGACCATCCTCACCACATGAGGGACACGGTGGGCGCTTCCGGGTTGGATCTCAGGGAGAAGCGCACGCCCACGCAATAGCCGTAGAGCAGCACGCCGAGTAGGGTCTGGGGTCGTAGGCGGGGTGGCCGTGCCCGTCATCACGGTGGCGACCGTCGGAGCGGGGAGGCGAGCATGCAGGTCACAAGGATCGGCTAGGCAGGCACCCGGACGAGCGACTACAGCGCCATGGTGGACTTCCTTACGGCGGTGCTCGGGCTGACCCTGGCGCACCAGGAGCGAGACGTCGCCGCCCTCGACCTGCCCTCCGGCGACAAGTTCGAGGTGTTCAGCCTCAGCGATCAAGACCACCAGCACTTCACCACCGGCCCGGTGGTCGGCTTTGTGGTCGAGGATCTACCCGCTGCGGTGGCGGAGCTGGAGCGGGCCGGTGTGGAGCTGCTCGGCGGGCACGTCGACGAGCGTGGTGTGGGGTGGCGCCACTTCCGCGGGCCCGACGGCAACGTCTACGAACTTGGCAGCGGGTAGCCAGAGCGAGATCGTCACCGGTCGAGGCCGGACGCAACCAGGGGGAAGGCAGGCATGGAGCCCACTGTACAACGGCTCGGTGAGCGGGTCGTTCAAGAACGCCATCGACTGGCTGCACCTGCTCAGCGACCACGACCCGCCGTACCTGACCGATCAGGTGGTCGGGTTGGTCAGCACCGCCGGGGGCACGCAGGGCTTGCAGGCCATCAACACCATGGAGTTCATCGTCCGCTCGCTGCGCGCGTGGGCCGTGCCGCTGGTGTTGCCGGTGGCCCAGGCCTGGCAGGCGTTCGACGAAGACGGCCGGGTCCGCGACGAGATGGTTGAGCGTCAGCTCGCCGCCCTGGGCGCGGAGCTTGTGCGCGCCGCCCGGCAGATGGCCGTGCAGGGCAGGTGCGACTACAGCGAGCCGTGGCAGTAGTCAGACTTCCGCCGCGGTCCGATTGCCATGCCGACAACCAGGCACTCCCCGATGGGCCGATCAGCAGCTTCGTGACGCCCGCGAGTGACCGTGCCCACGCAACCGCCGCTGCGCCTCCCCCGGAAGGGGAAGCGGCCATTCCCCAAAGGGGGAATCGGCGCTGCCACCCGGCGGTGATGTGCCCGCGGCGGCGGCTTGGGAGCCTTACGGGGAGCAGAGGTCTGCGACGCGGAGGCGCCCGCGGGCCGCCAGCGAAACCAAGGAGGCGTCATGGGCAAGTTGAGCGGCGGCAGGGCTGCCGTTGGTGTTGGACTGGTGATGGTGGTGCTGCTGGCCGGGCTGGCCGGGTGCTCGGCGTCGGGCGGCTCGGCTGCGGCGACCACCACGACGAGCGGGCAGCAGAATGCCGTCGCGGTGTTGCGCGAGTTCGTGCGGTGCGCCCGGGCCAACGGCATGCCCAACCTGCCCGACCTGAAGCTGGGCAGCAACGGCGAGGTCAGCGTCCCCGAGGGCACCCCGGAGCCGCCCAAGAGCGTGGAGCGGGCCTGCAAGTCGATCTGGGAGCGGCTGCCGGCCTCGGCGACCGGCGATACAGAGCGGCCGGCAGCCAACATGCAGGCGCTGCTGCGGTTTGCCCGCTGCATGCGCGAGCACGGCATGGCGGACTTCCCCGACCCCCAGGCCGACGGCCGCTTCCCGCTGCCGCAAAGCATGCAGCGCCAGGGCAAGACCCCCAGCTTCCTGCGCGCCATGCAGGCCTGCAGGCAGCTCAACCCGAACCAGAAGGGCAAGGTCGAGTTCAGTGGCTGAGGTGGCCTCCTCCCGCCGCCGGGTCCGTGCTGGGCTGCTGGCCGGTTTGCTGGTGCTGGTGCTGGTGGTGGCGGCGGGTGGCGGCTGGGCGGTGGCCCGCGGCGGGGTGCTGGGCCGCTCGGCGGCGGCCACGGGCACGGCCGAGGTACCGACCGGGACGGCGAAAGTGGCCCGCAGTGACGTGGTGGAGCGTCAGCAGGTGGTGGGCACGCTGGGCTACGGGGACAGCTTCACGGTGGTCGGCCAGTCCCAGGGCGGCGGCGGGTCGTCGGGCGCCGGCGGGGGCGGCCAGTCCCAGGGTGGGATCGTCACGCGCGTGCCCGCCGTGGGCGCGGTGCTCGGCCGTGGGCAGGCGCTGTATGAGGTGGACGGCCATCCGGTGCCGGTGTGGTATGGCACCAGGCCGGCGTGGCGGGCCTTCCAGCTCGGTATGACCGACGGGCCGGATGTGCGGCAGCTGGAGGCCAACCTGGTCGCGTTGGGCTTTGACCCCGACCGGGCCATGACCGTGGACCGCCACTTCAGCTGGGCGACGGCGGCGGCCGTGAAGCGCTGGCAGCAGGCCATCGGCCGAGCCCGGACCGGCGCCGTCCCGCTCGGGCAGGTGGTGTTCCTGCCCGGCCCGATCCGCGTCACCACGGTGACAGCGACGGTGGGGGCGCCGGTGCCGGCGGGCACGGCGATTCTTGCCGCGTCCTCGACCCGGCCGCTGGTCACGGTCGCGCTCGACCCCGCCATGCAGCAGCTGGTGCGCCGCGGCGACCGGGTGCTGGTCACGCTGCCCGACGGGGCGACCACCCGAGGCACGGTGTGGACGGTGAGCCGGGTGGCCGCCCAGCCCAGTATGGGAAGCGGGCAGGACGGCGGCCAGGACCAGGGCCAGAGCGGCAACAACAACGGCACTGGGCAGGCGACGGTCTCGGTGACGGTTGGGCTGGCCGACCCGCGGGTGGCGGCGAACCTGGACCAGGCGCCGGTGCAGGTGGCGATCACCACCCAGGCGGCCCGGGGGGTGCTGGCGGTGCCGATCAGCGCGCTGCTGGCCCAGCCCGGGGGCGGCTACGCCGTCCAGGTGATCCACGGTGGCAGCCGCCGGCTGGCAGCGGTGCGCACCGGGCTGTTCGATGAGACCGCCGGGCTGGTGGAGGTCCAAGGCGCCGGGCTGGCCCAGGGCGCCACGGTGGAGGTGCCGGCGTCATGACCGCGACCGTGCCGGCATCGCCGGCGGCCGCGATGCCCCGAGCCGAGGCGGCCACGCTGGTGCTGGAGCTGGAGGGGGTCGGCAAGGTCTATGCGGGCAGCCCGCCGGTGGAGCCGGTGCGTGGGGTCACCCTCACCATCACCGGTGGGGAGCTGGTCGCGGTCGTGGGGCCGTCGGGGTCGGGCAAGACCACCTTGCTGCACCTGATGGCGGCGCTGGACCGGCCCACCAGCGGGGTGGTGCGGGTGGCCGGCCAGGCGCTGGGGGCGCTGTCGGACCGGCGGCTCGCGGGCCTGCGCGCCCACCGGCTCGGCGTGGTCTTCCAGCAGTTCTTCCTCCTGGAGCACCTCAGCGCGCTGGACAACGTCGCCACCGGCCTGCTGTACCGGGGCCTGCCCGGCGCCGAGCGGCGGCGGCTGGCGCGGCTGGCGTTGGAGCGGGTCGGGCTGGGCCACCGGCTCGGCCACCGTCCCACCGCGCTGTCGGGTGGGGAGCGTCAGCGGGTGGCGATCGCGCGGGCGCTGGTCGGTGACCCACAGGTGGTGCTCGCCGACGAGCCCACCGGCAACCTCGACTCGACCGCCACCAGCGAGCTGGTCGCGCTGCTGCAGCAGCTCAACCGCCAGGGCACCACCCTGGTGGTGGTCACCCACGACCACAGCGTCGCCGCCGCCATGGCCCGCCAGATCGAGCTGCGCGACGGGCAGGTCGTAGCCGACTCCGGATCGAAAGGTCGGTACCCATGAGCAGCGCGCAGTGCCCAACTCCAAGGTCGCGGCTGCGGCTGGCCGACCTGCTGCCGGTCGGCACCGTCGGGCTGCGCGCCCGCCGGCTGCGGGCCGCGCTGTCAGCGCTTGGCGTCGCCATTGGGATCGCCGCGATCGTGGCGGTGCTGAGCATCACCCGCTCCAGCCAGGCCGAGCTGCTGGCGCAGATCGACCGGCTCGGCACCGACCTGCTCACCGTGGTCAACGGCCACTCGATCCAGGGCCAGGAGGCCGAGCTGCCCACCCGGGCCAGCGGGATGCTGGGCCGCATCGACGGCGTCTCCCACGTCACCCCGACCGCCCAACTGGCCGGCGTCAACGTCTACCGCACCGACAAGATCCCCCCGGCCCAGACCGGCGCGCTGGCGGTCAGGGCCTGCGACCCGACCCTGCTCGCCACCCTGGACGGCCACCTGCGCCACGGCGCCTTCCTGAACCCGGCCACCGCCCGCTACCCGGCCACGGTGCTGGGCTGGCAGGCCGCCACGACCCTGGGGATGGCCCGGCTGGAGCAGCCCACCCGCGTGTGGCTTGGGGGCCGCTGGTTCACCGTGGTCGGCATCCTCGAGCCGCTGCCGCTGGCCCCGGAGATCGACCGCTCGGCGCTGGTCGGCTTCCCGGTCGCGGCGCGCCTGCTCGACTATCAGGGACATCCCAGCCGCATTTACGTGCGCACCGCCACCGAGCAGACCAGCGCCGTGGCCGGTCTGCTGGCCCCAACCGCCGACCCCCAGCACCCCGAGCAGGTCCAGGCCAGCCGCCCCTCGGACGCGCTGACCGCCCGCGTGGCCGCCAAAAGCGCCACCACCGGCCTGTTCTTGGGGTTGGGCGCGGTCGCGCTGCTGGTGGGCGGGATCGGCATCGCCAACGTGATGGTGATCGGGGTGCTGGAGCGCCGCAGCGAGATCGGCCTGCGCCGCGCGCTTGGTGCCACTCGCGGCCACGTCGCCGCGCAGTTTGTGGTGGAGTCGCTGCTGCTGGCCGCCGTTGGCGGCACCAGCGGCACGGCGATCGGCGCCGCGATCACCATCGGCGTCGCCGACCGGCAGCAGTGGCCGGCCCTGGTCCCGGCCGTTGCCATCTGGGGCGGCCTGGCCGCGGCGCTGGCGGTCGGCGTGGTCGCCGGGCTGTACCCGGCGCTGCGCGCCGCGCGGCTGGCGCCAACCGACGCGCTGCGCAGCGTGTGACCACCCGGAGCTGGGCTCGCAGCCGGCGGTGATGGTGGAAGATGAGCTGGCAAGGACAGGGGGACCGGATGCGGATGCGGCGACGTTGGGGCCTGCAGGCCAAGATGACCGCCTCCTACGTGCTGGTCACCGCCGCGGCGGTGGTGCTGGTCGAGGTCGTGGTGGCCGCGGTCGTGCTGCCGGGGCTGCTGTCCCGGGCCGACCGGCCCGCGCTGGTGCAGCTGATCGCCAGCGACTACGCCAACATGGTCATGCAGCAGAGTGCCGGGCTGGGCCGGCTGCCAACCGCCAGCGAGCTGCGGCTCGACCAGGCCGCGCTGGGGTTGCCGCCCAACCAGGCCCGGAAGTCCACTGGCGTCGCCATGCCCGACCTCCCCCAGCGCGCCAAACTGATGGGGCCCTCGCTGGTGCTGCTGCTGGCCCCCGACGGGCGGGTGGTGGCCAGCTCCAACCCGGCCCGCTACCAGGTTGGCGGCCGGCTCGGCGACCCCGGCATGGGCGTGCTGCCCGCGCAGGTCCGCACCCAGCCGCCCACGGCATGGGGCAAACGCGACGGCCTGACCCCGACCCCCACCCAGAGCGGGGCGGTGCTGTGGGCCGCCGCGCCGGTGCTGGATCTGGGGCAGGCGACCACCCCGGAGCGCAAACCGCTCCTCAAGGCCGACCTGCTCGCCGTGGTCTACGTGCAGGTCCCCGCCGGGGCCAAGCTGGCCGAGGAGCCGGGGTGGTGGAGCGCGCTGGCGCCGCAGCTCGTCGTCGGGCTGCTGGTGCTGGCAGGGGCCGTGCCCGTGGGGCTGGTGTTCGGCCTGCTGTCGACCCGGCGCGTGATCGGCCGGCTGCGGCGGCTGGCCGCCACCACCGTCGCGGTCGCCGAGGGCGACTACCAGCAGCGCCTGCCGGCCTCCGGCGGCGACGAGGTCGCCCAGCTGGAAGCCAACCTCAACCGCATGGCCCAGCGGCTGGCCGCCGCCATCGCCACCCAACGCCAGCTCGCCAGCGCCAGGGAGCGCGCAAGGATCGCACGCGAGTTGCACGACGCGATCTCCCAGGACCTGTTCTCGCTGCGCCTGCTCGCCGGCGGGCTGCGCAAGGCCCTGCCCACCGGCTCCCCGCTGCACCCACAGGTCGCAACGATGGAGCACACCGCCACCCAGGCCATGCATGAGATGCAGGCGCTACTTTTGGAGCTCCGCCCGGTCGTGCTCGCCGACGCCGGCCTCATCCCGGCGCTGGAGGAGCTGTGCCAGGCCTACCAGGAACGGCTGGGGGTGACCGTGGACGCCGACCTGGAGCCGGTCGAGCTGGCCCCAGCGGCCGAGCACGCCGTGCTGCGGGTGGTCCAGGAGGCGCTCGTCAACGCCGTCAAGCACGCCCAGCCGACCCGGGTCGCCCTGCGGCTGCACCACCAGGACGGCCAGGTCGCGGTGGCGGTCACAGACGACGGCGCCGGCTTCGACCCGGCTCTGGCCGAGCAGCGCCACGGCCTGGGCCTGGGGCTGATGCGCGAGCGGGTCGTCGAGCTGGGCGGCACCCTCCAGCTCGACTCCACACCGGGCAAGGGCACCAGCGTGCGGGTCCTGCTCCCGGCGGGCCGGCCATGATCGGGGTGCTGATCGTCGACGACCACCAGGTGGTCCGCCAGGGCCTGCGCTTCCTGCTCGAGCAGGAGGACGGCATCCAGGTCATCGGCGAGTGCGCCGACGGCGCCAGCGCGATCCAGGCGGCCCGCGCGCTGGAGCCGACCGTGGTGCTGCTGGACCTGTTTTTGCCCGGCCAGGACGGCATCAGCGTGCTGGCCCAGATCAAGCAGGACCGGCCCGCCACCGAGGTGCTCATGCTCACCTCGTCACAAGACGACGAGCACCTGCTGGCGGCGGTGCGCGCCGGGGCGCTGGCCTACCTGCCAAAGACCGCCGGGGTCGACCAGGTCGTCACCTCGGTGCGGGCGGCGGCGCGGGGCGAGAGCGTCCTGGAACCAAGGATCGCCGCGCGGCTGGTCCGCGAGGTCCGCCAGGCCGCGGCCCGCCGCCGGCCGCTGGACCAGCTGTCGCCCCGCGAGCTGGAGGTCCTGGCCGCCCTGGCCCGCGGCCGCTCCAACCGCCAGATCGCCCGGACCCTTCAGATCGGCGAGGAGACGGTGAAGGCGCACGTCTCCAGCATCCTGGCCAAGCTGCAGCTCGCCGACCGCACCCAGGCGGCCATCTTCGGCCTGCAGCAGCGCCTGGTTCCCCTCGACCAGGCACTCGACGAGTAGGAAGGCCGGCGCGCATCGGGAGCAACGCACCTGACACCGAACGAAGTCGCCCAGGCCCCATGACCACTTTCTAGCGCCCACAGGGCCGCCCGGCACCGCAGCCAGGTCGAGGCGGTCGCCTCACGCGCCAGGCAATCCGGCTGACGACGGCATGGTCATCGCCACCAGGGGGATTGGGCGGCGGCGGCCACGGCGGCCAGCGGTTGGGCAAGCTCGCCGCCGAGCCGGGCGAGCTCCACGTTCCAGAACCAGGCCGTCGCCAGGGCGATCGCGGTCGGGCCGAGTGGCGAGTCCGGGGCTCCCCGCCAGGCTCGGCGGCGGCGACCCGCCCCCAGGTCACCGTCGGCACCAGTCGTGAGCCCCGCTCGGTGAGGAACACGTCGAAGGCCTCGCCGGCTCGCGCCACCTCGGCGTCGGCAGCCCGCCGGCTGGCGTCGACCTCCCGCTCGCTGCGACGCCCCAGCAGGTACCCGAACGCGGCGTCCAGGCAGGTGGCGTCGGCCCGGTACAGGGCGGCCAGCGCCGATCGGAGCTGGCCCCTGGCGCCGCGCGGCCACAGCAGCACGGCCACGACCAGGCTCACCCCGATCCCGAGCGCGATGTCCTCCAGCCGGACCAGTCCGATCCGCCAGCCCTGCGGCTGGAGGAGATCGAACAGGACGATCACGAACAGCGTGAAACCAGCCTGGCCGACCAGGAAGGACACCACCGTCGGCACGTACGCGGCAAGGAACGCGACGATCGGGAGCGTGATCCACAGCCCCACCTCGTTGGTCCCGATGGCAAGCGTGAGGACGGCCGCGATCACCAACCCCACGACCGTTCCCTCGATGGCCAGCAGGGCCGTCCTGCCGGTGCCCAGCGCGTTGGA
>WNFU01001703.1_pt1 | contig 30748 bp, 26 predicted proteins | sample 5400121 | NCBI WGS metagenome assembly WNFU01 (sample SAMN13153360, study PRJNA577476) | soil metagenome | isolation source: 100 cm soil or saprolite under grassland replicate 1 | place: USA:California | collected 2016-06-15
GGATACTCGCCCTATGCTGTGGCGGAGCACACGATTGGCTTGATGCTGGCGCTTAACCGCAAGCTGCAGCGCGCTTACAATCGCGTGCGCGAGGGCAACTTTGCACTCGACGGGCTGCTGGGGTTCGATATGCACGAAAAAACGGCCGGTATCATCGGCACTGGGGAAATCGGATCGGTGACCGCGCGAATTCTCATTGGATTCGGATGCGATGTGCTAGCGTTCGATCCGGTCGAAAATGAAAACTGCCGCGCGCTCGGCGTTCGTTACGTGAAGTTGGATGACTTGCTGTCGCAATCGCACGTTATCACCTTGCACTGCCCGTTGACGGCAGAAAACAAACATATGATCAATGCCGGAGCGCTGCAGAAAATGCGTGGTGGCGTCATGCTCATCAACACCAGCCGTGGCGCGTTGATTGACACGTTGGCTGTGATCAAGGCGCTGAAAAGCGGCAAAATCGGCTATCTCGGTCTCGATGTTTACGAGGAGGAGGAGCAAATCTTTTTCGAGGACCGCTCCGGCCTTATTATTCCCGACGATCTCTTTGCGCGGCTGCTTACTTTCCCCAATGTAATCATCACCGGCCACCAGGCTTTCTTCACGCGCGAAGCACTGGAGAACATCTCTGCCACGACCATCGACAACATTACGAAATTCCAACGCGGACAGAAACTTGATACTCAAGTCCCAGGGTGACTTAAGCGATGCTGCTCGGTAGAAGATGGATCGTAAAGAATGGATGATCGCGATATAGTCGCAACGACGCGTACGCCACGACGGTAATTATGGATCTTACTACCACTTATTTGGGAATGAAGCTGCGAACGCCGCTTGTTCCCTCGGCTTCACCGCTCTCGGAGGACATCGACAAGATCAAGCAGATGGAGCAGGCCGGCGCGTCCGCCGTAGTCTTGCATTCATTGTTCGAGGAAGAAGCAGAGGCAGCTGCGGCTGCCAAGCGGGAACTCCTGGTCGGTCCAAAAGCTTATTTGGAGCAGATCAGGCGGGCAAAGAGCGTCGTAAAAATTCCGATCATCGCAAGCGTGAACTGTACCACTCTTGGAGGCTGGATTAGCTTCACGCGTCAGATCAGCGAGGCTGGGGCCGACGCGCTGGAACTCAACATCTATAGGATACCGACTCAACTGGAAGTTACCGGCAGTACAATCGAAGAAACATACATCGATACTGTTCGAACCGTGCGAGCGGCTGCCAAAATCCCGCTGGCTGTGAAGCTCAGCCCATATTTTAGCAATTTCGCAAATATGGCCCAGCGTTTCGATGCGCTCGGTGCGGACGCGCTTGTTTTGTTCAATCGATTTTACCAACCCGATATCGATCTTGCGAAAATGGAAGTTACGCCAAATCTCACGCTGAGTGTACCTGCCGATATGCGTTTGGCGTTGCATTGGATTGGCATTCTTTACGGAAAAATTCGCGCCAACCTCGCCGCGACCAGCGGCATTTATCAGGCGTACGACGTAATCAAGATGGTAATGGCCGGGGCAGATGTGACGATGCTCTGCAGCGCCCTGATGCGCTATGGCATTACCCACATTCAAAAAATTGAAATGGAAACCGCCGCATGGCTGGAGGACCATCGCTTCGGTTCGTTAAGCGAAATCAAAGGTAGAATGAGTCAAAAGAATTGCCCCGATCCCAGCGCCTTCGAACGCGCGCAATATGTGCGCGGTCTTTCGAGTTACACTTCGTTATTTCCAATGCGGCGCTGATTTGGCGCCCGATTACGGCCGCAGAGGAACCGATCTAAAGCGCACCGGCCGGGGTCGATGGCTTAACCGGAACGAGCCCTTCATTTGTTTCCGCGACAATCTGATCGACCACGGCTTTCATGTCCTGAGTGCGTTCCCATACTGCCAGTTGCCGATCCGCACCCGTGCCTTCGCACATGATGCGCTCTATGTGCGCCACCTCAGCCCGATTGCCCAATTCTTCAATTTCCGGGCCAATGAACTCAAGCATTTCGCGGAGCAAGTCGCGCTCGTCCACTTCACACTTCCGACCGAAGTCGATTAGCTTGCCATCCAAACCGTAGCGTGACGCTCGCCAGCGATTTTCGTCGATCAACCGCTTCGAGTAACTGCGAAATGTCACATTTTGTCGACGTAGTTTTTGCAATTTGAAAACGATCGCTTGCATCAACGCCGCGAGTGCGATGGTGTCGTCCACCCGCGACTGCGCATCGCAAATGCGGAACTCGATGGTGTCGAAAAACGGATGGAGGCGGACGTCCCACCAGATCTTCTTCGCGTTGTCGATGCAATTAGTCGAGACCAGCAACTTCAAATAGTCTTCATATTCGCTCAGACTTTCAAACGCGTCAGGAATGCCGGTGCGCGGAAAGCGATCAAAGATCATTTGCCGATATGCTTTTAGCCCAGTGTTTTGTCCTAACCAAAACGGCGAATTGACCGAAAGCGCGTACAGATGGGGCAGGAAATACCGGGCCTGATTCATAATATCGATACCCTTTTCGCGATCGGGGATTCCCACGTGCACATGCAGTCCGAAGATCAAATTTATCCGCGCAATCTGTTGCATATCCTTGACGATGGTGGCGTAGCGCTCATCCATCGTAATGAGTTGATCCATCCAGTGCGAGAACGGATGTGTGCCAGCGGAGGCGATCTTGAGTCCATCGCGCGCCGCCAGTTTCGCCAGCTCGCTACGAAGATTGATAACTTGTTGTCGCGCGCAACGCGCGTCATTACAGATCTCCGTGCCAAGCTCCACGACCGATTGATGCATCTCGGGCTTGACCTGCTCCTTCAGGATCATTTTGCCGCCGGCCAGAAGCTGCTGGATATGCGAACGCAGCTCGCGCGTTTCCGGATCAATGATTTGGAATTCTTCCTCGATCCCAAGAGTGAAAACGTGCTCCTTAGCGGCCATGCTTGTTAATTTCCTCGATCACTTCGTCAGGCTTCCACGCGTTCCCCCGCCACAATTTCGCGATTTTGCCGTCCTTGTCGATTAACGCGGTCGCAAGCCCATGAGAGATCGTGCCGCCTTCAGTCTGCCGATAAACCGAAAACGCCCGTGTGAGCGCGTCGATTTCCTTTTCGTCACCAGTTGCAAATGACCAGATCTGCGGGTCGGCATGATGATAGCCTGCGTACATCTTCAACACTTCCGGCGTATCGAAACCGGGATCGAGCGTAATACTGAGCAAGCGCGTCGAGGTAAGCGCGTCGCTACCGGTTTTGATCGCCGTTTGCAGCTCCTGGAAGTTGTTTGACATGCGCGGGCAAAAGTTAGGCAGCGGACAGCGGGTGAAAATAAAAGTGAGGACAAAAGGTTGCCCGCGAAATGTATTCAGTGAAATCTGGTCGCCATTTTGATTCGTCAGATTGAAGACCGGCATCTCGTCTCCCTCCTTCAGCCGCGTCCTGCTTCCAGAGAAAATCGCAGGTGTCGGTTTCGGTTCCGCAACATTAACGTCGTCGCGTGGGATTTTTCTTACACTATCGACCCAAAAATCCTTTTGCGTCACCGTCATGCGAAACGAAATCGGATCGCCGGTCTTTAGATCGGCAATTTCCTTCCGGTCGCGCGCGACGAACGGCATCGTCATCGATGGCATGAAACCAGGAATGTTTTCATGCTGGATTTCAATCGTCGATCGGTCCGGCGAAAATCCGCGCACCACGCCCCGTGTATCGTAATGCTGTCCTCCTTCATCTGGATTGGTTGAGCGCCCGCACCCCAGCAATGCAAGAGCGAGACAGCCGATCAGCACGAGTTTTTGCATCAGCACAATTCAAATCGAAGGCCGGTTCCATTCCAGAAAAAACCGGCGAAAGGCTTGATCTGGATCAAGGCGCGATTTTTCACGCCGCTCTAATTTCGCCGCATGAGAAAAAGAGTTACTCAGCTAGCCTCAGTCGTCGCGCTTGGTTGCAGCGCGCTCTTCTATTTCCTCGGCGGTTGTTCGCCTGCACCGCAGGTGCCGCCCAAAGAAGTCCATATCAACGCCGATGATAAAATGAAGTACGACGTCACGGCATTCGATACGAAGCCCGGCCAGAAAATATCAATCACGCTGACGAACATCGGCACGACGCCTAAGTTTTCGATGGGTCACAACTTCGTCGTTCTCGATCGTAACGTAAACGTTCAAAATTTTCTCGACGCGGCCTCGATGAGCGCAGCCCATGACTACGTTCCACCTGAATACGAAAAGAAAGGCGTGATAGCGCATACGAAACTGCTCGGGCCTGGCGAAAGCGATACGGTGACGTTCAACGCACCGTTCATTCCCGGCGATTATCCATTCTTTTGTTCGTTCCCGGGGCATTACTCGCAGGGCACCAAGGGCGTCATGGCAGTGAAATAAAACCGAAAACACGAAAGATCGACAATGAAAATAAGAACCAAGTATCTGATCGCGTTTGCGATCGTAATCGCAGCCACACTGACCGGCTGCGGAAAAAGCAGCAGCACAAACAAAGGCGATCGCACGGCGAACGCGCTCGCCAGTTACGTCGCCCCAGGCGAGAAGGATGAATACTATCTTTTTTATTCCGGCGGTCATTCGGGACAGGTCTTCGTCGCGGGCATTCCATCGCTGCGCCACATCAGCACCATTCCGGTGTTCGCCCCGTATCCGGGCACCGGTTACGGCTTCGATGAGGAATCGAAGAAAATGCTCGGCGATTTCACCTGGGGCGACATGCATCACCCGGCGCTTTCACAGACCGATTCCAAATACGATGGCCGGTGGCTATTCGTAAATGATAACGCCAATAACCGAATAGCGCGGATTGATCTGCGCGATTTTAAGACGCACCAGATCCTCGGCCCGATTCCAAACTCTATCGGCAATCACGGATCGTCATTCATCACGGAGAACTCGGAATACATTCTGTGTGCGACGCGTTTCTCGGTGCCGCTTCCAAAAGGACGCGTGGCCGATCCGAAAGATTACGAAAAGGAATTCAACGGCATGGTCAGCGGGATCAAAGTCGATCCGCAAACGGGCGAGATGAAAGTGGGCTGGCAAATCCTGACGCCGCCGTTCGATTGGGACCTCGGTTCCACCGGCAAGGGCCCGAGCAGCGGTTGGGCGTTTTGGACGAGCTACAACACGGAAATGGCGCACGACGTTCTGGAGGTGAACTCATCCCAGAAGGATCGCGATCTCTGCGCCGTGGTGAATTGGCGCGCGGCCGAACAAGCGGTCGCTGAAGGCAAGGCAGAGACGATGGATGGGGTGCCGATTATCGATCCTGCGAAGGTGCCCGGCGTGTTGTATTTCGTCCCGGTCGGGAAATCACCACACGGCATGGATGTTGATCCAAGCGGCAAGTGGATCGTTGCTGGCGGCAAACTCCAGCCAGCAACCACCGTTATTAGTTTTGAGAAACTGAAAGAGGCAATCGCGAAGAAAGACTTTGTTCACGGTGGTGATGTCCGGGGAGTGCCTGTTCTAGAATACAACGATGTTGTGGAAGGCGAAGTGCCGGTCGGCCTCGGCCCGTTGCACACGCAGTACGACGGCAGAGGCTTCGCATATACGTCGATGTTCATCGATTCATGCATCGTAAAATGGAAGCTGCCGCCGTGGACTGACGAGGAGAAAAAAGATCTGAACAAAGCCGTGCTCGACAAGGTCCCCTGCCATTTCAGCACCGGTCACCTCGTTGTCGCTGGGAGTGACACGAAAAATCCCTACGGCAAATGGCTCGTGGCCATGAACAAGCTTTCGGCCGGGCGTCACATCAATGTCGGACCTGCCCAGCCCGAATCGAGTCAGTTGATCGACATAAGCGGCGATAAAATGAAAATGATCGCCGAGTCGTACACAGAACCGGAACCGCATTTCGCGCAGATTCTCAAAGTCAGCGATGTGCAACCGGCGGAAGTTTATCCGAAAGAGGAGAATAAAGACCCGAACGCGGTATGGGACAAAGATGCAACCGGTGTTTCAAGAAATGGAAGTCAAGTGGTTGCCAAGCTGACCGCGATCCGCAGCCGTTACACTCCTGACCGGATCGACGCGCAGGTGGGCGACGATCTTACTGTGCACGTCACGAACCTCGAACAGACCCGCGACATGATTCACGGTTTCGGCTTGATCGAACACAACATCAACATGGTGATAGACCCGGGTGAGACGAAAACGTTTCACATCAAGTTGCAGAAGCCTGGTGTGTTTCCCTTTTACTGCACTAACTTCTGCTCGGCGTTGCATCAGGAAATGCAAGGCTATCTCGTCGTCTGGAAGCCGGGAGAAGGTCCGGCGAGCGCAGGCACGACTGGAGCGACAGCGCAAAAATAGAATTTTAATCGTGGGGCTGGGGAAATTCTTCACCCGCGCCTAACTTCAAGATCGACATTGTGCAACACATTTCAGGATTTCTTCGGCGCGAATTTCGGTTTTTGCACAAACCACTCAATTTGCGGTCGCGTTTGCTCCTGCTCACCGCCGCGGCCACGATCGCGGCGTCGATCTTCTTTCCACTTTGGAAAATGCATTTGGTCGCGCCGCAATATCCCGATGGACTCGATCTCTACATCTTCCCGTACAAAATTCATGGCGGCGGATTGAACGGCCAGCATTTGAACGAAATCAACAATCTGAATCATTACATCGGCATGAAACCGATCCAGGAAGCCGACTTCATGGAGATGCGCTGGATGCCGTTCGTCTTCGGGCTGATTATTTTGATGACGCTCCGCTCGATCGTGTTCGGCGAGATGAGCAACGTGGCCGATCTCTTCGCGGTTTATTCTTATTTCGGCGCGTTTTCGATCGCTTCGTTCTGGTATCGGCTTTACACGTACGGCCACAATCTCGATCCGCACGCGCCAATGCACATCAAGCCGTTTACACCGCGGCTGATTGGCGTGGAGCAGATTGCGAATTTCCGCGAGCACAGTTTCCCGCAAGCCGGCGCTTATCTGCTGTGTCTTTCGGTTCTGCTCATCGTGTTGGCCGGCTGGTTCTCGCGCAAGGAACGGGCAACATGAGCGCGAAGATCTTCGCTCCCCACATTCTCGCGATCGCGCTTTACCTGCCGACTCCTCTGAGAGCTGGTACGCTTCAGCAACGCGTTGACTTGGCCAAGCCTAACGAGACGATTGTGCTTAAAGCTGAAATCTATGCGGGCCCAATCATCATCAAAAAACCTCTCGCTCTGATTGGTGAAAAAGGCGCGGTAATTCGCGGCAACGGCGCTGGCAACGTGGTAACCATCTCGGCGGACGATGTGACAGTGAGCGGATTCCGCATCACCGGTTCCGGCTTGCAATTGTCGGATGATGATGCCGCCGTTTTCGTAACCGGCAATCGTGCAAAGATCTATAATTGCGTCATCGCCGATTCGCTTCACGGCATTTACCTCAAAAAACTTTCCGGCGCGCAGATTCTCAACAACCGCATCCAGGGTAAAACGACTCTGACCGCCTCCACCGAGCCGGTCGAGAAGGGTATTGGAACCAGCACGGAAAATTGCGACACAATGCTCGTGCCCAATCGCCGCGGCAACGGAATTCACCAGTGGAATTGCGAAGGTAATTTGATCCGCGGCAACGAAATCAGCGATACGCGCGACGGAATTTATTTTTCGTTCACGAACAATTCCCGTGTCGAAAACAATCTCGTCCACCACGTCCGCTACGGCCTGCACTACATGTATTCGGACGGAAATATTTTCGAGAACAACACCTTCTCGGAGAACGCCGCCGGCGCCGCGATCATGTTCTCGAAAGAATTGGTCGTGCGCGGCAATCGCTTCATCAACAACCGTGGCCACCGGGCTTACGGACTCATTTTTCAATCATCCGATCGGAGTCGGCTCGAAAAGAATGAAATTACCCAGAACGCCGTGGGTCTCTCGTTTAATCAGTGCAATGAAAACCAGATTGCCGGCAATCGCGTGATGCAAAATTACATCGGACTGCGTTTCGGCTCGAACTCCGACGGCAATCGGTTCACGGAAAATGTTTTCATGCAAAATCTGCACCCGGTAGAAACCGGCGCCTCCGATGTTTCCGGCAGTCGCTGGGCCGTCAACGGAGTTGGCAATTTCTGGGATGGCAGCTTCGAGCTGGATCTGGATCGCGATGGGGTGAACGATCTGCCGCATCGCGAGCTCGATCTGTTCGGCGTTTTGCGCCGTGATTTTCCGGCGGTCGCATTTCTTTCCGACAGTCCCGCGCTCAAGCTACTGCGCTTCGCGGAAGAGCGGGCGGCCTTGCCTGGGATCAGTTACATCGAAGATCCCGCGCCGCTCAATTCGCATTTCTGGAAAGTGCGCGCCCGACGGGCGGCCCGTGCCACACAAAAGATCGCGGATTCGCCTAACGAACGATGATTACGACTGAAGAGATCACCAAAAGTTACAGACGCAATCTCGTCTTGCGCGGCATCACTTTCTGCGCGGCAGCCGACGAAATCACGTTGCTCGTCGGTCCAAACGGAGCGGGCAAAAGCACGACGATGAAAGTGCTGGCCGGGTTGATTCGTCCGAATAGCGGAAATGCGCGGATTAACAAGATCGACATTGTCGCTCAACGAATTGAGGCGCAGCGTTCGCTGGCGTATTTGCCGCAACGACCCAGTTTTCATCCGCGCATGACTTGTGGGAAAATTTTGCGTTTCTACGCGCGGATGCGCGGTGTCGCGGCCTTGCGTTACGAAGCCGTGCTCGATCTTGCCGGACTGCGCGATTTCGAAAAGATTCGGACTAGCGAGCTTTCCGGGGGCACGCGTCAGCGGCTCGGCCTCGCCTTGCTGCTTTTGCCGGACGCGCCCGTGTTGTTGCTGGACGAACCGGGCCTGAGTCTTGATCCGGCCTGGCGCAAACGACTGCAAGAGACGCTTCGTTTTGAAGCGGCGCGCGGCAAGACAGTGCTTGTCACCACGCATTTGGTCCGGGAATGGAACAATGTTGCGCACCGCTGCCTCCTTTGTCGCGACGGAAAAATCGAACGCGAACTCGATCCAACAAATCTGCCGCACAATTTCGACGAAATGGAAAGGGTCGCGCACGGCGCGTCCACAAGATCGACAATCGATGAACCGCACTTTTCCATTGTTCGCTAATGCCGCGCCGCTTCGCGCCGTTTTGTTGCGCGAGTTTCGTGACGCCCTCATTAATCGCTACTTTCAGGTCTTTTCTGTTTTGTCGCTGCTGGGCGGCGCAGCGGCGTTTGTTTTGAGCGAAGACGCGCACAGCATTGCGTTTTTGATTTTACAGGTCTCGCTTTATTTCGTTTCACTCTTCGCGCTGTTGGCCGGTGTGAGCAGCGCGCAAGCCGAGAGAGAAGAATGGCAAATGTTGTTTGCGCAACCGGTGCCACGTTTCGCTTATGTCATCGGCAAATTCATCGCCTACCTGGCGATCTTCGGCGCGGTCCTGCTGCTACTTTTTCTGCCGGGCTTTATGGCCGGCGCCGGTGGACAAAAAATCGCGATGCTCTACGTGCAGACTTTATTGCTCGCGGCCGCGTTTCTTGCGCTCGGACTGGCCGCGGGGTTTTTCGCACACGATCGCGCCCAGGCACTCATCGCCGGTGTAAGCGCGTGGCTGCTTCTGCTTTTCGGCATCGATCTCATCGCGCTCTTCGCCGCACGCTGGGAACTCATTCAGAAATTTCCCGATCTCTGGCTTTCGCTTTTGATGCTGAACCCGCTCGACTCCTTCCGAATTGAAGCGCTCTTTGCCCTCGAACAAGTCCCGGCCGAAGCGGCTAACAAAACACCATTGGCGAATTGGTGGATCGCGCATGCCGCTCTTTGGTTCAGCGTGATTGCGGCGTTTTGGTCCACGACGCTCGTCGCGTTTGCTGGTCTCCGTTTGAATCGTTGGGAGGAATGAAACCAATGGCGCGCAAATTCAAGACACTCGACGTAAGACCCATTCTCGCGCGCGGCGTCGAGCCGTTTTCGAAAATTCGAGAAAGTGTCGATGCACTTCGCCCTAACGAGGGACTTTCCGTCATCGCGCCGTTTCTCCCATCGCCGCTCATCGAAAAACTTGGCAGCGAAGGCTTCCAATCACGCGTCGAACGCCAGGTCGGGGGCTGGGTTGTCCATTTCTGGCACGAAGATTAGTTGTCGTTCTCACCAGCGGGATCGTGAAGCCGAATAAATTTTTCGCGCTCTGTTTCGCGGAGCCATTTCGGATTTTCTTTCCACTCGGTTTGTTGCTCGGGGCAATTGGCGTTGCCCTGTGGCCATTGTTTGTCTGGCATGCAATTAATTTTTATCCGCGAGAGGCTCACCTCCATTTGATGATCGAGGGAATGATGGGCTCGTTCGTCATTGGATTCCTGGGCACGGCCGGACCGCGCCTGCTCGAGGCGCCACCGCTTACTGCTGCCGAAACTTCCATCCTGCTCGCGTTGCAAATCTTGAGCGCGTTCCTCCATCTCGTTCAAAACCAAACTGGCGGCGACATCTTGTTTCTCGCGCTGCTTCTGTTCTTCCTCGGTGCGATGGGGACACGGGCGCGAGCTGCACAGGATTTGCCACCGCCGAACTTCGTGCTGGTGCTCTTTGGATTGCTCAACGCAATCGTCGGCATATTTCTGATTACGGCGTCGAAATCGATTACGAACGGGTTTTTCCTGAATCAGCTCGGCAGGCTGATGCTCAACGAAGGTTTCGTACTGTTTCCAATACTCGGCGTTGGCGCATTTTTCTTTCCGAAACTTCTTGGCGGCGCAAAGCCTGAGCCGTCCGATCTGCGAATTGCAGTGGCATTGTGGAGAAAACGAGCGGCGATTGCAGCGCTGACCGGTCTGGTGATTTGGAGTTCTTTTGCTCTGGAGGCGCTCTCCTGGGTCCGCACTGCGGCGCTGGTTCGCAGCCTAACAACCCTGGTTTATTTTATCACGCAAGGTCATTTGCTGAAAAGACCGAGTGGTCCACCGTTTCTCGCGCAGTGTTTTCGGCTCGGCGCGCTGCTGCTGGTCTCCGGCTTGTTTCTTCCGGTGGTGCTGCCAGCTTATCGGCTCGCCAATCTCCACCTCATGTTCATCGGCGGCTTCAGCATCATTGTTTTTACCGTGAGCACGCGCGTTATCCTCGGTCACGCTGGAGAAAGTCATTTGTTCCGAAAAAGGCTTCGGTTTCTGATTGGCGCTCTTGCGCTGTTGTTGGTCGCCATGATCACTCGGGTTGCTGCTGATTTCATTTTACCGGCGCGCAACAGTCACCTCGCCTATGCCGCGCTGATATGGCTTGTCGCGGCGATTGTGTGGGCATGGGCGCTCGTGCCAAAATTGTTTCTAAGCGAAGAGTAAATCGCGCTTTTGGCGCGACGGATGGCGGTGCCAGAGATAGCATTCCGGGCGTGACGCTGGAAGCGAGCACATTCAGACAAGCCGTCATCGAAAATACGCTGCGCAGTTGCCAGCTTTTCATGGGATTGCCGACAACTGACATTGTGGCCATCGCGTCTTTCGTCGTTCCGAAGCATCTCGACAAGGGCGATTATCTTTTTCGCGAAGGCGATCGCAGCGAAGGTTTTTATGTCGTGCAGAAGGGCGCGATCAATGTTCATCGCGTCAGCTCCGCGGGAAAAGAGCAGGTGATTCATGTGTTTCGCCACATCGAATCGTTTGCCGAAGCAACGCTTGCGACAGAGGGAGGTTATCCCGCGGATGCACGCGCGACTGAGCCGACGACTGTTCTGCTCGTTCCGAAAAATGAATTTGTCGATCTTTTGCGCAGGCGACCTGACCTTGCGCTGCGCATGCTCGGCTCCATGAGCCAGCATCTGCGGGTAATCGTCGGCTTGCTCGATGATCTCACTTTGAAAGACATGGAAACTCGGCTGGCCAACTGGTTGCTGAAACAATGTCCACTTCCAGTTAGCGCACGTCCAGTCGAAATCAAACTTGACCGAACCAAACGCGTGCTTGCCGCCGAGATGGGAACAACGAGTGAGACGTTGTCTCGGACGTTAGCAAAATTTCGCGACCAGAAATTTTTGCGCGTGAAAGGTAATACGGTTGTGCTCTTGAGACCGCGCGAGCTACAGAAGGTGTTGCAACGAAACTTGGGCGAGTTGTGACCACCGTTGGCGCAAGGCGCTGTCAACTGCCTGGAATCGCATCGCTGGTTGCTCTGCGATTATAGCCAACAAGCATCTTTGCTGCTCATTGTCCTTCTTGATTAGGACTATGCGAGTTTGGAAGCTGATCGGCGATAACTGCTGGGCGATTTGCCGACGAGTTTCCTGAAAACGCGGTTGAAATGAGTGAGCGACTGGAAACCGACATCGTAAGCGATCTCGCTGATGCGACGATTGCGGTCAAGCAGGAGCCTCTTGGCTTTCTCGATTCGTACCCGGGTGAGGTAATCGGTGAAGGTGAGGCCGGTCGCGCGTTTGAAGAGTTTGCATTCGCCATTCGCTGTCGAAAGCTTACTGCCACTCAGGTTCTCTCAAGCATTGCCCGATGATCAGCACATAGAGTCCCATCATCGCGACCACGCTGAATGCAATTACGTATTCCATTTTGTTCACTTCGTTTGTGTTACAAAAGAAGCTCGTCGGCCGCGGCGCAGAGTCGCGGCTTCCGCTCTTCAAGACAAGCCGGATGGCCCCAGCGGTCGCACCGGCAACCGTGCTCCTCGCTCCGGGGATCAATATCGCCTTCGCTTGTTATCGGAATGTGACGCGCGTTGTCAGCCGGTGGATCCGCATGCTTGGGAACGCCACAACACGCATCGAAATATTCATTCATTGTCAGAACCGTATCTGTTTTCATAACTGCTCCTTTCGCGCTTCAGGCTAGGGCAGCCAGGAGAAGCCCGCTCCACGTCAGTTGGCTTTTCCTTTGCAAAAATTGTGCATGCCCGATTCGTCGATCAGAAGGGATCACGATCGTTGGCTTAATTCTTTTGCGACGTTAACCCGCAAGGGTTTTGTCAGAATTCCAACCACAGTTACCCTGCATCCCCGATTACGAAGAATCCCGTTTCGCCTCCGCCAGAGGTGACGTTAACGAGTGGCGATCTAGATAGACGAACCATGGCGCCGCACACCTTGCCGGAAAACAGAAATGGATTGGTATCAACGAACATCGGCTGCAACTTCCAGTCGGTGTCGCTGAAGACTGGAAACACTTCTGGATGCAAATCGATCGCGTCCTGCACAATGTAGTCGCCTGAAAGCGCTGTTGCGACGGCGTCGTCCCAGTCGCGTTCATCCAATTGCGCGCCGAAATAAACGCCGCGTCCGCCATAGTCATCGTTCGGTTTGAGAACACAAAGCGATCGATTCCTACGGATGAATTCGAGCAGATTGATCTGGCGTCCTTTGCGCGCGGTCTTTCGGTCGGAAACGCGCCGAGTCCACGGCACTGATCGACGAATTGCTTCCTTTTCGCTCGGGGTAAACCAATTTTGGTGCTCGTCGTCAGTGAGCATCTCGAACACCGCCTTCTTATGCATGATTTTGCACCGGAACGGATTCACAACGCAAACGTCGTGGTTCACGTATGCGCGGATGAGTGGGTGCGTCTCGTCGTAACGGGCCAGGAATTCGTGGATGATTACCCGTTTGTAGACAAGATCGATTTCAAAATCGCCACAGCGCAGGCGGCCGTGATTGTATTCCAATTCGTCCGGCGAACAGATGATTGTGCGCACGCCGTGTGCCACGAAGTGATTTCGTAGAAGAATGAACTCGTTCGAGGTCGGCAGGTTCTTCCAATCCACGATCGCGATGTTCGGCACAGCCGTGCTGCCCCACTCGCGGTAAGTTCCCAGCAAGCTCCCGAGCAGTCTTGCCGTCGGCGAGAATTGCTGCAGGCAGTATCGTTGGGCCAGGATCGACATTGCTGGTAGGCCGAACAGCACACGATTTAAGCCTTCCTGGTCCGAAAGACTCGACGGATTCTCCGCATTGTACTCGACAAATTTGATCTCTTCTCCGTGAACGAAGCCGTCGAGTCGAGTCGTAACAGCAGCGCCGGTAAATCCGGGATCGACCATTGCGAGCTTCTGTTCCGTCTCGGTTAGACCAAGTTGTGTCATCAATGCGGGAGACTGCACCGCCTCCGCGGCAACTTTTTCCAGCGCGCTTGCGATCAACTCCGCCACCGCCGTGTGAACCTCGAACTGCGACCGTTCCAAGAAGTGCGGACGCAGCGCCACGCTAATTGGTCGATCGCCGTAAACCAATCGGTTTGTTCGCATGGCGTTGTGGAGTTGTTCAAACAGCGACGGCTCCACCGTTTTGTCGGCTGTGAGCAGATCGTGGTATTCGGCGATCACACGGTCACGGAGACCCCCGGTATTTGTTGGCGCCTTTTTCAACAATGCGGCGTCTTCGTTTCTCATTTCAGCGATTTAGCTTGATCGGAGCACATGCGAACTGCTTGGCACGCCTTGCGATTCTCCAATCATTTATTGTTCAGGCTGCGAGGCGGTCGCACTGCCGGCGCGTAAGAATTCAGGGCGCCCAGGCATATCGCTGCAGATCCTCAGCGCAAGAAATGCACACGATTCGCCAATCGGCGGCGAGCAACCATTCCTTGGGCGTCGAGAATCCATGCAAATGAAAGCTCAATTTATGGAACCCGAAACGGTCGTGGAATTAGCTCCGAGAATTTTGCATCCCAAGAAAATTCTGGTGCCAATCGATTTTTCGCCCACATCAAAAAAAGCGTTTCAGTACGCGCTGCGATTCGCCGAACTGTTCGGCTGCGAAATCGTTCTGCTGCACGTCATTGAACCGGTGGAGGCCATTGCGGGCACGCCGCTTGCCGTCGACATTTTTGCGCAGCCTGAGGAGGACACGACCGCAGCAGAAGCAGAGTTGGCATTGCTCGCGGCAAGCTCGCGCAGTCGTCGGAACTTTTTCATGTCAGCGGTGCGCACTGGGCACGCGCCCAACGAGATCACCAAAGCGGCCAAGGAGCTGGATGTCGATCTCATCGTGATCGCGACCCACGGCTACACCAGTTGGCGGCATCTGTGCATCGGCAGCACGGCTGAGCGCGTCGTCCGCACCGCGCCATGTCCCGTTCTCGTCGTCCGCGAGAAAGAACACGACTTTATTTGATTAGCATGAAGCCAAAATCGCCACCCAAGAGGCGTTTGGGAAGGCATTCAGTTTCAGGGGTGACTAACGGAACCCGTAGGCGCTTTTCACATCCGATCTGCCAACGCCGGCATGCGCCGTTCGAATTTTCGTGCGGCATCGCCATGCCATTAGCGTTGCTCGTTAAGAAATCCTCGAAAGAGGAAGAAAGACGACATCGATGAAAACGGGGAGCAAAACCCCTGCAAAAAAGAGAAACAAAATTGAACCCGAACCAATGGCCACGCGCGTGGCGCTGCATCCGTTCCTGGCGGGGATGAATCATACTCAGCTCGCATTACTCACCGACTGCGCGATACCTGTCCATTTTGAAAAAGGGCAGATAATTTTCCGGGAAGGCGAAATGGCCAACCGATTTTACTTGATCGAAAGCGGAAAAGTAGTTCTCGAATCAACCGGTGGGCTTGGCGATCTGGTAGTGATTGACACGATCGGTGCCGGTGATTTGCTGGGTTGGTCGTGGATGTTTCCGCCTTACGTGTGGCATTTCACCGCGCGCGCCGTAGAGCCGACCGAGGTGATCTTTTTCTACGGCACGATCCTGCGTGAGTACTGCGAGCGTGACCCCTCGCTGGGCTATGAACTTTTCAAACGAATGAGTGCTGTGATGGTGAAGCGCTTGCAGGCTGCTCGTCAACGAATGCTCTCTTTTGAGCGTTGACAGCGTCTTCCCCAGTCATCACGATTTTGTTAATGCCATCGGCTGGGGTTTGCGGTAGAGTTTGCGTGACCGCAATAAATAAATTCTTTCGGCTTGAATCTCGCGAAAACGACCACGCCCAACTCGGACAGCGATGGTGCCCAGGAAAACAGGCAACTCATCGATGCGCTGCGCCGTTCCAAGTTGTTTCGCAATTACGAGCAGGTCTTCAGCGAGGCGACAGGACTTCCCTTAACGCTACGTCCTGTTGACTATTGGCAGTTGGAACATCAAGGGAAGAAGCATCAGAATCCGTTCTGCGCCATGCTCGCCGAGCGCCCTGCCACGCTGGCGGTATGTTTACGAGCCCATCAGGATATCATTGACCACACTGGATTAATACCCCACACCGTTACCTGTCCCTTCGGGCTAACCGAAACGGCAGTGCCAGTGAAACTCGGGGGACAGATCGTCGGATATCTGCGCATCGGCCAGGTGTTACGTCACACGCCGGCTAAATCGGAGAGCACAAAAGTGAGCCGCGAGCTGGAGCGAGGTGGCGTCCGGTTTACCGGTGAAATTCGCAAAGCGTGGGAGAAAACTCCGCTTATCCCACCTGAGAAATACAACGCCATTGTGCGGCTGCTTTCGTTTTTTGCCGAACAACTCTCCGGATTGAGCAACCAACTGATGATGGAGAAAAACAACGCCGAACCACCTCTTGTTCTAAGGGCGCGCGATTACATCGACAAGCATAAGACCGAAGAATTATCTTTAACTGATGTGGCGAAGGCGGCGGGTGCGAGTGTATTTCATTTCTGCAAAGTTTTCCACAAAGCTACCGGCTTGAAGTTCACCGATTACGTAGCCCGTGTGCGCTTGGAAGATGCCCGGACCCGGCTTCTCAACCCGAACCTGCGCATCAGTGAAATCGCCTACGACGTCGGATTTCAATCGCTCACGCAATTCAACCGCACTTTCAAACGTGTCTTTGGTCAATCGCCTACCGAATTTCGTGCGCGCCTACCCTCACACAAGCGCCCAGGCAAAGCTGCGTAGTTAACAAAGTACAGCGGTGGTTAATCTCAATAAGGTTGGGCTTGTCATCGGCGCGACGCGCTAAAAAAAGGCAGGATTGCCTACCTCGGTCTCGATGTCTACGAAGAGGAGGAACAGATCTTCTTCGAAGATCGCTCCGGTCTGATCATTCCCGATGATGTGTTTGCGCGGCTATTAACTTTCCCAAACGGCATCATCACTGGCCACCAAGCCTTCTTCACGCGGGAAGCTTTGGAAAACATCGCGACCACCACTATAAACAACATCACGAGATTCGAAAACGGATCGACCCTCGAAAATCAGCTTATTTGACCCGCTCCGGACGGGATGAACGTAGCAACCGCATACCATTCAGAATAACGACAACGGTGCTGCCTTCGTGGCCAATCACTCCAGCGGTGAGACTAATCTTTTCTGCTAGTGCCGAAACGATCAGCAGGAAAATGACACCCAGCGAAATAGTGATGTTCTGGCGAATGATCGAACGCGCGCGACGGCTCAATCGAAATGCGCCTTCGACATTCTCGATTTTGTCGTGCATCAAAACCACGTCGGCCTGCTCCAGTGCGGCGTCGGAGCCGCGGGCACCCATTCCAATCGAGACGTCCGCAGCAGTGAGACTGGGCGCGTCGTTGATCCCATCGCCGACCATCGCGACCTTCTTCCCAGCGGCACGCCAATCATGGATGGATTGCAGTTTGGCTTCTGGACTTAGCTCCGCGTGCACATCGTCAATTCCGACCTGCTCAGCGACCATCGCTGCGGGACCCGGGCGATCTCCCGTCAGTAACGTGACTGACACGCCTGATCGCTTTAGAAAATCGATAACGCCTTTTGCAGACGGCCGAATTTCGTCGCGCAGGTAAATCACTCCGAGGGTCAATCCGTTCCCGACCCACACTTCCGCATCGTCCGTTGATTCAACAGTCGGCAATGTGATGCCGCGGTCCTGCAACAGGCGCCGACTGCCGACGAAAATTCTCTTATCAGCAATCGAAGCTTCCATTCCCAGTCCGGCAACGTTTAAGAAATCTATTGCCGCCAGCACAGGCAGTCTTCGCTTCTCCGCCTCCGCCGCAATCGCTCTTGCCAGCGGATGCGTGGAAAACTGTGCCACCGATGCCGCAATTTGAAGAACGCCATCTTCGTTTTGCGAGTCAAATAAACTGATTCTCGCCACGATGAGCGAGCCCTTTGTCAGCGTCCCAGTCTTGTCGAAGGCGAACTGGGTTGCGCCCGCGAGATTTTCGATGGCAACCCCGCCACGAAATAAAATTCCGCGGCGCGCACCTGCGGCGATTGCGACGAGAATGGCGGACGGAATCGACAGCACCAGCGCGCAGGGCGATGCGACCACGAGGACGGTCATGGCCCGGTAGAACGCATCTGCGATTGGACGTTGGAACAGAAGCAGCGCGGCGAAGACAACAACGCTCAGAGAGAGCGCGACCCATGTGTAGTAACGACTAAAGGAATCGGTGAACCGTTGCGCTGGTGCTTTCTGCTGTTGCGCCACTTCGATCAGCGCAAGAATGCGATTGAGCGCGCTCTCCTCGAGTCGGGACGTCGCGCGAATAACCGACTGACCGTCCAGATTTAGTGTGCCGCCACTGACCGTGTCGCCAGGTTGTTTGACCACCGGAATCGCTTCACCAGTCAGTGCCGATTCGTCGGCGGACGTCGCACCCTCGATGACGACGCCATCGACTGGAAAGAGTTCGCCCGGTTTGACGAGCAGCGCGTCTCCGACCTGCACTTCCTCAATCGAAACTTCTATCCAGCGACCATCGTCACGTCGCGAGGCGTGTTTTGGGGCGACTTTGAGCAACGACTCAATTGATTTGCGAGTGCGAAAATTTGCGAATTGCTCCAGGCCGTTGCTGAGCGAAAAGAGAAACAGCAAGGTTGCGCCTTCCGTCCGCGCGTTGACGAACAAAGCACCGAGCGCGACGGCAACCATCAGAAACTGAATGTCGATCTTGCGAAGTTTGAGCGCGTGCCAGAGATCCTGTGTGGCAAACCAACCGCCGGCAACGTACGCAACTGCAAAGCAAACCGCGCTGAGCGCCGGGCTGAATCCTGCGCGTCCAAGCGCAAATCCAATCAGCACGCTGAGTCCACACAGCACCGCAAGCCCAAGCATGACGCGGTAGTCGCGCGGAACTGGCCGGGGGAATGGGCGATTTCGCCACGCCGGGAGCGGGATGCTTCTCCAAATTATCGGCGGCTCATTGTCCGGATGGTCACGGTGAATCTCCGTCGTGTACCTGCTGATCTTGTGCAGATGCAGCGCTGAGAATTCGCCATCCGCTGCGATCGAGACGTCCCAGTCTCCGGATAATTCTCGGCGGACTGCCGACTTGATCTCGTCCAACGCTTCTTGAGAAGGCGCTTGATAAAATCCCACGGTGACGCCGTGGTTCTGCGAATTAAGCCGGACCTGCTTGACCACAGGGTGATCCCCGATCACCTGGGCCACGCGCGCCCACGTGTCGCGGTTTGGTTTGGCCGCGGTCCGACCCGACACCGGATTCTTCTCCATACGAAACTGTTTCCTGGGATTGCACATATTATCTCAGCGGCATTTGTCATTAGCTCCGCATTTTTTGGCGTCGTGCCGCAAAGCCAGCACAAAAAATGATTGCTGTTTAGCAATCGAAGAGAAGCGAGATCGCCGCGAACTGCCAATATCTGTGTCATGAGAAAGCAGAGTGAGGCAAAGACTCTAACCCCGACTTAATCAGGAGGATCAGTATGCAAACAATGAGAGCCAATGTATTTCACGGACCAAACGACATTCGCGTCGAAGAAGTGCCGCGTCCGAGCGCCGGGGCAGGTGAAGCGGTCATTCGGATAACCTTGACCACCATTTGCGGCACCGATCTCCACATTCTCCGAGGTGAATATCCGGTAAAGCCTGGACTTGTGATCGGACACGAGCCGGTCGGCGTGATCGAAGAACTCGGTGAAGGTGTGAGTGGCTACAAAATTGGTGATCGTGTCCTGGTTGGGGCGATCACACCATGCGGGCAATGTCGCGCTTGTTTGTCGGCCCAATGGTCGCAGTGCGGTCACGGGGAAGGAGTCGAAGCGATCGGCGGCTGGCGTTTCGGTAACACGATCAACGGAGCGCAGGCTGAATATCTTCTGGTTCCCTATGCTCAAGCCAATCTCGCGAAGATTCCGAATGAATTGAGCGATGAGCAAGTAGTCCTGCTTTCCGATATCGCTTCAACCGGTTTCAGCGGAGCCGAATCGGCAAACATTCGGACTGGTGACACCGTCGTCGTCTTTGCCCAGGGACCGATCGGTCTTTGCGCGACCGCTGGCGCGAAGTTGGTTGGCGCATCATTCATCGTCGCTGTGGAAGGTGACCCGGTGCGTATGAAGATGGCGAAACGAATGGGCGCCGATGTTGTACTCGACCCGAAGCAAGTGAACGTGGTCGAAGAAGTGAAGCGGCTTACAGGTGGTGGCGCGGACGTCGCGATTGAAGCGCTTGGCTTACAGGAGACGTTTGAGAATTGTCTGCGTTGTTTGCGCGCCGGCGGAACGCTCAGCAGCCTTGGCGTTTATTCCGGCAAACTGCAACTTCCCTACGATGCATTTGCAGCGGGCATCGGCGATTACAAGATCGTAACGACACTTTGTCCGGGAGGCAAAGAACGCATGCGACGGTTGATGTCGATGGTACAAACCAAACGTTTTGATCCCACGCCGCTGCTTACGCACAAATTTTCGCTCGATCAAATTGTTGGGGCGTACGATCTGTTCGGTTCACGCCGCGATGGCGTTCTGAAAGTCGCGATCCGGCCATGAAGCCAATCTTCCCCATCAGAGCGGAAACAAGCTCAACAAGCACATCCAGGTCACAAACCTCAACACGCGACGGGGCTAGTGAACGATCCCGGCAAGCCCTGCAAATCCACAACGTTCTTGTGCCCGTGGACTTTTCCGCGCCGTCGTTGCGCGCACTTGAGTTTGCATTGCCTTTGATAAAACATTCCGGCGCCGATCTGCACCTTGTTCACGTTTTTGCCACGGATCATCCATTTACCGGCCTCGTAGCCATGCCATTTATTCTTCCAGAACTTGAGATCAGGCGATCAATTCATGAGCAGCTGAAAGATGTAGCGCAGAAATACTCGATCGGTCTGCCTCCGGAAAACCTTCACGTGGTGAAAGGCCGGGCCTTCGAAGAGATCTGTCGCCTGGGACGCGACACGGGCATCGATCTAATCGTCATCGCAACGCGCGGCAATACCGGTCTGAGACACCTTGCCCTTGGAAGCACAGCCGAACGCGTCGTGCGTTATTCCTCGTGCCCGGTGCTGGTCACACATGGTGCCAAACCGTCTGGCGGGGTGCCCGGCTTCCGTAAAATTCTCGCCCCAGTCGATTTTTCCGAGTGCTCGATGCAGGGGCTAGCGTATGCAAAAGCTTTCGCTAAGCACTTTAAATCGAAGATTACGTTGCTGAATTCGGTTCACTTCCCATACTACGTCGCGAGCGATGAGTATGAGCGCTACGACCTACCTCGGCTCATCCAGCACGCTGAGATCTTTGCTCGCGATCAAATCCGCGATCTGTTCGAAAAGATTGATTGGAGCGGGTTGGAGGTGGAAACGTCACTGCAAACTGGTCATCCGGGCCAGCAAATATGCGAGCATGCGAGAGATAGTGATGTGGATTTGATCGTGATCTCCACGCATGGATCTACCGGCTTGACGCATCTGTTGCTCGGTAGCGTCGCAGAATACGTCGTCCGGCATGCGCATTGTCCAGTTCTGGTTGTTCCCACTCGCTCACCTGAACTCCAAAGCCATACCACCTAAACCAAGATGAAAAAATTAATTTCAATCGTTCTTTGTGTTATAACTTTGTTCGTTCTGAGCCACTTCGCTGCACTCGCCGCAGAGCGGGCAAAAAGCGCATCACCTTCGGCTGCGACGCAACTGTTTACTTACGCGAACGTTTAAGGAAGCTCACCTTCGGGCAACTGAAGTCCAACCATGTTGCACCATCTTTTTCGAAGGCAAATGGAAGAACGCGAACGTCTACGATTATTGCGTAATCATGGTTGAAAACTCCGATCAAGACATCCAGGTCACCTTTTATGTCACCGACGCCCACGAGATGAATTGGGTAACCGAATTCCTCGACGCGCCGTTTCTTCGCCCAATCTGAGACTCAAAAACTCTTTGGGCTTATGAACTCCGGACACGAGGTTCGCGGAGAGAAGATCGGCCGCTTTCGTGTCGATTTTCATCGCTGGCAACCGCGGCATGCCGAGATTCTCGTCTTTAGCTTTACGCCGCTGCGCAAATGGTCGACCTGAATCAACGGCGCAATTCCAGGGGCTAGCGCCGGAATGTCGATCTTGCGAAGCGAGTTTACGCGCGACGCGGACAGCGCGCGAGGATCCAGACATGCGATGTCATCATCGCCGCGACGCTAAATATCCATCCAATTATGTTAGTTGTTTGGCAGGTAACGAAGTCGGAAGCTCCAACCGCGGTTGGATTTTGGGCTCGGCACAGCTTGAACACGGATGACCCCAGCGATCGCAATTGCAGCTGCGCGCGTTCGTCCGGGGAACTGGCTTGGTCTCCGCCGCGATTGGAACGTGGCGCGCGCCGCACGCTGGCGGGTCCACACGCATCGGAACCGCGCCCCATTCATTAAGACATTCCTCCACCGTTAGCACACGATCTGTTCTCATAGCCGTTCCTTTCACACTGAGGCTAACTGCGCCATGAACGCGTCACTCAACATGGACTGGCTTTTCCTTTGCAAAATTTGCTCTGGAGCGAAGCCATTATTTTGCATTCCAGCTTCGCGCGAGCATGAACAATGCGAAGCCGTGATTGTGTGAGCGTGAGCACAAGAACGTAATCGCAACCGGGTTATAGCTAATAACGAATGCGTTGGTCTAGCTGGCGCAATAACTGCACAGCAAAACGCAACAGACGTACATCGGTCGACAACGGCAGCCACTACGTTTGGGTAACCGTGAACTTAAAGACTAAAAAACGAGCCGGCTACAAAATGCTCGATGCGAACGAAGCGGTGGCGCGCATTGCTTACGCGCTCGATGAGGTCATAGCGATTTATCCGATTACTCCGGCGTCGCCGATGGGTGAATGGGCGGATTCTTGGTCCTCCGGTGGTGTGAAAAACCTTTGGCACACCGTTCCCGAAATTGTGGAAATGCAAAGCGAAGCCGGCGCAGCGGGCGTGATCCATGGCGCTCTTCAAACCGGCGCGCTCAGCACCACTTTCACTTCGTCACAAGGTCTCCTGCTGATGATTCCAAATATGTACAAGATTGCTGGAGAACTAACGCCGACAGTATTTCATGTGGCCGCGCGCTCGCTCGCCGCGCAGGCGCTATCGATCTTCGGCGATCACAGCGATGTGATGGCGGCACGCGCCACCGGGTGGGGAATGCTTTGTTCGGCGTCGGTGCAGGAGGCACAGGACCTGGCCTTGATCGCACACGCAGCCACACTCGAATCGCGCATTCCGTTTGTGCATTTCTTCGATGGATTCCGCACATCACACGAGATCTCGAAGATCGACATTCTGCCAGATGACGTGTTGCGGGCGATGATCGACGAAGCGCGGGTGATCGAGCATCGTGCTCGCGCACTCTCGCCGGACCATCCGGTGATTCGCGGGACGGCGCAGAATCCGGACGTCTATTTTCAGGCGCGCGAAACGGTGAACCCGTTTTACGCCTTGTGTCCTGGGATTGTGCAACAGGCCATGGATCGTTTCGCCCAGGTCACGGGGCGGCGGTATGCTTCGTTCGAATATCACGGGCCGACCGACGCCGAGCGCGTGATTGTATTGATGGGCTCAGGCTGCGAGGCCGTTCATGAGACAGTGGACTTTCTAGCCGCTCAAAATCAGAAAGTCGGTGTGGTCAAGGTGCGGTTGTACCGGCCGTTCGACGCCGTAGCGTTCGTCAAAACATTGCCCCTGACCGTGCGCAGCATCGCCGTCCTCGACCGGACGAAGGAGCCCGGTTCGGGAGGCGAGCCGCTCTATCTCGATTGCGTCAATGCGTTGTACGAGCAGGGCCGCAGCGACGTGCGCGTGGTCGGCGGCCGCTACGGTTTGTCATCGAAGGAATTCACGCCGGCGATGATCACGGCGGTCTTTGACAATCTCGCGGAGGCGTCGCCGAAAAACCATTTTACCGTCGGAATCGACGACGATCTCTCGCACACGAGTTTGCCGTTCGATCCAGAATTTTCCATCGAACCGGATGAAGTTGTGCGCGCGCAGTTCTTCGGCCTCGGAGCAGACGGCACGGTGGGCGCCAACAAGGAGTCGATCAAGATCATTGGCGAAAACACGGATCATTTTGCGCAGGGATACTTTGTTTACGATTCGAAGAAAGCGGGCGCGATGACGATCTCGCATCTGCGGTTTGGCCCGCGCCCGATAAGATCGACATATCTCATCACCAAAGCGAACTTCGTTGCCTGCCATCAACCCGTCTTGCTCGAGATCTGTGATGTGCTCAAGGAACTCGCACCTGGTGGAATGTTCCTGCTGAATTCACCGTTAGGACCGGACCGCGTGTGGGGCCGTCTGTCAGAAGCTGTCCAGCGCCGGCTCATCGAGCAGCGCGCGAAGTTCTTTGTCATCGATGGCAACAAGGTGGCCCGCGACGCGGGAATGGGCGGCCGCATCAACACCGTGATGCAGACCTGTTTCTTCGCCATCTCCGGCGTCCTGCCGGCGCAGGACGCGATCGAGGCGATTAAGAATTCCATTCGCAAAACGTATGCGAAGAAAGGCGATGAGATCGTGCAGATGAATCTGCGGGCGGTTGATGAATCGCTCGCACATTTGTATGAAGTGGAAGTTCCGGACGCAGTTGTTCCGGTTCCCTCCGGGAGCAACGGGGAGCTCAAGCGCGCGCCGGAGTTCGTGCGCAACGTTCTGGGCGAAATCATGGCGGGACGCGGCGATCGAGTGCCGGTGAGCGCGTTGCCTAACGATGGCACATATCCGACCGGCACAACTCAGTGGGAAAAACGAAATCTCGCGAGCGATGTCCCGGTTTGGGATCCGCAAGTTTGTATCCAGTGCGGCAAATGCGTGATGGTCTGTCCACATGCTGTCATCCGAAGCAAAGTGTATGAGGCGGTTGTTCTCCAAGGCGCACCTTCGTCGTTCAAGTCGGCGGAGGCACGGCTGCCGGAGTGGAAAGGGTTGAAATACACGCTGCAAGTGGCGATGGAAGATTGCACCGGCTGCGGGATCTGCGTGGATGTTTGCCCCGCGCGGAATAAGTCTGAAGCGCGGTTGAAGGCAATTAACATGGAGCCGCAGCTTCCGTTGCGCGAGCCGGAGCGCGAGAACTGGAATTTCTTCGCTTCGATTCCCGACACGGATCGCCGCCGGGTGTCAACTGATCATGTGCGCAAAATGCAGATTCAACAGCCGCTCTTTGAGTTCTCGGGAGCATGCGCCGGTTGCGGCGAGACGCCTTATATCAAATTGCTCACCCAGCTCTTTGGCGATCGCTTAATCATCGCGAACGCGACCGGTTGCTCTTCCATTTACGGCGGCAATTTGCCAACCACGCCTTACACGAAGGATCGAAACGGACGCGGCCCGGCATGGTCGAATTCGTTATTTGAAGACAACGCGGAATTCGGTCTTGGCTTCCGTGTTTCACTCGATAAACAGCAAGAGTTCGCCGGCGAACTGCTCCAGCAGCTCTCCCCGCAAATCGGGCGCAGGCTCACCACCGAAATCTTAAACGCGCGTCAGCGTGATGAAGCGGATATCTTCGATCAACGCGAGCGCGTCGCCGAGCTGAAGCGCAGACTGGAATCGCTACGTGATCCACTTGGAAAACGCCTGCTCGCGCTGGCCGACACGCTTGTGCGCAAAAGCGTCTGGATTGTCGGCGGTGATGGCTGGGGTTACGACATCGGTTACGGTGGACTCGACCACGTCCTCGCCAGCGGCCGTAACGTGAAGGTCCTACTGCTCGATACGGAGGTTTATTCCAACACGGGCGGGCAATGTTCCAAATCGACGCCCCGCGCTGCGGTCGCAAAGTTCGCGTCCGGTGGGAAACGCTGTCCGAAGAAAGATCTCGGACTAATGGCAATGACTTACGGCACGATTTACGTCGCCTCTGTCGCAATGGGAGCCAAGGACGAGCATACGTTGAAAGCGTTCCTCGAAGCGGAAGCGTACGACGGGCCCGCGCTCATCATCGCCTACAGCCACTGCATTGCGCACGGCATCAACATGACCACGGCCAATCAAAATCAAAAAGCGGCAGTCAACTCCGGGCAATGGCTCCTGTATCGTTACAATCCTGAGCGACTCCGGCTCGGAGAGAATCCGCTCCAGCTCGATTCCGCTGGGCCGCGCATGAAAGTCGCGGATTACTTCAAACTGGAGAATCGGTTCAAGATGCTCGAAAAAAGCGAACCGCGCGCCGCGAAGGAATTGCTCGCACAGGCGCAGGCGGACGTGAGCGATCGCCGCGCATTCTACGAATTTCTCGCTGCGAGAAAATTCAACCCCACGCCAACCCCATGAACCTAACGACCCGATACCTGGGCTTTAAGTTGCGCACGCCGCTCGTGCCGTCGGCATCGCCGCTTTCGGAAAAAATCGACAACATCAAACGAATGGAGGACGCCGGCGCTGCGGCGGTCGTATTCCATTCACTTTTTGAAGAGCAGATTCGCCGCGATCATCATGACCTGCATTATTATCTTGAACAGGGGACGGAAAGTTTCGCGGAATCGCTGACATATTTTCCAGAGCCGGCTGAGTTCAAGATTGGCCCGGAAGCGTATCTGGAGCACATTGCCCAGGCGAAGGCGGCGGTGGATATCCCAATCATTGGTAGCCTTAACGGCTCAACGTTTGGCGGTTGGCTGGCCTATGCCCGGCAGATCGAGGAAGCGGGCGCTGATGCGCTTGAGCTGAACATTTATTCCATTCCGAGCGATCCGGACGTTCGAGGGGAAGACATCGAAGCCCATTACCTAAGCATTCTCGCAGCGATCAAAGCGCAGTTGAAGATACCGGTGGCGGTCAAGCTCAGCCCGTTCTTCACGAACTTCGCGCGGTTCGCCCGGCGGGCCGACCGCGAGGGCGCCGATGCATTGGTGCTGTTCAATCGTTTTTATCAACCAGACATTGAACTGGAGACTCTGGAGATTTCGCCCAACGTGCTGTTGAGCACACCGATGGCGATGCGCTTGCCCATGCGCTGGATCGCGATGCTTTACGGGCGTATCGGTGCGAACTTGGCAGCCACAAGCGGAATCCACCGCGCCACCGACGCACTAAAAATGTTAATGGCCGGCGCCGACGTGACGATGGTTTGCTCAATCCTGTTGCGCCGCGGAATCGATCACATTCGCATGATCGAACGCGAGATGCGCGAATGGATGGAAGAACACGAATACGAATCGGTCGAGCAACTCAAAGGCAGCATGAGCCAGAAAAATTGTCCCGACCCGAGCGCCTTTGAACGCGCGCAATACATGCGGGCGCTTCAGACGTATCCGGCGGCGGAAATTTAGGGTGAAACCTCTGCGCAATAACTGCACAGCAAAACGCAACTGCGGTACATCGGCGCACGCGTCCGCAACTATCATTAGACCAATAACAACGCATTTAGATCAGCCCTGGAGACAACCCCATGAAACTGGCCACTACTTATCTTGGCTTTAAACTGCGGACGCCGCTTGTCCCGTCGGCGTCTCCGCTTTCGGAAAATCTCGATAACATCAAGCGGATGGAAGATGCCGGCGCGTCAGCCGTAGTCTTCCATTCGCTTTTTGAAGAACAACTTCGCCCGGGAAATTATCCCTTGCGCCACGGTTCTGGAAATGGGGACGAATTTTCGTCCGACGCGCTTACTGATTTTTCCGAAGAGCCGAAATTAGAGGTCGATCCCGAGGCGTATGTTGATCACATCGCAAAAGCAAAAGCATCTGTGAAGATTCCAATCATCGGCAGCCTTAATGGGTCGACCTTTGGTGGCTGGCAGCGGTACGCAAAGCAAATCGAGCAAGCAGGAGCCGATGCGCTTGAACTAAACATCTACACCGTGCCGACCGACCCGGACCGCAGCGCTGATGATATGGAGACTGATTGCTTGACGATTGTCGCGTCAGTAAAGGGTCTGTTGAAGATTCCGGTGGCCGTGAAACTCAGCCCCTTCTTTACCAACTTTTCGCAGTTTGCGCGACGTCTCGATTCGCAAGGCGCGAATGCGCTGGTATTATTCAATCGATTTTATCAGCCGGACATTGAACTCGAGACGCTTGAGGTCAGCCCCAATCTGCTGCTCAGCACGCCGATGGAGATGCGGCTGCCGATGCGTTGGATTGCACTTTTGTATGGCCGGATCGGCGCAAACTTGGCTGCCACGACTGGAATTCATCACGGCGTGGATGCGCTGAAAATGGTGATGGCCGGCGCTGACGTGACGATGCTGTGCTCAGTCCTATTGCGGCGCGGCATCGATCACATTCGCGTGATCGAACGCGAGATGCGCGAATGGATGGAGGAACACGAATACGAATCGATCGAGCAAATCAAGGGCATCATGAGCCAGAAAAACTGCGCCGATCCGAGCGCGTTCGAGCGCGCCCAGTACATGCGCGCACTCTCGACTTATCCGAAGGCAAGCGCCTAGCTGGTGCAACGCGTGCCTCGATTTGAAGCAGCTGGAGTTTGCATGCACAATCGATGAGATTTGTGCTGGGAAATTGTCCTGTTGCCATTCTAGTTGTTGCACTCGAGCTGTCCGTCACGCGGCTCTCTGCCGCAGATGAAGTCGATCAGGAATCGCACTTCACCACGAATGCGCGGCAGTTGATTTTTGAAGGCCGACGCAGTGGGGAGGGTTATTTTTCGCCGGATAGTGGCAACCTGATTTTTCAGAGCGAGCGCGAGCAAGGAAATCCATTTTACCAGATGTACGTGCTCGACCTGAACACGGGCGACACGACTCGCGTCTCGCCCGGCACCGGCAAAACCACTTGCGGCTTTTTCCAACTTGGCACGGATCGCGTGCTCTTCGCCTCAACACATGGTGATCCGCAGGCGCTGGCAAAACAAAAAGCGGAGCTGGAATTTCGGGCGAGCGGAAAGCAGCGCCGCTACTCGTGGGATTATGACGACGCGTTCGAAATTTATTCGGCGAAACAAGACGGAACTGATCTGGCGAACATCACTCATTCGCCCGGTTACGACGCTGAAGGCGCGTTTTCGCCTGATGGAAAGCAAATTGTGTTCTGTTCATTGCGTGCCGCGTTCTCTTTCGAAAAACTTTCCTCCGAGCTGCGGGCGCGATATGAAAAAGATCCGTCGTGGTTTGGCGACATCTACATCATGAACGCCGACGGCTCGGATGTGCGCCGTCTCACGGATGCGCCTGGCTACGATGGCGGCCCGTTCTTCTCGCCGGATGGTCAGCGGATTATTTGGCGGCATTTCGAAGAGAACGGCATGATCGCCGACATCTGGACGATGAAAACGGATGGCTCGGACAAGCGGCGCATCACCGATTTCAAATCAATGTCGTGGGCGCCATTTTATCATCCCAGCGGGAAATACGTCATCTTTACGTCGAACAAATTCGGTTTCGAAAATTTCGAGTTGTTTATTGTCGATGTGGACGGTGAGCGCGAGCCGGTGCGCGTGACCTTGACGCCGGGGTTCGATGGCTTGCCAGTCTTTTCTCCGGATGGAAAAAAGCTTTGCTGGACGAGCGGGCGCACGAGTGACGGAAAACCGCAGCTATTTCTCGCCGATTGGAATGACGAAGCCGCGCGCGCGGCGCTCGCAGCGGCGCCGAAACGATCGCGCGCTGGCGAGGACGCCGGGACATTCTCACCGGAGATTAGCCAGGCCGATCTGCGACATGAAGTAGAATGGCTCGCGGATGAAGCGCGCGATGGCCGAATGACAGGAAGCCTGGGCGCGCAGGCCACGGCAAACTTGCTCACGGATTATTTTCGTCAGGCGGGCCTCCGATCGTTTGCCGAGAACTTTGCCATGCCATTTCAATTCAACGCCGGTGAACGTGTGCTGGCTGAGAAGACCCGACTTGAAATCGCAACGGGCGGTTCTCGATCCTTGCACGCCAAACTGGATCAGGATTTCCGGCCGCTTCCTTTTAGTGAGAGCGGCGAGGTAAGCGGCGAAGTGGTGTTCGCCGGATACGGTCTGGTCGCGCCCGGCGACCAGCGGGCGCGCTATGATTCTTACGCCGGGCTGGACGTGAAGGGCAAAATCGTTCTCATTCTTCGCTACGTTCCAGAGAATGTGGAACCCGCGCGGCGCGCGCAGCTCAATCGTTATGCGGGACTGCGCTATAAAGCCATGCTCGCCCGCGAACGCGGCGCGAAAGCCGTACTGGTTGTGACCGGACCGAACTCGCCGCACGCCGGAGAACTTGTTCCACTCACTAGCGATTTCACAAATTCGGCGAGCGGCATCATCGCCGCATCAATCAATGGAAAAACCGCAGACGCGCTTCTCGCTCCTACCAAAAAAACTTTAAAGCAGTTGCAGACTGCGCTCGACAACGAGAATCCTCACGTTCAAACCGCCTTCGTTTTACCGAAGGTGAAAGCGACGCTCGCCTGCGGTGTCGAACATCTGAAAAAAACCGATTCGAATGTCGTTGCGTATCTCTCGCCCGCACAACAATCGAGCGCTGATGAATACGTTGTCGTTGGCGCCCACTACGATCATCTTGGTCACGGCGGCAGCAGCGCGCTCGACCGGGCCGGTGAGGAAAATAAAGTCCATCCCGGCGCTGACGATAATGCGTCCGGCGTCGCATGGGTTATGGAACTGGCAGCGTCGCTGGCCAGGGAGCACGCCGAACATCCGGAAAGATTTCGGCGCGGAGTCATCTTCGCCTGTTGGTCGGGCGAAGAGATCGGGCTGA
>WNFU01002645.1_pt1 | contig 30727 bp, 24 predicted proteins | sample 5400121 | NCBI WGS metagenome assembly WNFU01 (sample SAMN13153360, study PRJNA577476) | soil metagenome | isolation source: 100 cm soil or saprolite under grassland replicate 1 | place: USA:California | collected 2016-06-15
CCAGACGCTTTTGATCGTCGCTCAAGAACGCGCGCGCTGCCGCGACGACCGTCAACGGCATGCCGAGGCGCTGCGCAATCTCAATCGCCAGGCTGCGGCCAGGCGCGCCGTAAATCAGCTTGTAAGTCGGCGCGAAGTTCTGCGGATCGAATGCAAACGCCGCGGTGATCACGCCGTCGGCAGCCATGCCCCACGATTTCAGCGCGTCGAAGTGGGTCGTGGCGATGAGCAACGCCCCGCGCTGTTTGAAGTGATTGACGATAGCGGTCGCCAGCGCACCCCCTTCGTTGGGGTCGGTGCCGGTGCCGACTTCATCGAGCAGCACGAGCGCAGGCATGGCCAACTCGCGATCCATCGCGACGATATTGGTGATGTGCGCGGAGAACGTGCTGAGACTCGCAGCAATCGATTGCTCGTCTCCGATGTCGGCGAAGATCGACTTGAAAACGGGCAGCCGGGCCGAGTCGGCCGGCACGAAGAGACCCGCCTGCGCCATCAGCGCCAGGAGTCCGGCTGTTTTGATCGCGACGGTTTTCCCTCCGGTATTCGGTCCGGTGATGAGCAGCACGCGAGTGGGCGGCTGCAGCAGGATGTCGACAGGCACCGGATCTTTGCTGAGGAGGGGGTGACGCGCGCCTCTGAGCTCGAGCCGATCGTCGGTGACGAGTTCGGGTCGTACGGCGTTGATGCGCGACGCAAATCGCGCCTTGGCCTGCAGCACGTCGAGCTCGATCGCGACGTCCACCGATGCCTCGAGCTCGCCTGGACGGGCACGAAAGCTGTCCGTCAGTGCGAGCAGGATCCGATGAATCTCCTCGCGCTCCTCATCCTCGAGCTGCACGATGTCGTTGTTGATTTCGACGGTGGCTGCTGGCTCGAGAAAGAGCGAGGCGCCGCTGGCCGAGCTCCCGTGCACGATTCCCGGAACATTCGATCGGTGCTCGGCGCGAACGATCAGGACGAAGCGGCCGTTGCGTTCCGTGACGACCTCTTCCTGTAAATACTTCGCGGTGTCCTTGCTCCGCACGAACTGCTCGAGCGTCGTCCGCAGCCGATTCCGCTTCTGACGCAAGCGATCTCGGATCGCTCTCAGCTCGGAGCTCGCATCGTCCAAGACTTCTCCGGAGACGTCGATCGCTCGCCGCACGTCGGCCACCTCGCGCTTGAACGTGGCGACGCGCGAGACGATCGAAACGAGGATCTGGAAATTACCCGCGGCCTGACGCACGGCGCCGCGCGCCTGCTCTACGGAGTCGAGAAAATCCGCGAGGCTGCGAAGCGCGAGCGGTTCGAGCGGCCGGCCTTCGACATCGAGAGCGGCGAGCGTATCGGCGAGATCGCCAGCGGCCCGCAGCGGAAAGAGCGAGTTTGTTTCGAGATACGCACTCGTTTCGGCGGTGGCATCGAGCGCACGTGCCACACGGCCGGTGTCAGTCTCTGGTTCGAGCGCCCCGAGCACGCGGGCACCGAGCGGCGTCAAGGCGTGATCGACGACGAGATCGACGATGCGATCGAATTCGAGAGTACGGAGGGCTAGCTGCATACTGCCATCTGGCGATGTGGTGAGTTGATTCGCCACCTCGCGACATCACATCGCCACATCACCAAATCGACAAATCGCCACATGCCAGTGTCACAAATGATTGATCATGCTTGCGACGCAGCCCGCGCCGTAGCCGTTGTCGATATTCACAACGGCGACGCCGTTGGCGCACGAGTTGAGCATCCCGAGCAGCGCCGCGATGCCGCCGAAGCTCGCCCCGTAGCCGATGCTCGTCGGCACGGCGATCACCGGCACGTCCACCATCCCCGATACGACGCTCGGCAGCGCGCCTTCCATCCCGGCGACGACAACGATCACGGTCGCCGCGGAAAGGCGGGCGCGTTCGCTGAGAACGCGGTGAATGCCGGCGACGCCGACATCGTGCAGCCGTTCGACAGTGTTGCCCATCAGATCGGCGGTGACGGCGGCCTCCTCAGCCACCGGAAGATCGGACGTGCCCGCCGTCACCACTGCGATCGTTCCTTTGCCGCGTATCACTTCGCCCTTCCGCGTGATCGCGCGCGCGATCGGGTGATATTCCGCGTCTTGAACCTGTTGCCGCACCGCTTCCCAGACCAGCTCGTCTGCCCGCGTCACGAGCAACGGATGCCCGCGTTGAACGATGCGGTTTGCGATCGTCGCGATCTGATCCGGCGTCTTGCCGAGACCGAGTACCACTTCAGCGAAACCCTGTCGAATGGAACGATGATGATCGACGCGAGCGAAGCCAAGATCCTCGAACGGTCGATCGCGGAGCTCTGTGAGAAGACGATCGTGCGCATGATCGGTCGTGACGCGACCTTCGCTGACCGCATCGAGCAAGCCTCGAAGCTCTGCTGGTGTCATGACGCTATCATTCGGTGCGCGTTGACTTTACCGGACCCGACCATATAATCACTCCTTGTGCATTTTGCGAGGAAATCGGACTGTTCATGACGCCCGCTGACACATTAATCCTCGCGCTCTATTTTTTTGTTCTCATCATCCTCGCCGTTTACGGGTGGCATCGCTACTACCTTGTGTATCTCTACATGAAGCACAAGGACGAGCGAAAACTCCCCGCCGGACGTTTCGACAGCTTTCCCAGAATCACGATTCAACTTCCTCTCTACAACGAGATGTACGTCGTCGATCGACTGATCGATTCAGTGTGCCGGATCGAGTATCCGCGCGATCGGCTCGAGATTCAGGTGCTGGACGACTCCGTCGACGAGACACGCGAGATCGCGGAGCTTGCGGTCCGCCGGCACGCCGCGCAGGGCATCGACATCAAGTACATACATCGGGCGGATCGGAACGGCTACAAGGCTGGTGCCCTGGACGAGGGGATGCGCGTCGCGACAGGAGAGTTCATCGCGATCTTCGACGCTGACTTCAGACCCGATTCCGATTTCCTGCTGCGGACGATCCACTACTTCACCGATCCGAAAGTCGCGCTGGTGCAAACGCGGTGGGGGCACATCAACGAGGACTACTCGCTCCTTACCAAGATTCAGGCCATCCTCCTCGACGCCCACTTCGTGGTGGAGCACGGCGGCCGCAATCGCAGCGGCTGCTTCTTCAATTTCAACGGCACGGCCGGCATCTGGCGGCGCGATGCCATTGTCGACGCCGGCGGCTGGCAGCACGACACGCTGACCGAAGATCTCGATTTGAGCTACCGCGCGCAGCTCGGGGGATGGCAGTTCATTTTCGTACCCGAGCATGTCGCACCGGCGGAACTGCCGGTCGAGATGAACGCGTTCAAGTCGCAACAGCATCGCTGGGCCAAAGGATCGATTCAGACGTTCCTGAAGCTGATGCCGCGCATTCTGCATTCGAACCTGCCGCGGCGAGTGAAGGCAGAGGCGTTTTTTCACCTGTCGGCTAACTTCAACTACCCGCTGATGTGTGTCCTGTCGGTGTTGATGGCGCCGTCAATGGTGATTCGCTACAACATGGGCTGGTACGAGATGCTGCTGATCGACGTCCCGCTGTTCTTCGCGGCGACTGCGTCGGTGGCCAACTTCTACATGGTCTGCCAGCGCGAGCTGTATCCGATCACGTGGACCGAGCGGCTGCGGTATTTGCCGATTCTGATGTCGATAGGCATTGGTCTGGCCGTGAACAACACGAAGGCGGTGCTCGAGGCGCTGTTTCACAAGCCGAGCGAGTTTGCGCGCACGCCCAAGTACCACATCGAAGGCAAACTCGATGACTGGATCGGCAAGAAGTACCGCCAGTCCGTTGCCTGGCAACCGATCATCGAGGTCGCTCTCGGCCTCTATTTCACGGCGACACTCTTCTACGCGCTGGCGAACGGCATCTACGCCACGGTGCCGTTCTTGATGCTCTTCCAGGTCGGCTTCCTCTACACGGGACTGCTGTCGATCTTCCAGCAATACGCAGACGACGCGGTCGTGCAGATCGCGCAAAAAGAGGCATGAACATGTGGCGATTTGTTGATGTGGCGATGTGATCTGTCGATGTCGTGATGCTGTGATGTTGTGGTGTTGATGTGGGCGGCGCCGAGCCGCCTTTTTCACGTACGGCACACGCGTCGCGCATGGCTCGTACGTAGCGGGGATCCCGGGGTCGGCAAATCGGAATAAAATCAGCAGTATGAGCGTAGATACGAAGCCCAAAGCGGGTCTCGAGGATGTCGTCGCGACGACGTCCGGCATCTGCTTTCTCGACGGCGACCGGGGCGTTCTGGCGTATCGAGGCTACGACATTCACGATCTCGCCCGATTCGCGTCCTTCGAAGAGACCTGTTATCTCCTGTGGCACGGACGGCTGCCAAATCGCGCGGAGCTTGGCGATCTGCAGTCGCAGCTCGCGGCGGCTCGTCCGCTTCCCGAACCGGTGCTGCGGATCATGCGCATGCTTCCGCCGGCGAACGGCATGGACGCCCTCCGCACGTTGACCAGTGTGCTCGGACACCACGATCCGGATGCCGATGACAACAGCCAGCAGGCGTCGTACCGCAAGTCCGTGCGACTGACCGCGCAGCTCGCCAGCCTGGTGGCCACATGGGGCCGGATGCAGAACGGTGCTGGAGTCGTTCAGCCCGATCCCGCGATGGGCCACGCGGCCAGCTTCCTCTACATGCTGACGGGACAGCGGCCGGCTCCAACGGCGGTCCGCGCGATGGACATTGCGTTGACGCTGCATGCCGATCACGAGCTCAACGCATCGACGTTTGCCGCGCGCGTCACGGCCGCCACGCTGAGCGATGTCCACTCGGCTGTCGTATCCGGTGTCGGCACGCTGAAAGGTCCCCTGCACGGCGGCGCCAATGCTGACGTCATGAAGATGCTGATCGACATCGGCCAGGATGCGGCGCCCGAGAGAGTCGATCAATACGTGCGCGCCAAGCTCGCGCGCAAAGAGAAGATTCCAGGCTTCGGTCATCGTGTGTATCGAACCGAAGACCCGCGCGCGACGCACCTTCGGCGCATGTCGAAGGAGTTGGGCGAGAAAGGCCGCGACACCAGGTGGTTCGACATGTCCGAGCGGATCGAATCGATTGTTCGCGGTGAAAAGAAACTCTATGCGAACGTCGATTTCTATTCGGCGTCGACGTACTACACGATGGGCATTCCAATCGACTTGTACACACCGATCTTCGCGGTCAGTCGCATTTCCGGATGGACCGCGCACGTCCTCGAGCAGTACGCCAACAATCGCCTGATTCGCCCGCGCGCCGATTACACGGGGCCGATCTATCCGCAGACTTGGATTCCGCTGGAGCAGCGATGAAGCCGGCGGGCCTGAAGGCCCGCCACTCCAGTCAAGCCGGCCCGCCACTCCAGTCAAGCCGGCCCGCCACTCCAGTCAAGCCGGCGGGCCTGAAGTGAGCGACATGTAGTGGCGGGGCTTTAGCCCCGCCGACGAGAGGCGACCCTGAAGGCTCGTCATGAGCATCAAATTCGAGCTGCGCGGATGCGAGGCACGTCCCACACGCCTGCGGCCTCCGGGCCGTCCTCAACGGCGCGCATCAGCGCAGCGATCATCTGCCGCTCGGTCACGAGGCCGAGTCGCAGCGCCGTCTCGCGCTTCGATGGTATGAGCTCGAACACTCGATAGAGCGGGACCAGCGCGTACGCCCATCGGTGACCCGGACCAAGCACGTACCAGGGCCGGAGAATCGTCGCGGGTATTCCCGACGCGCGCACAAGTGCCTCGCCTTCGCGACGTGCGTCGATGTATGCCTTCATCACTGGCGCCGGATGCGCCACGCTGACATAGACGATGTGACGGATCGCGACACGGGCGGCAGCGGCCGCTGCGGCACGAATGGACGCGAGATCGACATCGAGAAACTGCTGCGCCTTGGCGGGACTTGGGCGCGGCGTGCCGACCAGATGCACCAGCGTATCTCGCGGCGAGAGCACCGCTGCAATTTCGTCGGCTGACAACAGATTTCCCACCACGATCGACGCCCCGGGCGCAACACGCGACTCGGATCCTCGCCTGATGAAGACACGGACCTCGTGTCTGCGCGCAAGCGCGAGCGCGGTCAGCGGCCGTCCCAGATAACCCGTCGCGCCCGTGATGAGGAGAGAAGCGATGCGGCATAATAAAGTCATCCTTGGACCAGCGCTACATCCGCAATTTCTCGGTGATTGCCCACATCGATCACGGCAAATCGACGCTCGCCGATCGATTTCTGGAAACCACTGGCGCACTGGACTTGCGCGAGATGTCGGCGCAGGTGCTCGACACCATGGATCTCGAGCGCGAACGGGGCATCACCATCAAGGCGCATCCTGTTCGCCTGAACTACAAGGCCGAGGACGGGCAGCAGTACGTGCTGAATCTCATCGACACGCCCGGACACGTGGACTTCAGTTACGAAGTCACACGGTCACTCGCGGCTTGCGAAGGCGCGCTGCTGCTGGTTGACGCCTCGCAGGGTGTCGAGGCGCAGACCCTCGCCAACGCGTACCTCGCGGTCGATGATCATCGGTCTGGACGGCGACGCAGCGATTCTCGCGAGCGCGAAGGAGGGGCTCGGGGTCAAGGAGATTCTCGAAGCGATTGTGCACCGGCTGCACCCGCCGAAAGGGGACGCGGGCAGCCCGCTCAAAGCGCTGATTTTCGATTCGTGGTACGACGCCTATCGCGGCGTGGTCATCGTCATTCGTGTCATCGACGGCGCCATTCGGCCGGGTATGAAGATTCGCTTGATGGCGATGGGCTGCGATCATGAGGTGGAGCAGCTTGGCGTGTTCACGCCGAAGCCCGTCCTGGTCGAGGAGCTGGGTGCCGGCGAAGTCGGCTTCGTAGCGTGCGGCATCAAGGTGGTCGGCGAGGCGCAAATCGGCGACACCGTGACGGACGCGACCCGGCCGACGGCGGAACCGTATCCCGGCTTCAAGCCGCTCAAGCCGATGGTGTTTGCCGGTCTCTATCCAGTTGAAGGGCATCGGTACTCGGAGCTACGGGAAGCGCTCGAGAAGCTGCGTCTCAACGATTCTGCGTTCTTCTTCGAACCGGAGACGTCGGCCGCGCTTGGATTCGGCTTTCGCTGCGGCTTCCTCGGGCTCTTGCACATGGAAATCGTGCAGGAGCGGCTCGAGCGCGAGTTCGACATGGATCTGGTCACGACGGCGCCCGGCGTGCTCTATCGCGTGACCACGACTGACGGTGAGGTCATCGAAGTCGACAGCCCGGCGAAACTGCCCGAGCCCGGGCACATTGCCAAAATCGGAGAGCCGGTGATCACGGCGATGGTCCTCACGCCGTCGGAGTTCGTGGGCGGCATTCTGCAGCTCTGTCAGGACAAACGAGGCGTGCAGAAGGCGCTCGAGTACAAAGCATCGAATCGCGTGCTCATCACCTACGAGCTGCCGTTCAACGAGGTCGTGCTCGACTTTTACGATCGGCTCAAGACGATTTCGCGCGGCTACGCGTCGCTCGACTACCATGTCACCGGCTACTGGGAGTCTCCGCTCGTCAAACTGGACATCCTCGTGAACGGCGAGCCTGTCGACGCGCTCTCGATCATCGTGCACCGCGATCGCGCCTACGAACGGGGCCGCGCGCTCGCGTCGAAGATGCGGCAGCTGATTCCGCGGCAGATGTTCGAGGTCGCCATTCAGGCGGCAATTGGCGCTCGTGTCATTGCGCGCGAAAGCGTGAAGGCACTGCGCAAAAACGTACTCGCAAAATGTTACGGCGGCGACATTACGCGTAAGCGCAAGCTCCTCGAAAAGCAAAAGGCAGGCAAAAAGCGCATGAAACGCGTGGGACAGGTCGATATTCCGCAGGAAGCGTTTCTTGCAGTGCTGCGGGTTGGGGAAGAGTGATGGCGGAGGCCACGTTTCACAAATCGACCCTGCGCGAGTATTTCGAGTCGATTGTCGTTGCCGTCATCCTCGCGCTCTTCATCCGGACATTTGTCGTGCAGGCGTTCAAGATTCCAACCGGGTCGATGGAGCCCAACCTCCTGGTCGGAGATCACCTGCTCGTCAACAAGTTCATCTTCGCCCCTGCTGCCTCGCGGCTGGAGCGACTGGTGCTCCCGATGCGCGAGATTCGGCGAGGCGACGTGATCGTCTTCAAGTTCCCGGAAGAGCCCGAACGGGACTTCATCAAGCGCGGCATCGGTTTGCCGGGCGACACGATCGAGCTGCGTCAGCGGCAGTTATATGTCAATGGAATCAAGCAGGACGAGGCGTACGCGCATTATCTCTTCCCGCAGGGAGAAGGAGATGAGTCGACGGTCTTTGACGTGCGCGAGCGCTACGGGCCCGTCACGGTGCCTGCGGACCATTTCTTCATGATGGGCGACAATCGCGACAACTCGCAGGACAGCCGCTATTGGGGCTTCCTGCCCGCACATTACGTGAAGGGACGCGCACTGATGATTTACTGGTCGTTCGAGCCTCCTCCCGGCGAGCAGCAGGCTGGCCTTCCGGGGCTTGTCTCGTCACTCGGCAGCATCGTCACGTCCACGCGGTGGACGCGGTTGCTGCACCAAATCCATTGAAGACCATCATCCAGCTTCTGATCGCCGCGCTCCTCATCAACGCCTGCATTCAAGCCGCACGCGCGTACTGGGGCTTCTACGAGTTCAAGGACGAAATTCAGTTCGAAATCATTCACGGTCGAGAAGTCACCACATCTCAGTTGCATCAGCGCGTCCTGGCGTTGGCGGCTGACCGCGATGTGGCGTTGGCGCCAGAGGATGTCACCGTCAAGCAGCGCGGCTACCAAACGCTCGTGGATGTGAGCTACGTAGACGAGATCCCGTTCGTGCCGCGCGTGTACAGCCGCCCGTGGACGTTTGAGGGAACGGTGACGGGCGAGCGCCTGCGAGCGCTCAAGGACGACTCTCAACGGTAAGTCAGCTCCGCTCAAAGTTTCGTCTAATCCGATTCGATTGATCGACGGATCTCTGCGGCATCTCTGTCAACGCGCCGAAGGATCTCTTCGAGCTGAGTCGTGGTCACGGACCTGAACGGCTCGTCCCGTACGCCCTCGAGATTGATCTTGACGTTTGCTGCCGCGCCGTCCGCTGCCGCCTTCAGCAGGCCGACAGCAGCACCCACGTCGCTGCGCGCGCTGCGGTTGCCATCTTCTCCGACCGTTCGTGCAAGGCGCATCGCATCGGCCACTGCGCGAACCGTGTCCAGTGGGACCGTCGTCGCTGCCTTCAGCGCAACCTGGACGGCATCGATGCGTGCGCGCTTTTGATCATCCGTGCTCTTCGGCATGCGATAAGCGCTCATCACCTGGTCGAACGCATCCGCGTCGGTGTCCGCGAGCGCCGCGAGACGCGCTCTGACGCCCGCGAGCGCGGCACGAGCTTCAGACAATCGAACGCGCTCCTGGTCGGTTCCACGGCGGGTCCTGACGAGGCCGGCAACCATCATGAGGAGCGCCGTTCCCATCGCCCCGGCGATAGCCGCGGCCGTTCCTCCGCCGGGTGTCGGTTCAGCACTCGCCAACTGGTCGAGGAAGTCTGAGACGCGGAGGTCTGAGAAAGACATAGTTGCCAGTTGGCGGTTGCCAGTTCAAAGTTTAGTTCTCAGTTTCGCAGTCGTTCTAACTCAGATCTTCAACTTTGAACCCTTCGACTCGGGCTCAGGGTTCACCCCGAGCCAAGGTCGAGGGGTGAACTGGTAACTGGACACTGGAAACTTTTGTGTGGGGACCCGCCACGACTTGGCCGCGTTTGATGACCTGGCGAACCATCGGAGCACCAACGCGAACGATGTCGGCAAGGGCGCCGTCGATAATCACCGCATCCATCTGCTTGCCGACCTCGAGGCTGCCGATTCGATCCGCCCGGTCGATCGATGCGGCGGCGTTGATTGTCGCTGCCACGAGCGCCTCTTCGAGTGTCATGTTCATGGCAAAACACGCGAGCGTCATCACGAAGGGCATCGACGGCGTGAACCCGCCACCCGGATTGACATCCGTGCCGAGCGCGACGGCCACGTTCTGCTCGATCAGCATTCGCGCTGGAGCAAACCGCCCGAGCTTCAGGTAGAACGCGGCCGCGGGGAGCAGCGTCGCAACCACGCCCGCGGCTCGAAGACGCGCCGCATGTGCTTCGTCGACGTAGATGAGATGATCCGCGGATCGGGCTCCCAGCTCCGCGGCGACCGCGGATCCGCCGCTCAGTGCGAGCTCGTCGGCGTGCACGCGCGCTTTGAGGCCACATCGGTACGCGGCTTCAAGGATGGCGCGCGTTTCCTCCGGCGTGAACACGCCGCGCTCACAAAACACGTCGCACCACTCTGCGAGTCGTTCTCTCTGAATGGCGGGGAGCATGTCGTCGATGAGCGTGCGGACGTAGTCTTGGCGGCGCTCGCGATACTCCACCGGTATTTCGTGCGCTCCCATGAACGTCGCAGCAAGCTCGATCGGCTGTCGTGAGCCAAGCGTGCGGATCGCGCGCAGCATGCGCAGCTCCGCGTCAGTCGACAGGCCATAGCCGCTCTTCACCTCTGCAGTGGTCGTTCCACACCCGAGCATGGCGGCGAGTCGCGGCAACGCTGCTCGAACGAGATCGTCTTCGCGTGCGTGGCGCGTTGCGTCGACCGTCTTGAGAATGCCGCCGCCGCCGGCGGCAATCTCCGCATAGGTTGCGCCAGCGAGCCTCTGCCGAAGTTCGTCGCCGCGGTCGCCGGCAAAAACGAGATGGGTATGTGCGTCGACGAAGCCTGGGACCACACTGCAGCCAGCCGCATCGATGACCGTTGCGCTGTCGCTGACAGCGACAGCGGCGCGGCAGTCCTGCGCCGCGCCGACGAACACGATCTCGCCCTCTGAGGCCGCGATTGATGCACCTGCCAGCAGACCGGTGTCGCGTTGCGCCTGACCACACTTAGGCGCAGCGCCGGCGCACGTGTAGATGACGTCAGCGTTTTCGATGAGAAGGTCGACGACGATTGGGGAAATATACCGCCGCGGCGCTGGTCACATCAGCTCTGACGAAATAACTTGTCGATAGCTTCTTGTGCAACGCCGCTGATTCGCAGGCGCTTCCGGCGGCTTTTTTCACCCGACACGATGGCGATTTGACGGTTGGGGATGTTTAAGAGACCTGCAAGGAACGTGACGAGCTCGGCGTTGGCCGCTCCGTCGACCGGTGCCGCGGCCAGACGCACCAGAAGCAACCCGCCGCGCATGCCGGCCAGTTGGGTTCGTCCCGCGCGGGGAACGACTTTGACGTCGAGAACGACGCTATCGCTCACCCGAGCGCGCGTCGGTTGGGTGTGCCTGAAGTGGATGCGGCGCCGCCGGCTGCTCCGCCTGACGAGGCCGATGCAGGAGGATTTTCTCCTCGCGGCGGACCGTGTCCTGCTCGCGAACGAAGGCGATCGTGTTGTTGATCGTGGAAATGATCCCTTCGAGGCTCGTTTCCACTTCGCGCCGTTTCATGCGCAGGCCGTCGATTTCGCGCTGCACGTCTTCGAGCCTCGCCTGCGCCTTCTGAAGAATCAGATCGGAGCGCCCCTCGGCTTCGCGCATGATTTGCGCAGCTTCGCGGCCAGCGGTCTCCTTGATGTCATCCGCCAGCTTCTGAGCCGTGAGCAGCGTGTTCCGCAGGTTGACTTCCTGCCCGCGGTGCTCCTTGAGCAGGGCCTCGAGCCGCGCCACCTCCTGCCGCAGGCGGTCGGTTTCTCGGAGCGCTGTCTCGTAGTCGTCCGCGGCTTCCGCGAGAAACGCGTTCACCTCGCCGCGATCGTAGCCGCGCATCACGGTATCGAAACGTTGCTGACGAAGGTCGAGAGGCGTGACTTTCATGGAAAATCCTCGAACTTTCGAAGTGGACCTGTTGAACTTTTGAACTTTTGAACTTTTGAACTCTTGAACTCTTGAACTCTTGAACCTTTGAACCTTTGAACCTTTGAACCTTTGAACCTTTACCGTGTGCCAAATATCGCGGTGCCGATCCGAACCATGGTGGCGCCTTCTTCGATCGCGACTTCGAAATCGTGGCTCATTCCCATCGAGAGCTCACGAACGAGGTCCGCCGACACGCCGCGGTCGGCCAGCTGCATCCGGAGATCGCTCAGCCTGCGGAACCAGGGTCGTGCGTCCTCCGCGTTCTCCACGAGCGGCGGCAACAGCATCAATCCCGTCACGCGAGCCGCCTTGCATTCCGCCGCTGCTGCAAAAATCCCGGGCAGCGAATCGACTGGCGCGCCGTGCTTCGTCGCTTCGAGCGCCAGATCGACCTGCACGAGCAGCTCCGGCGTCCGGCCCGCAGCTTCAGCCGCCCGATCGACACGCTCCAGCAGATCGATCCCGTCAATCGAGTGGACGGCCCAGAAGCTTTCGGCAGCCTTCTTTGCCTTATTGGACTGCAGGTGCCCAATCAAGTGCCACCGAATGTTCATCTCGGTCGATTGCGCAATTTTCTGCAGTCCTTCCTGCACACGGTTCTCGCCAAAGTCCCGCTGTCCGGCGGCGTAAGCCGCACGCACGGCGTCGATGGGGAAGGTTTTGGAGACGGCGACGAGACGAACGCCGGCGGGATTTCGGCCGGCGCGCATGGCCGCATCGGCCATGCGCGCGCGGATGCGTGTGAGGCGGTTTCCTATGTCAGAAAACGCCAACTATTTCTTCAATTGCGCGAGCATCGCCTTCGCCTGGCCGGCGAACTGGCCGTCGGGCGCCAGCGACAGATACTTCTCGAACGATGCGACGGCCTCTGGAATTTTTCCTTCGTTGAGAAGCGCCATTCCGTACTGGAAATTCGATTCCGGGTGGTTCGGATTGGCCTTCAGCGCCTCTTCGAACTTGGCTTTGGCCTCGGGAATCTTGCCCTGGTTCCACAGGATGATGCCCTGGTTGTAAACCGCGTCTGCGCTTCCGCCGGCGCCTCCCGACGATGCCGCTGCCTTGGTGCTCATCGCGGTCGCTTCGTCAAAGCGCTTCTGGTTGTTGTACAGCGTTGCCAGACCATTCATGGCTTCCGCGTAGTCCGGTTTGATTTCAAGCGCCTTCAGCCAGGCGACTTCGGCCTGCTTGTCGTCCTTCTTCTGCAGGTACGCGTAGCCGATGTTGTAGTAGCAATCGTGGCAGTTGGGGACGACGGCGGCTGCGGCGTTGAACTTCTCGATGGCGAGGTCGTAATTGGCGGCGCGGCTTGCGGTCACGCCTTCTTCGAAGAGCTTTTTCAGCTCCACGGCCTTCGGATTTTCGCCCGGGCCGCCCGCGCCCGGCGCGAGAACGAAGTTGACTTCCTGTGTCTGACCGACGCGCACCTGCGCGGGGAACGTCTGGGTGCCGAGCTTCTCGTCGGTCGCCGTCACCTTGTAGGCGCCGGACTGCAGACCGATCTGGATGAACTCGCCTTTCTTGTCGGTCTTCGTCTCCATCTTGCGATTGATGCCGCCGGTGAACTCGATGGTGATCTTCGCGCCGATCACCGGCTTGCCGGCCGCGTCGACGACTTTGCCTTTGATCATCCCCGTCTGCGCAAAGACCGCGGGCGCCAAGAGCACAGCAAAAACGGCGGTCACGAGCGACGTACGCAACGTTCTGAACATGTCGAAACTCCTCGGGATGGTCGGCGGCCGTGAGACCGTCATTTCAGTCTACGTCATCCGGCGAAGAACCGCTCAATGGCGGTGAGGTCCTGCGCGACGGGCGCGGGCGGAAAGGCCTGGAGGAACCGGCGGCCATACCCCATGGTGCGAAGACGCGGATCGAGGACCGCGAGCACTCCGCGATCGGTCCGGTGCCGAATGAGCCGGCCAAGACCCTGAAGAAGCGTCAGGATCGCGAGCGGCACCTGATAGTCGTTGAACGCGTCGCCGCCGAGCGCGTTCACGTTTTCGATGCGAGCGGCGGTGATGGGATCGCCCGGCGACGCAAAGGGCAGCTTGTCGATAATCACGCAGCTCAGTTGTTCTCCGACGACATCGACACCCTGCCAGAAAGAGGAGGTGGCGAAGAGCACGGCGTGCGGCGTGACGCGGAACTGCGCGAGCAGCGCGCTGCGCGGAGCCGTCCCTTGCACGAGCAACGGGTACGGCACGGCGCCCATGACCGTTTCGTAGACCGCGTGCATCGTCGCGTAGCTTGTAAACAGCACGAACGCACGTCCGTCGGTCCGGCGCACGATTTCCACGACCTCCCGCGCTACCGCATCCGCAAAAGCGGGCGACTTCGGCGGCGGCATGCGACGCGGCAGATACAGCAGGCTTTGCGTGGCGAAATCGAACTCCGACGGAACGCGTAGCTCCTGTGCGTGTTTGATCCCCAGCCGTGTGCGCGCGTACTCGAACGATCCACCGACGGCGAGCGTCGCCGACGTGAGAATGGCGGCGCGCATGCGATCGAAGAGCAGCTCCTGGATGATCCGCGACACGTCAATGGGCGCGGCGCGCAGGAACACGCCGCGGCCGCGCAGCTCGACGAAGTACACGTAAGCGGCATCCGAGGCGGCGAGCATGAAGCGAAGATCGTCACGGAGCGCGCCGGCGCGCCTGGCAATCGCCATCGCGTCTTCATCCGTCTCCCGTCGAGCGCCAGGCGACTCCGACTTTCCTCCGGCGAGCGCCATGCTTGCTTCCAGACCATCAAGCGCGGTGACGAGGGCGACCCCCTCGTCAATCCCGTCACCAAACCAATCGGGACCGATTCTCAGACGCTCGTCCCCCCCGTAGCCGCGTGCGCGCTTCGCCATGGCCACGCTACCGAAGAAGGCGCGGCCGTGATCCGACACGCGTGCCAGCGCGCGACGCGTGTCGCCTTCGTCATCGTCGATCACTCCAGCATTCAGCAGACGATCGGCGTCACGAACGAGCTCGTCGATCCGGTAGTTGCTGATCGCCAACCCGAAGTACTGCGTTGCCACGTCTTCGAGCTGGTGAGCTTCGTCGATGATGACGTTTCCGCAATTCGGAATCACCTCGCCGTACGAGCTCTGACGAAGCGAGGCATCGGCACAGAGCAGGTGATGATTCACGATTACGACGTCAGATTCGGCGGCGCGCTGACGCATCTTCGTGACGAAGCACTGCTGGTACTGCGGGCACTCGCCGCCCAGACATGTCTCGGCCGTTGCGGACACTTCATTCCAGAGCCCGCTGTCTTCCGGCAAGTCGTCGAGCTCGGCGCGATCCCCGGTCTCGGTGCTGCGAACCCAGCCGCCGAGTCGTTCGACAAACGAGGACTCACCGGTGGCCTCGAACTGCTGGAAACGGTGTAGGCAGAGATAGTTCGCACGGCCCTTCATGTACGTCGCGGTGAACTTCAGAGGCAGCGCCTTTTGCAGAATAGGTAGATCTTTGAAGTAGATCTGCTCTTGCAGGTTTTTCGTGCCGGTCGAGACGAGCACGCGTTGCCTGCTCAGAATCGCCGGCAGCAGGTACGCCATTGTTTTGCCTGTGCCTGTCCCTGCCTCTGCCAGCAACACGCCGCCATCGACGAGGACATCGGCGACGGCGCGCGCCATCTCACGCTGGCCGTCGCGCGGCTCGAACTGCTCGATGGCGCGGGCCAGCGGGCCGCCGTCTGCAAAGCCGTCGTCGACTGCAGATCTCAGGACAGGCGTTCGGGATAGAGGGGGAACTTCCGGCACAATTGCTCGACTTCGATCCTCACGGCGTTCAGTATGCGATCGTCTGCGGGCGAGGCGAGGGCGCGAACGATGTACTCGGCGATCAGGTCCATTTCCGGTTCCCGCATGCCGCGAGTGGTCACCGCGGGCGTGCCGAGACGAATCCCGCTCGCCACCATTGGCGGGTTCTGATCGAAAGGAATGGCGTTCTTGTTGACGGTGATGCCGGCTTTGCCGAGCGCCGCCTCGGCAACCTTGCCCGTCAAGCCTTTCGAGAAGACGTCGACCAGCATCAGGTGATTGTCCGTCCCGCCGCTGACCAGGCGATATCCGCCGGCGGAAAGATTCCCGGCCAGACGCTTCGCGTTGGCGACAATCTGCCGCTGATACTCGGCAAATTCGGACGTGGCCGCTTCCTTGAAGCAGACCGCCTTGGCCGCAATGATGTGCATCAAGGGTCCGCCCTGGACGCCGGGAAAAACAGTCCGGTCGAGATCCTTTGCGTACTGTTGACGGCACAGCACCGTACCGGCGCGCGGTCCGCGGAGGGTTTTGTGCGTTGTGGTCGTCACGAATTCGGCGTGCGGAACCGGACTGGGGTGCACACCGGCGGCGACGAGCCCGGCGATGTGTGCCATGTCGACCATCAGCGGCGCGCCAACGCGCGATGCAATCGCCGCCATGCGCGCGAACTCGATGACGCGCGAATACGCACTGGCGCCGACGACAATCAGCTTCGGTTTGTGCTGATTGGCCAGTGTCTCGAGCTCATCGTAGTCGATCCGCTCGTCATCTCTCCGCACGCCGTACGGGACGATTGTGTAGAGCTTGCCGGAAAAATTGAGCGGATGCCCGTGCGTCAGATGTCCGCCGTGGGCGAGGTTCATGCCGAGCACGGTATCCCCTGGCTTCAACAGCGTGAGATACACTGCCATGTTCGCCTGTGCGCCTGAGTGCGGTTGCACGTTGGCGTGCTCGGCCGAGAAGAGGGCTTTCGCCCGATCGATCGCCAGCGATTCAGCGATATCGACGAACGCGCAGCCGCCGTAATAGCGTTTCCCCGGGTAACCCTCCGCATATTTGTTCGTCAACACCGAGCCGGCGGCTTCGAGAATTGCGGAGCTGACGAAGTTTTCCGATGCGATGAGTTCGAGGCCTGACGCCTGGCGCTCCGTTTCGCCTCGTATCGCCGCTGCGATCTCGGGATCGACGTCCGCCAGGGTCCGCTGCATCAAGGAGGAGAGCGTTGTCATATGATTTGGGACGCTCAAATTATATTTCCCCCGAACGGAGGTTCGCGATGCGTGTCTCGAGATTGGCAGCGATAGCGGTATTGGCGTATGTCACGACCGTCGGTGCGCAAACACAGAAGGATCCGTTGAGCCAGGCCATTCGTGAGGGCTGGAACAGCGCAAAACGCAACATGTCTGGGTCGGCGAAAGTGATGCCCGAGGCGAAATACGGATTCCGCCCGGTCGACACGGTGCGCACCTTCGGCCAGATTCTCGCGCATGTCGCCGGCGCCAACTTCGAGTTCTGTTCGGCGGCGCGCGGCGAAAAATCACCGCATGCAGAGGACGAATTCGAGAAGAGCGCTACCACGCCCGCAGCCATCACGAAGGCGTTGCAGGACTCCATTGCCTACTGCGATGCCGCCTACGCGTCGCTTACCGACGCGGGAGCCGTTGAGATCATCAACGGGCCCTTTGGCGGAGGGAAGCAGCCACGCGCGGCGGCGCTGATGGGCAATACGTCCCACAACAACGAGCACTACGGCAATCTGGTGACGTACCTGAGGATCAACGGTCTGGTGCCGCCCTCGTCTGCGCCGTCCCGCTGAAAAGGAGGACAGTCCCCTTTTTTGTTTTTGCGTCATGTCGGCAAAAACTGCGCCCCTTCGACTTCGTGACCCTGAGCGTTCCGAAGGGTCAGGCCGGCCCGAGCTGCGTCGAACGCCGGAAAAGGGGACAGTGCACGTTTCGCCGCACGTGGCCACGGGAATGCCGACGGTGACGATCGCGCCGCGTGGGGAGCAGCGCCTCCAGCGCGGTCATCCGTGGATCTACCGATCGGATGTCCTCGAGGTCGACGCCGCTGCGGGTGACATCGTCGAGGTCCGAAATCACCGCCATCGCATCATCGGACGCGGGTTTTTCAGCGATCGATCGCAGATCACGCTGCGGATGATCGCGCGACACGATGTCGCAATCGACGAAGCATTCTGGCGTGCGCGGCTCGAATCGGCGCTGACCTTTCGAGCGGCTCTCGGAATCGATGCGTCCGCCTATCGGCTCGTTCACGCGGAAGCTGACCTGATTCCATCGCTCATCGTCGATCGATACGCCGATTACCTCGTTGTGCAGGCGCTGTCGCAATCCACCGATCGATTGCTGCCGCTCTTTGTTTCGCTGCTTGTCGAGATGACCGGCGCTCGTGGCGTGCTGGCGCGTAACGATCCGCGCGTCCGGCTGTTGGAAGGCCTCGATCAGACGGTCGAAATGCTGCACGGCGAGGTGCCGGAGCACATCAGCGTGCATGAGGGGCCGGTCGAATACGAAGTGGATCCGTGGAAGGGCCAAAAGACAGGGCTGTTCCTCGATCAGCGCGAGAACCGCGAGGCGGCGGCGCTCTACACACGCGGCCGCCTGCTGGACTGCTTCAGCTACAACGGCGGTTTCGCCCTGAGACTCGCGCGCCATGCCGAGCGTGCGGAGGCGTTGGACATTTCCGCCGAGGCGGTGGCGCGCACCCGCGAGAACGCACGCCGGAATGGACTCGCAAATCTCGAGGCACGCGAGGCGAATGTGTTCGACGAGCTGAGGCTTCTCGAAAAGGAGGGCGAACGGTACGACACGATCGTGCTGGACCCGCCGGCCTTCGCGAAGAACAAAGCATCAGTTCCCAAAGCGCTGGCGGGATACAAGGACATCAATCTGCGAGCGTTGCGTTTGCTGAACCCGGGTGGATACCTCATCACCTGCAGCTGTTCGTACAACGTGGATGAGGCGACCTTTGCGGAAGTCGTTTACGAAGCCTCGGTCGACAGTCATGTGCCCGTGACGGTCGTCGAGAAGCGGATGCAGGCGCGCGACCATCCGGTCCTTCTTGGCGTGCCCGAGACGTATTACCTGAAGTGCTTCATTCTGCGTCGTATCGCGTAGGCGGGGCTAAAGCCCCGCCACTCCGGCACAACGTCCGCGGCATGTAGTGGCGGGGCTTTAGCCGCGCCTGTCGCAATCGATTATGATGAGCGGACCGCCAGGGGTATCTGCGCGACCGAGCGCGCTGATTGAGACAAACCCTTGGAACCTGATCCGGTTGACACCGGCGGAGGGAGAGCGGACATGACCACGCCTTCAACAACATCGACCGTGCCGAGCGCCGACTACGGCACTGCATTTCCTCATTCACGCAAGGTTTACGACGAGAGGCCCGCGTCAACGCCGGACGGCACCGTCACGATTCGTGTGCCCATGCGCGAGGTCTCGCTCTCCGGCGGCGAGCCGGCCGTACGTCTCTACGACACGAGCGGCCCGCAAGGCTACGACGTAACATCCGGCCTGCCGAAATTGCGGGAACCCTGGGTGGCGCCGCGACGAGGGCAGCCGGTCGTGACGCAATTGCACTACGCGCGCCGTGGCGAAGTGACCACCGAGATGGAGTTCGTTGCCGCGCGCGAAGGCTTGCCCGCCGAAATCGTTCGCTCCGAAGTTGCCCGCGGTCGGGCCATCATTCCGGCCAACATCAACCATCTCGAGCTCGAGCCGATGATTATCGGCCGCAACTTCCTCGTGAAGATCAACGCCAATATCGGCAACTCCGTCGTCGCTTCGTCAATCGCGGAGGAGGTGGAGAAGCTGCGGTGGGCGACGCTCTGGGGCGCAGACACGGCTATGGATCTCTCTACCGGCAAGGAGATCCACGAGACACGCGAGTGGATCTTGCGCAACTCGCCGGTGCCGATCGGCACGGTGCCGATCTATCAAGCGCTCGAGAAGGTCGGCGGCAGGCCCGAGGAGCTCACGTGGGACGCCTATCGCGACACGATTGTCGAGCAATGTGAGCAGGGCGTGGACTATTTCACGGTGCACGCCGGCGTGCTGCTTCGCTACATCCCGCTCACAGCAGGCCGCGTCACCGGCATCGTCTCGCGCGGCGGATCGATCATCGCGAAGTGGTGCCTTGCCCATCACAAAGAGAACTTCCTCTACACCCACTTCCGTGAGCTGTGCGAAATCATGCGCGCGTACGATGTGTCGTTCTCGTTGGGCGACGGCCTGCGCCCCGGCTCGATTGCCGACGCGAATGACGAAGCGCAGTTCGCCGAGCTTCAGACGCAAGGCGAACTCAATCGCATCGCGTGGGAGTACGACGTCCAGGTGATGAACGAAGGTCCGGGACACATCCCCATGCATCTCATTCGCGAAAACATGGAGAAGCAGCTCGAATGGTGCGACGAAGCGCCGTTCTACACGCTGGGCCCGCTGACGACCGACGTCGCGCCAGGCTACGACCACATCACCTCGGCGATTGGCGCAGCGATGATCGGTTGGTACGGTACCGCGATGCTGTGCTACGTCACTCCGAAGGAACATCTCGGTCTTCCGAATCGCGACGACGTGAAGGCCGGCGTCATCGCTTACAAGATCGCTGCGCATGCTGCCGATCTGGCCAAGGGCCATCCACGCGCACGCGCGTGGGACGACGCGTTGTCAAAAGCGAGATTCGAATTCCGATGGAACGACCAGTTCAACCTCGCGATGGATCCCGTGACGGCGCGCGCGTATCACGATGAAACGCTGCCGGCGGAAGGCGCGAAGGTGGCGCACTTCTGCTCGATGTGCGGCCCGAAATTCTGCAGCATGGAGCTCACGCAGCAGGTTCGCCAGATGGCCGAGCAGGGTATGAAAGAGAAAGCGGCGGAGTTCCGGAAGACCGGTGAAATTTACGTCCCGAGCGCGCCGTAGGCTGCGCAAGCGTTGTGCTTGCCGTCAGTAGGTCTGGCCGTTCAGGGCCGTGTCCGCGGCGGGGCTAAAGCCCCGCCACTACACTGCCATTCGAGGCGGAGGCGGAAGCGCGTCACGACAACGCTGTACCCCAAACTACGGCGTGCTGCCCGGCGGTACTGGAACGATTTGAATGATTGTCGGAAATCGCTCTGGTTGAGCGCCGCGTTTCGGGTTCGGGTACCCCGCCGATCCACCCCACGTGAAGTCCTTGATCGTCACCGACGGCGGAAACGCCATCGTCTCTTCCCGGAAGCGGCCGATTTCAAATTGATACGTCGGCGGCGATTCGAAGAGCTCGCTGCCCTTTTCCTTCAGCGCGGTGCGATAGTAGAGCACCAGGTCCGAATACGACGCGCTGGCACCGAAAAGGTAGAAGCGTTGTCCGCGCCCTGCGTCGTAGGACGTGATGAACTGCGCCGCCGGATAGAGTGGAACCCTCAGCGTCGCCTCGTTCGGCGCTACGGCACTTGCGGGAACCTGCGGCTTTGCAGGAGCCGGCGAAGCCGGTGGCGTGCTTGGCGGTCGCGCCGGCGGGGTTTGCGGCTGACCGGGACGTGGAAAGGGCTGCGGCGTTTGCGACGACTCGTCAACACCGCCTGACGCGCGATCGACCGCAGCGAGATCGATCGACGACAGCGCGAACGCGCCTACGAGAAGGATCGTCGCAAGCGGCCTGGAAGTCACCGAAATATTATAAGACTCAGTTCTGTGGCGACGACGGCTTCACGCGTGTTGGCGTATTGCCGCGCCGAGGAAGCGTGGCTGCTCGAAACCATCGAGGCGCTCGTCGGTCTCGAATCGCCGACCGACGACAAGGCCGCCGTCGATCGGTGCGGGACCGAATTGCAGGAGCGGCTTGAAGCGATCGGAGGGCGCGTAAGTGTCGTCAGCTCGCCGACGGCGGGAGATCACCTTCGGACCGAGTTTGGAAAAGGTCCAAAACAGCTGCTGCTGCTCGGACATTTCGACACCGTCTGGAACGTGGGCCAGCTTGCTCGCATGCCTCTCTCACGAGACGGCGAACGCCTCCGGGGTCCTGGAATCTTCGATATGAAGGGCGGCATCGCGATTGGCATGCTGGCGACGCGGGCCGTTCTCGACGCTTTCCCAACGGAAACCCATCGCATCGTGATGCTCTGGACGAGCGATGAAGAGACTGGCAGCAAGACATCGCGTGCGCTGATCGAAACAGAAGCCGTGCGAAGTGATGCCGTGCTTGTGCTCGAACCGTCGCTTCCCGGTGGCGTTCTGAAGACCAGCCGGAAGGGATGCGGCGAGTACGAACTTGTCGTGCACGGCGTACCTGCACACGCAGGCGTGGATCCCGGCAAAGGCGTCAGCGCGATCCGCGAGCTTGCCCGGCAGCTGCTCGCCGTCGAAACGCTGCAGGACCTGGATCGCGGCGTCTCGCTGAATGCCGGCATCATCAGCGGCGGCTCGCGGCCCAACGTCATCGCCGAAGAAGCGCGCGCGCGCATCGATGCGCGCGCACCAACACGCAGTGACGCCGACCGCGTTGATCGAGCGATGCGACAGCTCACGCCTCACTTGCAAGGCGCACGAATAGAGATCACCGGCGGGTTCGAGCGTCCACCGATGGAACGAACCGAAGGCGTCGCACGCCTGTTCGAAATTGCAAGGGCCGCGGGTCAAGAGCTCGGCATCGATGTGCAGGAGGGAAGTACCGGCGGCGGCTCTGACGGAAACTTCTGCGCCGCGATCGGTGTGCCAACTCTGGACGGGCTGGGTGCGATCGGAAACGGCGCCCATGCCCTGGACGAGCACGTCGTCGTGCCGGCGCTCGTCCCGCGGGCTGCCCTGCTCGCAAACCTCCTGGCGAAGCTCGCTCAGAGCTGAGCTGATTTCTTCGGACCTGCCGCTGGATCGACACTTTCCTCGTGATCCGCGTGTGACACTGTGAGGCGAAATGGTCACAGGGCGCCGCAGCCAAGTCTTTGATAGAATGGCAGTTAGCCACGGCAGAGTTTGGCCCCGGTTTTGCTCTATCCCGGTCACTCGACCATTTTGTGGAGAGACCAAGGAGTTTTCCCGAGTGGAAAATCTCGAACTCGACCTGTCAAAACTCACCGACAGCGCCCAGCGCGTTTTGACCCGGGCGGAAGACGAAGCCCGCCGTCGAGGTCAGGACCTGCTGACCAGCGAGCATCTGTTCATCGCGTTCGCCCAGGTCGAGTGGGCGCTCTATGCCCGAATTCTGCGAGATCTCGCCGTCAACCCCGACGACGTGCTGAGCGGTGTGGTTGCGGGACTCGAGTCGGTGCCGCAGCTCGGCACCGGGTCCCCGCGCGCCACCGAGCTGACCCAGGAGTTGATTCGCCGCTCGATTCAAACGGCTGTCGACGCCGGACGCGAGCAGGCCGAGTCGTTCGATCTCTTTTCCGCAATTCTCGACGAGCGTCAGAGCGGCCCGGCTCTCGTGTTGCGCCGCTACGGAACGGACGGAGACGCAGTGGTCGCGCGGCTCATGACCGTCGTGCGCGACATCGAGCTCCGCGACGAAAAACTGCGCAAGCGTTACGAGCTGCCGCCGTTCCTGCGACAGTTCGCCACCAATCTCAATTTGCTCGCGCGGCAGGACAAGATTCCACCGGCGTTCGGCCGCGACGCCGAACTGCGTCAGATGATCGAGATCCTCTGCCACCGCGAGCGCGCGAATTCGGTGATGCTTCTCGGCGAGCCCGGCGTCGGCAAGACCGCCGTTGCCGAAGCGCTCGCGCGGCGGATCGAGTTCGATCCTGACACCGTTCCCGCGCAGCTGCGCGATTGCCAGGTGCTGAACCTGCAAATGAACGCGCTCGTCGCCGGCACCATGTTGCGCGGCATGTTCGAAGATCGCATCCAGAACGTGCTGCGGGAAGTGCGCGAACGGCCGAATTACATCCTGTTCATCGACGAAGCGCACACGATGGTTGGAGCCGGCTCGGCGCTCGGCGCGCCCTCTGACGCGGCAAACGTCTTCAAGTCAGTGCTCGCGCGCGGCGAGGTCCGCGTCATCGGCGCCACGACACGCAGCGAGTACAAACAGCACATCGCGGAAGACGAAGCGCTCGCGCGGCGGTTCCGTGTCGTCTCCATTGCGGAGCCCACGACTGCGGAAGCCCGGGTAATCCTGCAGCGCATGCGGCCCCGGTTCGAGCAGAACTACTCCGTGAAGATTCTCGACGAAGCCATCGAGATGGCGCTCACGCTGTCAACCCGTTATCAGCGACACCTCCGGCTTCCCGATAAGGCCATCGGCTGGCTGGACACAGCGGCGGTTCGGGCCGAAATTGCGAGACGCCGAAACGTCGATGCCGCAGACGTCGCCGCCGTCGTCGCAGACGATGCGCGCATTCCCGAGGACATGGTGTTCCGGGAGGTGTGCTCGCGGTTCCGCGATATCGAATCGCGACTCGCCGACCGCGTGATTGGACAGAAGCCGGCCATTCGCGCGCTTGCACGCCGAATGACGTTGAACAAAGGCCCGTTGAAGGACGGCTTCGATCGGCCCGACGGCGTGCTGTTGTTCCTGGGACCGACGGGCGTTGGCAAGACAGAGCTTGCCAAAGCGCTGGCCGAATTTCTGTTCGGCGACGACAAGAAGATGATTCGCATCGACATGTCGGAGTTTCAGGAGGGCAGCGCGGCGCTCGACAAACTGATCGGCATGCCGCGAGGCATCGTCGGCTCGGAGCGCGGCGGCATCCTCACGAATCAACTGCGCGACAACCCGTATTCCGTCGTGCTGTTGGACGAAATCGAGAAGGCGAGTCCGTCCGTTCTGAATCTGTTTCTCCAGGCATTCGACGAAGGCTGGCTCACCGACGGACGCGGGCGGCGGGCGTACTTGAGTGACGCCATCGTCATCATGACGTCAAACCTTGGGGCGGAGCACTTCAGAAAGCTGTCGAGTCCGCTCGGCTTCCGCGATCAGGAAGTAGCGGTCAACGACGTGCGGCTGGACGTGATGCGCGAGCTCGAGCGCCGGCTCACGCCGGAATTCCGGAACCGACTCGACGAAGTGATTGTGTTCTCGCCGCTGACGCCGGAGGAAGTCGGTCGAATCACGCGCATCCACGTCGATCGGATCATCGCCACCGTCACGAGCCGCGGCAAGGAGCTGGCGGTTACTCCGGCGGCCGTTGACGCGATCGTGCGTGAAGGGCACAGCGTCGCATACGGCGCACGGTTCCTCAAACGCGTGATCGATGATCGGATCAAGATTCCGCTAAGTCAGATCTGGGGCACTGCTGATCGTTTCTGCGTGGATGTCGTGAACGGCGAGATCGCCGTCACAGTCGCGGCAGACTCGACGGCAGCGGAGGAAGCGGAGCCTCTCGCAGGCGTCGCCTAGCGAAGAGCCCGTTACCCCCAGCGCAACACGCCTTGAGTCGCTTGGTGCCCGGTGGAATATGCCGGGGCCGGCGTCTCGGGCGTGTCCTCCTCTTTCCTGCCGCGTTTCCTGTCGGCAATTCCATATCGCATCTTGAACATCGCCACGGTCTTCTGTATCCGCGCGGCGTACTCTTTCGGCAAGTACTTCGCGGCGTACAGGCGATCGTACTGATCGAGCATCGCCGGAAATTCCTGCTGCAGGAAACTCATGAAGTGATCGCGAGTGCCGCCGTCCAGGTACATCGGATTCGAGCCGACAAACCGCGCGCCGTGATCGGCGATAGCTTTCACGGTGGCTTCAATCTTGGCAGGAGCGGTTGAGAAGCCAGGGACGAGCGGATTCATCAGGACGCCGGCTTCAATACCCGCGTCCACGAGCGCTCGTACGGCACGCAGGCGCTGCATTGGCGACGCCGTTCCCGGTTCGAGGGTCTTCCAGACGAAGTCGTCGATGCTCGGCACGCTGACGCAAACCGTCGCGGAAGCGGCCCTGGAGAGATCCTGCAGGACGTCGATGTCACGTACGACCATGGGGCCTTTGGTGACGATCCCGACGGGGGTCTTTCCGGCGGCGAGCGCCTGCAGTGCGCCTCGCGAAAGCTTGTAGTGACCTTCGATGGGCTGATAAGGGTCGGTCGCTGTGCCGAGCGCCGCCACGTCACGCCTCCACTTCGGATCGTCGAGCTCCTTTGTCAGCACCTCGACGAAGTTGGTCTTGACGAAGATCAGCGACGCGAACTCGTCTCCCGACCCGAGCTCCATCTGCGTCTGATACTTGCGCGCGAAGCAGTAATGACAGCCGTGCGTGCAGCCGCGATAAGGATTGAGCGTCCAGTTGAACGGCATCCCCTCGACGCGGTTCAACGCGGAACGGCACCGAATCTCCTGATACGACGCGTGGTCGGCGCGCCGCTCCGCCTCGGTGAGCGCCTCGACGCCGCCATGTTTCACCAGGCGCGCGACGTCGCGTGTGGTGAGCGGGCGAGGACCGAGGTCGAATAAAAGTGGCGACTCTTCCATTGCAAATGGGGCCTGTCTCATTATTTCGCTTTTTGTTCGCCAGTCAAGCGCGAGGCGTAGCTGCCCGTCTCGAGCAGCGAAGAGATGGCCCGAGCGTGCAAGCGAGGCACTCGGCCCGCATCACGAGTCGGTTTTGACTCGATCGCGCCAGTAATTCAGCAGGTCGCTGACGGTGTGTTCGAGAGGGATCTTCGGGGTCCAGTCGGTATCGGTCGTCAACCGCGTGTGATCGCCGACGAGCAGCATCGGATCGTTTGGCCGGAATCGGCTCGGGTCCTGAACGACGCGCACATCACATCGCGCCTGTGTGATAAAAGCCTGCACCAGATCGCCGACCGAAATGCCGCGCGCGGAACAGACGTTGTAGGGGACGCCGGGTCGTGCGCGCGCCATCATGGCCGCGTACGCGCGGACAGTGTCTCTTACGTCCGTCAGATCGCGCTTCGGTTCAAGATTGCCCATCGTCAGCACCGGCTCCAGCCGGCCATGCTCGATCAGCGCGATCTGACGCGCAATACTGGGCGCGACGAACGACGGGTCCTGACGAGGACCCACGTGGTTGAACGACCGCGCGATGATGACTGGCAGGTGGTCAGCGCGCCACTCGTACTCGGCCAGCATTTCGGTGGCGAGCTTGCTGACCGCATACGGGCTGCCGGGGCGGAGCTCGTCATCCTCTCTGATAGGACGGGGCTGAGGCGCGTAGATGTGCGCGGAGGACGGCACGAGCACTCGCGGCCAGTCGCGAAGCGCGCGCACGGCGTCGAACAGGTGAGAGGTCGCGCGGACGTTCGCCTCGTAGGTCTCGCGTGTATGCTGCCACGATTGGCCGACGTGCGCGGCGCCCGCCAGATGGTAAATGGCAGACGGACGGATGCGTGACACGGCGTCCGCGACGCTCTCGCGATCGAGCAGCTCGACGTCCATCCATTCAACGCCCGGCAGCGGCCGCGAGGGAGGTCCGACTGGCCGGCGCCATCCCACGATCGGCACGCTGTCGCTCTGCAGCAAATCGAGCAGGTGCCCACCGGCAAAGCCTGCAGCGCCGGTGACGAGAATGGGACCGGTCATTCGTCAAGACCGCGGGCCGTATTGCGCTTCGTAATACGCCCTGAACGCGGGGTCGCGCTCCTTGATTGGGCGCCACCACCACTCGTTTTCACGATACCAATCGATCGTCGCACGCAGGCCTTGCTCGAACGGCATTTCGGGTTTCCACCCGAGCTGTCGGAGCTTGGACGTATCGAGGGCGTAGCGTCGATCGTGTCCTGGCCGATCGGGCACGGGCGTGATGAGCGACCGAGGCTTCTCCAGAGCTTGCAGAATGCGGTGCGTGAGGTCGACGTTCCGTACTTCGTTGCCGCCGCCGACGTTGTAGACCTCACCGTTGACGCCGTGCTCGATGACGAGATCGAGCGCCCGGCAATGGTCGGTCACGTATAACCAGTCCCTGACGTTCAGTCCATCGCCGTACAAGGGAACGGGAATGTCGTCTACGAGGTTCGTCACAAACAGAGGGAGGACTTTTTCCGGGAACTGATACGGCCCGTAGTTGTTCGAAGCGCGCGTGATGACCACGGGCAGGTTGTACGTCGCAAAGTAACTGTACGCCAGCCGGTCTGCGCCGGCCTTGCTGGCCGAGTACGGATTGCGCGGCTTGAGTTCGTCGGTTTCCCTGCTCGCGCCCTCCGTGACGCTTCCATACACTTCGTCAGTGGAAATCTGAACGAAGCGGCGAAGTCCGCGCGCTCGACGTGCTGCCTCGAGGAGCACGAAGGTGCCTTCGACATCGGTTCGGATGAAGTCGCCCGCGGCCATGATCGACCGATCGACGTGCGTCTCAGCCGCGAAATGCACGACGAGATTCGAGGCCTCGACGAGCGGTCCGGAGACAGCGGCATTGCAGATGTCGTCGTGCACGAATGTATGCCGGGGGTGTTGCATGACGTCGTGCAGGTTCTCGCGTCTTCCGGCATAGGTCAGCTTATCGAGCGTCGTGACGTGCCAGTCGGGATGCTGCGTCAGCGCGTAACGAACGAAGTTGCTGCCGATGAACCCTGCGCCGCCGGTTACGAGAACATGCACCATGGTGTCTGCTGCGCCGGACGTCACCAGCGAATCCATACTTCGGAATTGTCGCCCAACATGAAGCGGTAGGCGGTTGGCTTGATCGGGACCCGGGTGATTTTGACGTTTTTGCCGATCAAGCTGTCCGCGACGCGCGTGCCGAGATCGTGAATGGCGGAGCCTTCGAGCACGATACTGTGCTCGATCTCGGATTCGCGGATGGTCACGTCGTTCATGATCGAGGTGAACGGTCCGATGTAGGCGCGCGTGATCCGCGACCGCGCGCCGATAATGGCCGGGCCGCGCACGACCGAGTGCTCAATGACGGCGCCAGGTTCGATGACGACTTTTCCTTCGATTCGTGTTTCGGCATCACAGGTGCCCTCGATCCGCCGCTCGAACGTATCGAGCACGAGCCGGTTCGCCTCGAGAATGTCCTCGAGCTTTCCTGTGTCCTTCCACCAGCCGTCGACGAGATGCGGGATGACCGTGAGGCCTCGATCGATCAGGTCCTGGATGGCGTCGGTGATCTCGAGCTCGTTTCTGAAGCTGGGCTTGATGCGCTTGACCGAATCGAAAATCACAGGCCCGAACATGTACACGCCAACGAGCGCGAGATTGCTCATCGGCTGCTTCGGCTTCTCGACAAGCCGCGTGACCTTGCCGTCGTGCAACTCGGCGACGCCGAACATCTGGGGATCAGGCACCGGGGTCAGGAGAATCTGCGCGGCCGGCTCTTCGCGAACGAACTGGTTCACGAACGGGACAATGCCCTTGTTCAGCAGGTTATCGCCGAGATACATGACGAACGGCTGACCGTCGATGAACTCCTCGCTGATCAGCACCGCGTGTGCGAGGCCACGCGGCGAATCCTGCTCGATGTAAGTGATGTGGGCGCCGAAGCGCGAACCGTCGCCGAGCGCGTTGCGGATCTCGGCCTGCGTGTCGCCGACAACCACACCGATCTCGCGAATGCCAGCCTGCACGAGCGCCTCGACCCCGTAGAACAGCACGGGTTTGTTGGCAACGGGCACGAGCTGTTTGGCGCTGGTATAGGTCAGCGGCCGCAGGCGAGTGCCTTTGCCGCCGCTCAGAATCAATCCCTTCATGCCGTCAGCGCCACGATCTTACAGCGGGACGCCGAATTCACTGACGAACGCCTCCGCCGAAGGCACCGAAGAAATTCGAAAAGCTGCCGATGCCTGCCAGGGTGAACGAGAGATTGAAGCGACGATCTTTCGGGATGACCGACCCGAGCCCGAACGCGAACTCCTGGTACTCGGCCATGACGCCGCAGCACTGCGCGTTGTAGAAGCCAACCCACCGTTGCTGCAGAATCAGATGGCGGCTGATGTCCCAGTTCATGCGGTACGTGCCGCCAATGCGTCCGCCGTCCAGTGAGAAGCTCGTATCGGCGTCGAGGCTGTTGGTGCGACTCGTCGGGTTTCCGTTTTCGTCTCGCGCGGCAATGCGGTTGCTGAGGCCGGTCCGCGCCTGAAGGCGCGGATGGTTGATGCCGCCCGCGGCACCGAAAGCCTCCAGGTGGCCGCGCACGGCATCGTACTCAACCTGCATTGTCGCGGTGCTGAGAAGGGTCGGCGTCGAGCGAACATTGAGCGTGACCGGCGAGAATTTGCTCTTCGGCCGCTGGCCGAAGTTAATCAGCTGCTGGTCGTACCGGCTTGCGTTCTCGTCGGTGTAGTAGCTCTGCGCAAGAGACGCGCTCAGATACTCGCGCGGCGCGCCGGCAAGCGTGCTCACGCCGGCCGATTGCCCGTGCTCGGGCGCGGCCTTCCGCAACAGCACGCGATTCGTCAGTCCATAGGTGAGCCGCGTGACGCCGCCGACCACCACGTCGTAGGCGCTGCCTGTCTGCGGCACCTTGTCCTGGTTCTCGATCTTCGTGACGTGGGTAATGGAGAAATTCGGCTCGATCAGGTGCTTGATCCGCTCTGCGAAACCGTTCTCGGGGCTGAACACGCGGCTGAAGATGGGCCCCGTCAGGTCGGCTCGCATCTCCGCATAACGACGCCAGAGACCGACGGGAACCTGCTTTGATTCGTTGTTGACGATGCCGAGGCTCTCGCTGAAGTAGGTCGTCCGCGCACCAAGCGACGTGTTGATGTTGAGAAAGGGCCATTTGGTGAGCGGCGCGCGGAGTGTGGGAAAGATATCCACGCGCCCAACACCGAAGTCCTGAACCGTTTCAACGCCGAGAGCATCTCTCGATCGATCGAGATACACATTGCGAGAGGCGTCGCTCGTCATCGCGAAGTACAACGGCAGCTGCCCGACACGCGTGCTCGCGAAGCTCACGGTCGTGCTCGGCTGGGATCCCGTGGTGAGCGTTCGCGTCTGGGACAGAAACACCTCCGAGCGGCTGTAGCTCGAGGTCAGGCTGATATGCCCCCACGATCCGGTCAGCGTTCCGTTGTAGGTTCGCTGGCTGCGGGTCGCGTCGAAGATGTTCGTGTTGTACAGCTGCTGCGTTACTACGTTAGAGAAGTAGTCAACATTGGCGCGGGCGGTCAGGCGCGCGGGCAGCGGTTGCACGAGCCGCCCGCGCCACTCGTAGCTTCGGCGCGCAGGCTGCAACGAGGTGCCGCCGCCGGGCACATCGATTGCGGCTTGCTTTTCGTTCAACCAGTACCCGCGCAAGAAGCCGTCGGCGCCTGGACC
>WNFU01001705.1_pt1 | contig 30725 bp, 36 predicted proteins | sample 5400121 | NCBI WGS metagenome assembly WNFU01 (sample SAMN13153360, study PRJNA577476) | soil metagenome | isolation source: 100 cm soil or saprolite under grassland replicate 1 | place: USA:California | collected 2016-06-15
CGTTGATCGAGCCGATCGCGCGCGGCGCCGCGGACGTCGTCTTCGGCTCGCGTCTCGCCGGCGGCAAGCCGCAGCGTGCCTACATGTTCTGGCACCTCGTCGGCAACAAGGTCCTCTCGCTGCTGACGAACGTCCTCTACAACACGACGCTCTCCGACATGGAGACGGGCTACAAGGCGTTTCGGGTCGAGGTGCTGCGCTCGCTCGATCTGCGCCAGGACGACTTCGCGATCGAGCCGGAGATCACGGCGAAGGTCTGCAAACGCCGGCTGCGGATCTACGAGCTGCCGATCTCGTACTACGGCCGCACGTACGACGAGGGCAAGAAGATCACCTGGCGCGACGGGTTCCACGCCGTGCAGGTGCTCGTCGCCGAGCGACTGCGCGCGTAGCGCCGACCGATGCTCTTCCTGCTCGCGTTCGCGCTCGTCGCCGTCGCAGCGCTCGCGAGCGCGGCGGCGCTGCGCCTGAGCCTCGCGGGCACGCTGCTCGGGGCGTACCTCGTCGGCTCGGCGGAGGTCGTCCTGATCGCCGAGGCGCTGAGTCCCTTCCACGCGATCGGACGCGTGGGCTACCTCGCCTGCGAGACGGCGCTCGCCGGTGCGGCGGTCGTCGTGTGGCGTCGCGTCGGCAGTCCGCGTCCGTCTCTGCCTCGGGTGTCGCTGCGCCGCCATCCGCTGCTGCTCGTCCTCGCTACGGCCGTCGGGATCGCACTCGTCTTCGAGCTCGTGCTCGCGACGACGACCGTCCCGAACAACTGGGACGCGCTGACCTACCACCTGTCGCGCGCCGCGGCGTGGTACCAGCAGGGCTCGCTCGGCTGGCTCGACGCGCACACGCTGCGGGAGAACATCTTCCCGCCGAACGCCGAGATCGAGGCGCTGTTCACGATGGTCTTCACGCACGGCGACCGGCTCACGGCGCTGCCGCAGTACGTCGCCGAGCTCGCGCTGCTCGTCGCGATCTTCGGCATCGCACGTCGGCTCGGCTTCGGCCGTGCCGATGCGGTCTTCGCATCGCTTCTCTTCGCGACACTGAGCGAGGTCGTGCTGCAGGCGACGAGCGCGCAGAACGACCTCGTCGTCAGCGCCTACGTCGTCGCATGCGCGTACTTCGTGCTCGGCCGGACGCGCGCCGACACGGCGCTCACAGGCCTCGCGCTCGGGCTGGCGCTCGGGACGAAGCTGACCGCGGTCTACGCGCTTCCGGTGCTCGCGTTGCTCGCGGTGCTGACGCTGCCGCGCCGGCGGCTCGCCGGCCTCGCAGCCGCGTCAGCCGTCGCGTTCGTCGCCGTCGGCTCGTTCGCGTACGTGGAGAACGTCGTCCACGGCCACGGTCCGCTCGGGCCGCGGGAGGTCCGGATGCCCTTCACGCCCGAGGTGTCGCCCGGCGGCACCGTTTCCACCGCGAGCCGCGTCCTCTACCGCTTCGCTGATCTCTCCGGCTATGCGGCGGACATCCGCGTGCGCGTCACGGTGATGAACGCGGGCATCTTCGCGTTCGACAAGCTCGGGATCGACGCGGAGCCGGTCGGCGCGACGCAGAGGCCCTTCTACTTCATCCCGAACATCCGCGCGAACGAAGACGTGTCGTTCTTCGGCCCGCTCGGCGCGTTCCTCCTCGTTCCGCTGCTGCTCGGATACTGCGGCGCGTTCGTCGTCCGCCGCACGTCGGGGAAGAAGGCCGCGCTCGCGCTCGCGCTGCCGCTGTTCGCCGTCGAGCTCGCCGTGACCTACAAGTACAACGAATGGCTGGGCCGGTTCATGATCGTCCCCGTCGCGCTCGGCACCGCCTTGGTCGCGCGCGTCTACGCGGCGCGGCTGGTCAGCGGGATCTTCGCGGTCATGGGGATTGTCTTCCTCGCCTTCGCGCTCGTGCACAACGAGCGCAAGCCGCTCGACGTGTGGTCGCTGTCGCGCGTCGGGCAGCAAGAGCTCACGTTCGAGGGCGGCGGGCCCTCACCATCGCTGCGCGGGATCGCGACGCTCGTGCCGCAAGACACACGTATCGGTGTGCTGCTCGCCGACGAGGACTTCGACTACCCGCTGTACGGCGCGCACCTGTCGCGCCGCCTCGTCCCGCTGCCGGCGGACGAGCCGCTGCGCGCCGCCCGTTCCCTCGGTTTGCAGTGGGTGGTGATCGGCAACGTCGCGACACAGGGCGACAGCGGCTGGACGGGCGTCCGCTTCCGCGACAACTGGGACCTCGTGGCGCCAAAGGGGACGCCGGAGGCGCGCGCGATCGCCGCTTACCTGCGGACCGCGACGCCCCAGAACGAGAGGCCGAACGGCAGCCTCAGCGCGTCGAACGCGCGCAGCAGCGGTACGAGCGCGTCGTAGAGCGCCAACGGTCCGGCGGGGATCTCGCGCCGGCGCAGCAGCTTCGACGAGACGAGCCAGCCGAGCGCGCCGACGGGATTCACGTGGCGGAGCTCCTCGACGTCCAAGCCGGCCGCGGCGAGGGAGCCTCGGAGCGCGGCGCGGTCATAGCGGCGGACGTGGTCGACTGCGCGGTCGACTGCGCCGTAGAGCGCCGGATGCGCGGGCACGAGCACCACGAGCTTCCCGCCGGGCTTCAGCCGCGCGTGCACGTCGCGCAGCGCGCCGACGTCGTCGCGGACGTGCTCGAGCACGTTGAAGCAGAGCGCCGCGTCGAACTCGCCCTCGACGTCCGCAACCGTGCCGTGCACGACGGTGACGCGCTCGTTCCCGGAGAAGCGTTCGCGGAGCTGCGCCGCCTCCTCCGCGTCCGGCTCGACCGCGACGATCTCCTGCGCCGCTTCCGCAAGCAGCGCGGTGAACGTCCCAATCCCCGCGCCGACGTCGAGCACGCGCGGCCCGAGGTGGGGCCGCGCACGCGAGAAGAGCCAGGCGTTGTAGCGCTGCGCGGACTCCATCCGCGCGAGCTCGGCACCGCCGTGCGGCTCGCTCGTTAGACGCAGTCCTTCAGGCCCTGCGCCTCGGGCAGGGACTCGAGCTTCTTCAGCGTGTTGTTCTCGATCTGGCGGATCCGCTCCCGCGTCACACCGAACGCTCTCCCCACCTCTTCCAGCGTGCACGGCTGCTCGCCGCGGAGGCCGAAGCGGAGCTCGATCACCTGCCGTTCGCGCTCGGGCAGGGCGTCGAGGGCTTTCTTGATGTCCTCGCGCCGCAGCTGCACCTGCGCGGTGTCGTACGGCGACTCGGCCGACTCGTCGGGGACGAAGTCGCCGAGCGACGACTCCTCCTCCTCGCCGATCGGCTTCTCGAGCGAGACGGGAAGCTGCGCCATGCGGAGGATGTCGCGCACTTCGTCCGTCGTGATCTCGAGCTCCTCGGCGATCTCCTCGGGGTTCGGCTCGCGGCCGAGGCGCTGCACGAGCTGGCGCTCGATGTGCACGACCTTGTTCAGCTTCTCGACCATGTGCACGGGGATGCGGATCGTGCGCGCCTTGTCCGCGATCGCGCGCGTGACCGCCTGGCGGATCCACCACGTCGCGTAGGTGGAGAATTTGTAGCCCTTCCGGTAGTCGAACTTCTCGACCGCGCGGATCAGGCCGAGCGAACCCTCCTGGATCAGGTCGAGGAAGCTGAGGCCGCGGCCGAGGTACGACTTCGCGATCGACACGACGAGCCGCAGGTTCGCCTCGATCATCTGCGTCTTCGCCGTCATGTCGCCGCGCTCGATCCGCTTCGCGAGATAGACCTCCTGGTCGGCGGTGAGCAGCGGCACCTTGCCGATCTCGCGCAGGTAGAGGCGCAGCGAGTCGAGCGACGGCTCGACCGTGAGGTCGAGCTTCGCGTTCGCTTCCTTGGCCGCTGCCTTCTCGTCCTCGGGAGTGACCTGCTCGTGCGGCGGCACCTTGTGGTTCTCGCCTTCGAGCAGCTCGATGCTGTGGTCGATCAGGTAGGTGTAGAAGTCCTCGATCTGCTCTTTGGTGAGCTCGACCTCCTCGAGCCCGGCGACGATCTCGTCATAGGTCAGGAACCCTTTCTCCTGGCCGTCCGCGACGAGCTTCTGCAGCTCCTCGACGTCCGGCAGAGAGATGTCGACCGTGAGCAAGAGTGACCTCCCGGCTTTTCGCGCTACGTGGACACGGTTGGACTACGAACGCAAAGAGCCGGTCGACTCACGCTTCCCGAGCCCCCCGGCTCACCCTCACAACTGCGGCGGATATTACACACGCTCGGCCCAATGTCTACGTGGAAATTCCCGACATCGCGGGGCGATTTCTGCTAGGCGGCGACGACCTCGCCGACGAGCTCGCCGCGGCTGTTCTCGACCGGCGTCGACGCGAAGTCTGGGAGCTCGAAGCCGAGCGCAGGCAGAAACGCCGCGAGGGCGGCGCGATGGGGGCGGGCCGCTCCGTCGGCGGTCTTGAGAGCGAAGCCCGTGCCGTCGGGGAGCAGGCCGCAAAGCAGGCCTTCCGCGCCGCCCTTCGCGACCGCGCCCGGCAGCGTCTGCATGAGCACGGTGTCGGTCGCTCCGGGGCCTCGGATCAGCTCGGGATGCGCGCGCATCGCCGCGGCGACGCGCTTCCCCTCGCGTGACGACTCGAGCTGCCCGAACATCGCGGCCATCCGCTCTAGCGGCAGAGCGAACGTCACGACGCCGCAGCCGTCGACGGCCGTGCGGATCGAGTCCTCCTCGACGCCCGCCGTGCGCGCGACGTCCTTCAGGTTCTCGCGCTGCATGCGGTGCCCGGGGAGGCGGTACCCCTCGGTGCGCCAGCCGTGCGCGCGGCAGACGGCGAGCATCCCCGCGTGCTTGCCAGAGCAGTTGTGCCGGAGTCGCGACGGCGGGTCGCCCTCCTTGCCGCACTCGAGGTCGTCCTCGTCCGCGTGGGCGCGCGCGAGCAGCAGCCGGACCGCCTCGAGCTGCGCGCGGTCGGCGAGATGCGACGCGGAGGCGATCGCGAGCTCGCGGTCTTCGAGGTCGTCGTACGCACGCGCGAGCGGCAGCGCCTGGACGGGCTTCGCGGACGAGCGCAGGAACGTCACGAGCCGGGGGTCGCCGGCCTCGGCGACGATCCCGCCGTCGCGGACGGCGACGGCGTGCACGAGATGTGTCGCCTCGGTCACTCCACCGCGGCGAACTTCGACCTTGAGCGGGTCCACGTGAGGGACGAGGATAGTGCGGTGACGCTGCCGGCCCCGATCGAAGCGGCTCCGAAGTCGCAGCCGAACTGCGACGTCACCGACATCGACGAGCCCGAGCGCGAAGAGGGACACCGGGACCTCGACTCCAGCGACGACCAAGGCGTGATCGCCGCCGAGTCGATCTCGATCGCCGGCGACGTCACGATCGAACCGACCGCCGACCTCACGCTCGTCGCCCAGTCCTCGCTCGACGTCGCCGGCTGGATCAAGTTGCCCGACCAGACGGCGCCGGGCGCCGCGGCGATCAACGTCACGCTCGTCTGCTTCGACGGCCCGGTGCACGTGAGCGGGATCGTCGGCGGCGGCCACGCAGCGCCGGGCATCGACGGATCGTCCACGGGCAGCTCGGCGCTCGCGCAGGGCGGCGCCGGCACGAACGGCGGCTGGGTCCGGATCTCTGCCCGCTCGATCCGCATCGACGGCAACGTCGCGGGCAATGCCGGCGGCCGTGGCGGGAACGCGACGGCTGCCGCCGGCGGCGGCCTCCAGCCCTGGCACTTCGGCGGCGCCGTCGGCGGTGCGGGCGGTCGCGGCGGCGACGTCCTCCTCTGCGCCGTCGAACGCGTCGAGCTGCGCGCGAACGGCGTGCGCGTCGCCGGCGGGCAGGGAGGACGCGGCGGCGATGCGGCCGCGAGCGCGAAGGTCCGCGGCACGGCGGAGTCGCTCGGCGGCCCTGGGAGCAACGGCGGCGACGCCACAATCGTCGGCGGCGGTCCGTCGCCGCTCGTCGTCGTCAACGACGGCGCGACATTCGCAGGACGCGGAGGAGGCGGCGGCACGGGACGAGCAGAAGGAGGCGAAGGCGGCTTCTTCTTCAAGCCCGCGAACGCGGAGGCGAACGGCGGCTATGCGGGCGACGGCGGCGACGTCCACTGGGTCAACGCGACACCGACCGGCGGCGGCCAGATCAGAAGCGCGGGCGGCGCCGGCGGCTACGCCGACGCGACGGGAGGCAAAGGAAGCGACGGTCTGATCTTCGGAGGCGACGGCGCCGACGCGGCGGCGACCGGCGGCAAGGGCGGCGTGGCGGGCGATCCGGGCGGCCGAATCGGCAACGGCGGCGACGCGTCAGCCACCGGCGGCAACGGCGGCGACGCGCGCTTCGACCACGGAGGCTGGTCCGGAGAAGGCACCGCGCAGGGCGGCGAGAACGGCCTCGGCGACTCGCCCGGACCCCCTGTCATTCGCGCACCGGTCCGCTGGACCGGAAGAACGGGCGGCGTCGCAGCGAAGGCGTACCAGGCAGGCGCGTGAGCGTCTGCTAAGACGACTGCATGCCAGAGCTGCCGGAGATGGAAGCGTGGCGGCGTCAGCTCGACGAGCCCGTGCGCGCCTTCCCGATCGCGAAGGCGGGGCCGGCGCACGTCGCGACGCTGAAGACTTTCGACCCGCCGCTCTCGACGCTCGAGGGCCGGCGGCTCGCGGGCGCGCGGCGGCGCGCGAAGCGGCTCTTGTTCCCGACCGAGGACGGCGAGCTCGTCCTGCTCGTCCACCTGATGACCGCGGGGCGGCTGAAGTACCTGCGCGCCGGCGAGAAGGGGCCGAAAGCGCCGGCGTTCTCGCTCGAGTTCGAGGGCGGCGCGCGGCTCGTCCTCACTGAGGCGGGCTCGAAGAAGCGCGCGGGCGTCTGGCTGCTGACGCCGGAGGCGGCGGACGCAGAGCTCGCGCATCTCGGGCCGGAGGCGCTCGGCCTCGGGGGCGACCGGCTCGAGGCGATCTGCGCGGCCGAGTCGCGACGGCTGCACTCGCTGCTCCGCGACCAGCGCGTCGTCGCGGGCATCGGCCGCGCGTGGGCGAACGAGATCCTCCACCACGCGCGCCTGTCGCCGTTTGCTCTGTCCCGTGACCTGAGTCGCGAGCAACTTGAGGTCTTGTCCGATGCGATCAATGCGGAGCTCGAACGCGGGCTCGAGCTGCGCGAGCGCGGCGCGAACGACGCGAAGACCTACCGCGTCCACGACAGGCTCAATGAGCCGTGCTACGTCTGCGGCACGCCGATCGCGCGCGTCGACTACGAGGAGCACACCGTCTACTACTGCCCCGACTGCCAGACCGGCGGCCGGATCCTGAAGGACCGGCGGCTCTCGCGCTTGCTTCGCTGACGTGCCGTCTGAGGCGGGGACTAGGGTCCTGCGCCGTGATCCATCTTGCGCCCGAACGCGGCGGTTGGCTCGAGGTCGTTTGCGGCCCGATGTTCTCCGGCAAGAGCGAGGAGCTGATCCGCCGCCTGCGGCGCGCGGAGATCGCGGGCCTGCGGGCGCTCGTCGTGAAGCCGCAGGTGGACGACCGCTACGACCTCGGTCACGTCGTCTCGCACGCCGGCGCCAAGATGCGCGCGGTGACCGCGGAGTCCTCGGAAAGCGTCCTCCACCTCGCGGCGGGCTACCAGGCGATCGGCATCGACGAGGTGCAGTTCTTCGACGACGGGATCGTCGACGTGATCGAGCGGCTCGTCGAGGGAGGGACCCGCGTCGTGGCGGCCGGCCTCGCACAGGACTTCCGCGGCCTGCCTTTCGGCCCGATGCCGACGCTGCTCTGCGTCGCGGACTTCGTCGACAAGCTCCAGGCCGTGTGCCATCGCTGCGGCGGCCCGGGCACGCTCACACAGCGGCTCGTCAACGGACTGCCTGCGCCGTTCGACGGCGAGACGGTGCAGATTGGCGCGCTCGACTCATACGAGGCGCGCTGCCGGTCGTGCTACGAGGCGGGTCCCGCGGCGAGCGTCACGCGCAGCGTCTCGCCGTCGAGCTGAACGTCGCCGCCGAGCGCGCGCAGGACACGCACCGCGACAGCGGCGCCGAGATCCTTCAGCTCCTCGCCGAGGACGACCGCCGCGGCGGCCGGCGTGATCGGCGACATCGCCACTTCTCTCCCGTCCACCCGCACGGCAACCGACTCGACGGGCCCGTGCCGCTGGGCGCAGAGCGCGAGCGACCCGAGCGCGCGCACGACCGCTGACGTGTCGGTCGCGATCGTCTCTCCACTGCCGTCGGCGTGCGGTACCGCGTCGCGGGCGAGCGCGAGCGTGTCGGTCGAGTTGAGCGACGGCTCGTAGCGTCCCGACTCGATTCGCGCGGCGACCGCCAGCTCTTCGAGCAGCTCCGTCATCTCGTGCGACGCCGCGACGATCATGCCGACGTAGCGCACGAGCGTGTCGTGCTCGGGATCGGTTCGCTGGATCGTCCGCGCGAAGCCGTAGATGGTCGCGAGGGGCGTGCGCAGGTCGTGGCACGCGAGCGAGGTGAGCAGCGGGAAGGACGTATCCTGGGCGGACATGGTGCGCGACGCGAAGCTTGTCACACACGATCTTCAGGCCTCGGAGCCCGACGTGCAGCTCGGGCTCTCGCGGGCCGGCGTGAAGGGCGTCGCAAAGGCGATCAGGCTGCGCTGGGGGACGTGGGAGCGCGTCGTCTCCGCCGAAATCGACTGCACGGTCGACCTCGGCGCGCAGCAGAAGGGCGTGCACATGTCGCGCTTCCCCGAGCTCTTCGAGGAGGCGATCGAGCAGGTCGTGCACGACGAGGCGCTCGTCGTCGAGGCGCTCGCGGAGCACATCGCCCTGCACATCGCGGAACGGCAGCGTGCGCTGCGCGCCGAGGTCCGGATCCGCGCGCAGTATCCGCTCGAGCGCCGGACACCGGTGACGAATCTCGCGACGCAGGAGATGGTCGCGCTGATCGGAATCGCGACGGCCGGAGCGAGCGGCGTCCGCCGCCTTGTCGGCGTCGAGGCGACGGGCATCAACGCCTGTCCCTGCGCGCAGGGTCTCGTGCGCGGCGCGGCCGAGGAGCGACTGCTCGCAGCGGGCTTCGACGCGGGCGACGTCGATCGCATCCTCGAGCTCGTGCCGCTCGCGACGCACAACCAGCGCGGGCGCGGCACGCTCTACGTCGGAACGGCGCAGCAGCTGAACGCCGAGCACCTCGTCGACATCGTCGAGTCGTCGATGAGCTCACCCGTCTACGAGCTGTTGAAGCGGCCGGACGAGCTCTTCGTCGTCGAGCACGCGCACCTGCGGCCGCGCTTCGTCGAGGACTCCGTGCGCGCCGCGCTCTCGTCGACGCTCGAGCGCTACCCCGACCTCACCGACGACGACTTCGTCTACTCGCAGCAGGTGAACCTCGAGACCATCCATACGCACGACGTGCTCGCCGAGCGCTACGGCACCGTCGGCGAGCTCAGGTCCGAGCTCGGGACCGGAACGCCGCCCGCCCGGCACACGACGCTGTCCGACTGGCTGCGATGACCGAGACGCTCACGCGCGGCCCGGAGTCCGGGACCGATCTCGGCCGTCCCTGGAAGGTGATCGTCCTCAACGACAACCACAACACGTTCCAGGGCGTCGCGTTCGCCCTCTCGTCGACGATCCCCGGCGTCAGCTACGACAACGGCCTCGCGCTCGCCGACCGCATCCACAACTCCGGCCGCGCGATCGTGTGGAGCGGCCACCGCGAGCCCGCCGAGCTGTACTGGGAGAAGCTGCGCGGCTTCGGCCTGACGATGGCGCCGCTCGAGCAGAGCTAGCCCGAGCGGCGCCGTTCGTCAGGCGGCCGCGATTCCCGCGACCGTCGCGGGAACGCCGTCCCACGATCCGACCGGCGCGAGCGAGCCGCCGTCGCCGACCTGCCAGCCGAAGATGCGCTGCGCGTCGGCGTCGATCGCGTAGAGGAAGCGACCGTCGGCCGTCAGGTCCTCGTCGCGCAACCCCGTGCTGCCCTCGACCGAGCTCGCGGCGACCGCGTCCTCGAGCGTGATGCTTCCGTCGGGCGCGATCGCGTAGCGCGAGACGGCGCCGTCCGCGAAGTTCGTCGTGAACGCGTAGCGGTCGTCGGTCGTCACGACCGCCCAGCAGATCTCGCTACGGCCGTTGCCGGCCGACCGCGTCACGGCGCTGACACCGCCGTCGCGGAGCACATACGACGATGCCGCGGCCTTGCCGCGCTGCGCGCCGAACGCCTCGGTGACGACGAGCGTGCCCTTGGTCGTGAAGGCGAAGCCATACGGCGTCGGGCCCGACGACGGCGTCGCCAGCGCATCGCCCAGCCGCCCGTCCCGCACGGGGAACGTGTAAATCGCGTCCGTGCCGCGGTCGGTGACGACGAGCGTTCGCCCGTCCGGCGAGAATCCGACCTGGGCCGGATCCTTCGCCTCGAGCGCGATCGTCTCGCCGGCAGGCAACAGCGTCAGGGAACGATCGCCGGTGTTGAGGACGGCAATCAGGCCGTCGTACTCCGCGAGGCTCTTCGGCGCAGCACCTGTCGGCGCGGTCTCCACGAGCCGCAGACCGTCTTCCTCCACGGCGAAGAAGCTCACGTCGCCGCTCCCCGCATTCGTTACGAGCAGCTGCCGCCCGTCGCGAGACAGCACCACCGAGCCCTGCGACGTCAGGTGCGGCACGCCGTCGCCGGCGCCGCCCGTCGCGTACTCGCCGAGCTTCGTCAGCGTGCCGTCGTCTCCGCGCGCGAAGGCGAGCACGCGGTTCGCGTTGGTCTCGTTCGTCTGCACGAACACACCTGTCATGTCCACTCCTCCGTTCGTTGTCGGAGCAACAGTCGCGGCGACGGCTCAGGCGTTACGGACTCGGCGCCTGAACGCGAACCGGCTCTCGGTTCCGGCGAGCAGACGCTTGACGTTCGCGCGGTGGAGGACGATCACCGCCCCTGCCGCGACGACCGCGAACGCGATCACCGGCCACGAGTAGCCGAGCAGAGCTGACGCGACGGGCAGCGACACCGCGGCGAGCATCGACGCGACCGACGCGTACCGCGTGAGGAGAAAGGCGGCGATCCACACGGCAAGGCCGACGCCGCCGACGAGCGGCGCCACGCCGAGGAACGCGCCGCCGGTCGTCGCGACCATCTTCCCGCCCTTTTCGAACTTCAAGAAGAGCGGCCGCGCGTGCCCGAGCATCGCGCCGGCTCCCGCGAGCACACCGGCGAGCGGCGAGACGGTCAGCGCGAAGACGAGCGCGGGAGCGAATCCCTTGGCCGTGTCGAGCAGGACGACCGGCACGCCGTACCAGCGCCCGTACGTGCGCCACACGTTCGTCGCGCCGATGTTGCCGCTGCCGTGCTTGCGGATGTCCTGGTGCTTCAGCGCGCCGACGAGCCAGTAGCCCGACGGCACGGAGCCGGCGAGGTAGCCGACGACGATGGCGAGTAGGACGGTTATTTCGTCGGGATCTGGTAGCGCTGTGCCCAGTCGTTCACGACGCCCCAGTCCAGATTGTCGAAGAACGCACCGATGTAGGACGCGCGGTCGGTCTGGTAGTCGATGAAGTACGCGTGCTCGTAGACGTCGAGCGCGACGAGCGGCGTCGCGTTCCAGACCGGGAACGTGTTCTGCGCGTCGCCGATGTAGTTGAAGAGACGGCCTTCGTCCCAGTCGTACGCCGCCCAGGCCCACCCGCGGGCGGCCATCCCCGTCGCCGTGAGGTCGTCGCGCCACGCTCCGACCGAGCCGAAGTCGCGCTCGATCAGCCGCGCGATCGCGCCGCCTGGGTCGCCGCCGTCACCGCCGAGATGCTCGAAGTAGATCTCGTGGTTCTTGATGCCGCCGATCGCGAACGTGAGGTCGACCTTGAGCGAGCGGAGGTCGGAGTAGACCTGGTTCGCCGCCGACGCGTCGGCGTCCGCCAGCTTGCCGAGGATCTCGTTCCGCTTGTTGACGTAGCCCTCGTAGAGGCGGTAGTGCGCCTCGACCGCCGCCCGGGAGATGCCGTTGAGCTCCAGCAGCGCCGGCTTCAACTCGCGCGGCTTGATCGCTTCGAACTCGTAGACGAGTGCCATCGCGCCGGAGGATATCGTCCAGGCCAAAGGACGAAAGGAGGTAGCGATGGCCTACGAGGTCCCGCCGCTGCCATACGACTACGCAGCGCTCGAGCCGACGATCGACGAGCAGACGATGCGTCTGCACCACGACAAGCACCACCAGGCGTACGTCGACAACGCGAACAAAGCACTCAAGGGAACGGACTGGGCGAACAAGACGTTCGAGCAGGTGCTCGCGAACCTGGACGCGCTCCCCGAGGACAAGCGCGCCGCGGTCCGCAACAACGCGGGCGGGCACGCCAACCACTCGCTCTTCTGGGAGATCATGTCGCCGGACGGCGGCGGCGCGCCCTCCGGCTCCCTGGCCGGCGCGATCGACGACACCTTCGGCGGGCTCGACGAGCTGAAGTCGCAGGTCAACGACGCCGGCGTCAAGCGGTTCGGCTCCGGCTGGACGTGGCTCGTCTGGGACGGCACCGGACTCGCGGTCTACTCGCTTCCGAACCAGGACAGCCCGCTGTCGACCGACGACGTGCCGCTGCTCGGCATCGACGTCTGGGAGCACGCGTACTACCTCACCTACCAGAACCGCCGCCCCGACTATCTCGCGGCCTGGTGGGACGTCGTCAACTGGGACGCGGTCCAGCAGCGCTTCGACGCAGCGAAATGAGCGAAACGGTCGGGTCCCGGGGACGGAGCCCGGGACCCGACCGGATGGACGCCTACCGGCGCCGGACGCGCTGGGTGCCGCTCCAGCCGTCGAGGAAGCCGGGGCCTGCCTGGTTCGTGCTGATGTAGACGTGGAAGACCAGCGTGCCGTGGAAGCGCGGCAGCGAGAAGACGACGCCGGACTGCGAGCCGAGCGTCAGCTTCTTGACGCTGACCCACTGGCCGAACGACGAGCGCCGCTGCAGGTAGACGGTGTGACCCGCGTACGACGACGGCCCCATCACCTTCGTGATGAAGCGGCCGCCCGCGTACGGCAGGAAGGTCAGCTTCGGCCGCACCTGCACCGTGACCGGCTGGCTCGGCGTCCTCTTCCAGGTGGCGACGTAGCTCGTGAGGATCGTCGGCGTGATCGTGTACGCGAAGCCGCCGCCGGTGCCCGTCGTCACGGTCGCGAGCTGCTGTGCCGTGGCGACGCCGAACGGCTGCGCGCTGATGATGACGGGCTCGTTCGCGGCTCCGCTCGAGATGGTGCCGGTGATCGTCGTCTGTTGGCCGTAGACGAGGATCGGCAAGCCTGCGCCGAGCGTGACGGACGGCGGCGGGCCGGTGACGGTGATCTGCCCCTTGATCGTCGGGTGCAGCGCGTCGTGGTACGGGAACTTGCCTGAGGCCTTGAACGTGAACGAGTACGACTGACCAGGCTTCAGCACCGCCGACGCAAATGCGCCGCTGTCGGCGACGACCTGGTGGTTCGCGGTGTCGCTGTTCGTCCACTTGACGGTGTCGCCGAACGCGATCGTGACGTTCTTCGGCGAGAACGCCGTCGCGGTGATCTTGACCGCGGTCGTCGCGGCGAACGCGTTCGCCGGGAGGGCGAACGTCAGCGCGGCGAACGCGAGTGGAATGAGCCTGCGCATGGGCGATGCCTCCTTCGACTTCCTCGCTCGATGCCTTCTTCTTCCGAAAACGGCCGCCTTTTACCTCGGGATACGACGGAGATTTACGGAACCCGTACAGCGGCCTTGCAAATCGGCAGAATCAACGGCGCGGACCGCAAACCGAAGGGCGCTGCCGATGCGTAAAGAGGACCAGGAGATCGAGGCGACAACCACTGCGCCCGTGCGTCTCGAGGCTGCGGCCGCCGGCCGGCGCGACGAGCGGGTGACGGACGGAGACCTCCTGCAGCGAGTTGCCGATGGAGACACGCGTGCGTTCGAGACCCTCTACAACCGTTTCGCCCGGCCGGTCCTCGGCCTCGCGCTGCGGCTGCTTCGCGACCGCGGCCGTGCCGAGGATGCCGTCCAGGAGACGTTCGCAGCGATCTGGCGCTCGGCTGCCAGCTACCGGCCCGAGCGCGGCCCCGGCGCGCCGTGGCTGTACGCCGTCGCGCGCAATGCGATCGTCGACCGCGCGCGCGCCCGTCGCGAGACGACCTTTGCCGAGCCTCCCGACACCGCCTCGCCCACCGCGGGCCCGCCGGAACGCGCCGAATCGGCATACGTCGCGTGGCGCGTGCACCGCGCCGTGGTCGAGCTGCCGGCGAGCGAGCGCGAGGTACTCGAGCTCGCGTACTGGGGCAGCCTCTCGCAGAGCGAGATCGCGCAGTTCCTCGGCATCCCCCTCGGCACCGTGAAGACGCGCACCCGTACCGGACTCGCCCGCCTCGCCGACCTGCTCGAAGGAGAGTTGCGTTGACACCCGACTTCGACGAGCTCGTCGGCGCCGACCTCCCCGAGGAGGAGCGCGCGCGGCTCGAGCACGCGCACGAGCTGCTGCTCGCCGCGGGACCGCTGCCGGAGCTGCCGCCGTATCTGGAGCGCCCGGTCGCGCCGCCGCCGGAGGAGGTCGTTCCGTTCTTCAACCGGCGGCGCTCCGCGGTGCTCGCGATCGCCGCGGCCGCGGTCGTCGCGGCTGCTTTCGGCGCCGGTTACCTCGCGGGCGACCGCGGCGGCGGCGGCTTCTCCGCGGTCCGGACGATCCGCCTGCACGGCACGGGGCTCGCGCCCGACGCACTCGCGTCGGTCCAGATCGGCTCGACGGACGAAAAGGGCAACTGGCCGATGCGCGTCCGCGTCTCGAACCTTCCGCAGCTGCCTCCCGGCGGCTACTACGGTGTCTGGCTGACGCGCGACGGCAAGCCGATCGCCCCCTGTGGGACGTTCCGAGCACACGGCGACGCGACGACGACGGTCGAGTTCACCGAGGCGTACCGGTTGCAGCGCTTCGACGGCTGGGTCGTCACGCGCTGGCTCGGGCCACACCGGCCCGAGGCGACTGTGATGACGACCTAGAGAATAAAGGTGGAGCGCCCGCGAGGCGCTCCACCGTCAGTTTCGCGTTCAGCAGACGGGAGCGCGTCGCCCCGCGCGACTGAAGCCCCAGACCACGCCGAGCAGCAGCCCGATCACGACGAGGAGCGCGCCGATCACCATCAACATCCAGCCGAGCGCAGGCAGCACTGTCAGCCAGAGAAGGATACCGACGACAAAACAAGAGATGCCGAGACCACCGGTTTCCTCCCTTTCCTCTCCTCTCCGAACAACGGGCGGCTGATCAAGTCAGCGTTAACAATTGACAATCCGTTGTTGACTTGATAGCGTCGCCCCGGAGAAGTCGCATTGACCCTATTGGATCGCCCGTAGTTAGGGGAAAGGCTTGCGTTCTGCGCGAGTGCTCGCCGCGGCTCTCGCTGGATTCGCCGCAATCGTCGGAAGCGCGGCGTTTTGCGTCGGTGCCATCGCTGGCACCGATCAGGAGTCGCTTGTGCTCTTTCACCACGAGGATCACTTCTTCAATTCGCACCTCGAAACGATTCAAGGCACGTGGGCCGGTGTCGATACGTGTGACTTTTCGGTCCCGCCGCTCGTACTACCGCGCGGTCGCGCTGGCCCCATCGAACGACGGCAGATCGCCGTCGATACCCGCACATGCAGGACCACGGTCGAAATAGGAACACCACTCACGACGCCTGCATCGATGAGCGGCGGCAAGTCACAGCCGATCACAAATCGTGCGAACGAGGATCCCGGCGGCGGAGGCGGGGGCTACACGACGCGCAGCGCGTCTTACGAGATCATTTGGTATGACGCCGTAGAGATCGCACTCGATGACACTCGCGCGAACCTCACGTGGAAATACAACGGATCCTGCGCCGTCTTCGTATCGGGATCCGGTTACTGGTGGTGGAATACAGGGACCGGATGGAACCTTGACTCGGGTTCAGCGTGGCGGACATATGACGGATGCAACTACGAGGAAACGCACGCGAGCGGATACTTCTCGAACACGTCGTTCTGCGGCTGGCGGGTCGAAACTCATGTTCAAGACATCTCGATCCGCGGGTGGTACACGAGTGCACAGTCCGGGCACATCAACGGCGACATCTCGTACAGCTGGACCTCCTGCTTCCCCTTGCACTGGCATGATCAGATCTCACCCGGATAGACCGTGGTCTGGCTTGCGTACGTCATCTCGATTGTGATTGTGGCGATCGCATGGCGTTCTCAGGCAACGAGCCGACGGGGTCATTGGCTGCGAGGAATCGTCTACGCCATCGTCGCGATCTTGGCAATTGTGGTCCTCGCGACAGGGATCAACGTGATTCACCGCCACCCGAATCCACGAGACGCGATACTCGGGTATGTCCTCGTCCTGCTTGCCGCCAGCGGATACACGCTGTATGTCGTTGGCCTGGCGACGTCCGCGCGACGGACAGCAGACATGTTGCGAACTATCGGGTGGAGTCTCGTCGTCGTAGCATTCGCGACTCCGAGCACACTCACACTCGCTTTGCCTCTAGTCGCCGTCCTGGCTTTCGACGTACCGCCGCCAGCGTCCGCCCGCGCGGCCGTCGACGCGCGCTGAGGCAACGCTTTCCGACAGTCCTCGGATACGGCGTATCCGCACGCAGGCAACGACGACCGTTGGCGGATGGAGTCCCGAGGAGAAGGAGGAGGAGACCGTGGCATTTCCGCAGACGTCTGCGCCTCACCCTGCGCGACGCGCGTTCGGAGGCGACGACTCTGCGAACGCGTAGCTACGGAGCAGTGCGGCCGCGGTCGACGAATGCGGCGTGCGTGACGGGCATCAGCTTCTCGAGGAACGACTCCGCGGCCGCCGCGTACTGGCGGATCTCGAATTGTGCGTCTTCGCTGTTCCGAAGCGAGCAGAAGTGCATGAGGCTGCGCGGGTTGCAGCTCCAGTAGTACTTCGTGTACGTCGACAGCGGCAGGACCGCGCGCGCGACTTCCTTCGCGACTCCTTGCTCGAGCATTCGCTCGTAGGCCTGGAAGGCGCGCAGCGCGTTGTCCTCGATCTCCTTCCGGGCTGCGTCGCGCGTCGTCTCGTCGACCGGTTCGAACGTGTACGCCCCCGGCTTGCCGACCTGCGTTCGCACGTAGTCCGGCACGTAGAACTCCGGTTCCAGCTTCGAGTAGCGGCCGCTCCATTCGTTGTAGCTGTGACCGGCCCGGTGCCGATGGTGCTCCCGGACGACGAAGATCGGAGCCTTGACGAGGAAACGGAAGTACCCATGTTCGAAGGGGGATCCGTGCCTGTCGCGCATGAGGAAACGGATCAATCCCTCGTCTCGCTCGGTCATCTCCTGCGCCGCCTGATTGAACGAGACGCGTGCACCGTTGACGACGGCGAGATCGGAGGCGAGCGCCGCGTCGAGCGCCACGAAGCCGTGGTCGAGGACGGGCACGATGTTCTCAGCTACGACTTCCGGCATGACCGCCACGGCGACCACTGTAACGGGGGTCCATGTCGGCACGTCCGGCTGGAGCTACCCGAGCTGGCGCGGCGGCTTCTATCCGGAGCGGGCCGACCCGAAGACCTTCCTCTCCTTCTACGCGGAGCGCTTCGACACGGTCGAGCTGAACACGACCGGCTACCGCCTGCCCGCGGAGGAGCAGTTCCGCCGCTGGGCGGAGCAGGTGCCGGAGGGCTTCACCTTCGCGGTCAAGCTGCCGGTCGGCCGGCTCGACCGGATCGGGACCTTCGTGGAGCGCGTTCTCGCGCTCGGCGACCGGCTCGGACCATTGCGGCTCACCGTCCAGAGCGCCCGCGACGACGGCGTGCTCGCCTTCCTGCGGGGCTCGCTGCCGCCGGAGCTCCTCCTCGCCTGGGACTTCCGGCACCCCTCCTGGGACGACGCCGAGGGCCTCGTCCGCGTGAACGACCTCGACGCCGAGCCGTTCCGGTACGTCCGGCTGCGGGAACCGCCCTACTCCGACGACGACCTGCGCCGGCTCGCGGCGGCGCTGCGGCCGCCCGCGTTCGTCTACTTCCGGCACGAAGACGAGGCGACGGCCCCGGCCCACGCCGAGCGGCTGCAAATCCTGCTTGCAAACCGCAAATCGGACGGGAGTCACCCGATAGAGGGAACTTGATCGAGCTCCCGGGCGGCTACCCCATCAGGGGGAAGTCCCAACCGCCCGAACCGGCCTAGGTTACGTCCGCAACGGAGCAGCACTGCGGCCTTTTCAGCGGCTCCGCTCGGTAACTGCGGCAACAGAGGGAGAGATAGTGAATTTCGAACGCGGTAGGCAGGATCGCAACAGTGCCCTCTGGGGCACAGGCAACCGCGGCGGCGATTCCCGTTCCAATGCCCTCTGGGGCAAGGGCGGGCGCGGCGCGGCCATGCTGATCGTTGCGGCTCTCGCCATGGCACTGCCGCTGGCTGCGTCCGCAACCCGGGACTCCGCGAAGAAGCAGGGGAACGGCTCGACCTACGTCGCGCCGTCGCTCACGCAGTTCGCGGCGACCCACAACGGAGGCGACAAGGTCAGCGTCATCATCCAGAGCTCCGGCGGCGTCGCCGGCGCGCTGGACGCCACCAACAGTCTCGGGCTCGGCAACGGGCTCGGCAACGTCAAGAAGCTCGACCTCGTCGGCGGCGTCGCAGTCACGATCCCGGCGAGCAAGCTCGCCAAGCTGGCGGAGACGAGCGGCCTGATCGTCACGCCCGACGCGCCTCTGCACGCGGACGGGGCGCTCAACTCGAAGCAGCTCTGGCCGTACGAGTCCGGCAACGCGAATCTCTGGGCCGAGGACGCGAACAAGTACGCGTCGTCGATGCCGACGATCGCGATCGTCGACTCAGGCGTCGAGGCGCGCGCCGACTTCGGCTCGCGTCTGCTCGCGTCGGTCAACCTCAGCTCCAGCTCGACCAACCAGTCCCTGAACGACGAGCGCGGTCACGGCACGTTCGTGGCCGGGATCGCCGCCGACTCGGCGACGGGCTACGCAGGTGCGGCCCCGTCCGCCAACCTCGTGTCGGTCAAGGTGATGGACGCGAACGGCCAGGGGTCGACGAGCGACATCATCAACGCGTGCCAGTGGATTCTCGACCACAAGGCTCAGTACAACATCAAGGTCGCGAACTTCTCGCTGCACTCGTCGATCATCGCGCCGTTCTACTACGACCCGCTCGACAGGGCCGTCGAACAGCTCTGGTTCGGCGGCGTCACCGTGGTCGCGGCTGCCGGCAACTACGGCACGGCGGCCGGGCCGAGCGGCGTCAAGTACAGCCCCGGCAACGACCCGTTCGTGATCACGGTCGGCGCGGCTGACCTCGGCGGCACCGTCAAGCTCGGCGACGACGCCATCGCACCGTGGTCGGCGTGGGGCTCCACCATGGACGGCTTCCGGAAGCCGGAGGTCTCGGCGGACGGCCGTTACATGATCGGCCCGGTGCCGGCGACGTCGACGCTCGCAATCACGCGGGCGAGCAACGTGGTCGCGCCCGGCTACATCCAGCTCTCGGGCACGTCCTTCGCAGCCCCGGTCGTCTCGGGCACGGCGGCCCAGATCCTCGTACGGCACCCGAGCTGGACGCCGGACCAGGTGAAGGGCGCGCTGATGATCTCGGCGCGGCCGCTCCCGAACGGCATCACGTCGGGCGGCGTCGGCGAGGTCACGGCGAGCAAGGCGGTCCGCCAGAACGGCTCGGCGAACCCGAACGCCGCACTCGAGCGCTTCGTCCTCGCTGCGGGCACGTCCTCGCAGGCGTTCGACACGGCAAGCTGGCTCGACGCCGTGAAGACGAGCGCGTCGTGGGACAGCGCCTCCTGGGACACCGCGTCGTGGCTCGACGCCTCCTGGGACAGCGCCTCCTGGCTCGACGCCTCCTGGGACAGCGCCTCGTGGCTCGACGCCTCCTGGCTCGACGCCTCCTGGCTCGACGCCTCCTGGCTCGACGCCTCGTGGGAGGACGTCGCAGAGGGCGACGCGACGAGCGACTCGGGTCAGTACGACCTCGGGACGGCCGACCTGGTCGACCTGACGAGCGACCCGCTGCTCGCGCCGGATCCGTCCGTCCTGCCCCCGCTCGACGGAACCGACCCGACGACCACGACGACCACGACCACCACGACCACCACGACAGTCGCGACGCTGCCGTAGGAACCCACCCTCCTGCGCGACAGACAGAGGCCCGGCACCCGCCGGGCCTCTGTCGTTTAGACCTTCGCGGAGCGGGCGGCCGCCTCGCCGGCGGCCTTCACGACGTCCCGGACGCGGCGGACTCGCTCGTCGTCGGGTCGCAATGCGAGGTTCACCTCGACGAGGTGGGCGGCGGAGCGGGCGGCCCCGTGCGCGAGCAGCGCGGCGGTCGCGGCGTCGGCGCGGACGTCGCCGTTGCCGCGCTCGACGACCTCGGCCGCGAGCAGGGCGACGTCGGATGCCGACTCGGCGATCGCGAACGGCACGTCGGCGGCCACCTCGAGCGCGCGGCCGAGGTGGAAGTCCCGCACCTCCGACCGGGGCTCGGTCAGGGGCCCGCGCGCCGCGAGGTAGGCGTCGAGCGCGTCCGCGTCCTCGCGCGCGAGCTGGACGGCGCGACGGCGCAGCGCCTCGGCCTGCGCGACGGTCGTCCCCGCGTCCGGCCACTCGCCGCGCGAGAAACGCGCCGCCATCGCGACGAGCGCGGCGGCGGCGGCGACGGTGAGCGCGGCCGCGGGACCCGCTCCGGGAACGCGCGTCTCGCGCGCGAGCTCGTCGAGCAGCTCTTCGGTCGTCAGGGTCAGGAAATCGCGCGCCACCGGCGCGCGCGATCATCTCATTCAGGCGACAGCCTGGCGCGAATCTCGTCGAGAACCCGCGGGGTCGGCTCGAGGCCTTCGGCGGCGAGCGCGGCCTCGAGGTCGGCGACGAGCGCGGCTCTGAACTCGGCGTCGACCTCGGCCCGCGCGACGAGCGAATCCAGGATGGCGCCCAGGCGCGGCAGCTCGGCTGCGGCCTCGACCCAGCCTCGCGGCGCAGGCTTCAGGAGGCCGAGCAGCGCAGCGAGGCGCTCTTCGTTCCAGTGGATCCGCTCGCTCATCGATCTCCAGACGGGGATGGGGCCTCGTTTCTTCCCTCCAGCCGCTCGCGCAGCTTCGCGAGGCAGCGGGAGATGCGGCTCGCGATCGTGCCCGCGGGCAGGTCGAGCTCGTCGCCGATCGTCCGGTAGCTCTCGTCGCGGCAGAAGAAGCGGTCGAGGAGCTCCGCGCACGGCTCGCCGAGCGCCGCGAGCGCCTCCTGGACGGTCAGGGCGTCGTCGAGTGCCGCGAGCGTCTCGTCGATCTCGGCCGTCTCGAGGTCGTCCGCGCCCGCGGGCTGCTCGCGCGCCGTCTCGCGGAGCCGGTCGACGCAGAGGTTCCGCGTCAGCTGCGCGAGCCACGGCTTGATCGCCGCGTCGTCGCGGAGCCGGTCGAGCCGCTGGTACGTCCGCGCGAACACTTCCTGGAAGACGTCCTCGGCGTCGTGCTCCGCGAGCCGAAAGCCCTGGACCGCGATCGCGTAGACGTAGCGGGAGTACCGCCGCACGAGCTCGGCCCACGCGCCCTCGTCGCCCGCGCGGCAGCGCGCGACGAGCTGGGCGTCCGACAGCTCCGACGAGGTCAAACCGGCGCGACTCCTGACAGGGCGGCGATGCGCGCACCGATCACCGCGTCCGCCGCCTCGCTGCTCGGCGCATGACCCGTCACCGCGGCGATGAACTCGTCGCGCTCGAGCGCGAGCAGGTCGGTGTCCTCGACCGCCGCCACCGTCGCCGTGCGCGGCACGTCGCGCAGGAGCGCGATCTCGCCGAACGCCTCGCCGGGCCAGAGGTCGTTCACTTGCTCGCCGTCGATCTCGATCCGGACGCGGCCGCTCTCGACGACGTAGAAGAGGTCGCCGGTGTCGCCCTGGCGGAAGACGAGCTCGCCCGCGGAGACGCGGCGCGGGATGAGCTTCACCGCCAGGTGCTCGATCGTCGACGGCGGCAGCGGCGCGAAGATCGGGTTCGCTCGCAGCAGCTCGATCCGCTCGCTCGGGATGTACGCCCGCGCGTCGACGGCCCGCAGCCGCGCCCACAGGAGCAGGGTCAGCGCCGGCAGCAGCGCGCCGGTCGCGATCAGCGTCGCGCGGGTCCCGATCCCGTCGATCGCGAACGGCGCGACGAGGGCGCCGGCCGCCAGTCCCGCCACGAGCAGGCTCTCGAGCGCGCCGAACACGCGACCCAGGACCTCGTCGCGCACCGCGCGCTGCATGAGCGTCACCGCGCTGACGTCGACGAGCGTGTTCCCGACGCCGAAGACGGCCATCAGCAGCAGGGCGCCGACCTCGGTGGGCCAGACGCCGACGAGACCGAGCCCGGCGCCGATCAGCACGAGCCCCAGCCCGAAGTCGTTCGCGAGCCGCTTGCGCCCCACGAGCGCGAAGGCGATCGCGACCCCGATCAGCCCGCCGACGCCGATCGCGGCGTTGAGAAAGCCGAGCCCGGACGTCCCGACGTCGAGCAGGTCGAGCGCGGTGACGACGATCAGCACCCGGAGCGCCCCCGCGACGAACGTCTGGCACCAGTAGAGGAAGACGATCAGGCGCGCGTCCGGCTCGCCGCCGAGCGCGCGGAATCCCTCGCTCAGCTCGCGCGCGACGCTCGCCCGCTCCACGCCGACGCGGGGCGCTTCCCGCCGCGCGCGGATCTGCACGACGAGGACCGCAGACCACACGAGCGTCGCCGCGTCGGCGACGAACACCCAGCCGACGCTCGTCGCCGCGAGCAGCAGCCCGCCGAGCGCCGGGCCGAGGAACGAGCCGACGCTGTCGATCGCCGTGGAGGCGACGTTCGCGGCAGTCAGCTCCTCGGGCGAGCGCGCGAGCCGCGGCAGCAGCGCCGCCTGCGCGGGACGGAACGTCTTCGACGCGACGGCCACGAACGCGGCGAGCCCGTAGACGAGCGCGGGCGACCAGTCCTCGAAGGCCGCGGCGGCCATCAACGCCATCGCCGCGACGCGGCTCAGGTCGGCGGCGAGCATGACCCGCTCGCGCGGGTAGCGGTCGGCGAAGTACGCGAGCCACGACGCCGTCAGCGCCGCTGCGACCCAGCGCAGCACGAGGACGAGGCTGACCGCGCCGGCGCCTCCCTGGGCGTTCGCATAGACGGCGATCGCGACGAGATAGCCCCACTCGCCGGTGACCGAGCCGACGAGCGCCAGCTCGAGCTTGCGCAGCTCGCGGTTGCGCGCGACCTCGGCGAACGCCCGCCCAGACTCACCCAGCCGCTTCCGCAGGCCTACCATCCCTGACGATCCTGGCACGGCCGCTTGTGTTTTTGAAGCATCACAGGGAAGATTTGTCGGCGGTTGCCCGTCTAGAGGGTCGCAAGGCCAAAACGGCGGAGCCCAAAGTCGAAAGGAGCACTCCAGTGTCGGACGAAAAGGTCGAGCGTGCAGACGAGGTCGAAGGTCACGTCTTCGACAAGGCCGAGAAGCAGGAGAAGCACGAGGAGCCGGACGTCGAGGGTCACGTCTTCGACAAGGCCGAGAAGCACGAGAAGGCCGAGAAGGCCGAATAGCTTCGGAGACGTTTTCTCCGCCGGAAGGGCGCCGCGAGGCGCCCTTTCTCGTTCCTAGACGGGAACTAGGCGCGGAGGACGGCCTCGAGCGCCTCGAGCAGCGCGACCGCGCGGGCGCGGTCGTCCTCGACAAGTGCGTCGAGCGCCGCCGCGACGCGTGCGACGACAGCGACGTCCGCGTCGGCGCTTTCGAGCGCCGCCTTCGCGCGGCGCGAGCGCTGCAGGAGGTCGAGGGCGATCGCAGCCTGGTTCGCGAAGAGGCCGAGCAGGTCCATCTCCTCGAGCGAGAAGCCCGGGCGCTGCGGCCGGTCGAGCACCTGGAGCACGCCGAGCACCGCCTCGTCGTGCAGCAGCGGCACCGACATCAGCCCCTGCGGCACGTAGCCCGTCTGCTCCGCGACCTCGCGTGCGAAGCGGGGGTCGCCCGACAGGTCCTCGATCACGAGCGGCTGGCGCGTCACGAGCGTCCAGCCGGCGACACCGGTGCTCGATGGGATCCGCGTGCCGAGCAGTCCCTGCTCGTCCTCGCCGGCGAGCGCTTCGAAGACGAGCTCGTCGGCCTCCTCGTCGAGCAGGAAGATCGACGAGCGTTTCGCGGAGAAGATCGCGCGCGCCACCTCGACGATCGACCGCAGCAGCGCGCGGTATCCCTCGTCCGCGCCGAGCACTCCCGCCGCGACAGCGGCCCTGAACTCCCCTTCGGTCATCGTCTGCCTCCCACGTTGTCGGCGATCAGGTGCAGCACGCTCTTCAGCTGGAACGGCGTCAGCTCGGGATGCTTCGACAGCACGAGCGCACAGATCCCGGACATGTGCGGCGTCGCGAAGCTGTTGCCCGTCGCGTGGATCGTGCCGCCGCCGGTCCACGCGAGCTCGACGTCCACGCCGCGCGCGAAGAACTCGACCGGCGGGTCCGGGTTGTAGAAGAACGTCAGCGAGTCCGAGACGGCGTGACTGCCGACGGAGACGACCGACGAGAACCGCCACGGGTAGCTGTCGACCGGCATGTTGTGCGCCGACGCGACGAGGATCGTGCGATTGAAGTACGCGATGTCGGCCAGCTCGTGCAGCACCTCGGCGAACTGGCGCTTCGTCGTCGACAGGCTCATGTTGATCACCTCGAAGCCGTGCTCGACCGCCCACCGCAACCCACCGAGCAGGATCGGACCCGAGCCCGTGAAGCCCGCGCCGAGCACGCGCACGCTCGTCAGCTCGACGTCCGGTGCGAGCGCGCGGATGACCCCGGCACACGCGGTGCCGTGCCCGCACGTATCGCCCGCGTCGTCCGGCGCGACGACGGGCTCGCCGTCCTCGCCGAGCGTCACCGCGACCGACGTCGCGACGCCGCCGACGCGCGGATGGTCCGCGTCGATGCCGCTGTCGAGCACGCAGACGCGAACGCCCTTTCCCGTCGCCCCTGCGAGCGCCCATTCGCGCGTGACCCGCTCCGGCCATTCGAAGTCGAGTGCGATCCGGTCGACCGCGTCGGCCGGGAGCGACCAGGCTGGGAGTGGTCTCTCTTCCGTTACCGGGTCTGTTCGGCTTCCTTGAGCCGCTGCGCCATCGCCTGCAGCAGCTTCCACGCGATCGATGCGTTCGATTCGACGAGCGGCCGGAAGTCCCAAAACGTCATCCCGAAGCAGCGCAACTCGCTGTCGGCGGTGATCGTCGCGGTGCGGTCGATGTCGGCGATCAGCGCGATCTCGCCGAAGTAGTCGCCGGGGCCGAACGTGCGCACCTCGCGGCCTCCGACGCTCACCTTCGCGGTTCCCTCGTCGATCACGAAGAAGCCGGCGCCGCCCTTGCCTTCCTCGGTCACGGTGTCGCCGGCGTCGAAGATTCGCTCTTTCATCGAATCGGCGACCTCGCGCAGCTCGCGGTTGTCGAGATCCGCGAACAGCGGGACGCGTTTGATCAATTCCACGGGTGCTTTGGCCATGCGGCGGAGCATAGAGCAAAGGATGCGAAGATATGAAGCGTGAAGTTGACCGTCGTCGGGTGCTCTCCCGCGTGGCCGAATCCCGGCGGCGCGCAGTCCGGATACCTCGTGGACGGCTCGGGCACGGTGCTGCTCGACTGCGGTCCCGGCGTGCTCGCGCGGTTGCGCGAGAGCGCGCCGTGGCCGCTCGTCGACGCGATCGTGATCACGCACTTCCACCTCGACCACTGGGGCGACCTCGTGCCGTGGGTGTGGGGCTCGATGTACCTCGAGGCGCGCGGCGACGCACCACACCGCGCGGCGCTGTGGGTGCCGCTCGGCGGTCGCGCGCAGCTCGAGGACTTCGGCACGCGGCTCGGCTTCCCCGACATGTTCGAGCGCGTCTTCGGCGTCCACGAGTACACGCCGGGAGTCCCGTTCTTCGCGGCGGAGCACGAGGTCGTCGCGACGCGCGTGCCGCACTACCGGCTCGAGGCGCACGCGCTTCGGGTCGCCGACGGGGCCAAGACGATTGCGTACTCCGGCGACTCGGGACCGAGCGCTGCGCTCGTCGAGTGCGCGCGCGACGCCGACCTGTTCGTGTGCGAGGCGACCCTCCTGCGCGGCGAGCTCGACGGCGAGCCGCGCGGGCACCTCGCGCTCGACGAGGCGCTCGAGGCGTTCGAGGCCGCGGGCGCGAAGCGGCTGCTGGTCACGCACCGGCCGGCGGAGTTGCCGTCCGACGGCGGACTCGAGTTCGCCTACGACGGGCTCGAGCTCGCCGTGTAAGCGATCCCATCGCTCGTTCGAGTGACGTTCCGTCCGGTGCGACCGCCAATCTGCCGATGTCCACGACGAGGAGAAGCCGGGCCCCGGACGAAAGATCTCCGATCGATACTGCGAGCACACCCGAGTCCTGTCTGGCCTGCGGCACGCCCTTGCCGGCGACGCTCGCGCGCGGCGGCTCGTTGCGGTGCCACGACTGCCGCGATGAAGCCGCGCCGCTCCGCGTGGAGCTCGTCGAGCCGCGCGCCCAGCTGCTGAAGCTGGGGAAGCGGCTCAGGCTGCGTCGGGCGGCATAGGCCCGAGCGCTTCGATCGCGTAGCCGTCGCGGTACGTGCGATGGCGGAGCTTCGTGCGCAGTTTCGGCCGCCGGCGCGGCGGCAGCAGGCGGACGACGCGCGCACGGGCACGAAGCGCGCCGCGCACTGCGCGCGCGACCGCGCGCGGCGGACGCGGAAAGCCGATCGCCTGGCGCAGCCGGTCGTCCATCAGCGCGGCGATCGCGTGCGAACCGGCGCGCTTCGGCAGGCCCGGGAACCACGCGAGGAACATGTCGCGCGAGGCGAGCGCGACGCGACGATTCGACTCGGCGAAGACGAAGTTCGCGCGTTCGTAGTCGACGTTGTAGCGCTCGAGCTCGTCATACGTCTCCGGAATCTCCTTGATCGCCATCCGCCGTCCGACCTCGCGCCAGAAGTGGAAGCACGCGAGCCGCTCGTTGTCGTGCAACGGCCGCCAGCCGAAGCGCTCGTTCCAGCGGATCGGCTCGAAGACGAACGACGAGAGGATGTAGAGGTAGTCCTCGTTCGCGATCTCGAAGCGGCGGTGCAGACGGTTCATCCGGCGGATCGCGCGCTTGCCCTCGTCGCTGTCGAAGCCGGCCTCCGCGATCGTCGAGAGGATCAGGTCGGTGTCGTCGTACCGGCGTTGTGCGCGGCGCGCGAACTCACCGGTCTCATCGAGGAGCGACGAGATGCGCGGCGAGGCGAAGGTGCGGAAGAGCGCGAGCTCGAGCGATCGCGTTGTGTCGAACGGGAACTCGTAGACGGTGTCGAGACGCACGATCCGCTGGCAGTCGCGCACGGGGTCGAGCACGACGATCTCGCGCAGGTACGGGGACGGCCGGCGCATCAGAAACGGGCCGTCGCGCCGAGCCAGCGCTCGTGCGCGCCCGTTGCGAGGATCTCCTCGATCTGGTCGAGCGCGTGCCCGAGCTCCTCGTCCGACGTGAAGTAGTGCGGGCCGAGCCGGATGCCGGCGCCGGGACGGAAGTCGCAGAGGATCTGCCGCTCGCCGAGCTCCCGGTGCACCGCCTCGAAATCCGGCACGTGAACGGTCACCGTCCCGCCGCGCCGCGCCGGCTCGCGCGGCGACCGCACCTCGAACCCGCGCGTGTCGGCGCCGTCGATGAGGAGCTGCGTCTGCCGCAGCGAGTTGGCGCGGATGCGCTCGACGCCGATCTCCTCGATCAAGTCGAAGCCCGGGGTGGCTGCATAGAGCGCGGGCACGTTGGGCGTGCCGGTGAGGAAGCGGGCGATCCCTTCGGCGTATTCGAGCTCGGGCTCGAACGCAAACGGACGCGCGTGTGCCTGCCAGCCCGTCACCGCCGGCTCGAGCCGCTCGATCAGGTCGGGACGCACGTACAGCCAGCCGTTGCCGGGACCGCCGCACAACCACTTGACGGATCCACCGACGGCGAAGTCGACGCCGAGCGCCGTCACGTCGAGCGGCACCGTTCCCGCCGACTGGTACGCGTCGAGCACGACATACGCGCCGACCTCGTGCGCGCGCGCGACGATCGCCTCGACGTCCTGGATCTCTCCCGACTTGAATAGGACGTGCTGCGTCGGCACGAGGAGCGTCTGCTCGTCGATCGCGCCGAGCACGTCGTCGGTCGCGACGACCTCGAGGTCGCGGCGAGCCTGGTAGACGTAACGAACCGACGGGAAGTTTTCGCGCTCGTACACGATCTTCCGGCGCTCGTCGCTCTGGAAGCACGAGAGGATCACCGCTTCCGCGACGGACACGTTCTGGTGCATGCAGACGGTGCCCGGCGGCGCGCCGACGATGCGCGCGATCTGGTCGCCGACCGTCAGCGGCAGTGTCCACCAGCCCTCGCCCCAGGCGCGAATGCCCCGCTGGGCCCACGTCCGCGCGTACTCGTGCATCCGCTCCTCGACCGCGGCCGGCATCGCGCCGAGCGAGTGGTTGATCAGGTACGTCGTCTGCTCGAGGATCGGAAAGCGGTCGCGGTAGTCGAGGAGATTCACGCCTCCGCAAGCTCCTTCAGCTTCTGCAGGCTCGCCGCGATCTCGCGCTGCGCGGCGGCGCGCACGACCCCGCCCGCGAAGCGTGCGGCCCCGCGCAGCTCGAGCTCGAGCGCGAACGTGATGCGTGTGCCGTCGCCGTCGGGCTCGAGCGCGAACTCGGCGCGCCCCTTTGCGGGGCCGCCCTCGGAGGAGATGACGAGCCGGCGCGGCGGATCGTCGTCGACGACGAAGAAGGTCGCACGCTGCCGCCGGCCGGCGAAGCGCCGCACCTCGACGGCACCGTCGACGTCGACCGACTCGAGCGACTCCTGCCATTCGGGCGCGCGCCGCAGGTCGCGGACGAGCGAGTAGACGAGCTCCTGCGGCTTGTCGATCTCGATCGAGCCTTCGACCCTCACAGCTCTACCTCGCGTCCGACCCCGCGCTCGCGCGCGGCGCGCAGGACGAGCGCGGCGGCCGCGGCGTCCATCACGCCCACGCCGACGGACTTGTAGACGGTGCGCTGCTGTGCGTTCTCGCGGCCCGGATGCGCGCCGCTCAGCACCTCGCCGATCTCCACCGTCTGCTCGGGGGCGAGTCCTTCGAGGTCGTTCGCCCCGGACGGGAACGGCGCGAACGCCGCCGAGCGCGACTCGACGACGACGAGCGCGTCGTCGAGCACGTCCGCCGCGAGCTCACGGCCGTGCGGATTGACGCCGACAGACGTCACGTGCGCGCCGGGCGTGAGCCACGCACCCTCGACCACGGGCGACGGCGAATGCGTGGTCGCGCAGACGACGTCCGCACCGCGGACCGCCTCCTCGAACGACGCGCAGGCGCGCGCACCGACCTCGGCGGCGAGCGCCTCGACTTTCGCCGGGTCGCGTCCCGCGACCCGCACGTCGTCGAACTGCCGCACGCGGACGACCGCACGCGCGTGCGTGCGCGCCTGCACGCCGGTGCCGCAGATCGCGAGCACGCGCGCGTCGTCGCGTGCGAGCGTGCGGACCGACAGCGCCGCGCCGGCCGCAGTTCGAGTCGCGGTGATGTAGGTCCCGTCCATCAGCGCGACGATGTTCCCTCGCTCGGGATCGAAGACCGCGATCGCGGCCTGGTGCGTCGGCAGCTCGGTGCCGGCGTTTCCCTCGAAGAGCGTCACGAGCTTCACCTCGAGCACGTCGGACGACGGGAGATACGCGGGCATCACGCCGAGCAGCCCGTGGCCCGAGAACGCGGCGATCCGCGGCGGCATCGACGCGCCGCCGGAGCTGACGTCGACGAACGCAGCCGCGAGCGCGTCGACGAGCGCGTCGAGGTCGAGCAGCTCCTCCACCTCGCGCGCCGACAGGACCAGCATCAGGACAGCCTCTTCAGCCACGCGAGCGCCTGCTGGTTCCACGGCACGCGATGCGTGACCCCGGCGCGCTTCATCCGCTCGCGGTTGGCGACGTACCAATCGTAGTTCTCGACGAGCGTCTGCACGTTCGACTTCGTCGGCCGCCAGCCGAGCAGCCGCTCGGCCTTCGAGACGTCGACGTAGGAGTCGCGCGACGCGGTCTTGTAGTGCCATTCGACGAGCGGTGACAGCCTCGCGAGCTCGAGCGCGCGCAGCACGAGCTCCGCCGGCCGTGCCGGGACCGGCGTCACCCGCGAGGCCGTCCCCGCGTGAGCGATCAGCACCTCGAGGCCGCTGCGCACGGTGCCGAACTCGGTCGCGCCGACGTTGAACGTCTCGCCTGCGACGTCGGCCTGCGACGCGCGCACGATCGCGTCGACGAGATCCTCGACCGCGAGCAGCTGGTAGCGGTTGTCGCCGCTGCCGAGCACGTAGATGCGCCGTCCCTCCCGGATCCAGTCGAAGAGGATCTCGAACACGCCGAGCCGTTCGGGGCCGAGGAACGTCTTGGGCCGGACGATCACCGTCTCGAGCGGCGACGCGCGCACGAGCTGCTCGGCCGCGATCTTCGACTCGCCGTACGCGCCGACGCCGACGAGCGGGAAGTCCTCGTCGATCGGGTGCTGCTTCGGCACCCCGTACACGGACGTCGACGAGACGAATACGAACCGCCGCACGCCCTCCTCGCGCGCCGCGGCGAGCAGCGTCGCCGTCCCTTCGATGTTCGTCGACATGATCTCGCGGCGCGAGCCGCGAATCGGTAGCGCGGCCGCGGCGTGCACGACGACGTCGGCGCCCGCGCAGAGCTCGCGCGCCTTGCCGTGGTCGCGCATGTCGCCGCGCACCTCGACGGCGTCGAGCGGCTCCTCGAGCGGCACGAGGTCCAGGGTCCGAACCTTGTAACTCTGAGTTACAAGGTTCCGGGCGAGGTGCAGGCCGAGGAAGCCCGCGCCGCCTGAGATCGCGTACGTCGCTATG
>WNFU01001706.1_pt1 | contig 30707 bp, 26 predicted proteins | sample 5400121 | NCBI WGS metagenome assembly WNFU01 (sample SAMN13153360, study PRJNA577476) | soil metagenome | isolation source: 100 cm soil or saprolite under grassland replicate 1 | place: USA:California | collected 2016-06-15
AGCGGCCGCAACCGGGCCCGCTTCCGGATCCGCTGAACGGTGCCGACTGGCCGGCGGTGCTAACCCTCGGAGCGCTGCTCGCCGGCGCGCAGCAGCCGCTCGCGCAGCTCGGTCGCGTCCTCAGGGGTCGGGTCGAATCGCGATGGATCGGGCAGCGCATCGAGCGACTCGAGCCCGAACAGCCGCTCGAACAGCTCGGTGGTGCGGTAGATCACCGCGCCGAAGCGCGAGCGGCCCGACTCCTCGATCAGGCCGCGCTCGGTGAGGGTCGCCACCGCCGATTCCGACGAGACGCCGCGGATCCGCGCGATCTCGGGCCGCGACACGGGCTGGAGGTAGGCGACGATCGCGAGCGTCTCCGACTGCGCCTGGGTCAGCGGCGGCGTGCGAGGGCGCGACAGCAGCCGCCGCGCGGCCTGCTCGGCGACCGGATCGGTCGCGAGCGCGTAGCCGCCCGCGACCTGCTTGAGCACGACGCCGCGACGCCCCGGAGCCAGGTCCTCGGCAAGCAGCTCGAGCGCGCCCTCGATCTGCGCCTCGCTCGCCTCGCACGCCTCGGCAAGCTCGGCCACGGGCACCGGCTCCGGCGAGAGGAACAGCAGCGCCTCGACGCTGCGAGCCAGCTCCAGGCCCGGCGTCGGCGAAGGCTTCGCGCTCGGTGCTCGCTGCTCGCTGCTCATGCCTGACCCGTTATCTCGATCGGGCCGAAAAGCTCGCGCTGCGTCCACGTCGCCTCGCCCTTCTTGTACATCTCGAGCAGCGCGAACAGGGTCACCGCCTGGGTGAGGCGGTCCTCTGAGGCGAACGCCGCGTCGAAGTCGATCCGGCCGCTGCGCCCGAGCAGATCGCGAAGCACGCGCAGGCGGCGCTCGAGCGAGACGGTCGGCCGGATGTGGCTGACGTCGGGCGGGGGCGGCACCCGCAGCAGCCCGCCCAGGGCCTGCGCGAGGTCGAGCGGCTCGTACGAGGGCCGCGCGGCGTCGAGCGACACTCGCCGCAGGTGAGCCGGCAGCGGCGCCGACCGATAGAGGTGCGGGCGCTCGGCGGCGAAGAGCTGGGCGAGATGGGCGCCCGCGTCGCGGTAGCGCCGGTATTCCAGCATCCGGGCGAGCAGCTCCTCGGCGGCCTCCTCGGGCTCGAGGTCGAGATCCTCGGGGGCGCGCGGCAGCATGAGGCGCGACTTGAGCTCCAGGAGCGCCGCGATCAGGACGAGGAACTCGGTCGCCGACTCGAGGTCGAGCTCGCCCTCGCGCTCGAGGTGGTCGAGATAGGCGAGCACGACCTCGGCGAGGTCGACCTCGAGCAGGCTCACCTCCTCGCGGAGCACGAGCGCCATCAGCAGGTCGAAGGGTCCGGAGAAGGTCTCGAGGTCGAGCTCGAGCTCGGCGACGCGCATCGCCCTTAACGGTATCTGCAGCCTCCGACGAGGCGATCGGCACCTCCCCGAAACGCCGCGCCAACGGGTGCGGATCGCCGTAGGCTTGTGGGATCAGCAAGGGCCGAAGCGACCGATGAGAGGGAAATCCCAGACGCGGGCCCAGCCTCGCCCTGGCGCGATCGTCGCGCTCCTGACCGCGCTCGTCTTCGCACTTGCCGTCGCGGGATGCGGCGACGGTGGCGCGGACAACGAGGGCGGCGGCGAGAGGCGCGCCAACCTGATCGAGGAGAACGCCGACAACAACGGCGTCGAGATCACGGTCGGCTCAAAGAACTTCACCGAGCAGTACATCCTCGGCGAGATCTACGCCCAGGCCCTCGACGCCGCCGGCTACGACGTCTCGACCCACCTCAACCTCGGCTCCGAGCAGGTCGCCCTGCGGGCGCTGGAGGAAGGTGAGATCGACGCGTATCCCGAGTACACCTCGACCGCGCTGACGTCATTCTTCGACTTCGGGCCCGACGAAGTGCCGGCCGATCCCCAGCAGGCGTTCGAGGAGTCCCAGGACGACTTCGAGAAGCTTGGCCTGGTCGCATATCCGCCGACGCCGTTCTCGAGCGCAAACGCGGTCGGGCTGCTGACCGAGACCGCGGACGAGCTCGGCGTGAGCACGATCTCCGACCTCGAGGGCAAGTCGCAGGACCTGACGCTGTACGGCGCTCCCGAGTGTCGCCAGCGGATCGACTGCCTCGTCGGGCTCGAACGTGATTACGGGCTCGAGTTCAAGCAGTTCGTCCCCGTCGACATCGCGCGGCGCTACGAGGTGCTCGATAGGGACGAAGCCGATCTCTCGATCCTGTTCACCACCGACGCGCAGCTGTTCGTCTCCGACAACTACGTGATCCTCGAGGACGACAAGGACGTGCTCCCGGCCGGGAACGTGCTCTTCGTCGCTCGTCGGCAGACGGCCGACGAGGCGGGCCCGGGCTTCGGGAACACGATCGCAAGCGTTCAGGAGAACCTCACGCTCGAGGTGATGCAGGAGCTCAACGCGCGCGTCGACGTCGACCACGAGAAGCCCGCGGAGGTCGCCAGGCGATACCTCGTGGAGTTCGGATACGTCCGGTAAAGAGCTGGGCCGCGCTCGTACGACACTGACGGCGCGGTTCCAGGTCCTAGGGCTTCGTCGGCCTCACCTCCGCCTCGGGGCCGGGGCGCTCGCCGATCCCGATCCTGGGCAGCCAGTCGAGTGAGCGCGGCAGGTACCAGTTCCAGTCGCCGAGCAGTGTCATCGTCGCCGGCAGCAGGACGCCGCGGATGATCGTCGCGTCGATCAGCACCGCGAGCGCGAGGCCGACCCCGAACTGCTTGAACTCAACCGCCGACAGGGTGGCGAAGATCGCGAACACGCCAACCATCACCGCCGCGGCCGCGGTCACGACCGAGGCGGTGCTCTTGATGCCCTGGCTCACGGCGTCGGCCGTGGGCATGCCGCTGTCGTAGGCCTCACGCACGCGGCTGAGGATGAACACGTGGTAGTCCATCGACAGCCCGAAGAGGAGCACGAACAGGAACAGCGGGAGCCAGGATGAGACCGCCCCAGGCGACTCGAACCCGAGCAACGACTCGAGGTTGCCCTCCTGGAAGATCCACACGACCACTCCATAGGCCGCACCGACCGAGAGCAGGTTGAGCAGGATCGCCTTGATCGGGATCACGATCGAGCGGAACGTGGCGAGTAGCAGCAAGAAGGCGAGTCCGAGCACGAACGCGAACACGACCGGAACCCGCGATTCCATCAGCTCGTTGAAGTCGTTCGAGCCGGCGGTGAATCCGGTGACGTTGGCCTCGAGGCCCGGCTGCTGTCCGACGGTCGCGGGGATGATCTCGTCGCGAATCTCGGCGAGCGCCGAGTACGAGGTGTCGTCGGTCCCATCGCCGGCGATCGGCAAGTCGACTGTCGCGACGCTGTGATCGGAGTTGAACTGGACCGTGACCGGCGGCGTGATCAACGCGCTGTCCTCGGTCCGCTCGCGCAGATTGTGAACGCCGATCGTCAGCTCGACGTTGGAGGCGTCGCCGCGCTCGACCACGACTTCAGCCGGGATCTGGTTGCCGGGGAAGGCCGCCTGGATGCGGTTGTAGGTCTGAACCACGTTGAGGTCCTGCGGAAGCGTCTCGATACCGAGCACGGCCATCTTCAGGTTCAGCGTCGGGCTCGCGAGCACCAGCAGCACCGCCGTCGCGAGGATCGCCGAGATCAGTGGATGGCGCAGCACTCGGTCGAGGATCGCCGACCAGATGCGCGACTCGCGCGCGACGCGCTCCTCGGGACGCGTCAGGAACGGGACCCGGGCTTTGTTCACCCGATCGCCGAGCTTCGACAGCACCGCCGGGAGCACCGTCAGCGAGCCGACCACCGCGATAGCGACGACCGCGATCGCGCCCACGGCGAAGGAGGTGAAGACCGACGCTTCAGCGAGGAACATGCCCGCCATCGCGATCGCGACCGTCACCCCGGAGACCAGCACGGCGCGACCCGAGGTCGCAGCCGCCGCTTCGAGCGCCCCCAGCTCGTCCTTCCCCCGGGCCCTCTCCTCGCGCTCGCGACGCAGGTAGAACATCGAGTAGTCGACCCCGACCGCGAGTCCGACCAGCAGGACCACAGAGGCCACCGCATCGTCCACCGCCCACACCTGGCTCAGCGGGCCGAGCAGCCCGATCGCGGCGGCGACCGCGGTCGCCGCCAGCAGCAGCGGCACCAGCCCCGCGACCAGGGCGCCGAAGGCCAGCAGCAGGATGATCAGGGTGATCGGAAGCGAGGTTTCCTCCGCCCTGCGGAAGTCGTCCTCGAACGACTCGGAGAGCTCCTTGTCCGCGCTCGCGTCGCCGAATTCCTCGATCCGGAACTCCGGGTGCGCCTCGTCCAGCGCCCCCACGGTCGCGAGCGGGGCCTCGACCAGGTCCTCGGTGGTGACGTCGCTGTCCTCGCCGGGGTCAGGGATCTCGAAAGTGATCAGCGCCGAGCGCCCGTCCTGCGAGATCGCCCCCTCGCTGCCCGCGAAGTAGGGGCTCTCGACGTCGACCACATTCTCGGTCGACTCGAGCTTGCCGACAGCGTCGTCGACGACCGCATGGAATGCTGGCTCATTGGCGGTGACGGCGACGTCCTCGCTCTGGACCAGGACGGTCTCGTCAGCGTTCTGCGGGAAGGCGTCGGCGACCGCGTGGTCGGCCTCGCGCGTCTCGCCCACCCCCTGGTCCTCGTCCTCGATCGATTCGGTGCCGACGGAGCCGCCGACCATCACGGCGAGGACGACGAAGGCCAGCCAACCGATGATCGCCGTCGCGCGGTGACGGGCGCTCCATCCTCCCGCCCGTGCCGCGAGGTTCCAGCGGTCTTGCAAGCGAAACCCTCCGGTTCTGGGATTCGGGCGGCTCACATCATCGCGAACGAGCCACCCGATGACAAGGAGATCCCCTCAGTGCTGCGGCCCGACGCCCATCGCTAGTCTCGTTTCACACGGGGGCCCAAGGTGGCCGCGGGAAGAGGAGGCGCCATGATGGCGGGACAGGAGGAGCCATGAATCGGATCGTCGGCAAGCGGCCATCCCCCGCGATGGTCATCGCGATACTTGCGCTGTTCGTAGCGCTCGCTGGGGTCGGCGTGGCGGCCGTGAAGCTCAAGAAGAACAGCGTCCTGTCCAAGCACATCAAGAACGGCGAGGTCAAGAGCGTCGACGTCGAGGACAACGGGATGACGGGGACGGACATCGACGAGTCCACCCTGGGCCTCGTCCCCAATGCGCAGAGCGCGGAGACCGCGACCAGCGCCCAGACCGCCGCCAGCGCCCAGACAGCGAGCAGCGCGGCCAGCGCCGAGCAGGTGGATGGGGCCAGCTTCTGCAGTGGAGCGGTTCACATGAGCGTGAGCACGAGCCTCTCCCCCGTCTGCACGTCCGGTCCGTTCACCGTGAGGGCCTCCTGTGAAGACACCTCTGGAGACGTCTTGGCTACGGCCAGCCTGATCGCCACCGAGGAAGCGTTCGTGAGGTCATTTGCCGAGACGGGGTTCATCGCAAACGAGCCGCAGCTCAACGCAGGGAGCAGCACCACCCTCGGAGGCGCCCTCGACTTCGCGGACGACGGCGCCCCGATCGTGAGCCGGGTCGGCAGCTTCTACGCCGGTACGGCTGGGGGCGCGCACCTCGCCGGAACGTTTGGAGCTCGAGTGAACAAGCAGGCCGCCGGAACCGGCACCTGCGACGTCATCGTCTCGGCAGGCGGTTGAGCCGCGGGACGGGTGCTAGCGCCCGGGAGGGCCGACCCCCATCGCGTCGCGCACGCCGGCGAGCGTCTCTGACGCGATGTCGCGCGCGCGCTCGGCGCCGGCGGCGAGTGCGCGCTCGAGACCGGTCTCGTCGCCGCGCAAATCGGCGTAGCGCTCGCGGACCGGCGCCAGGTAGGCGACGACCTCGTCGGCAACGGCGCCCTTGAAGTCACCGTAGCCCGAGCCGTCGAACTCTCGCTCGACGTCGGCGGGATCAACCCCCCTGACCACGGACAGGATCTCGATCAGGTTCGAGATCCCGGCCTTGTCGGGGCCGCGGCGGACCTCGGTGCCCGAGTCGGTGACCGCGCTGCGAACCTTCTTGACCACCACGTCGGGTTCGTCGAGCACGTACACGGTCCCCTGCTCGCTGCCCCCCGTGGTCGCCATCTTCGAGTCCGGGGACTGGAGGTCCATGATCCGGGCGCCGACCTCGGGGATGCGGTGCTCCGGTACCACGAGCGTCTCGCCGAAGCGCTCGTTGAAGCGCCGCGCGATCTCACGCATCAGCTCGACGTGCTGACGCTGGTCGTCGCCCACCGGGACCTCGTTGGCGCGGTAGGCGAGCACGTCGGCGGCCATCAGCACGGGATAGAAGAACAGGCCCGCCGAGACGAATGCCCCGGAGCGGCTCTCGAGCAGCTCACGCTTCTCCTTCCACTGGTGCATGCGGTTGAGGTCTCCCCACGCCGTCTGCGAGGCGAGCAGCCAGCAGAGCTCGGCGTGCTCGTGGACGTCGGCCTGGCGAAACAGGATGCAGCGCTCGGGGTCCAGCCCCGCAGCGAGCAGGATCGCGGTCGTGTCGTAGACGCGCTCGCGCAGCTCGCCCGGCTCGTAGGGAACGGTGATCGAGTGCAGGTCGACGATGCAATAGATCGCCTCGCTGCGATCCTGCCCATCGACGTACTGGCGAATCGCCCCGATGTAGTTGCCGAGGTGCTTGCGCCCGGTCGGCTGGATGCCGGAGAAGATGCGCACTGGGGTCTCGGGGTCCATCGGGGCGAGGCTATCGGAGGCCCGGGCGGGTTCTCAGTAGGCCGGGTCGGGCGCGGTCGGTGCGGGCTCGGGGTCGAGCGTGCCCGGCACGGGGCCCGGCGCCCGCCACTCCTGGGCGCGGCCGCACTCTCCGGCCGGAGCCGCCAGCGGTGCGATCCGATCCTCGCGACGGCGCGGGTTGCGAATCCCCACCCCGGCGATCGCGCCGCCGACGATCATCAACGCTCCGGCGAGGCCCATCCCGAGGTGAAAGCCCTGCTCCGAGCCGGAGGTCACCGCAGCGTCGACCGTCGCTGCTTCGCTCGCGGAAAGGCCGCCGGTCTTCGCTGCCCCGAGTGGCTTGTCCTTCGCCTCGGCGACGGCGTTCTGCGCCTTGGGACTCAGCGTCGCGCCGCCGAGGCGATCGTCGATCGTCGACTCGAAGCTGCCCGCGATCACCGCTCCCAGGACCGCGATGGCGAGCAGCCCGGCGACCCGCGAGATACCGTTGTTGATCCCCGACGCTATACCGACGTGGCGCTCCTCGACCGAGTCGAGAGCCGTCGCCGTCAGCGGCGCGACCGTCGCCGAGAGGCCGAGTCCGAAGACGATGATCCCCGGCAAAACGCCGGTCAGGTAATCCGACCCGGCGTCGACCTGGGTGAGAAGGAGCAGCCCGACGCCGCCGACGATCGGTCCGACCGCCATCGGCAGGCGCGGCCCCGTGGAGGTGGCGAAGCGCCCGAATCGCGGCGAGAGCACGAACAGGAGGATCGAGATCGGCGTGGTGGCGAGGCCCGCCTCGAGCGCCGTGTAGCCGATCGTCTGCTGGAGGAAGATCGTGACGAAGAAGAACGCGCCGATCAGGCCGGCGTAGACGATCAGCGTCTCCAGGTTGGTGACCGCGAAATTGCGGATCCGGAAGAGCGAGAGGTCGAGCATCGAGTGCCGGTATCTCGCCTCCCAGGCGAGGAAGACGGCGAACAGCAGCACGCCGCCGATCAGCGGTGCGTAGACCATCGGGTCGCTCCAGCCGTGCTCGGGCTGCTGGATCAACGCGAACACCGGGCCGCCGAGCCCCGCGGCCGACAGCACGATGCCGGCCCAGTCGATCGTGCGATCCGCGCCGGGATCGGAGCTCTCGTCCACCGCGTGGAGGGCGAGCATTGCGGTGAAGACGATCAGCGGGACGTTTACCCAGAAGATCGCCCGCCACGAGAGCGCCTCGATAAGCGCTCCCCCGCCGGCCGGGCCGATCACCGTGGCGATCCCGGTCCAGGCAGTCCACGTTCCCACCGCCTTTCCGCGCTCCGCGCCCTCGAAGGTAGCGGCCAGGATCGCCAGCGAGCCCGGAACGAGCAGGGCGCCCGCGAGGCCCTGCGCCGCGCGCGCGCCGATCAGCAGCTCGGAGCCAGGCGCGACGGCGCACAGCGCCGAGGTCACCGCGAAGCCGAGCAGTCCCAGCACGAACAGCCGCCGGCGCCCAAACTGATCCCCGAGCGAGCCCCCGACCAGGAGCAGTGAGACGAGCGCCAGCAGGTACGCCTCCACGACCCACTGCTGGTCGGCCAGCCCGGTGTCGAGATCGTCGCTGATCGCCGGAAGGGCGACGTTGACCACGGTCGCGTCGAGGAAGACGATTGTCGAGCCGAGAATCGTCGCGATGAGGGTAAGACGCCCGGCGCGGGTCACGTTCCCGAGTATGCCGAAACGGCCCTAGGTGCTAGGGCTCGGGCGGCTCGCGCAGCTGGTGGGCGGGGGTGAAGAAGTTTCGGTAGGCGAGCGTCGTCGCGACCAGGGCGGCGATCGCGACGCTGCCGAGCAGCGTCCACAGAAGGATGAGCTGGAGGCGCACGGCGTCGGTGGGGTCGGCGCCGGCGAGCAGCATCCCGACCATCGTCCCCGGAAAGAAGATCAACCCGGTGGTCTTCGTCGAGTCGATGAGCGTGATCGTCCCCGAGCGCAGGCTGCGCCGAACGATCGGCATCGCGGCCTCGCGCGAGGTCGCGCCGAGCGCGAGGGTGGCCTCGATGCGCCGCGCCGAGTCGTGCATGTCGTCGCCGAGCCGGTTGAGCGCGACCGCCGCGGCCGTCATCGAGTTGCCGACCACCATTCCTCCGACCGGGACCAGAAAGCGTGGCTCGGGCTCGAAGACCCCCAGGCCGACGACGAGACCCAGCGTCGCCGTACCCGCGACGCCGAGCGCGATCAGCAGCGGCACGAACGCGCTCGGCACCGCGCGCGCGCGGTGACGGGCGGTCAGCGCCCCGAAGACCACCATCACCGCGATCAGCGCCGCGACCAGCAGCAGGCTGTCCTGGTCGAAGATCAGCTGGATCACGAACCCGATCGCGGTGAGCTGGATGAAGGAGCGCACGACCGCGATCCCGATGTCCTCCTCGAGCTCGGTGCGACGCCACAGCGAGACCCCGATCGCGATCACCACCAGGGCGAGCGACCCCGCGACCTCGGCGAGGCTGACGTCGATGCTTGAGCTCACCCCGCCAGCACCTCGCGTACCGGCCCCTGCGCCGCGACCGAGCCATGATCGAGGCGCACCACCCAATCGGACATGCGGCGCGCCTGATCGAGATCGTGCGTGACGAGGACGATCGAGATTCGGAGGCGCTCGCGCATGTCGCGCAGCGTCCCCTCGACGGCGTCCCTCGCCCCCTCGTCGAGCGCCGAGGTCGGCTCGTCGAGCAGCAGGACGCGCGGCTCGACGGCGAGAGCGCGCGCCAGCATCGCCCGCTGCTGCTCGCCGACCGAGAGCTTGGCGGCGTCGCGATCGGCGTAGGAGAGATCGAGCCCCGCGAGGTCGAGCAATCGCCCCGGCTCCGGCTCGGCGCCGTCGAGGCCGGCGGCGAAGCGCAGGTTGTCCGCCACGCTGCCATCGAGTAGCGCCGGCAGCTGGGGCACGAGGCCGACCTCGCGCCGCAGCTCGAGCGGGTCGTGGGCGCGAACGTCCTCCCCCTGGTAGCGGACCGTGCCCGAGACCGGATCGGCAAGCCGGTTGAGCAGGCGCAGCAGGCTCGACTTCCCGCAGCCCGACGGGCCGGCCACGCACACCGCTCCTTCGGGTAGGCGGCAGCTCACGTCCTCGAGCACGACCCTCGGGCCCCTGGCCAAAGTCACCCGCTCCAGCTCGAACAGCACGATCCGATTATCGTCCCCGCGGCCGATGACCGAGGCGACGGCGAGCGAAGCCCCCGGCAGGCGCATTCTGCCGATCGTCGTGATCGTGATCGCGTCGGCGATCGGGTTCTTGTCGGTATTCGCGGTGTGGGTCAAGCGCCAGGCGCTCGAGACAGACACCTGGACGAAGACCAGCGCCGAGCTGCTGCGCAACGAGGACATCCAGGACGCACTCGCCGACTACCTGGTGGTGCAGCTGTACGCCAATGTGGACGTGGAGAAGAAGGTCGCGGGCGTCCTGCCGCCCGACCTGCAGGGCCTCGCCGGCCCGATCTCGGGTGGGATTCGACAGCTCGCGGGCACCGCGGCACGCGAGGCGCTCGCCCAGCCGCGCGTGCAGGCCCGGTGGGAGGACGCGAACCGCGCCGCCCACGAGCAGCTGCTCAGGGTGATCGACGACAAGGGCTCCGCGGTGTCGACGGGTGGCGGGGTCGTGACGCTCAACCTCGACACGATCCTCGCCGCGGTCGCAAACCAGGTCGGAATCGGCGCCGGCCTCACGTCGAAGCTGCCTCCCGACGCGGCGCACCTCGAGGTCTTGCGCTCGGGCGAGCTGGAGACGGTTCAGGACGGGGCCCACCTGCTGCGCACGCTCGCATGGGTGCTGACCGCAGTGACCCTCGGGCTATACGCGCTCGCGATCTACCTCGCCCGCGGCCGGCGCCGCGAGACGCTCCGCTCGGTTGGATTCGCCTTCGTCGTCGTTGGGATCCTGGTGCTGTTCGCGCACGTGCTGGCCGAACGTGCAGTGGTCAACTCGCTCGCCGACACGACCGCGGCCGAGCCCGCCGTCGAAGCGACGTGGACGATCGGCACCTCGCTGCTCGTCGCGACCGGCCAAGCGATAGTCGGCTACGGCATCGTGATCGTCCTCGCCGCGTGGCTTGCGGGGCCAAACTCGTGGGCGGTCTCGCTGCGCCGGGCGATCACCCCCTACTTCCGCCAGCCCCCGGTCGCCTACGCGGGGCTCGCGGTCCTGCTGCTGGTGATCTTCTGGTGGAACCCGACCGAGGCCACGCGGCGGCTCGGCCCCGCGCTAGCGCTGATCTTCTTCATCGCGCTGGGCTTCGAGGTCCTGCGCCGCCAGGTGATCCGCGAGTTCCCCGAGCTGGTCGCAGCGGGATCGCCCGGCGACATGGCGGGGCGGATGGCGGAGAGAATGCGCGACGCGCGCGAGCGCCGCATCCCCTCGAGAGCAACCGCCGCCGCCTCCCCGGACGAGGAGCGTGTGGCCCGGCTCGAGCGTCTCGCCGCGCTGCACGGGTCCGGAGCCCTGACAGACGAGGAGTTCGCGGCCGAGAAGCAGCGCCTGCTCGGGGCCGGGTAGGCGCAGCAGCTGCGAGCTGGAGGGACCGCCGCCGTACGCGGCCCGCAAGATCGCTGCCGTCATGGTTTGCCGGCAGGGAAGCGGCGGTAACCTCAAGAATTGCGAGCTATGGCTAGAGCAATCTGGAGCGGATCGATCAGCTTCGGGCTTTTGAACGTGCCCGTGAAGCTCTACAGCGCGGTCTCCAAGCAGACCGTGCGCTTCAAGGAGCTTCGCGAGGGCGACGGCTCGCGGATCCGCCACAAGCGGGTCGCCGAGGAGGACGGCAAGGAGGTCCCCTACGAGAAGATCGTCAAGGGCTACGAGATCGGCCCCGACCAGTACGTGGTGCTGACGCGCGAGGAGCTCGAGGAGCTCGACCCCAAGAAGACGCGGGCGATCGAGATTCAGGACTTCGTCGATCTCGACGAGATTGACCCGATCTACTTCGAGCAGCCCTACTACCTGGGGCCCGACGCCGGCGCCGAGAAGGCCTATTCCCTGCTCGTCCAGGCGATGAAGGACGAGCGCAAGGTCGCGGTGGCGCGCTTCGTGCTGCGCAACAAGGAGCACCTGGCGGCGATCCGGCCGATGGGAAACGTCCTGACGATGGCGACGATGCGGTTCGCCGACGAGGTCACACCCCCCGACCAGCTCGACGGCGTGCTGCCCGAAGACGATGTCAAGCTCGACAAGCGCGAGGTCGAGATGGCCAAGAAGCTGATCGACTCGCTGGCCTCCGACTTCGAGGCTGAGCGCTACCGCGACGAGTACCGCGAGGAGCTGCTCGACCTGATCGAGCGCAAGGCCAAGGGCGAGTCCGTGGTCGTCCAGCCCAGCGAGGAGCCCAAGCCGACCAAGGCACCCGACCTGATGGCGGCGCTCGAGGAGAGCCTCGCCGCGGTGCGCGGCGAGGAGCTCGGCGAGGGCGCCACGAAGGCCGACGGCGGCAAGCGTTCGGGCGCCAAGCCGAAGCGCCGCACGGCAAAGCGCACGACCAAGTCGTCAACGAAGAGCAAGAGCTCGAAGACGAGCGGCTCGACCAAGAGCAAGAGCAGATCGCGCGCCAAGGCGGCCAGCAAGAAGTAGAGATCGACGGCCGGCGCGTCGGCCTCACCAACCTCGACAAGGTCATGTACCCGTCGGGGTTCCGCAAGGGCGAGGTGATCGACTACTACGTGCGGATCGCCCCCGCGCTGCTCCCGCACCTCGCCGGCCGCCCGCTGACCCTGAAGCGCTACCCGAACGGCACCGAGGCGGGGCACTTCTACGAGAAGCGCTGTCCCGAGCATCGGCCCGACTGGGTCGCGACCGCGCCTGTGTGGAGCGACCGCGAGGACGGCGAAATCAACTTCTGCGTCTGCGACGACCTGCCGACCCTGGTCTGGGTGGCGCAGCTCGCCTCGCTCGAGCTTCATCCCTCGCTCTCGCTGGCCGAGCAGATGGACACCCCGACGGCGCTCGCGTTCGACCTCGACCCGGGTGATCCCGCGACGATCGTCGAGTGCTGCAGGGTCGGATTGCGGCTGCGCGAGCTGTTCGGAGACCTCGGCGTCGAGTGCTTTCCCAAGAGCTCGGGCTCGAAGGGGCTACAGGTCTACGTGCCGCTCAACAGCGATGTCACCTACGAGGTCACCAAGCCCTACGCGCAGGCCGTCGCGCAGCTCCTCGAGCGCCAGGCTCCCGAGGAGATCACTTCGAGGATGACCAAGAAGCTGCGCAAGGGAAAGGTCTTCGTCGACTGGAGCCAGAACACCGAGACGAAGACCACGGTGGCGGCGTACTCGCTGCGCGCCAAGCAGAGGCCGACAGTCTCGGCGCCGGTCGAGTGGTCTGAGGTCGAGCGCGCCGCCGCGGACGAGGATCCCGAGCTGCTGACGTTCGAGGCCGGCGAGGTGCTGGAGCGCGTCGCGAGCGGCGGCGACCTGTTCGCGCCGGTGCTCGAGCTCGAGCAGGAGCTGCCGGGTCTCGACAGCGTCGGCGGCTAGTCCCGCCCCGGCGGCTGGCGGACGATGGGATTGCGCCGCGCCGCGGCGGCCTCGTCGAGGCGCCGGACCGGCGTCGTGTAGGGCGCGTTGCGCGCGATCTCGGGGTCGCGCTCGGCCTCGGCGAGGATCTCCTCGATCGCATCGGCGAAGGCGTCGAGCGACTCGCGGGTCTCGGTCTCGGTGGGCTCGACCATCAGTGCCTCGTCGACGAGCAGCGGGAAGTAGATCGTCGGCGGGTGGAACCCGAAGTCGAGCAGGCGCTTGGCCAAGTCGAGCGTCTTGACTCCGAGATCGCGCTTGGCGCCGCGACCCGAGAGCACGAACTCGTGCATGCAGGTGCGGTCGAACGCGCGCGGCAGATACTTCGCCGCGCGGCCCTCACCGAGGCGGGCCAGCAGGTAGTTCGCGTTCAGCACCGCGGTCTCGGAGGCCTCAGCCAGGCCGTCGCCGCCGAGGCTGAGCATGTACGCATAGGAGCGCACGAAAACGCCGAAGTTCCCCTGGAATCCGCGCAGCCGCCCGATCGACTTGGGCCGGTCGTGCTCGAGGTCGTAGATCGGGCCCGCGGCGCCGCCGTTGTCTCCGGCCTCGCGACGCACCACCCGCGGCACGGGCAGGAACGGCTCGAGCCGGTCCGAGACGCAGATCGGGCCCGCCCCCGGGCCGCCCCCGCCGTGCGGCTGCGAGAACGACTTGTGCAGGTTGACGTGGACGATGTCGAAGCCCATGTCCCCGGGGCGCGAGTGGCCCATGATCGCGTTGAGGTTGGCGCCGTCGTAGTACAGCGTCCCCCCCGCCTCGTGGACCACCGAGGCGATCTCGACGATGTTCTCGTCGAACAGGCCCAGCGTGTTCGGGTTGGTCAGCATCAGGCAGGCGATCTCGCCGCTGACCTTGGCGCGCAGATCGTCGACGTCGACTCCCCCTCGCGCGTCGGTCGCCACCTTGACGACCTCGTAGCCGGCCATCGTCACGGTCGCCGGGTTGGTGCCGTGCGCGGTATCGGGGGTGAGCACCTTGGTGCGCTCGTCGCCGCGATCGGCGTGGTAGGCGCGGGTCAGCAGCAGGCCCGCCAGCTCCCCGTGCGAGCCCGCCGACGGCTGGAGGCTGACGTGCGGCAGGCCGCAGATCTCGGCGAGCGATTCCTCGAGGCGCGCCATCAGCTCCAGCGCGCCCTGGGCTCGCTTGGGGTCCTGGGCGGGGTGAAGCCGAGCGTGGCCCGGCAGCGCCGCGACCCGCTCGTTCAGCCGTGGGTTGTGCTTCATCGTGCACGAGCCGAGGGGATAGAGCCCGGTGTCGAGATCGAAGTTGCGGCGCGAGATGCGGTTGTAGTGGCGAACGATCTCGGGCTCGGAGACCTCGGGCAGCTCGGCCGGCCGCTCGCGCCGCAGGTGCGCCGGGATCAGCTCGTCGAGCGGGCGCTCGGGCACGTCCGGCTCGGGGAACGTCGCGGCGCGACGCCCCGCTCGGGAGCGCTCGAAGATGGTCACGGCCCGATCGCGCTGCATCGGCGTCTCGCCATTGAGGCCCGGGGCGGGGGTCCCCTGGTCCGTCATCCCGCCACCTCCGCCAGGCGGCCGCGCGCGCGGGCGACCGCGCTGCCCAGGGTCTCGGCCAGGCGGTCGATGTCGGCCCGGGTGCGGCGCTCGGTGATCGCGACCAGCAGCCCATCCGGGTGCTCGGGGTACTCGCGGCCGAGCGGATAGCCGGCGGCGATCCCTTCGGCGGCGCACAGGTCGAGCACCTCGTCCACCGGTGCGTCGACCCGCAGCGCGAACTCTCGCACGACCGGCGCGTCGTGGAGCGCTTCGACGCCGTCGACCCCGGCGAGGCGCTCGCGCGCGTACGCCGTGCGCCGGACGAGCAGCTCGCCCAGCTCGACGAGCCCGCGCCTTCCGAGCCAGCTCAGGTAGACGATGCCGGCGAGCGCGTTGAGGGCCTGCGCCGTGCAGATGTTGTGGGTCGCCTTCTCGCGGCGGATGTGCTGCTCGCGGGTCTGGAGGGCGAGCACGAACCCGCGCCGGCCGTCGACGTCGGTCGTCTCGCCGGCGATCCTGCCCGGCATGCGGCGCATGTGCTCGTCGGTCGCGCAGAAGAATCCGAACGACGGGCCCCCGAAGTCGAGCCGCCCGCCGAGCGGCTGGCCCTCGCCCGCCGCGACGTCGGCTCCGCACTCGCCGGGTGGCCGCAGCACACCGGCAGCGATCGGATCGGCGGCCACCACGACGAGGGCGCCGGCATCGTGCGCCGGCCCGGCGAGCGCGGCGACGTCCTCGACCGCGCCGAGGAAGTTGGGCTGCTGGAGGAACACGGCCGCCGTATCGGCGTCGATCGCGTCGGCCAGGGCGCCGGCATCGGTGCGGCCACCCTCGAGGCCGACCTCGACGACCTCGGCGCCGAACCCGGCGGAGTAGGCGGCGAGCGTCTCGCGGCTGTGCGGATGCACTCCACGCGACGCGACGAAGCGGCGGCGCCCGGTGGCGGCGATCGCCAGGTAGCCGGCCGACGCGACCGAGGACGGTCCCTCGTAGAGCCCCGCGTCGGCGACCGGAAGCGCCATCAGCTCCGAGATCGCGGTCTGAAACTCGAACATCGCCTGCAGCGTTCCCTGCGAGATCTCAGCCTGATACGGGGTGTACGGAGTCAGGAACTCCGAGCGCTCGGTGATCGCGTCGACGATCGCCGGCACGTAGTGGTCGTACATGCCGGCGCCGATGAAGCACAGCTCCGACTCCGCGTGGGCGTTGCGCTCGGCGAGCTCGCGCAGGACCTCGTAGACCTCCGTCTCGGACATCCCCGGCGGGAGCGCCAGCTCGCGGCCGAGCCGCACGTCGGCGGGAATCTGCTCGAACAGCTCGTCGATCGAACCGGCGCCGATCGAGCCGAGCATCTCGGCGCGATCGGCATCGGTCGCGGACGTGTAGCGGCTCAATCGCTCTCCTCGAGAAGCTTGCGGTAGGCGGCGGCGTCGAGCAGGTCGTCGGCCTCCGACGGGTCGGAGAGCTTCACCTTGACCAGCCATCCCACCCCGTAGGGATCGTCGTTGATCGTCTCGGGGCTCTCGGCCGCCTCCTCGTTGACCGCGGTTATCTCGCCCGACATCGGGGCGTAGACGTCGGACACCGCCTTGACGGACTCGACCTCGGTGTAGGGCTCGTCCTTGACGACCTCCGAGCCGACCTCGGGGGGCTCGAAGAACACCACCTCGCCGAGCGCGTCCTGGGCGTACCAGGTGATCCCGAAGGTCGCGCTGTCGCCGTCGGGCCGCACCCAGTCGTGCTCGGGGTGGTAGCGAAGCTCGTCGGGATAGCTCTCTTCCGCCATCGGGATCTCCTGACTGTGGTCTACTGCTTTCGATACAGCGGCTTGGACTCGACACGAGCCGGCCGCCGCTTGCCGCGCACGTCGATCTCGAGCTCGGTCCCGGGCTGCGCGAGGTCGGCGCGCACGTAGGCCAGTCCGATCCCCACCCCGAGCGAAGGGGATTGGGTTCCGCTCGTAACCTCGCCCACGGGCTCGGCGCCGAGCATCACCTCGTTGCCCTGGCGCGGGATGCCGCGCTCGGTGAGCACGAAGGGGACGAGGAGCTCCTCGGTTCCCTGCTCGCGAGCGCGCGCCACGGCTTCGGATCCGATGAAGCCCGTGTCCTCCTTGCAGCACCACCCCAGCCCCGCCTCGATCGGGTTGCGGTCGACCGTCATGTCGTTGCCGTAGAGGTGGAAGCAGACCTCGAGCCGCAGGGTGTCGCGCGCGCCGAGGCCCGCCGGCGTCGCGCCCCCCGCGAGCAGCGCGTCCCAGACGCGCGGGGCGGAGCCCGGGTCGATCAGCAGCTCGACTCCGTCCTCGCCCGTGTAGCCCGTGCCGCAGACGAGCGCCCAGTCCCCGGCGAGCTCGAGCTGAGCGACGCGCATCCGTGGCGGGAGCTCGCCGTCGGCCAGCTCGCCGACGAGGTCGCGGGCGCGCGGGCCCTGAACCGCGAGCATCGCGTAGTCGTCGCCGACGTCGCGCAGCTCCGCGTCATGGCCGCCGGCGTGCTCCCCCAGCCACTCGAAGTCCCGATCCCGATTCGAGGCGTTGGTGACCGTCAGGTAGCGGTCCTCCTCGACGCGGTAGGTGAACAGGTCGTCCAGGATCCCGCCGTCGTCGCGACACAGGCACGAGTATTGGGCGCCGCCGACCGCGACTTGCTCGACGTCGTTGGACAGCGTTCGCTGCAGCAGCGGCGCGGCGTCCGGCCCGCGCGTCTCCACCTCGCCCATGTGCGAGACGTCGAACACGCCGACGTCCTCGCGCACGGCGAGATGCTCCTCGCGCACGCCCGCGTAGGAGACGGGCATCTCGAAGCCGGCGAACGGGACCAGCTTCGCGCCCGCCGCCCGGTGGGCGTCATAAAGCGCTGTGCGTCTGAGATCGGCGGCGACCGTCACGTGTGCTCCCCGTCGTGACTCGCGTCGCGGTTGGGCGAGCGAGAATCAAGCATGGCTAGGACGCAGGGAGCCCGCATGGCAGCGCCATGTGGGCGACTGAGGACGACGCCAGGCGCCGATTCGCAGCCGCCCAAGCGTGGCGGGAGTTGCGGCGGTGAGCACAGGGCCGCAGGCTAGCGAGTCGCGCTGTTCGTGCCGGTGAGCGCTGCTACTTGTCGCGCAGGAACGAGGGGACGTCGATCTCGTCCTCGGAGACCTCGAGCTCGCGCCGGTCGGCGTCGGCAAACGGGATCTCCGCCCGGCGGCGGCTGCGCTCGCGGACCTTGGCGGGCCGGCGCGCCAGCATCTCGAAGCCCTCGAATCCCGTGGCGATCGCCGTCACCCGGACCTCCTCGTTGACCGACGGATCGATCACGGCGCCGAAGATGATGTTGGCGCCCTTGTCGGCCGTCTGGACGACGAGGTCGGCCGCCTCGTGGACCTCGAACAGGCCGAGGTCCTCGCCGCCGGTGATGTTGAGCAGCAGGCCGGTGGCGCCCTCGATTGACTCCTCGAGCAGCGGCGAGGTGATCGCCGCCTTGGCGGCTTCGGCGGCGCGGCTCTCTCCGGTCGCCGCGCCGATTCCCATCAGCGCCGAGCCGGCGTCGCGCATCACGGTCTGGACGTCGGCGAAGTCGAGGTTGATCAGGCCCGGGACCGTGATCAGGTCGGTGATCCCCTGCACGCCCTGGCGCAGGATGTCGTCGGCCTTGCGAAACGCCTCGAGCACCGACTCGCGGCGCTCGACGACCTGGAGCAGCTTCTCGTTCGGTACGACCAGCAGCGTGTCGACCTCGTTGCGCAGCTTCTCGATCCCGTCGAGCGCCTGCTGCATGCGCCGCCGTCCCTCGAACTCGAATGGCTTGGTCACGACGCCCACGGTCAGCGCCCCGATCTCCTCCTTGGCGATCTCGGCGATGATCGGCGCGGCGCCGGTGCCTGTGCCCCCGCCCTCGCCGGCGGTGACGAAGACCATGTCCGCGCCCTTGAGGGCCTCCTTGATGTCGTCGCGGCTCTCGGCCGCGGCGCCGGCCCCGACCTCCGGGTTGCCGCCCGCCCCGAGGCCGCGCGTCAGCTCGTGGCCGATCCCCAGCTTGATGTCGGCGTCACATGCAAGCAGCGCCTGGGCGTCGGTGTTGACGGCCACGAACTCGACGCCCTTGAGGCCCGCGTCGACCATCCGCGAAACCGCATTGGTTCCACCGCCGCCCACGCCGACGACCTTGATTACCGCGAGATATGAGGTCTCAGCCATCTCTGCTGACCGGTCTCCCGTTCCGGTTTACGTCCGAGCCTCTAGGCAGAGTTCAGGGTTTCTAAGTACGACTTTGCCTGGAAACATCCTCGAAACTAGGGCAAAACGCGGCCCGTGTCAACGGACCCCATTCCATTCTGCAAGCGTTGATTCTCAACCCCAGGTCGAGGATTGACCTGATCTAAAGCTCAACTTTAGGGTTTGGCTTGAGGAGCCCTCAACGCGATTTTCCCCGGTGATACGCGGTTTTGGCGCCGCGCCCACACGCGCGATCAGCCCGGCGGCGGCAGCTGCGTGGCATCCGTGGCCGGGGCAGCGCCACCCACCGCAGGCCGATCCGGGACCCGAAGGTCGATGTAATCGAGCGCGTTGAGACCAGGATCGGCGAGGATCCGAGCGGCGGCGGCCCACTTCGCGCCGGCGCGCGATCCGTCGCCGAACAGCAGCGAGATCCCTCCCGACAGCGTGACCTCCACCCCGTCGGCGGTGAAGTCCGCTCCGTCGACCAGCTCGCGCAGCGGCTCGGGGACGGCGCCGAGCACCGCGGCCTGGGCGCTGCCGGTCTCATCGAGCGCCGGGGAGTCGTCGCCTACCGCTGCCTCGATCGCCGGGAGCCGGCCGGAGTCGACGTCCACCCCCGGGAGCAACGTTCCGTCCGCGGCGACGGGCGTCTCCGAATCGCCGGCCACCGCGACGGGGCGGCGCTCCTCGACCGTGATCGTCAGCGAGTTCGGGAAGCCCGGCGAGACGCTCAATGCCTTCACGGTCGGGTAGCGGCGCACGGCAGCGGCCAGCTCGTCGAGATCGACGTGAAGAGTCGTCATGTCGCGAGCCGCACGCTGCAGGGCGTCGGCGACCGCGGGATCGCTGACCGAGCTCAGCCCCTCGACCTGCACCTCCTTTACGGCGACCAGGGAGGAGTCGCGGAACCAAAGCATGTATCCCGCGGTGAGCAGCGCCGCGAGGGCGAGCAACGCCGCCAGACGTCGTGGCCAGACCGTCCTGCGCGGCAGCCGGGCGGCGCGGGGAGTTCGCCGCCTCGCTCCCCTGCCGGCCGCCTTGGCCACCGCGTTCGCCATCAGCTCGGCTCCAGCTTCCAGGATCGCGGCCACGAGACATCCCCCAGAACTTCAACCTCGGGAAGGAGCTCGACCCCGAAGCGCTCGTGGACGCGGCGGCGCCCCTCCGCCATCAGCTCGAGCACGTCCTCGGTCGTAGCGTCGCCGTCGTTCTCGACGAAGTTGGCGTGCTTTTCGGAGAATCGCGCGCCCCCGCGCCGCAGGCCGCGACATCCCGCGGCCTCGAGCAGCTGCCCCGCCGTGCGGCCCTCGACTCCGGGAGCGGCGGGGTCGGGGTTGGTGAACGTCGAGCCGAAGGTCTTGATCCCGGACGGCTGAGCCTCCCGCCTCGCTTCGCGCATCCGCGCCAGCTCGGCCTTGATCCGGGCGGGTTCGCCCGCCTCCAGGCGGAACGAGGCCCGCGCCACGACCTCCCCCTCGCCGAGGTTGGAGCTTCGATACTCGAAGCCGAGGCGGTCGGAAGTGCGGCGCTCCACCCCGTCGGCGCCGCACACGTTGACCCACTCGAGGGTCCGCGCAAGCTCGCCGCCATAGGCGTTGGCGTTCATCTTCACGGCGCCGCCCACCGTGCCGGGGATGTTGATTCCGAACTCGAGGCCCGAGAGCCCCCATGTCGCCGCCTTTGCGGCCGCCGAAGGCAGCCGGGCGCCGCCGCCGCACAGGATCCGCTGCTCGCGCCGCTCGATTGCCGCGAGCTCGTCATCGAGCTTCAAGACCACGCCTCGAAATCCATCATCCGCCACCAAGAGGTTCGATCCCGATCCGACCACTCCTACCGCGAGGCCCTCGCGGGCCGCCCAGCGCAGCAGCTCGACGAGCCGGTCCTCCGACGACGCGCGCGCGAAGAAGTCGGCGGGCCCGCCGGTGCGCACGGTGGTCAGCCTGGCCAGGGGGTAATCGCGCTCGACGCCGTCGGGAACGGTCATGCCCGAACCTCCCCTCCGGCCTGAACGAGCGCGTCGGCGAGCCGGAAGACGTCTCCGGCTCCCAGCGTGACGATCAGGTCCCCGTCGCGGAGTTGGGGGGCGAGCGCCCGTTCGGCGCCCTCCACGTCGCGAAGCCACCATACGGGCCGACCCCCGGCGCAATCGGCGGCGGCCTCGGCGACCTGGAGCCCCGAGACCCCGGCCAGCTCGCCGACCGGCTCCTCCCTGGCGGCGTAGACGTCGAGCACGCCGATCATGTCGGCGCCGGCGAGCGCGGCGCCGAAGCGCTCGGCCATGGCCCGGGTGCGCGAGTACAGGTGGGGCTGGAAGACGGCGATCAGCCGCCGCGGCTCGAGCTCGCGCAGCGCTTCGAGCGCGGCCGCAACCTCGGTCGGATGATGGGCGTAGTCGTCGTAGACGAGCGCCCCGTCGCGGCTTCCCTTGAGCTCGAGCCGGCGCAGCATCCCCGGGAACTCGGCCAACGCCGCCGCCGCCGGATCGAGGTCGAAGCCGGCAAGCTCGAGTGCCGCGAGGGCGGCGCGCGCGTTGAGAACGTTGTGTCGTCCGGGGACTCGCAGCCCGAGCCCGGGTCCTGGCTCGTCGAGGTCGAAGCGCACGATTCGCTGCTCGCCGACCAGCGTGCCGAGCTCGGGCGACGGCCCGAGCGCGATCCCGGTGGCTGGATCCGCGAAGTGCCGGAAGGCGTCGAGGAGCTCGGCGCGCGAGGCCCAGTGCGAGTGATGGTCGAGCTCGACGTTCGTGACCACGGCGACCTCCGGCCGCAGGCGCAGGAAGCTCGCGTCGCTCTCGTCTGCCTCGGCGACGATCCACTCGTCGTCGCCCCACCCTGCGTTCGAGGCGCCCCCGTTCGGCCCCAGGCCGGGCAGCTCCCCGCCGAGCAGGAAGGCGGGATCGGCGCCGAGCGCGCGCAAGGCGAAGACCAGCATCCCCGCCGTCGTCGTCTTGCCGTGCGTCCCGGCGACGGCGATCAGGCGCCGCTCGGCACAGACCTCGGCGAGCAGCTCGCCACGGTGCACGACCCGCTGGCCCCGCTCTCGCGCACGGGCGAGCTCCGGGTTGTCGTCGGCGACGGCGGTCGAGACCACGACCTCGGCTTCCTCGGGCACGAGCTCGGGGTCGTGGCCGAGGTGGGGGTGAAGACCGTCGTCGCGAAGCCGCTGCATGTAGGAGGAGTCGGCACGGTCACTCCCGGTGACGCGCGCTCCCAGCTCGCGGGTGACGAGCGCGAGGCCGCTCATCCCGGCGCCGCCGATCGCGACGAAGTGAAGGGCGCGGCCCGACCAGCCGTTCACCGGGCCTCGCAGGCGTCGAGGATCTCGGCCGCGATCCGTTCCGCCGCGTCGGGGCGGGCCAGGGAGCGCGACGCCGCGGCCATGCCCACGAGCTGCGCCGGATAGGAGAGCAGCGACTCCGCAACCTCGGCGAGGGCTTCGGGGGTCAGGTCAACGTCCTCCACGATCACCGCCGCGCCCGCGTCCTCCATCCAGGCCGCGTTGCGGTGCTGATGGCGTGCCGTGGCGCGCGGGTAGGGCACGAGGATCGCCGGCTTTCCGGCCGCCGCCAGCTCGAACACCGAGCCACCGGCCCGCGCGACCACGAGATCGCACGCCGCGAGCGGGTCGCCGAGGTCGGGCTCGAGCTCGATCAGCCTGTAGCGGTCCGGATGGCCGGCGGCGCGCAGACGCGCGGCGGCCATCTCGTAGTCGCGGCTGCCGGCGATGTGAAGGACGAAAAAATCGCGTTCGCCATCGCGCTCCGCGAACGCGGCGAGCGCTGTCTCGTTGATCGAGCGCGCGCCCAGACTGCCGCCAAAGACCAGCAGGCAACGCTCGGCGGGGCCGATCCCGTAACGCTGCCGGGCGGCCTCGCGGTCGGCGTTGAGCACCGCGGCCGGCACGGGGCGACCCGTGACCAGGTAGCGATCGGAGTCGCGGCCGGGGATCGGTAACGCGAGGCAGATCCGCCGCGCGCGTCGAGCCAGCATCCGGTTCGCGAGCCCGAGTCGACTGTCGGCCTCCGTCAGCACCAGCGGTAGACCAAGTCCCAGCGCAGCGAGGCCCACCGGGCCCGAGACGTATCCCCCGCCCCCCATCACCGCGTCGGCCTCCCGACGCTGCAGCACCCGCCGCGCCTGCGGGATGGCGACGGCCGCCTGCGCCGCCGCGCCGAGCGCGCGCGCGGGATTACGGCGGTCGAGGCCTTGGACGTCGAGGAAGTCGATCTGGTAGCCGGCGTCGGGAACCAGACGCGCCTCGGCGCGGTCCCTGGTTCCAAGGAACGAGACGTCGGCGCCGCTAGCGCGCAGCGCGTCTGCGACCGCGAGCGCGGGCACCACGTGCCCGGCGGTTCCTCCCGCCGCTATGACGACTCTTGGCACCGCTCCGGGGGCTCCTTCGTGGTTGGGTGGTTCGGCCGCCGTCGACGACGCGCAGTTTGGCACCACCCGCCCGTGTCCCCCGTGTAGCCGGCCTCGCCGCCGGGACCCGGCCGCCGCGCGCGACGTTGAGGATCAGCCCCACCGAGGCGAGCATGACCAGCAGGCTGCTGTTGCCGTAGGAGACGAACGGGAGCGGCACGCCGGTCAGCGGGGCTAGCCCCATCACCGCGAACAGGTTGACCGCCGCCTGGATCAGGACGAGCGAGGTGAGCCCCGCGGCGAGCAGCTTGCAGTAGCGGTCGCGGGCGCGCTGCGCCGTTCGGAAGCCGGCGTAGCCGAACAGGACGAAGAGGCCGACCAGGACCGAGATCCCGATGAGCCCCAGCTCCTCCCCGATCACCGCGGCGATCATGTCGGTGTGGGCCTCGGGGAGGTAGAACGCCTTCTGGACGCTCTCCCCGAGCCCGACCCCGAACACCCCGCCGGAACCGAGGGCGATCGACGCCTGGATCCCCTGGAACCCCGATCCGCTCGCGTCCGCCGCCGGGTGCAGGAACCCGGTGAGCCGCTCCTGGCGGTAGGGCTCGATCGCGATCGCGATGACCGCCAAGAGGGCGACGACTCCGGCTACGAGCGCCAGGTGACGCACCTTCGCGCCCCCGACGACCAGCAACGTCGCGACCGAGAACGCCGCCACCAGCGCGCTGCCGAGGTCGGGTTCGAGCACGATCAGGCCGCAGGCGAGCGCGACGACGGCAAGGTAGGGAAACATCGAGCGCACGTCGCGAACGACGCGCGGCCTCGCGGCCATCAGGTGGACCCCGTAGAGGATCAGCGCGAGCTTGGCGAGCTCCGAGGGCTGGACCTGAAACAGCCCCGCGCCTATCCAGCGCTGGGCGCCGTTGGCCTCGATCCCGACGCCGGGCGCCAACACGATCACGAGCAGGACCAGGGAGACCGCGAGCAGGCCGGGCGTGAGAGAGCGCGCCATCCGCAGCCCGCGCACCGAAAGCACGCGCATCGCGACCAGCCCAAGCGCCCCGAACAGGAGCGTGCGCTTGAGGTAGAAGGCGCCGTCGCCGCTGTCGCCGAGCAGCGAGGTGGTGGAGCTGGCGCTGAACACCATCACCGCCCCGAATGCGAGCAGGCAGAGCGTCGCGGTGAGCAGCAGCGAGTACTCGACCGGCGGCGCGGGAGCCTTGCGCTTGGCCTTCACGGCAGCGCCTCCACCAGCGCGCGGAAGTGCTCGCCGCGCTGCTCGAAGTCGCGGTAGGCGTCGAAGCTCGCGCACGCCGGCGCCAGCAGGATGACCTGTCCCGGCGCCGCGACCTCGGCTGCGGCGCGCACCGCGTGCTCCATCCCGCCGCAGCGGCGCAGCGCGACACCGGCCTCGCGGGCGGGGGCGAGCTCGGTCGCGAGGCTCTGGGCGGCTTCCCCGATCAGGTAGCACGCCACGCAGCGCTCCGAGACCGTCGGCAGCAGACGAGCGAACGACTCGCCTTTCAGCGAGCCGCCGAGGATCGCGTGCACGCCGCCCTCGAACGAGCGCAGCGCCGCCTCGGCCGCGGCGACGTTGGTGGCCTTGGAGTCGTTGACGAAGGTCACGCCGCGGATCTCGCGCACCGGCTCGAGGCGGTGCGGAACGGCGCTGAAGCTCCTCAGGCCTCCGGTGACCGAGTCGACGTCCACTCCCATCGCCAGTGCCGTGGCGGCCGCCGCCATCGCGTTCTGAACGTTGTGCGCGCCGATCAGGCGAATCCGATCGGCCTCGAGCAACGGGTTGTCGCCCCAGAAGATCACCCCCGCGGAGAGCGAGACCTCGCAGTCGGGATCGTCGCCGCGCTGCGTGCAGAAGGCGACGCGGCGTGCGCAGCCGCCGAGGTCCCGCCCGGCGAGTGCCGCCTCGTCGCCGCTGTAGACGGCGACGTCGTCGTTGCCCTGGCGGGCGAAGATGCGCAGCTTGGCCTCGAGGTAGCTCTCGAGGTTCGGATGGCGGTCGAGATGATCGGGAGCGAAGTTGAGGAACACGGCGCACTCCGGTGCGAACATCTCCGTGTCCTCGAGTTGAAAGCTCGAGCACTCGCAGACGACCGTGGCGTCCTCGGCCAGGTCGTCGACGAACGAGGCCAGGGGGGTCCCGACGTTGCCCGCGACGGCGACCGGGAGCCCGGCCTCGCGGTAGATATGGCCGATCAGCTCGGTCACGGTCGTCTTGCCGTTCGTCCCCGTGACCGCGATGAACCGGTTGGGGATCATCCGCCACGCGGCCTCGAGCTCACCGATCACCGGCATGTGGCGCTGGCGGGCCGCGGCGATCACGGGCGCCTCCCCCGGCACGCCCGGGCTCTTGACGACGCACGCGACCCCGTCGAGCAGCTCCGTTCCGTCCACATCCAGGTTGACTTCGACGCCGAGCCCCTCGAGCCCTTGCGCCTCGTCCGGACGGCCGGTGTCGCAGCCGATTACCTCCTCCCCACGCTCAGCTAGAGCCCGCGCCACCGCGCTTCCCGAGCGAGCGAGGCCGACGACCAGGTAAGGGCCCGGGGGGAGGCCCGGCGGCGACTTTCGAGGCGGCGTTCCCACACCGCCTAGTTTCGCCGCCCGCCTACTTCTTCTTCTTCTTGACCTTCCAGTCGTCGCTCGCCGGCGAGCCGTCGACGTTGCCGGCGGCGTCGCGGGCGCGAACCGCGAGCGTGTGCTTGCCCTTCTTCACCTTCAAGGTATCTGGCGAGGTGCAAGGGGCGAATGGGCCGGCATCGAGCTTGCACTCGAAGCTCGAGCCGGGCTCGGTGGAGGTGAACTCGAACGTCGCAGTCTTCTTCTTCGTCTTGTCCTTGGGGCGCTTGGTGATCGTCGTGTCTGGAGCGGTGGTGTCAGGGGGAGGTGGAGAGCATCCGTCGACCGACGGATCCTGGGTCTCGTCGCCGAAGCCGTCGGAGTCGCAGTCGGGTTCGATGGTGGCCGAGACGTCGAGCTGGAGGTTGTTGACGGCGCCGTTGGGCGAGGTCGTTGTCCCAACCGCCGGGTCGCCAAAGATCTCGGCGTAGGTGTACCCCGACGTCACGCGGAGGCAGTTCCCGATTGTCACCGAGTACAAGCCGATCAGGTCCCCCGCCAGCACGGGTACGCGGACGTCGGTGTAGGTGTTCAGCGAGCTCGCCGCCGGAGTCTTGACCTCCGACTCTCCGACGATGGTGAACAGGCCGCTGCCGGCCGGCCGCAGGACCTTGAACTTGATCTGAGGCGTGGGATTCGGCGCGTGGAAGCTCCACGAGGTGAGAATGCCCGGCGCGGGTACGGCGTACTGGGCCGCCGGCGGTGCCGGTGAGACCGCCTGGAAGCGAGTCTCTCCCACGCTGCAGGCCTGGTTGGGAGCGAACGTCTGACCGATCGTGGTTGCGCCGTGGACAGAGGGCGGAACCACCAGCGCCACCGAAACAATCGCGATGACGGCGCGCGAGACTGAGTGCTGGGCCGGTCCACCCTGGATGGCCACTGGTCGATGATCCTCCCCTCCCGCCGCTTGTCAAGTCGGCGAGCACCCGATCGGGTTACTTCTTCTTCTTCTTCCTCTTCTTGACCTTCCAGTCGTCGGACGCCGGTGAGCCGGTGTTACCGAGGGCGTCCTTGGCGCGGACCTCGAAGTGGTTCTTGCCCTTCTTTCCCTTGACGGTGTCCGGGGAGGTGCAGGGCTCGAACGGACCGCCGTTGAGCGAGCACTCGAACGGCGAGCCGGGCTCGCCGGAGGAGAACTCGAACGTAGCCCGCCTCTTCTTCGTTTTGTCCTTGGGGCGCTTGGTGATCGTGGTCTCCGGCCCGGCGCAGTCGACGTTCAGGGAGGGATTGCTGGGAGCGCAGTCCTGGCTTTCGTCGCCGAAGCCGTCGTTGTCGGCGTCAGGTTCCAGCGTTGCGGAAAGGTCGAGCTGGAACGAAAACGCGCCGGGGTTGAAGGCCGCACTCATTCCCGGCGGTACGTCCCCTACGTGGGTTGAGTAACTGAAGCCCGGCGGTCTAGCGGCCAGACATCCCACCGCCGTCTGATTGAAAACTGCGATGACGTCACCGGCGCGGACCGGAATCCGGGTCGGGTAGGTATTGAGCTGGCTCGCGATCGGGAGCACGACGTCGCTTTCGCCGACGACGGTGAAGTTGTCTCCCCCGCCCGGCCGCAGCAGCTTGAGCCTTATGTTGGCCACCGAGGCGTTTGCTTCGAACGCCCACGATGTGATCACGCCCGGGAACGGCGCGGCGTACTCCACGCCCGGTGACATCGTTTGGACCCAGATGTTGTTTGCGTTGCAATTGGTGCCCTCGGGTGCAAACGTCTGCCCCATCGTCGTTGCGGCGCTCGCCGAAGATGCGGCGATGAGACCGATGAGCGCCGCGACGGCCAGCGCCGTTGTCCCCCGGATCAACCGAAGATCCCTGACCCCCGTGCGGTCCACCTCGTGGACAATGCCCCTCGCTGGGGTCCCTGTCAAGCGAGCTCAGGTCCCGATCGAGTTCTGGTAGAGCGTGTAGCCGATCCCCGAGCACACGGCGGCGACGATCCAGAAGCGCAGCATGATCTTGGTCTCGGACCACGCCATCAGCTCGAAATGGTGGTGGACCGGCGCCATCAGCAGCACGCGGCGGCGGAACATCTTGAACGACGCCACCTGGATCGCCACCGACAGCGCCTCGATCACGAAGATCCCGCCGAGGATTATCAGCAGCACCTCGGTCTGGGTCATCACCGCGAGCGCGCCGATCGCGCCGCCGAGCCCAAGGGAGCCGGTATCCCCCATGAACACCGACGCCGGGAATGCGTTGAACCAAAGAAAGCCGACAGAGGCGCCGACCAGGCAGGCCGAGAGCACCGCGAGCCCCTCCTGGCCGCTCGTGATCGTGATCGCCGTGTAGGCGAGCAGCACGATCGCGGCCGACCCTGCGGCGAGGCCGTCGAGGCCGTCGGAGAGGTTGACGCCGTTGCTCGCCCCGGCGATCACGAGGAATATCAGCACGACGTAGAGGACCGGTCCGAGGTAGAGGTTGGCGTCGAAGATCCGGACCTCGATCGCGGGGTCGAGGCCGACCTCCTCGGTCGCAACCCACCACAGCCCGACCGCGAGCCCGATCTGGACCAGCAGCTTCCAGCGGGCCGGAAGCCCGAGCGAGCGGCGCTTGGAGATCTTGATGAAGTCGTCGATGAACCCGAGCCCGGCGCACGCCAGCGCGACGCCGAAGACCGCCAGGCTCTGGGTGTCGGTGCCGGACAGCACCAGATAGGGAACGGCGATCGCGACGAAGATGATCAGGCCGCCCATCGTCGGGGTGCCGGCCTTGGAGTGGTGCTCCTCGGGCCCCTCCTCACGGATCTGCTGGCCGAACTCGCGCAGGCGAATCGCCTCGATGAACTTCGGGCCGAGGAAGATCGTGATCAGCATCGCCGCCATTCCGGCGATCAGGATCTCGCCGCGGTCGATCGTGTTCGGCACGAAGTCGGTGACCTGCGCCAGTGGAGCCATCACGCGTCGGGGCTGTGCTCTCCGAGGCGCGCGACGAGCTCGTCGGTGACCAGCTCGAGCCCGACCGACCTCGATCCCTTGACCAGCACGGCGTCGCCGCTCGCGGTCAGCCGCTCGACGGCCGGGATCGCCTTGCGGGCGTCCGGAACCCAGCCGTCGGGAGCGTAGTGGCGGGCCAGCTCCCCGACCCCGAGGATCGGCCCGATCCCGAGATCGCGCGCGTGAGCTCCGACGTCGCGGTGATACAGGGCAGCGTCGGGGCCCAGCTCGAGCATCTCGCCGAGCACCGCGATCCGCCTCCCGGGCACGTCGACCGTGGCGAGATGGTCGAGCGCGGCACGCATCGAGATCGGGTTTGCGTTGTAGCAGTCGTTGACTATCAGCACGCCTCCCGACTCGAGCACCTCGCCGCGCAGCCGCGAGAAGACTATCCGCGGGGACCGCTCGGCCATCTCGGCGAGCGGCGCGTCGAGCGCCACCCCGATGGCGATCGCGGCCAGCGCGTTGATCAGGTTGTGCGCCTCCGTGAACGGGAAGCGGAAGTCCTGGTCGCCGTGCGGCGTGCCGACCGAGGCCGCGGTCCAGCCGTTCTCGACCGACGCGCGGTGCGCGAAGACGTCGCCGCCGCCGGGACCGAAGCTGATCGTCCGCAGCATCTCGTGGATGTGCGGCTCGAGCGCTTCGGCGTCCTCCGGGATCACGGCGACTCCCCGCTCGTGCAGCCCGGCGAAGATCTCCGCCTTGGCCTCCGCGATCGCCTCGATCGTGCCGAGCAGCTCGAGGTGGACCGGCCCGACGTTGGTGATGGCCGCGATGCTCGGCTCGGCGATCTCGCACAGCTCGGCGATCTGGCCCACCCCGCGCATCGCCATCTCGAGCACGAGGACCTCGGTTTCGGGCGGCGCGCCGAGCACGGCGAGCGGTAGCCCGACCTCGGTGTTGTAGTTCTCGGGACTCGCATGGACACGGAAGGGCAGCATCGCGCGGCAGATGTCCTTCACCGAGGTCTTGCCGGTCGAGCCGGTGATGCCGACGACCGGGCAGCCGAGCTTGCGACGCCACTCGCGCGCCAGCCCCTGGAGGGCGTGGAGCGGATCGGGTGCGGCGAGCACCCAGCCATCGACGTCGTCGGTGATCTCCATCGCCTTCGCCCGATCGGCCGACAGCACCACTCCCCACGCGCCGGCGGCGAGCGCCCAGGCCCCGAACTCGCCGCCGTCGACGTGCTCGCCCGGCAGCCCGACGAAGAGGTCGCCCGGCCCGGCCTCGCGCGAGTCGACGACGACGCGCTCGGGCCACTCGTCGCGCCCCTTGTGTACGACCTCTGCGCCGGCGCCAGCGGCGATTCGCTCCGCGCCTAGCTCGATCACGTCGTGGCGCCCGGAGTGGTCGGCCTCGCCGCCAGCCTGCGCAGCTCCTCGCCGGCGACCCGGCGGTCGTCGAACGGGATCTTTCGCCCGCCCTCGAACTCCTGGCCCTCCTCGTGACCCTTCCCGGCGATCACGACGGTGTCGCCCTCCGAAGCCTGCTCGAGGGCGAGCGCGATCGCCGCGCGGCGGTCCGGCTCGACCTCGACGCCGTCGCTCCCGGCGCCGGCGAGGATCTGGGCGATGATCGCCGCGGGATCCTCGGAGCGGGGGTTGTCCGAGGTCACGACGGCGAGATCGGACAGCTCGGCGCCGATCCGGCCCATCAGCGGTCGCTTGTCGCGGTCGCGGTCCCCGCCGCAGCCGAACACGCAGATCAGCCGCCCCTCGGTGACGCTGCGGGCGGCGCGCAGGACATTCTCGAGCGAGTCGGGGGTGTGGGCGTAGTCGACGAGGACCGCGAAGCGCTGGCCCTCGTCGACGGGCTCGAAGCGCCCCGGCACCCGGTCGACGGCGGCGAGCGCGGCGGCGCTTTGC
>WNFU01001708.1_pt1 | contig 30695 bp, 38 predicted proteins | sample 5400121 | NCBI WGS metagenome assembly WNFU01 (sample SAMN13153360, study PRJNA577476) | soil metagenome | isolation source: 100 cm soil or saprolite under grassland replicate 1 | place: USA:California | collected 2016-06-15
CTGCTCGCTCGCAGGACGACGAGCGGGGGCTCGCCGGTTAGCCAGGCCTCGGTGAGGGCGAGCGTGGCCGCGTCGGGCGTGCGTGCCGGCGTCCCCTGCACGAAGCGCTCGAGCAGGCCGGCGAGTTCGTCCGCCTGCGCGCCGGCGCGCGCCAGGTATTCCTCCGCGCGCGGGCGCTCGCCTCGGGCGTACGCGTCGGCGTACTCGGCGAAGAGCTGCGCGACCTGCTCAGGCACCGAGCTTCTCCGCCAGCTTGCGATGGCCGTTATGGAGCGCCTGGTCGACGGCATTGCGCTTGATCCCGAGCCGCTCGGCGGCCTGCTCGTGCGAGAGGCCCTGGCGATGGATCAGGTCGAGCACCTCTCGTTGCCGGTCGGAGAGGTCGGCGACGAGCCGGCCGAAGTCGTACTCGTCCTCGACTCCCTCGTAGTCGTCCCGCGCGGCGGCGTCCCAGTCGTCCGGCAGCATCTCGTCCTGCTTCGGGCCCGGGTGGAAGCCGCGCACCGTCCACTCGACGACCATCCAGACGACGACGCGGAAGGGCACGCCGTACGTCTTGCCACGCTGGAGCTCGCCGAAGAGGCGCAGGAAGACGATCTGCGCCGCCTCGTCGGCGGCCTCACGGTCGCGCAGGCGCAGGAAGCAGAGCTCGCGGACGGGATGGAAGTAGCCCGCGAGCAGGAGCTTGTGGTCGCCGGCCTCGAGCAGTCGCTTGTCTTCGACGTCGCGCGCATCGTGCATCGAGGACAGAGTCTTTCGGGCCACGGCTCGATCTTACGGCGGTGCTACTGGGACTTCGACCAGTGCTCGTGGACAAGCCGCTGAGCATCCTCAGGCGAGAGCTGGGCGATCTCGGGCTCGCTCAGGTGCAACTCGGTCTTCAGTACACGGACGAAGTAGGCTGGAATCGCTGCCTCTTCCGCCGGCGGCTCGCTCGGCCTCGGAACCGGCTCTCCCGTCTCCAGCGCCGCCCAGAAATCGGCCTCGCTAACTCGTAACTGGTTGCGGAGAATCGCCTTGAAGCGGCCCGGGCTCATCGTCTTGCCGCCCGCGAATGAGCGATGCGTGCGGAGCACGGTGCCGTCGGCGAGCGCCTTCTCGAAGAAGGCATGGTCGGTACGGCGCGACTCGCGCCAGCCGTCGATGCGGCAGAAGCGCTCGATCTCGCCCCAGCTGGGCGTCCTCACGAAGCGGGGGCGACTGCCTGCCGGGAGTCCTGGTACAGCAGCTCGAGCTGCCGATCGGGCGGGGTGAGTGCGAAACGGAGAAGCCACGGTGCGTGGTCTGCGCGATCCGTCTCGGCGTAGAAACTCGCCCGTTCGAAGAAGTCCGCCGCGTACACACGAAGCTCTTGGACGAGATCCGCCATCGCATCCTCGAGCGTCTCGCCGAAGCCGAGCAGGCCGAGATCCGGGAGCGCGGCCGTGACCTCGCCGACTTCGACCGTCACCTGCGGATCGAAGCGAAATGATTCGAGGAATCGCGCTAGGTCATCTGTTCCGACGAGCACCATCTCCTCCTTGCCGCGGTGGCGGCTGACGATGCGCGGTGCGTGGCCGTGGACGACCTCCGTCATGAGCTCGGAGAGCATGGACTTCGCGCGTGAGAAGCCGAGTGAGCCGAGTGTCTCGGTCATGCAAACCGCAGTATAGACCAGATTGGTCAAAATAGTCATGCCCGAACGGGAGTTGGCGAAAACGGCTCTTGAACGTCAACTTGCCTGTTACCTTTTCTCATGTGGGACGAGCGCGAGCCGAGCGCACAATTGAGCACGTCATCTCGCTCCGCCGTGCCGGCACGGCGGTCGCCGACCCCCGCGAACGTCGCCGGCTCAAGCGGGTGGAGCGCGAGCTCCAGCGAGCAATCGGGGTCGGCGTGCCCAAAAGACGTGCGGCCGCCGTGCTCGGCGTGAGCGTCACCGCGCTCGACAAGTGGATCGCGCGCGGCCGCCTGCCGGTCGTGCGCCGCCCCGGCTCGAGCCGGCAACAGATCGACGCCGATGCGCTCCTCGACCTGGCGGAAGAGGTCACGCGCTTGCGCGAGGACGGCCAGGTCCGTGCACTGCTCGCGACCGCCTTCGAGCGGCTGGCAGAGCAAGGGCTGCCGCGCCCGAAGCTCCGCCCGAACCAATCGGCGCACGAGCTGCGAGAGCACTATCGGCGGACGACGCCGGCTGAACGCCTCGGGGAGGTCGCCGAGCTGAGCCGCGTTCTGACCGACCTTGCCGCGCGGGGTGCAAACGCGTGAGTGGCAAACTCAACGTGCTCGACTTCTACGGGCTCCTTCGTAAGCTCCTCGAGCACGACGCCGAGTTCGTGCTCATCGGAGGCTTCGCGCTCGGGTTTCACGGCGTGCCGCGCGGCACGAAGGACGTGGACATCGTTCCCGATCCGAGTCCCGCAAACATGACGCGGCTATCGAGCGCGCTCGAGTCGCTCGAGGCGGCGCCGATCGAGCACCCCGATCCCGACGTCGAAGAAGGGAGCAGCGCCTTCGACACGCGGCTCGGCCGGCTCGACCTGATGCCCGAGGTCGCCGGAGTCGACAGCTACGACGAGCTACGCGCGCAGGCGGTGAAGGCGGAACTTCCGGAGCTCGGGCGTCCGATCTGGATCGCGGGACGCGACGATCTCGTCACGATGAAGCAGGAGGCCGGGCGCCCCCAGGACCTGATCGACGTCCAGGCTCTGCGGATGGCCGAGGGGTTGGAGGAGTAGCGCCGCCCGATCTTACGAGCGTGTTCAGGAGATCGCGGTCTCGGGCTCGCGTCTGGCCAGGACTTCGTCCATTCGTTCGAGCCAGCGGGTTGCGCCCATCCGCTCGAAGATCGTCCGCGCCTCTTCGAGCAGCGGCGCCGCCTCCTCCGCGCGACCTGTCTGTACGAGCCAGCGACCGTAGTCGACGAGGACCGGTCCGAGCGAAGCGGCCTTGTCGAGGTTGCGCGCCGTTGCAAGCGCCAGCGCGTACTCCTCGGCGGCGGTGTCGTGGTCTCCCCTCTCCGCAGCCGCGTTCGCGCGGATTCGCGCGCGGCAGAGCTCGGCCGCTCGAGTTCGTCGTGCGGGTGGAATCGCGTCGAGCAACTCCGCTACTGGAAGCGCCAGGCTGGAGTCCTGCAGATCGTTTGCTGCCGTCGCAGCGTCCACGAAAATGGGCCCGGCGAGGCCAAGAATGTCCTGCTCGATGAGAGAGCGAATGACTTCCTCGAAGAGGGTGAGAGCATCGGCCGGCCGACGCTCGCCGATCGCTACGACGGCCCGCCGCCATAAATCGATGTTCTGAAGCTGCACGTCGCTCGACGTCTCGACCTCAGGGGAGATCCGGGCCAGCCAGCTCTCGGCCAGCTCCGCTTCAGCGCGTTCATATGCGATGCGGGTGAGCAAGACGCACCCGTATGCATTGCTGGGGGTCGCCGTCTGAACCTCGAGCGGCAGCTCATCGGCGAGGGCGAACGCGCTGTCCCAGTCGCCATCCATTAGCAGGTCTGCGATCAGACCGATGCCCAGCGAGACGGCGAACTGGCGGTCGCCTCGACTACGGGCAAGCTCGAAACCCGCCTCGGTGGCACCGCGCGCCTCCTCGTCGCGGTCCTCGTTCAATGCGATCACGACGAGGTTGTTGTAGGCGCGCAGCGCCTGGGTAACGAGGTCATGTTGAAGCGCGATTGCGAGCGCCTCTCGGAGCAGCGCGCGCGACTCGTTGGGCCGTCCCATCAGGAGCAACGCCTTCGTGTTCAGCGCCTCGGAGAGCACAGCCGCGAAGCCGTGTTCCTCGGCGATCTCGAGCGCGAGCTCGATGCGCTGCTTCGCCGTCTCGTCGTCACCCTGGAAGTGGTGGATTCGCCCGGCTTCAGCGGCTAGCTGCGCGACGTCCTCGTCCGGCTCGTCCTGCGCGAGCACTGCCAGGGCGGGCTCGAGAAGCTCGAGCGCCTCCTCGCCGCGTCCGAGCGCCCAGAGCGCGAGGCTGAGCCGGGCGGTGGCGCGGGCGGCGTCGTGTGGTCGGCCGGCATCCTCGAACCGCGCTCGCGCGTCACGCAAGGCCTCCGCGGCCGCTATCGGATCGTTAGCGGACAGCGCCATCTCGCCGGCGCGCTCGAGCAGCCGCGCCTGTTCCTCCTCGGCGTCCGCGAGCCCTGCGGCGCGATCGAATGCCCGCCGCGCATCCTCGGGCGCCGCGAGAGCCGCGGCTCGTTCTCCTGCCCGGCAGAGCCAGTCGCGCGCCTGTGTCCTGACGAGGTCGGCGTCTTCCGCTTCAGGGTCGGCGGCGAGCGCGTCGACGTAGTGCGCGGCGATCACCTCTGCGATCTCATCCGGGTCGAGCCCCGCCTCGCGCTCCAGGAAGCCGGCTGCAGCAAGATGGCGAGCCTTGCGATCGCGGCGAGCAAGCGTGTCGTAGGCGACACGCTGTACGAGGGCCTGCAGGAAGCCGTACTGGCCCCGCTCGGGCGAGCGCGGGTCGGTCTGGAGCGTGAGCAGCTCCTTCCGCACCAGTGAAGTGAGGACCGGCTCTAGGTCGGCCTCGGCGCTTCCCGATACCGCCGCGAGCCCGCCCTGGGTGAACGTCTTGCCGAGCACGGCTGCGTCCTCGATCACGCGGCGTTCCGGCGGCTCGAGCCCATCGAGCCGTGCGGCGATCAACGCATGCAGGGTCTCCGGAACCTCGAGCGCCTCCACCGGGCCGCTGACGCGGAACTCGTCGCCGTCGCGCTCCAGCAGCCCGCGGTCGAGCAACATCCGCACCGTCTCCACGGCGTAGAGCGGGATGCCGTCGGCCCGGTCGCGGATCGTCACGCGCAGCTCCTCCGGCAGCCCGGGGACGAGGCCGTGCAGCAGGGAATCCATCGCCTCGTCATCGAGCGGTTCGAGCGTCAGCGCGGTGGAGTTGCGGATCCGCGTGCCGAACGTCGGGTGCCGCTCGCCGAGCTCCGGCCGGGAGAGGGTGAGCACGTAGAGCGGATGGCTGCGCGACCAGTCGAGCAGGTTCTCGATGAAGTCGAGCAGCGCGGCGTCGGCCCAGTGGAGATCCTCGAAGAGCAGCACGACCGGGCTGGTCTCGGCCATCCGCTCGAAAAAGAGACGCCAGGCCGAGTGGAGATCCTCCCGGTCCGGCGCGACGCGGTCGGTCAGGCCGAGGAGATGCTGCAGGCGCGGCTCCACCCACTCGCGCTCGTCCGCGTCGGGTACGTGCTCATCGATCGTGGCGCGCAGCTTCGCGACCGCCTCCTCCGGCGGATCGTCTTCAGCGATGCGGGCGCGCATCCGCACCATCTCGGCGAGCGCCCAGTACGCGACGCCGTCGCCGTAGGAGAGGCAGCGGCCGCGATGCCACCAGACGGTGTCGACGAGGCCGTCGATGTACTTCTCGAGCTCCCAGGCCAGTCGGGACTTGCCGATGCCGGCCACACCGACCACGGCGACGAGGCTCGCGCGCCGGTCGTCCGCGGTCGCGTGGAACAGGTCCTTGACGAGCCGGAACTCCCGGTCGCGGCCGACGAACGGCGCCTCCAACCCCTTCGAGCGGCCCTCACCGCGCCTCGAACCGACGACTCGCGACGCCCGCCAGAGCTGGACCGGCTCTGCCTTCCCCTTCAGCTCGTGCAAGCCCGCGTCCTCGTAGACGATTGCCGCCTCCGACGCTCGCTTGGTCGCTTCGCCGACGAGGACGCTGCCGGGCTCGGCCGCGCTTTGCACCCGTGACGCGGTGTTCACGAGGTCGCCGGCGACCATTCCTTGGCCCTCGGCGCCGATCGATACCACAGCCTCTCCGGTGAGCACACCGGCTCGCGCACGCAGGTCGGGCGCGCCCACCTCCTGGCCGAGCACGGAGACCGCTGAGACCAGATCGAGCGCGGCGCGAACCGCGCGTTCGGCGTCGTCCTCCTGCGCGACCGGCGCGCCCCAGACCGCCATCACCGCGTCACCGATGAACTTCTCCACGGTCCCGCCGTAGCGCTCGACGATCTGTCGGGAGCTGTCGAAGTAGCGGGTCAGAAGCTCGCGCGTGTCCTCTGCGTCGCGCGCTTCCGACGCGGTCGTGAACCCGACCAGATCCGCGAACAGCACCGACACCAGGCGACGCTCGGCCACCGGCTCAGTCGCAGGCTGTGGGTCAGCGGCTGCTGCGGGCAGAGGCGAGACGGCCTCCAGCGCTGCGCCACACCGGTCACAGAAACGCGCGCCGACGCCGACCGGATGGCCATTCGGACACAGCCGCTCGAGCGCGGAGCCGCACGACGCGCAGAAGCTCGCCTCAGCCCTGTTCTCGACGCCGCAATTCGGGCAGACGGTCACTTCCAGAGCCTAACCCGCCCGCCCGGGAAATCGTAAGAGCCGACGCGCATTCGCGCGACTCACGGGGACAAGCGACGAATGGAGCGTCCCATGCCAGCGAAGCAGATCCAGATCCCGATCCAGCTCGGCGAGGCGGTCGAGCAACGCGGTGTCGTCATTGCGCCGCTCTTCCCACGCGTGCGCCCGCGCGCCGAGTACTTGACGCTCGAGGAGGCATTGCCGCTCGGGTTCCGGGTGGCGGAGGTCGACGCGGACGGGTCGGTGCCCGAGCTCGCGGTCGTCAATCCGCTCGAGTCGAAGGTGCTGCTCTACGACGGCGAGGAACTGCTAGGCGCGAAGCAGAATCGGATCCTGAACGTGACGGTGCTCGTCCCCGCGCGGAGCGAGACGCGGATCCCGGTGTCGTGCGTCGAGCAGGGTCGATGGCAGGCGCGCAGCGCATTCTTCGGCGCGGCACGGCACACGGCCTACCCTGAGCTGCGGCGCCGGAAGGCGGAGCAGCTCTCGTCCATGCCGCTCGCCCGTGGAGCCGCGCAGGGCGCGGTCTGGGCCGCGATCAGCGAGAAGGCCGGGCGCCTCGGCGTCCACTCGCCGACGGGAGCGCAGGCCGACGTCTTCGGCGCGCACGAGCGTGATCTCGGCGGGCTGCGCGAGGCGTTCCCGCTCCAGGCCGGCCAGTCCGGCGCGCTGCTCGCCGTCGGCGGGCGCGTGTGCCTCGACTACCTCTCCCGGCCCCAGGCGTTCGCGCGGCTCTACCCGAAGCTGCTCGAGGGCTACCTGCTGGACGCGATCGAGCTCCTGGACGGGAAGCCGAGCGACGATGCCGAGGCGTTCCTCGCGGCCGTTGCCGAGGCTCCGCGGAGCCGCGGGCGGTCCGCGGGGCTCGGCGAGGACGTCCGCCTGCGCGGAGACGGCATCGTCGGCTCAGGCCTCGAGCTCGACGGCGAGCTCGTCCAGCTCTGCGCGTTCTCGAGCGAGGATGGTGAAACGCGAACCCGTATCGCCCGCCCGAGCGCCAGGCGATAGCACGCCCTACCTTGGGGAGCCGCTCCGGAGCGAGGCGTGCTCGTCTGCCCCCGCCGTCTGCGCTGCGCCTTCGGGCGTCCGCGCCACTCCAAATCGTGGTTTGCGAGATGGCCGAGGGGCAGGATGAGCAGGGCCGGCGGAGCCCTGCACGAGCTGTTGCACTCGCTGGTGGGAGAGGCCGAGAAGCTCGCCGGCGTCACGAAAACTAAGCCCGAACTGCCCCACGAGCATTCGAGCGGCCTCGGCAGTGGAGGCCTGAGCCTTGGCGCGTTCCTCCTCGACTCGTCTGCGCGCCGTCTCGTATCTCCGAAGGGCCGATCGGACCTCGGCCGGCAGCCGCACCTTCTCGTCGAGCTCCGCGGCATGTGCGTCGTCGACCCACAAGGCCAGAGCTTCGCGCAGGCGTCGCCGAGCCTGGTCGATCGTCCGGCCGTACGTATGGCAGCCCCGCAGTCCCGGAACGCGAGCAAGCCAGGCTCCGCTCTCGTCTCGCTCGAACACGGCTCGATAGCTAGGTGATGTCATGGCAACCACCTCCTTCCGAGGCACGGCTCGAGATCCCGCTCGATTGCCCGAAGAGTCCCGGGCGGAAGATCAGCGCCTGCATGAACTGGCACCGTCGTTTCGCATTCTCCGCAACGGACCCGAACGTGCGAGCCGCGTTGCCGCACCTCCTCGCATCCGAATCTCCGTAAAGCCGGAGAACGTCTTTGCCTGTCACCTGAGCGCATCTCTATCACCGAGCAACTGTCTATCGTGATAGACAGTTTAGCTGAAGAAGAACAACTTCGTAAGAGATTGGCGCCGAGCAGGCAGCAGGGCTGGCCCGCCGGGATCCGGCGGCGCGTTTGTTGCACTTCTGATGCACTTGCTGCATCATTGATGCATCACAATGTCGAAGAGGCTGACGATAACGATCGACGACGCACTGGAGGCTGCGATCCGGGAGGCACCGAAGCGATTGGCCCTAGAACGAGATAGCTCTGATTCGGAGCGCCTGCGCGCCTACGCCCGCCTGGGCTACCAGACCACGCTGGAGCGAGAGATCGACCTGAAGCGACTCGAGACGTACCGGCGCTGGGCGGACGATCCCGAGATGGGCGTCTTCCCCGAGGCGGCGCTGCGCGCATCGGTCGAGGACGGTCTCTTTCGGGACGAGTAGCCGATGCCCGGCAAGGCTCGCTGGGGCCAGGTCTGGTGGGCGGATTTCGGGCTCGACGAGCGTACGCGCTTCGTCGTCGTCTCCGAGAACGGCTGGAACGAGCTCTTCCCGAGCGTCATAGCTGTGCGTCTCTCGACCAACCCACGGCGCGACCCCGGACCGGGCTTCCCGCTGGTCTCGGAGCGTCCCCGGGTGATTGCGATCTGCGGCGAGGTCACCAGTCTGCGCGAGCACCGCCTCCTCGAGCGGGCCGGCGCCCTCACTCCGCGGCAGATGCGGGCGATCGCCATGGGCCTCCTCGAGGTGACCCAGATCCACCGCCTGCTCGGGATCGTCCACCCCGAGGTCGCGGAGCGGATCGGAGAGCGTCGCCGGCGCTGAAGCGACTGCCGGGTTTACGCAGCGAGCTCGACGAACCGCGCGAATCTCTCGTCGAGGCGCTCGCGGTCTGGGCGATCGGCTGTGCGCCTGGGGACGACGAGCGGGACCTCGTGGAAGCCCTTGAGCAGGTCGAGCATCGGGCCGTCCTCGTCCTCGAGCAGCCGCCGTGAGACGTGGACCGTGTAGTCGGGCGCGACGCCGACGAGGTTCTGGTCGAATGCACGGTGGTGGATCGCGCACAGGCTGAGGCCGTTCTGAACGGTCGGCTCCCCGGCCTCGAGCACGTCGCTCAGGATGTGCGCCGCATCGAGCAGGCGCAGCTCCTTCAGCCGGCAGATCGCGCACTGGCTGCTGTACGCCGGCACGACCCGGCCGCGGAACCGGGCCTGGTGGAGGCGCACCCGCGTCTCGCGGACGGCGTACCGTCGCTCGATCGGATCCTCGAGGCGCACCGGCGCCGGCTCGTCGACAGGCCCCCGCAGCGCGCCAGGCGTTACGAGGACCATCCTCGCGACGGGATCGTCCTCGCGGACGAAGCAGGGAAAGACCGGCTTGTACCACCCCGGTCGTGTCCCGATGAAGTAGACGAGCGGCACCTGGAGCTCGTGCGCCGCGCGCAGGGCTCGGTTGTCCGGCTGGTCGACATCACCGGCGCGATACGCGTAGAGGAACCCGTCCTCGATCACCTCGTCGTCGTAGGGCGATTTCGCAGATGTCTGGATGGAGAGCGCGGCCGGTCCGCTTTGAACCGCGGCCCGATAGATCCCCTTCTGGTAGTTCAAGAACGGGACACGCCTGCCCCGGAACGGAAAGCCGTGGGCGAGCCCGCCCGCGTACGGAATGTCCTCGCCGAATTCAGCGACGAGGACCGAAAGATGCGCCATGCAGGCCGTGCGGACGTCCTCGTCTCGCAAGGGCGTGATTCTATGGCGCTGCGCGGGCCTCGCGGGCTCGGCGACGAGCTTTCCGTAGTGGCTCGGGTGTGCGGGCCCTGCAGGTTGAGAGGACGACCTCCGCGGCCGTGGCCGGACCGGTTCGCCACGCGGCGTGGACGGCGAGCGGGCGCGTGCCCGGTCGCGTTCGGAGCCAGTAACCGACGAGCTCGCCATCGAGCAGGAGCGGGCTGCGGGCGCCGCGCTCGTCCGGCGGCCACTCGCCCTCGGCCTCGAGAGGGCGGTGGGTGATGCCGACGGTTGGGAGATCGAGGACTGCGCCGAGCTGGAAGGCCAGGCCGGCCCGGCGCGGATGGTCTCGCCCGGTGGCGTCCACCAGGAGGACGTCCGGGAGTTCCGAGAGGGCGCGCGCGGCGGCTTCCAGCAGGCGACCCTCGCGCAGGGCCAGCAATCCCGGCTCGTAGGGCGCGCCGGCCTCGCCTCGCACGACTGCGGTCTCCTGGCCGAGGCTCGCGGCCGCCCAGGCGGGATCGCCGATATCGCCCGGGCTGCTCTTCCCGCGGGTGAAGCAGACGAAGACGCCGCCGACCCGCGCGCGCGGCTCGAACAGCCACGGCTCCGGGACGAGAGTGGCCAGCAAGAGCTGCTCCTCGATCAACTCCTCCCGCGTGCGAGGCCAGGCGGACACGGACGCATACTGCCGACCGTGAGAGTCGCGCTCACCGGGGACACGATGCTCGGCCGGGGCTTCGCGCGGGGCGAGGAGACGGCGTGGATCCGGGCGTGCTTCCACAAGGCGTGCGCCGAGCTCGGCACGGAGGTGCTCGAGGAGGACGGGCGGCTCGTGATCTCGGCGGGTTAGCGGCGGCGCTCGACGTCGAGCGCGTCCACGAGCGATTCCTCGGCCTCCGCGGGCTCGACGAGGGCGTCCTGGAGCTGGGCGGCCACATCGCGGAGGCTCTCCAGCACGCGCTGCTTGCGCGCCTCGAGCATCTTCGCCTCCCTCTGGAGCGTCTCGTGCCGCTGACCCACGTCGCGCTCGAGCTCGTCCGCCTTCCGCTGGGCGGCTTCGCGTATCTTCGCGGCCTCCTCCTCGGCCTCGGCGAGCAGCCGGCGAGCCTCCTTCTCCACGCTCTGGCGATGCTGCGTGCCGTATGAATCGGCGGCCTCGCGGATGTCGCGCGCGTACTGGTCGGCCTCGTCGCGAAGGCGCGCCGCCTCGCGCGTGAGCTCCTCGATGCGCGCGGTGGCCTTCGCGTCGGCCTGCTCCAAAATCTCCCGCGCTTTGCGGCCGGCCTCCTGACCGATCTCTTCGGCGGCTGCCTCAGCGGCCTCGATGATCGCATTCACCTTGCCGCCGACGTCGCGTGGCTCGGCGGGCGTTGCCTGGGCATGTTCTGCTGCGCGGTCTTGCATCGGATCAACTCCTTCGCTCGAACCGCAGGGGGCGAGGTGTTATGCCAGTTCTGCGTCCAGGTTGCAACTCATACGATCGGCGTCACGTTCCGCCGGGAGAGATACTGACGTTTGCGACCAGCCCTGCACGCATCGAGCACGGCCGATCGTGCCACCGAATCGGAAAGGAATCGTCCCATGAGCACAACGTTGGACCAGGCGCTCGTCACCGACCTCGCCGGACGTTGCTCCGTCTTCCACCCGGAGGACGAGGGCTACGACGCGACCCGGGCCGTGCACAACGGCCTCATCGACCGCAAGCCCGCTCTGATCGTTCGCTGCAAGACGACGGACGACGTCGTTGCGACCCTCGCTCTCGCGCGCGGAGCAGGGCTCGAGGTCTCGATCCGCGGCGGCGGCCACAACGTCGCGGGCCGCGCCGTGACCGACGGCGGGGTGATGATCGACCTCGCCGAGATGAAAGGGATCGCGATCGATCCCGACAAGGCGACCGCCAAGGCCGAGGGCGGCCTGATCTGGGCGGAGCTGAACGACGCTGCCGCCAAGCACGGGCTGGCTGTGACCGGAGGCGCGATCTCCACGACGGGTATCGCGGGCTACACCCTCGGCGGCGGCCTCGGCTGGCTGATGGCCAAGCACGGGCTCGCGGCGGACAACCTGCTCGCGGTCGAGCTCGTCACGGCAGACGGCGAGGTACTCAGTGTCAGCGCCGATTCGCACCCCGATCTCTTCTGGGCGCTTCGGGGCGGCGGCGGGAACTTCGGCGTCGCAACGTCGTTCACGTACCGGTTGCACCCGGTCGAGACGGTCGTGGGCGGACTGATCGCCCATCCGATCGACGCCGCACCCGACCTGCTGCGCTTCTACCGCGACACGGTGGCGGACTGCTCGGACGATCTGACCGTCTTCGCCGCGCTGACGCACGCGCCGGACGGCTCGGGCGCGAAGCTCGCGGCGATGGCCGTCTGCCACGTCGGCGAGCCCGACGAGGCGGAGCGCGAGCTCGAGCCCTTCAAGACGTGGGGCTCGCCGTTGGTGGTCGAGGTCGGCCCCATGCCGTACCCCGTCATGAACACTCTCCTCGACGAGGGCTTCCCGCCCGGAGCGCTCAGCTACTGGCTTTCGAGCTTCACGCGCGGCCTGCCCGACGAGCTGATCGACACTGCCGCTGAAGCGTTTGCGCGCGTCCCCTCACCGATGACGCCGATCCTGCTCGAGCACTTCCACGGCGCGGTGACTCGGGTCCCGGTAACCGAGACCGCGGTGCCGCACCGCGAAGAAGGCTGGAACCTCCTGATCCCGTCCACGTGGACGGATCCGGCCGACACCGAGGCGAATATCGCGTGGACCCGAGAGACGTTCGCGGCGCTGCGACCGCACTTCGGGACCGGCCGCTGGCTCAACTACCTCGGGGACGATCAGGCAGACGACGCCATCCGCGCGGCCTACGGCCCGAACTACGATCGGCTCGTCGAGGTCAAGCGGCGGTACGACCCTGACAACGTCTTCCACCTCAACCACAACATCGTGCCGTAGCCTCGAAGGCCGAGATCAGCCGGCCGTTCGCTCCTCGAATTTGGTGATGTCGGCAACCTGCGCTCCCGTCAGGCGCACGAGGTCGGCTGCCTTCAGGCGCACCGAGCGCTCGTGCGAGCCGGCCTCGAGCACGACCGAGTCCCGCTCGGCAACCCGCGAGTCGACGATCACCTGGTCACCGTCCTTGCCTCCGAGCGGCGGGACGGCGCCGAGGTCGAAGTCGGGATAGTCGCGCTTCATGTCGTCCTCGGTCGCCAGGTGCACCTTCTTGTGCCCGGTCTCGAGGAGGTCGGCGACCTTGCCGAGGTCGATCCGCTCCGACGCCGGGAGCACGGCCCGCACGTTGCCGCTCGGAGCGGCGAGGATGAGCGTCTTCGCCACTTCCTCCGTGGGGACGCCCAGCGCCGCGGCTTCGTCGGTCGCCCGCTCCGTATGCGCATGGTCGAGGACGTCGTAGTCGACTCCGGCCTCCTCCAGGGAGCTCGTGATGTCTGACATCGCTCCTCCTTTCAGGTCAGGGACAGCCTAGAAGTCGGCACCACCATGAACGGCGAGCGCGGAGGTCGTCGACCAGACGCTCCAGGCTCTCGCCGGTCGCAGTCTCGAGGAACGCGCTCTCGTAGGTCTCCCCGAGCTGCGCGTGGAGGTCGGCGAGCTCGCGCGCGAACGCCTCGGCAAGCGTGCGAGTGATGCTTGCCGGCCGGAGATCTCGAAGCTGCGTGCTCTCGGCGTACCCGGCCTCGATGAGAGCCGCGGCGCCGCGCGAGGCGGGCCGGTCGCTTGCGGCAAGCTCTCTCAATGTGGTGGCCATATGGCGATTATGCGCCAGAGCAGCGGGCCGAAAGGTAAGATATCTAGAAGTGGCCAAACAGATATCCAAACCGGACAAGACCTCAATGGTCATCGACCGCGAGAAGCTGGCTGAGGCCCGCGAGATCCTGGGGACGACGACGATCGCCGAGACCGTCGATGCGGCACTCGACGAGGTCGTGCGCCGCGAAAAGCGTCAGCGTCTCTGGGACTACATCCAGCAGCGTGGAGGCATCGGGCCGACTCCCGAGGAACTGCGCCGCCTGCGCACACCGTAGTGCGGGCGTATCTCGCCGACACGAGCGCTTGGCACCGCAGCGTTCAAGTGCCCGCGCAGTGGTCTGCGCTCATCGCGGACGACCGACTCGCGATGTGCACGCCAGTGGCGCTCGAGCTTCTCCATTCCGCTCAGACCAGAGCCGAATACGATCGGATCGAGCACGGGTTCCGGGAGCTTCCTCACCTGTCGCTCGACACGCGAAGCGAAGCGCTCGCAAGGCGAACGCAGGGAGCTCTCGTCAGCCGAGGACAGCATCGCGGCCCATCTCCAGTCGACCTGATGATCGCGGCGATTGCCGAAGCGAACGACGCGACGCTCCTTCACTATGACAGGCATTTCGAGGCGATCGCGCGCATCACGGGGCAGCCGGTGCAGTGGCTTGCTCGGCCGGGGTCACTCGACTTACATGGGACCGCGCCCTCACCGGCTCGAGCGGCTACCGCAGCAGTACTTCACGGCGCTGCTGGCGAAGGTCGCCGAGCACGCCGCGCTCGAGGGGGAGCCGCTCGTCGACCTCGGGCGCGGGAATCCCGAGGTCGGGCCGCCGCAGCACGTGATCGATGCGCTGGCGGCAGCCGCGAACGAGCACTCCGCGCACGGCTACCCGCCGTTCCGCGGGCTGCCGGCGCTGCGCGAGGCGATCGCGGTGCGCTACTCGGGGCTTTACGGCGTCGAGCTCGACCCGGCGCGCGAGGTCGCGATCGTTCCGGGGACGAAGACCGCGATCTGCGAGCTTGCGCTCGTCCTCGCTGAGCGCGGGTCGACGATCGTCCTTCCCGACCCCTACTACCCCGACTACCCCTCCGGGCCCGCGCTTGCGGCGGCCCGAACCGGATACGTGCCCCTCGACCGCGACGCGGGCTGGGCGCCCGACTTCACTGCCGCGCCGCGCGACGACGTCTCCGTCGCCTTCCTCAACTATCCGTCGAATCCCTGCGCCGTCTGCGTGCCCGAGGGCGCCTTCGCGGCCGCGATTGACTACGCGCACGAGACCGGCGCCGCGATCGTCCACGACTTCGCCTACGGCGACCTCGTCTTCGACGGGCGCGAGCCGCAGTCGTTCCTCGCCGGGCCGGGCGCGAAGGAGGTCGGCGTGGAGATGTTCTCGATGTCGAAGACCTACGGGATGGCCGGCTGGCGGCTCGGCTTCGTCGTCGGGAACGAGGAGATCGTCTCGCGCCTGGATCTCCTCTCCGACCATCTACGCGCGGGGATCTTCACGCCCGTCCAGCGGGCGGGCATCGCGGCGCTCACCGGGCCCCAGGATTCGGTGGCAGAGCGCGTCGAGCGGTACCGGCGCCGGCGCGACCGGCTGCGCGAGGTCCTCCCCCACGTCGAGTCGGAGGGCTCGTTCTACCTCTGGTGGGAGCTCCCGGACGGGCTCACGCCGGAGCGGCTGCTGGCCGAGCACCGGCTCGCCGTCGCGCCCGGCGAGGGCTTCGGCCGGCGCGGCGCCGGCTGGGCGCGGCTGTCACTCGCGGTCAGCGACGAGGCGCTCGAGACGGGGCTCGAGCGGCTGGCGGCCGCAGTCGGCGCTTAGACGCGGTTTCGGAATGAGTTCGAATCGGGTCGACCGGTCATTTCCGACGGACACCGGGCGGAGCCCGGCGTCCTGAGGTCGGCGCCCGCAAGCGTCGCCTTAGCCTGCGCGCTTCTTCGCCTTCTTCTCGGCCCGCTTCTCCTTCAGCGACTTCTGCGCTTGCTTTTTCTGGAGTTTCTTCGGTTTCTCAGCGCCCTTCATCAGTACCTCCTCTCGTCGGTCTCGGCTGAATCCTAGGGCGCGCCTGCGACGTTGGCTAGGCCGGCTCGGACTCGACGATCCAGATCTGCCCGTCTCCGGTCTCGACGGCCCGCGCGCCGTCGCCCGGGTCGGTGAGGCTCGTGCGCAGGAGCTTGATCCGCTCGCCGTCGAGTCGCGCGATCGGCCCCTCCACCGGCGACATGCCGAAGGCCAGGTGCCACGCACGCACCTGGTCGTGGATCTTGCGCGCTGGTTGCGTCCAGTCGACCGTCGCGTAGTCCTCTTCGAAGAACCCGGCCCAGGAGGCGCCCTCGGTCGCCTGTGGGTCGCCCGGGTCCCCGGCCGCAACCCGCTCGAAGACCCGCGGGAGGAGAGCGAAGGAGGTCTGGAACATCTTCGGGGAGATCTGCTCGATCGTGGTGTCCTCGTCCTCGATCGGCATCGTGCCCTGGGCGAGGATCGGGCCGGTGTCGAGCTCGGCGTCCATGCGGTGCCAGGTGATCGTGAACTCGCGGTCGCCCTCGCGCAGCGCCCAGGCGAGCGGGATCGGCCCGCGGTGGCGCGGCAGCTTCGCCGGATGCCAGTTGACGGCGCCCAGGCGAGGCATGTCGAGCGCCTCCTGCGGGAGCTTCCAGGAGAAGCCCCAGCAGAGGACGAGATCCGGCTCGAGCCCGCGCAGGAGCTCGACGAGCGCCGGCTTGTCACGGGCGAAGAGAAGGCTCACGCCCTCCGGGGCGGCTCCGTCGGTGACCTCGCCCCAGGGCGGCAGCGGCCGGTCGCGAGCGCGGCGAGCCATCAGCCAGGCGACCGGCTCGTGGCCGAGCTCGCGCAGGTGCGGGATCAGCGGCTCGGCGATCGGCAGCACGTTCGAGATGAGGACGATCCGCCAGGGGCCACGCGTGTCGGGCATCTCGCCGACTCTAGCGACGTAACAGGGCTTTAAGGGACCCGTAAGGCCGCGGCAATCTCCTCCGGCCTAGCCTCGGACGGCAACCGGCGAAAGGAGAACGATCATGCGCTTCCTGCTGCTCGTCCTGGCATCCGCGGCCGCCGCCGTCGCGCTCGCGGCGCCGACGATGGCGGACGGGATCGGCCCGCCCGGCGGGACGATCTACGCCTTCGATCAGGCGTACCACACCGTCGCGACCCCGACCTCGCTGCCGAACAGAGGGCCGTTCGACACGATCTACATCTTCCCGGACTGCTCGTCGTGCGCTTCGGTCTCCGAGGCCGCGCCGGGGCATCCGGGCTACAACGGCGGGCGCTGGCGGGTCGTGCAGGCCTTCGGGATCACGAGCCAGCTGACGAACGCCGAGGACGTCGTCGACCAGGCGAGCTCGCTCGTCGACACCGGCACGCGCTTCGTCTGTCCTCTGAGCCGGGCCTGAGGCTCAGGAGGGCCGCTCGAGAGCGAGCCCGACGGATCGAAGCGCGCGAGCGGGCACGCGCCCCAGAGGCCCTTCTGGTCGGCGCGGGCCCGCTCGGCCGCGTGCAGGAGCTCGTCCGCGTAGCGGCCCCGCCGTCCGTGGTAGAACCAGACGCCCGCAGCGCCCGCGCGCACGAGCGCGAGGTTGACCTCCTCCCTGCCCTTCCAGACGTAGGCGAGACGGCGCCCGTAGCGGTCGACCTGGTCGAGGCCCGGGTCGGGCTCGACCCTGACGTGCGTCCCCGGCGGCAGCAGGCGCGCTGTGAGGGCGCTTGCGGCTTCCCCGTAGCACTCGGTCCCCTTCTCGGGCGTGTCGATCTGGACGAGGCGGACGCGCTCGCCGCCCCCGAGCTCGATCGTGTCCCCGTCGACGACTCGCGCGACGACCGCGTTCCTCTTGGAGCTGCCGTGGAAGTGGAGCCAGGCGAGGCTGAGGGCGGCCACGACGAGCGCGGCGAGGATGAGCGTCTTCACCGGCGCGCGACGAGCAGGGCGCCGAGGATCGCGCCGGCCGCGAGGAGCTGCGCCCAGGCGGGGATGCCGCCTTCGCGGTGCAGGCCTTCGATCCGGTGGCTCGGGAAGAGCTTGCGCCCGCCGGGCTGCGGCAGGCGGACGACGTGCTCGAGGTCGGGCGCCGAGGCGGCGAGCGCACCGAGCGTGACCGGGCTCAGCGGCCCGTGGCGGGCGGCGAGCGCGAGCGCGCAGACGACTCCGCTGCGAATCTCGAAGCGGCGGGACTCGATGTCCCGGTGCGGAATCCAGTCGCCGAGCAGGTGGAGGAGCGGGCCGAGCGCGACGGCGGCCGTCCGCGAGCGCGTCAGCGCGCCTCCGGCGGCGCCCGTCGCCACGTGCAGCGAGACGATCACGGGCGCAGCTCGACGAACCCGGCGGCGGAGAAGTCGCCGTCGAAGGTGAGCGCCTGCTTGATCCGAAGCGACCGCATGAGCGCGAAGCTCGTCGCGTCGACGAACGAATACTCGCGCTCGTCGTGACGGCGCAGCCAGCGGAGCGCCTGCTCCTCGAGATCCTCGCTCACGTGGACGGTCTCCACGCGTGTCGTCTTGACGAGCATGTCGAAGAGAGCCACCGCCCGGCGGTGCCCTTCCCTGCGCCGGAGAAAGGCCCACGTTTCCCCGCGGACGTGATTGGAGGTCACGAGCCGCTGCTCGCCGAAGGCACGGAGCAGGGCCGTCGCCTCGACGTGATGATCGTCGCGAGGCATTCGCGCGGCGACCCAGAACGACGTGTCGACGAAGATCAACGCGGATACACGACGTCGTCGACGCTCGCCGAGTCGCCAGGCGCACCCTTGCCGGCTCCGACCCAGGCCCAGAGCGGGTCGTCCTCGATTGGGGGCAGGGGCTTGACGCGCTCACGCACGTACCGCCGGATGAGCGCGGCCTTCGACGTCTGCTCCTCGCGCGCCTGGCGCTCGAGGGCCTCGTCGAGGTCCTCGTCGATCAGGATCTGAAGCCGTTTCACACTGTTCATGATACATCATATACGAGACGCTTACGTCATGGGTCGCGCTTGTCGAGCCCGGGAGACGGGTGGCCGTTCTCGATCCGTAGGCGCTCGATCAGCTCCGAGGCGACCCCGCGCGTCTCCGGGAACTCCTCGCCCATCCGCTCGCACAACGCCGCCGCCAGGGCGTACACCTGCTTGACCGTGGGCTTGCCGCGCTTCTCCACCGTGACTATCGAAGCAAGCGACGGCGCACACGTTTGTGCCGGGAGTGTGCCGATTTGGCGACACTTCGTCCGGTGGGGAGGCTGCAGGAGCTCGGGGGGGCGATCGCGCGCCGGCGCCGGCTGGTCGTGGCGATCCAGCTCGTCGCGCTCGCGGTGCTGTTCTTCTTCCTCGGCTGGGCCTTCCGCGGCGCCTGGCACGAGGCGCAGCCGCTCCTGCGCGACGCCGACCTCATCGACGTCGCAATCTCGACCGCGATCCTCGCCGCCTACTACCTGCTCTTCACGGTCGCCTGGCAGCGGATTCTCGCCGCGTGGGGGGTACGGATCCCCTACTTCGTCGCCCTCCAGGCCGAGATGGCGTCGATCCTCGCCAAGTACGTGCCCGGCACCGTGTGGATCCCCGCGGCGCGAATCGCCGCCCTCCGCCGCGCCGGGATCCGCAATACGCCGCTCGTCCTCAGCTCGATGCTGCTCGAGGCCGGGCTCTCGGGGCTCGCCGGGATCGTCGTCTTCTTCGCCAGCCTGACGACGGTCGGCCTCAGCGCCGGGCCGGTGCTGCCGCTGCTCGTGCTCGGGCTGGCCGCGGCCGTCGGCCTGCATCCACGCGTCTTCACGCCGGGCATCCGCAAGGTGCTGCGCCCGTTCGGCTCCTCCGAGCTACCGCCGCTGCGCTATTCCACGCTGCTCGGATTGATCGCGTACTACTGCTTCACCTGGCTCGTCGGCGGGGCCGCGCTCTTCTTCCTCCTGCGCTCGCTCGGCGGGGACCCGTCCATCGGCGACATCCCGTATCTCGCCGGCGCGGCGGCCGTCTCCGCGATCGCGGCCGTTCTCTCGCTCGTCACGCCCTCCGGGCTCGGCGTGCGCGAGGCCTCGATGTACGGCCTGCTACTCGCCCTGACGACGAGCGGCATCGCGCTCGGCGTGACCGTCCTCAACCGGCTGACGATCACGATCGTGGAGGCGGCGCTGCTGCTGGTGGGAGCGCTCGCGTGGCGCTATCTCCCGCGGCCGGAGCCGCAGACGGACGCGACTAGTGCGGGACGGTAGCTCGTTTCCCTGGGGGAACCTCCCGGTTCCCCCAGACCCCCTCCACCGGTCCGCGTCGGACCATAAAAATTCGCCGAGCCGGTTGCGCTTTCGTCCACTCAACCGTCTGACTTTGGGCTTCCGCCTACAGTCCTCCGGTTCAGTTTCGACCTAGTTGCGCTCCGTGCTCGGCGCAAGCGGCAACCTATGGATTCCGCCCGCGGCATGCAAGGCCCTGCGGAAAGAAAATTCTCGCTCTTTGCGAGGTCGCGAAATTCGGGCGCGCAGAAGTTTTCCGCAAAGAGCGGAGATCAGCTCGGCGGAGGACCGCTTCGGCGACGGCGCCAGAACCAGAGAGCGCCGCCGATCGTCGCGGCCATCGTCGCGATCGCTCCCTTGTTCGGGCGGAGCGAGTCGTCGACACGGCCCGGCACCGCGTCCCGTGCCTTCCTCTTGGCGAAGCGCTTTCCGACCTGCCAGACCGTCCAGCCGAGAACGGCGTTGCGTTTGTTCACGACTCCCATGGCTCGAGCCTACCCGCCGCGCCGGAACTTTGAACGCGGGCACAGGACGTCGCCCCCGTGCGACGCCCTGTTGGAGAGAGGGGAGAGATCCGAGCCGAATGAGGAGGAACAGGCCCGGATCAGCCCTTATGTCAAGGAGATGCCCGTTCGGGGCGAAACCTACGCTTTGCCCGCCGGGAGCCCGGAAAACGAGGAGAGGGAGCTCGGCGGGGCAACGCTCGCGAGCCGGCGGAGCGCGGCTCCGTGGATGCGCTGGCTGCGACCGAAGGCGCGACAACCGGCGCACCTGGACAGATGCCTGCGCAAGACGCGCCGCCCGGTACGATCGAGCTCGCCGTCGAGGAAGCGAGAGATCGACTGCTCGACGCGCCGACAGCGGAGCGCGCGCTCGAGCTCCTCGCGCAAGGCCCGGCGTGCGCAGAAGAGAAGCCTCTCGACCGCGTGCGCCGAGAGGTCGAGAATCTCGGCCATCTCCTCGCAGGAGCGCCCCTCGAGCACACGGAGGGCGATCGTCGCACGGTGCTCGAACGCAAGCCGCCTCAGGGCGCGCCGCACGTCGTCGGTCATGGGGCTCTCCTCCGGAAGGAGGTCGTCTCCTTGCTCGAGGGAATCGCCCGCGCGCTCCCGGCAGAGCCTGTGCGTGATCTCGATCAGCCACGTTCCGGCCGTATCGGGCAGCGCTCCGTGCGCGAATGCCCGGTACGCGTTGCAGAACGTGGTCAGGGTGACGCGCTCGGCGTCCTCCTCGCTGGGGAGGAGAGCGAGTGCGTAGCGATAGACCTCGTGCACGTGGCGGCCGTACAGCCGTTCGAAGGCAGGGTCCATGCGCGGCCCCAGCGCGAGCATAGGCGTCATCCTTCGTAGAGGATGCCGCTGGCGTACGTTCCTTGCGGTCGGGTCGCTAGGGCAGCGGTGGCAGCGGCGGCAGCGGCTGCGGGGGTGCCGGAAGCTGCGGCGGGTCGGGGATGATCTTGGTCGGTTGGCGCGGCAGGCGAGGCTTCGGCACCTTGACCCTCGGGACGCGCGGGCGACGGACCGGGACCTGCGGCAGGACCCGCGTCACCGTGTCCCGGAGGGAGCCTCCGGAATTGCCTCTTCGGGCGCGCGACGATGACCTTCCGGGGCGGGAGGAGTTGCCGCTCGCGGATTCGGGATGGGATGGATGGGAACGGCCGCGGGCATGAGCGCGCCCGCGATTCCCCCGGCGCTGTGCGGCCTTCGACGCCGGCCTAGCGGACGCGCGCGCTCGGATCAGATTGGATCCGGAGCGGGCCGAGGGGCTGAGGGCGGACTCGGCGGCTGGAGCGGCAGGGGCATTCGACTTGGAGTTCTTCACGGCATCGGCCTTGACGACCTCGTGGCCGACGCCCGTCCCGATCACTCCCACCGCGACCACGGCGGCGATCTTCGCTCCGAGCCCGAGCCCGGCGAAGCCGGCGCCCGCGCCGGCGATTGAGCTTCCGCCGGCGAACGTCGTCAGCGACGAGGGCAGCGGGATCGCTGCCAGGCCCATGATCGCCGACCGCTGCGAGCGGCAGCGGCGCTCGAGAACGGCGCAGTCCTTGCACTCGCGAAGGTGCGCCCGCAGCGCGCCACGTTCGGCCCTCGAGAGCTTGCGCTCCTGGAGCCGCGAGAGGGTGAGCTCGGCCTCGGCACAGGTGAGGCCGCCTTCGAGCTGCTCGCGAAGCGCCCGGCGCGCGCGGAAGATGAGGGTCTCGACTGCGCCGACCGAGACGTCGAGGATCTGCGCGATTTCGGCATACGACCGCCCCTCGAGCTCGCGCATGACGAGCGCGGCACGCTGGTTGAATCCGAGGAAGCCGAGCGCGCGGCGGATCTCGGTCGCGCTCGGGATGTCATCGGCTTCTCCGGGAGCGATCGGAGTGGTGAGTGCCTCGTCGAAGGCGACCTCCCGCGGGCGGCGAGAGGAATCGCGGAAGCGCTGGCGGCAGACGTTGTGCGCGATCTTGATCAGCCAGTTGTGCGGTCGCTCGGGCCGGTCGCCGCGCTCGAAGGCGCGGTAGGCGCTGAGGAAGGTCGTCTGGGTGACGTCCTCCGCGTCGGCCTCGTTGTGGAGGACGGCGAGCGCGTAGCGATAGACGGCGTGGACGTGATCGTGGTAGAGGCACTCGAAGGCGCGCTCGGCGCGGGGTCGGTGAGCAAGCACGGGGGTCATCGCAGGTTGACGGATGCTCCCCGGGGCGTTTCCTTGCGGTCTGTCACCGAGGCGCTCCTCCGGCCTGAGGCTTCGGCATGGCGGTCCTCCCCGTCGCTGGGCTTGTGTCTTTCAGCACAGTTTAGGCACGGACGTGGATTTGTCGAGACAGCTCGGGGCCGCGCTCGGGACGGGCTCGCTCAGCGGCGCCGCTCACCGAAATCCAGCGTCACGATCATCGTCGGAAGGTCGCCGTAGATCCCCGGGGCGGGCGCGACGAAGACCGCCCCGGCGCCGGCGTCGCGCCATGTTCTGGAGAGCACGTTCTGCCTGTGCGGCGCGCTCGCGAGCCAGTTGTGAAGCGCCTCCACGGCCGTGAGCGACGGCGAGCCGTACTCGAGGTTCTCGCCGACTCCCCAGTCGCGGTAGCCGCGGCGCGGGTAGTACCAGGCGATCCGGCGCCAGAAAGGCATCCCGCCGGGCGAGACATGCGCGAAATAGCCAAGCCGAGCCATCTCGCGTGAGTGCTGCACGGCCGCAGTTCGCAACGAGCCCGACAGGCGGAAGGGCATCCGTCCGTGCGCGACCCGGAACCGGTTGACCGCAAACAGGATTTCGGACTCGAGCGATGGCACGCGCTCGAACACCGCCGAACGCGTGAGCCGTTGCGGCGCGAGCTCGCCCGCTGTCGCGGTCGGCGCGAGCACGCCGAGCGCGATCGCGAGAATGGCGGCACAGAAAGGGGGTCCAACCCTGCGCATTCCTGAGCGGGAAGATGCCCGAATCGCAGGCACGCAGAACGGTCTACACGCGTATTGCGGCCGAACTTTTACGAAAGATTCACAGGAAAGATTCCGGCAATTTTCGGCAGAAATCTTGTAGGAATTCTTGCGGATAGTGCGCGAGAAAAGACGGAGTAAGTTTCGGCTGCTACGAGCCCGCTAGGCCTGAGCCGTCGCGCGCCGCTTCGGCGGCAGGTGGATGGCGCGGCCGAGCGCAACGAGGCCGGCCTCCTTGATCGCCTCGGAAAGCGTCGGGTGCGCGGCCATCCCGTCGGCGACCGTCTCCACAGTGGCCTCGGCGTCGAGGGCGACGACGCCGGCCTCGATCAGGTCGGTCACATGCGGCCCGACCATGACGAGCCCGAGCAGCTCGCCGTACCGCGTCTCGTGGATCGATTTCACCCAGCCGACGGTCTCGTTCTGCATCACGGCGCGCGCGTTCGCGACCCACGGGAACATGCCCGTCGCCACATCGTCGGCGTACTGCTCGCGCGCCTCGGCCTCGGTCAGTCCGACCCCTGCGATCTCGGGATCCGTGTAGATCGGTCGCGGGACGCCGCGATTGTCGACGACGGCGTCGTGACCCAGTGCGTTCTCGGCCGCGACCTCGCCCTCGCGGAAAGCCGTATGGGCGAGCTGCCAGTAGCCGGCGCAGTCGCCGACGGCGTAGATGTGGGTAACCGTCGTCCGGCGGTGCTCGTCGGCCGCGATCCCCTTGCGCCGGTCGAGCTCGACGCCGATCTCCTCGAGCCCCAGCCCCTCGACGAGCGGGCCGCGCCCGACCGAGACGAGCATCAGGTCGCAGTCGACGGTCTCACCGTCACCGAAGTAGACGCGCAGGCCGTCTCCCGCCTCCTCGACCTTCGTGCACTGCTTCTCGAGATGAAGCGCGATGCCGCGCTTGCCGAACTGCTTCGCGAGCTCCGAGGCGGCGTCGTCGTCCTCCATCGGGATCAGCTTCGGCAGCATCTCGATGATCGTCACCTCTGAGCCGAAGCGTCGGAAGATCGAGGCGAACTCGCAGCCGATGATGCCGCCGCCGAGGACGACGAGGCGGCGCGGCAGCTCTGTCTGGGCGAGGAGCCCGGTCGAGTCGACGCAGCGCGCAGAGTCGAGCCCCTCGATCGGCGGGCGCAGCGGGAACGAGCCGGTGGCGACGACCGCCGAGCGGAAGGAGACATCCTCCCCACCGTCGACCGCGATCGTATTCGCGTCCTTGAAGCGGCCCGTCCCCTTGACCCATTCGACGCCGTTCGCCTTGAAGAGCCCGGCGACGCCCTGGGTCATCTGCTTGACGACCGCGGCCTTCCATTCGTTCGCCGTCGCGAAGTCGAGCTGTGGCGCCCCGGTCTGGACACCGAGCTTGCCGAAAGTCTCCTCGGCTTCCTTGAGCGCGAACGCGGTCTGAACCCACGCTTTCGTTGGGATGCAGCCGACGCGCAGGCACGTGCCGCCGAGCTCGGGCTCCTTCTCGATGCAGACGGTCTTCGCTCCGAGCTGGGCGGCCCTGATCGCAGCCGTGTATCCGCCGGGGCCGCCGCCGAGGACGGCAACGTCGCAGTCCATGGGCCGATCCTATCGAGCGGCAGTCAGGCCAAGTCGGCGCGCATCGTGATCGCGCCGTCGCGCTCGTCGACCCTGGCGAAGCCGTAGCGCTCGTAGAGCGCGACCGCCGGCGAGTCCTTGGCGACGCTGAGGCTGATCGCCTTGCAGCCGTCGGCCCGCGCCCGTGCGAAGAGCGCGTCCATCAGCTCGCCGCCGAAGCCGTGCCCGCGTCGGCTCGGGACGACGGCGATCGAGAGCTCCGGCGTCTGCTCGTCGATGAACCCGTATCCCGGGGCCTCCCGCTTGAAGAGGCGGTACCAGGCGGCGCCGACGGGGAAGCCCTCGTCCAGGGCGATCACGGCTGCGTCGCCGGGGCGGCCCCAGTTCTCGACGTAGCGCATCGGATGGAGGCCGGTCTCGTCCTCGAAGCCGCTCGAGCGCCAGTAGTAGGCATGGCGCAGCATGTCGCGGAGGAAGCGGGCGTCCTGCGGCGTGCCGGGGCGGATCACGGGCGGAGTCTATGGTGTCGCGGCGTGCCGAAATCAGTCGCGATCCGCAGGTTCGAGCCAAGGGACGCCGAGGCCTGCCACGGGCTCTGGGCAGAGCTGACGGAGTGGCACCGGGAGCTCTACGGCGACCCGGCGATCGGCGGCCACGATCCCGCGTCCGGCTTCGACCGGCATCTCGACGAATTCGGCGCGACGCACCTCTGGGTTGCGGAGGAGACCGGCTCGATCGTCGGCCTGGCGGGCCTCATCGTCCGTGGCCGGACTGCTGAGGTCGAGCCCGTGATCGTCTCGCAACGACTGCGGAGGCAGGGCGTCGGGCGCGCGCTCGTCGAAGCCACCGTCCAGGCTGCGCGGGCGGAAGGCGTCGAGCAGCTCCGGGTCCGCCCCGTTGCGCGGAATCAGGATGCGACCGCCTTTTTCCACCGGCTCGGCTTCACGGCCCTCGGCCACGTCGAGCTGCTCCTGGACTTCCGGCGTCCCGAGTCGTACTGGCGGGCCGGCGAGCGGCTGGCCGGCCGCGACTTCGACGTCTAACCGGTACGCAGCTGCTCGATGAGCTGGAGGCGGTTCCCGTCCGGGTCGAAGACGTCGACCACGCGGACCTCGTGGTGCAGCTCGAGCACGGTGCCGATCTCGACGTGCTGCGCGCGGAGCCGCTCGGCCTCGGCCTTCAGGTCCGGCACGTCCACGCTTGCGACCGGGCCGTCCGGCTGAGGCTCGCCTTCCGCGAGGGCGATCAGCATGTTGCCCCGCTCGAGCTTGGCCCAGCCGTCATGCGCGTAGGTCTCGGTGAACCCGAGCACATCGGCGTAGAACATGCGGGCAGCCTCGAGATCACGCACCTGGTACCAGACACGGGTCACACGACAATCGTTAGCGCGTCTGGCGCTAAAGACCTAGTCCGGGCTCCTCGAGCAGCTGCTTCAGCTCGCGCAGGAACTCGGCGGCTTTCGCCCCGTCGACCGCGCGGTGATCGCAGGTGAGAGTGAGGGACATCAGCGGCCGGGCGACGAACTCGCCCTCCTCGAGCACCGGCCGCTGCTCGATCGCGCCGACCGCGAGGATTGCGACCTGCGGCGGGTTGAGGACGGCGACGAACTGCTCGACGCCGTACATGCCGAGGTTGGAGATCGTGAACGTGCCGCCCTCGAGGTCGTCCTGGGTCAGCTTGCCGTCACGCGCGCGTGTGACGATGGCCCCTCGTTCGGCGGCGAGCTGGACGAGCGACTTCCGCTCGCAGTCGCGGAGGACGGGTACGAGCAGCCCACGCTCGGTCGCGACCGCCAGCCCGACGTGCGCGCTCGGGAAGATCCGCAGCTCGTCGTCGGCGAAGTGGGCGTTCACCCCGCGGTGGCGCAGGAGCGCGATTGCGGCCAGCTTCGTGAGGACGTCGGTGACGGTGACGCCTTCGTCGCGGAGCCGCTCGCGGAGAGCGAGCGCGCGCGTCATGTCCGCCGACATCGAGATCTGGAAGGCGGGCGCCTCCCAGGCCTCGGTCAGGCGCCGCGCGATTGTCCGGCGCAGCGAGGAGAGCTTCTCGACCTCGGCCTCGAGCGGCGCGGCGCCGGCGGTCGCATACGCCGGGGCTGCGGCAGCTCGCTCGACATCCTCGGCGACAACGCGGCCTTCGGGCCCCGTGCCGGTCAGGCTCCCGAGCTCGATTCCGCGCTCGCGCGCGATGCGGCGGGCCAGCGGCGACGCCTTGACGCGTCCGTCGGAGCGCGCGGAATCGGCGGCCACTGGCTCGGGCTCCTGTGTCGAAGCCTCCCGCCCGCGTTCGCGCTCCTCCTCGCGGGCAGGCCCGGGCGAGCCTTCCTCCTGCTCGTCCTTTTCGACCTCTTGCGCGACCTCCTCGCCCTGTTCGCCGATGACGGCGATGCGCTTGCCGACCTCGATCTCCTCGCCCTCGCCGGCGAGGATCTTCAGCAGCACCCCGCCCGCGTCCGCCTCGACCTCCTGAGTGACCTTGTCCGTGTCGAGCTCGTAGAGCGGCTCGCCTTTCTCGACCTGGTCGCCTTCCTGCTTCAGCCAGCGGACGATCGTCCCGGACTCCATGCCCTGGCCGAGCCGAGGTAGTGTCAATTCAGTCGCCATCTCGTTCCACTTCCTTGGCGGGGTCTGACCCCACTGGTGGGCCGAAGATAGTTTCGCGACGCCGACGAGGCGCCTCGAACGGGGTCAGACCCCTTAACAAGTTGCAAGGCGCGGTCATGTCCCGTTCCGCCCCACCGTTCGCATGATCGCGTCGTAGACGTCCGCCTGGCGCGGGACGACGTACTCCTCCATCGCCGGCGCGAACGGGAGCGGGGCGAACTTCGCCCCCACGCGCTCGATGGGGGCGTCGAGCCAGTCGAACGCCTGGTGCTGGACGACGGCCGCGACTTCAGCGCCGTAGCCCATCCGCGTCACCGCCTCGTGCGCGACGACTGCGCGGTTCGTCTTCTTCACGGAGTCGACGATCGTCTGCTCGTCCATGGGCTGCAACGTGCGCGGATCGACGACCTCGACGGAGACGCCGTCGGCTTCGGCCTGCTCGGCCGCGGCGATCGACTCGTGAACGAGCCGGCCGGTGGCGACGACGGTCACGTCCTCGCCCTCGCGGTGGATCCGCGCCTGGCCGATCGGGATCGGCTCGAGCTCGTCGGGAACGTCTTCTTTGAGGCCGTAGAGGGTTCGGTGCTCGAAGAAGAGAACGGGATTGTCGTCATAGATCGCCGACCAGAGCAGGCCGCGGACGTCGGTCGGGGTGGAGGCGAAGACGACCTTGAGCCCAGGGACGTGGACGAACCAGGCCTCGAGCTGCTGCGCGTGCTGCGCGCCAGGCGACCAGCCCGCCCCGCCCTGCGTGCGGATCGTGAGGGGGACCTTCACCTGTCCGCCCGACATGTACCGGTGCTTCGCGGCCTGGTTGACGATCTGCTCGCAGGCGAGCGTCAGGAAGTCCTCGTACATGACCTCCACGACGGGTCGCATGCCCTGGAGCGCGGCGCCGATGCCGGCTCCGACGAGCGCCATCTCGGAGATCGGCGTGTTGCGGACGCGGTCCGGGCCGAACTCGTCGAGCATGCCCTGCGTGACGCCCATCGAGCCGCCCATCTCGGCGATGTCCTCGCCCATGATGAAGACCTCGTCGTCGGAGCGCATCGCCTGCGAGAGCGCGTCCCGCACGGCTTCCCGGTAGGACAGCTCAGCCATGGCCCCAACACCAATGTCCGGTGCCAGGCACCGGACGTGCCGCTTCGAGTCGTGTCCGGGCGCCCTGAATCGGTCGTCCCGAACCGGAACCGCGCCCGGAACGGGGCCATGTCCGGTGCCTGGCACCGGACATGGCTTGTTTAGGCATACACGTTCTTGAGCGCATCTTCTGGCTTCGGGTCCGTCCCGGCCTTGGCGAATTCGACCGAGGCCTCGACGAGCTCGACCGCCTCGCGGTCCGCGTCCTCGAGCTCCTCGTCCGAGAGCCCGAGCCTCTCGCGCAGCTTCGTGATCGGATCCTGAGTCTCGCGGAGCATCTTGAGCTCGTCCTTCGGCCGGTAGACCTGCGGATCGCCGACGTAGTGACCCGTCAGCCGATAGGTCTCGAGCAGCAGGAACACGGGGCCGCGCCGCTCGCGCGCATGGTCGAGAGCCGCAAGCGCCGTGCGGTAGACCTCCTCCACGTCCTGGCCGTCGGCGCTCATCGCCTCCATCCCGTACCCGACCGCGCGCTTCGTCAGATCCTCGATCGGCAGCTGCTGGTGCGCGGGCGTCGACTCGGCCCAGTGGTTGTTCTCGCAGACGAAGAGCGCCGGCACCTGCCAGAGCTGCCCGAGGTTCAGCGACTCGTGGAACGTGCCGATGTTCGTCGCCCCGTCGCCGAAGAAGGCGACCGCGACCCGCGGCTCGTCCCGCAGCTTGAAGGCGAGCGCCGCGCCGACCGTCGCCGGCAGGCCTCCCCCGACGACCGCATTCGCACCGAGGTTCCCGCGCTCGACGTCGTAGAGGTGCATCGAGCCTCCGTAGCCGTGCGAGGTGCCCTCGAGCTTCCCGTACAGCTCGGCCATGACCTCGTTCGGATGCGTCCCCTTCGCCAGAGTGTGCCCGTGCGCGCGGTGCGTCGAGGCGATCACGTCGCCCTCGTCGAGCGCGCGGCAGACGCCGACCGCACAGGCCTCCTGGCCGATCGCGACGTGGAGGAAGCCGGGCAGCTCACCCGCGCGGAAACGCTCCTCGACCTTCTCCTCGAAGCGGCGAATGAGCAGCATCTCGCGGAAGAACTCGCGGAGGAGATCCTCGGAGACCGCGCCCTTCTTCTCGACCTTGGCCACCTTCGCTTTGAGTTTATGCTCAGGCTCGTGAGCCTCGTCGAACAGTGGCGGGAGATCCTCGACGGCCTGCCCGAGGACTGGGCGGATGCGCTTTTCCGGCTCACCACCCAGGACGAAGGGGCTTGCGATCGTGCCGCGGCCGTCCTCGCCCCGCTGAACCCGGGCCGGCGTGAGCGCGTCATCCGCTTCTACACCGCGCGCCGGGGAGCGGGCCACTCTCCGGACGTTGTCGAACGGCGACTGCGACAGCTCGACCGGGAACGGATCAAGGGACAGCTCGAGCTCCTGGGCTCAGGCGGGGCTCAGCCGGAAGAGGCCATCCACCGATCCACTCTCGCCGCCACCTGGGACGTAGCGGTCGCCGCCCTGCCGCAAGACTGGAGCGACCTCTACGCGGAGGTCGAGCTCGTCTCCAGCGACTGGCTCGACCGGGCAGCGCTCCTGCTGGCGCCGGTCAACCCGGCACGCTATGGAGGAGAGCCTGGCTTCCGGTTCCGCGTCGCACGCCGCTTCGGCTACGGCGCCTCGCCGGCCATGACACGGCGCTGCCTGGAGCGAGTGGACGACGAAGAGATCCGCGGCGAGCTGCGCATCCTCCGAGCCCTCTCGGACACCGACCCGGTGGCGACCCAGGGCCCAGTCTGGTATGTGGAAGGTCGATCCGTGTGAGCGATCCCGTTTCCTGGTTCGTCATAGAGAAGGGATGGAAGGTCGTCGACGCCCACGGCAGTGAGGTGGGCACAGTCGAAGAGGTCGTCGGCGACAGCGGGGACGACATCTTCAACGGGCTGGCGATCTCGACGGGCCTCGGCCGTCCGCGCTACGTCCCCTCGGAGCAGGTGCGGGAGATCACCGAGGGCCGGGTGCACCTCGCCGTGACCGGGGACGAGCTCGACCGTCTGGGCGAGTTCGAGGAACCTCCCGCGAGCCTCGAGATCGAGAGCGCCGAGCCCGGAGTCGCCGACCGAGTCGCCGACGTCTTCACCGATCCGGAGACCAGACCGCAGCCGCTCACCCTCTGGCAGCGCCTGCTCAACCGGATTTTCCGGCGACCCTCTTAGACAGGATGGAGCCGTAGCCCCACGGGCGACGGCGTCCGATTCGCTGGCGAGATTGGTCGGCGCCTACGCATCTGTCGTGGGTTGCCGGGGTGTGCCCGGTAGAGCCACATACGGAGGTCGCCGACCATGCACGA
>WNFU01007912.1_pt1 | contig 30674 bp, 34 predicted proteins | sample 5400121 | NCBI WGS metagenome assembly WNFU01 (sample SAMN13153360, study PRJNA577476) | soil metagenome | isolation source: 100 cm soil or saprolite under grassland replicate 1 | place: USA:California | collected 2016-06-15
GAGCGTGGCATCGAGCCGCTTCTCCATCGCCTCGACCCGGCCCGTAGGGGTCAGCGTTTGGTAGGTCGGGCAATTGACGTTGAGCCCTTCTGCAGCCTTGGCGGAGGCATTCTTCAATTCGTCCAGCCCGGCCCGCTGCGCCGGCGTGGGCTGAACCGCCTGCGCGATACGGTCGATCGGCAGGTCGGTGCCGTCCGGCGCCTTCTCATCGCAGAACTTCGCGAGATCGCGCCGGTCCTTGCCGGCGGCGTCGGCATCATCCGTCGGCGCGATGGCGTTGAAGCGCGCCTTCTGCTCGTCGCTGAGCGATTGGTAAAAGCGCTCGAGCGCCGGGCGCACGGTCTGCACAGCGGCAAGCATGACCTGCAGCCGGCTCTCCATCGCCGCGAGCCGTCCGGTCGGGAGGCTTGGCAGGTCCTTTGGGCACCCGGACCTGAGCATGTCGATGGCCTTGGCACTGGCCGCTCGCAATTCCTCGAGCGCCGGACGCTGCGCATCGGTTGGTTGCACCACCTCGGAAATGCCTTCGATTGGCCAGTCCGTGAGCTCCGGCGCCTGGTTGCGGCAAACTTCGGCGGCGCGCCGGGCGGAGCCGTTTGTCGTCGTCGCATAGCGCGCGGATCCATAGCGCGCGGAGCTCACGCGGCTACTCGCGCGGGAGCCGCCGTATGGGCCGTAATAGGCATAAGGGCCGTAGATGCCGTAGTAGACGTCGTCGTAGGCATAGGGCCAGAAGTCGTCGTAGGCATACGGCCAGTAAACGTAATCGAACAAGTCGTAACGCGCGTAGGGCCAGAACAGCGGTCCGAACCAGCCGAGGGCGAGACCGCCACGCCACCAAGGCCAGGCCGAACCGAAGAACCCACCGCGGAATCGCGCCGCCCCGAATTGCGATCGCAAAGCGACGTTGGCAATGGCGCGGTCGCCGAACACCCGGCGACCCAGGTCGCCCCTGCCGGCGAAACCTCTGACTGAATGAGTGCCACTATGCCCGGCGCCATGTCCGCCAAAGCCTGCGACGCCGTGTCTGCCGCCACCGTGCCCGCCGCCCTTTCCCCCAATGCCTGCGCTGTGTCCGCCGCCACCATGCTTGCCGCCACCATGCCCGCCAGCATGCTTGCCACCACCATGCCCGCCGCCACCATGTCCGCCGCCACCCCCGCGGGCGTCTGCTTCAAGTGTGAGAAGAGGCACTACGAGGAGCAGCGTAGCCGCCAGGCAAGTGCCGGTCGTCAACACCGGCCTTACGGCCCTGCGGGACTGGGCGCGCGGCGCCGCCGCCTGAGCCTTGGCATACTTCCGAAGAGCTTCTAATGCTGACACAGGCGTCTTCCTTCGGTCGGGCCGCCTGATGATGTCCTACCCATTAGAACTCCGTCTTTTGCTAAGTGGTTCCAGCTTGTCGGTTCACAGACTGCGTTGCGGAACGCGCGCCAGGGCATGAGAGGCAGCGGCCTTCCTCGCGGCCGGGGCCGGTACCGGCGCGATCGTATCGGCGCTTTGAGCAATCACACCACGCCTTGCTGCGGATAGTCGATGGACCGGTAGAACCCCGGGCGTATCGCCTTGCGGTCGAGCGTGAGCGCCAGGTAGCGGAACGAATCGGCGGCGTGCGAGGTCCAGTCGTGCACCGGGCGCGGGCGCAGCGCCTGCAGCTTGTCGTCGTACCGCGGCCGCAAGGCCATCTAGCGCATGTTCGGGCGCCTCAAGGACTCCGCCGCATCGCCGCCCGCTACGACAAGCTGGCCACCACTTCCTCGCTGCCATCCAACTTGCCGCAGCCATCGGTTCCCGGGTTGCGAGTCCGGAGCCTAGCTGGCCGTCTGAATGATTGATTCAGCGCGCCCAATGTGAGCCCAAGATGATGCTGCAGAAGTTACTGCGCTGAAAGTTTGGATCCTTGAATGCAAGAACATCATCGTTAAAGGTGCCAAATGTGCTGTCGGGCCGATGCTTCATCCCATGATAGAACGCCTCGATGATCTCATGCTTGAAGTCGTTACCACGTGGATAGGCGGCAATCACCGCCTCGCGTTGGTCATCCGTAAAGTGGTCATAGCCGCGGCCCACTACATCCATTCCCGCCCCTGCCTGCACTAAAGCGATCTCTGGATGCATGTGTTCCGGAATCCCTGGGGTCGTGTGGAGAGCGATGGCGGTCCAAACTTTCTCGATATCTCTTTCAGAGATGCCGTGGCTTCGCAGAAAGTCGCGCGCGGCATTCGCACCATCCACTTCGAAGCGAAGCTGGCTCCCTCGGTAGCTTTGTGTAAGGCCGATGTCGTGGAACATGGCTGCGGTGTAAAGCAGTTCCGGATCAAACATCAGGCCCTTCCGCTTCGCGGTCAGGGCGCCCCAAAAGTAGACCCGAGTGGAATGGTAAAATAGCAAGTCGCTCTCCGCATCGCGAATGAGCTGCGTTACCTCGCGAGCCAACTTGCTGTCAGGAATCCTTACGCCGGAAATGTCGTCAGCTGCCACTTTAGTCGCTCAACTTGCCCCGACGGTAAGCACGATCTTTCCTTTCGGCTGAGGCCGTAAGTGTTCCAGCATGAAATGAGCCTCGCGCGCATCCGCGAGAGGGAGGACTGCACCCACACGTGTTCTCAGCTTTCCACCATCGATGAGGCCAGCTATCTCCGCCAGATGCTGGCTTGTGACGTTGACCAGAAAGAACGCGGCTTCGACGCCATGGCTTTGCGCAAGATGCTGATCAGGTGGGGACACCGCCGAAATCAGCTTGCCGCCTCGACGGAGGACCTGAAACGAACGCTTTTGCGTTTCACCGCCGACCAGATCAATGACAGCGTCCGCATCCCGAACTTCTTCCTCAAAGCGCTGGGTCTTGTAGTCAATCACTGTGTTTGCGCCGAGGTTGCGCAAAAAGAGGATATCATCCGTAGCCGCGGTCGCGATGATTCGTACATCCGCGCGACGGGCCAGCTGAACCGCATAAGCTCCAACGTTTCCTGCCGCCCCATGAATGACCACCGTTTGGCCTGCCTTGAGTTGGGCTTGATCAAACAACGCCTGCCATGCCGTCACGGCAATCACAGGAACAGAGGCAGCTTCAATATGGGTTAGTGAGGTTGGCTTCTTCGAGACCATCGCTGCGGAAGCCAAAGCATACTCGGCATAGGCCCCGAGAAACTGGGGATTCGTAACACCATAAACCTGATCTCCCACACGCAGGTCCGCCGACTCCACGGCGACGACTTCCCCGGACAGATCCGAGCCCAGAGTGAGGGGCAGTGGTTGCGGCAAAGCGCTCTTTCCGGCCCTGATCCAGCCATCCCATGGACCGACCCCAGCGGCTTTGACTTTGACAAGGACCTCGCCAGGGCCCGGATGGGGCCTGAGGATTCGCTCGAACCTCATGACATCTGGTGGCCCGAACTCATGCACGCGCCACACCATCATTGATGAATGAGCGTGGTCCTCATTGCCTTGATGAGCGATGCTGCTGGGGGCCATCTCATGCTCCTTACGCTATCGTCAGGCCATCTATCGCGATCCCTACTTCTGGTCCGGTATAGTCAAAGGTTTGTCTTTGGAATCGACGACGAAGACAGCCAAGAGGCTTGCAGGATCCCTGTCACTGGCATTCTCACTGATCCTGTGATGCGAGCCGGGCACCTCGTAGAAGCCTTCGCCGACCTGGTAGACTTTTGCGGGCTCATCGCCAACCTGGCTGCGAATGGCGCCTGACAATACGTGAGCGTAGATGAAAGCCGACCGGGCATGGTGATGGGCCGGCGATTTGCCGGCCGGAGGATAGGTCACGACGACGGCAACCAGGCTCTTTCCTTCGATGTTCGGGATTACGTGCTCGAAGACGAGTTTCACCTGCTCCACATTCTGCGCAAGTCCGGGCGAACCCCCGAGTGCTGTTGCCGCCAATACTAGCCCCAAGGAGCCCGTTCGCATTACTCTCCTCATGGTTTTGCCCTCACGTTTGGAAATGTCTCCTCCACACTACGGAAATGCCGCAGAGATCATGTCCGCTTCTCCCGGAGTTAGCCGACTTTCATCGGCGCGCTCACGTGATCTGACGAGACTAAAAAGCGTGGTGCGGTCTTACACTTAAGTCAGCGGAGAAAATTAGCTGGGCGTTTCTTGCTCTGACTTGATCTATGTTGCGCATTCGAAAGCTGAGAGCTAGCAACCCAACACATCAGCCAAAATTCGGATCGCGCCTCGCAGCAAAATCGGCGTTGAAGTGGTGAAAAAGCCGTTGCAATCCTCCGACAGTCGTTGGTGCCGCGTTAGTCATTACGCGCGCCAGCTTAACGGACAACTGTTGGGTCTGTGACGCCTATCACAAGTGGGGCGGGCACCCTCAGTAGAAAATCGGTCCGTATGGTGCGGCGTAGCCTGATTTCAGACGCTCGCAAGCTATGGCGTAGCTGCTGGCGTAGATGCCGTAAGGTGCAGCGGAGCTTGTTCCGTAAGGTACCCAGTAGTTGGAATACGCCGGACATCCATACCCGGAGTACGATCCAGAGCCGTAGCCAGCAGCACTTGTGTAAGCATCGCTGCGGTATGCGCGGCGATACGCCCTTCGGCTGACACCTGCAACGCTCGTCGCAGCTAGCGGCCGTTCTTGGGCTTCAGCGCTGGCAAGCGACAGCGTCACATTCTTTTGCGACCATTGAAGCGAGAGGGGCGCCGCAGTCAATATTGCGGCCCCACCGATAATCCCAAGCATACCGATCTTTTTCATGATCGATCCTCCATCTTGATCATCGCGTTTTATGCGGCATTTGCGCTTGGCCAATCATTCTGGTTGGCCATGTCGGGCCATGCAGGACCGATACAGATGGATTTGGGTGTTACCCCACTCGTGTATCGGATAGCGTGCGGCCAAGCGGTTGCACGCCTGAAGGGCCGCCGCGCGTGCCGCGCTGATTTGTTCGTTGGCAACCGCGCCAGTGATGGGAACCACGGTCAACCAGAAAGCTGCGATGGTCGTTGCCAGCACGAGCTTCGTCGTGGCCTTGGCAAACAAGTTCGCAGCGAGTCTATCCGGTTTCGGTGCCATGTCATCCTCCTCGCCGCAGATCGAATGTCGTAATGCGAGGCTTAAGGAGGAACTGAACGAGAGTCTGTGACCGCAATCACGTTTTGGTCGAATAGGAAGAAGCTATGGCGCAGAGTCGAAAAACACTCCGTTGAGTGGTGAAGTCGCAATCACCGTTGCCCAACTTTATTTAGTCCGCGTGTTTGCAGCGTTCCCACGACAGCGCGATGCGAGGCACCGAGGAAGCACGATCTCGGTATTCGCCAAATCTGTGACGGCCATCACAGACGGCCCTTGTGCCGGCTGCCCGCGCCATTGTGTCCCCGCTTTGAGCAATCACACCACGCCGTGCTGCGGATAGTCGATGCGGCGATAGAAGCCTGAGTGCGTCGCCCTGCGGTCGAGCGTGAGCGCGAGGTAGCGGAACGAATCGGCCGCATGCGAGGTCCAGTCGTGCACCGGGCGCGGGCGCAGCGCCTGCAGCTTGTCGTCGTATTCGGCGCGGTAGAGCTTGAGCGCGTCGATGCCGCGCGCGCATTTTTCGGCATCGAACCAGCATTTCGGCAGAAACACGCGCACCGCGTTGATGCCGTCCTCGAGCCGGTGCATCGGGGCGAGCTGCAAGTTCTTGAGTCCGAGGCTCTCGAGCACCTCGAGCCGGCTCTTGCCGGTGCCGAGCTCCTTGGCCTGCGCGTCGTGCGGCACGATGTGCCCGGCATAGACGTAAGGACGCGCGCCAAGCTCGCGCACGTAGTGGCCGAGATCGACGCCGGAGGCCTCGTAATAATCGATGATCCTGATCTCGCGGCCGATCACCTGCGCGAACCAGATGGCGGTCGCATCGCGAATGCCGAGATCCCACGAGGTCCAAACCGGCGCCGCCGGATCGTATGGCACGGCCGCGATGCGCCGCTCCTCCTCGGCGCGCGCCATCAGCTTCCCGTAGTAGGCGCCGACCACCGCCGCCTCGAACGAGCATTCGAATTCCTGCGCGTATTGCTCTTCGCTGAGATCGCGCTTGGCGAGCTCAAGCTCGCTTGCGGGAATGAGCTCGGTGTCGCTTGCCTTGAGCATGAGGGTAAACCAATCTGCTTGCGATTGCGCGCGCCGCCACAACTCGAAGAAGGCGTTGCGGCCCTTGGGCGTGCCGATGAACACCGCCCAGCCGCCGCGATCGGCCAAGGCCGGGCGGATGATCTCCGACCACGCCCGTGGGTCCATGTCGGCGTATTCGTCGAGCACGATGCCGTCGAGATAAATGCCGCGCAGCGCATCGGCGTTGTCGGCGCCATAGAGACGGACCTGCCCGCCCTTGGGATAATCGACGCGCAGCTCGCTTTCGTGCACGGTTGCGCCGAGCCGCCGCAGCGGCGCCATCGCAGCGCGCAGATAATCCCACGCCACCGTTTTCGATTGCTTGAGGAAGGGCGAGAGATAGGCGTAGCGCGAGCGAAGCCGCTCGCTCGAGACGGCGGCGCGCTGCAAGTCATAGATGCAGGCCACCGTCTTGCCGGCGCGGCGGTGCGTCACGATACAGGCGAAGCGCTGCCGGCGATCGTGGAAGGCCTCGAATTGGCGGCGCGGTGCGTAGTCGACAACAAATTCGGGTCGTTGCATCGGATTGTGAATTGATATGATCCACGTCGCGGCTTCATGCGCCGTGGTCTGGCGCCGCCCTCATGGTGAGGAGCCTAAAGCGCGTTTACGCGCGTCTTCGACGCGCTATGGCGTCTCGAACCCTGAGGGCGGCCCGAATGCTCTCGGCCATGCTTCGAGACGCCGCGCTCCTCATGGTGAGGTGCCCGCCCTTCATCCTTCGAGACGCGCTTCGCGTTCCTCAGGGTGGGCCTCGAACCACGCGCGGCTCCTCAGCATGAGGAGTGCGCCTGCGGAATGGCCTTCGCTCAGCGGCCGCGGATCGTCTCGGTTTTGACGCGGACGGGCGGCGTTGCGTTGCCTGCCGCCGTGTACACATGCATGCAGGTGCTCGGGCAAGCATCACGGGCGTCGGCGCCGAGCGCAGGGCCGAGAACGTGTTTCCGTTCGGCGCGCTCGCGAACGAGCAGATCGACGAGGCTTTGTTCTTCGAGCGGCAGCGCAGGATCGAAATAGCGAGCGAGTGTGGGGACATAAACGAGCACGCGCTCGACCTGATCGGCCGGCGCCGCCTCCTTCGCCATTGTCGCTGAAACGAGCTCCGCATCGATCCCGTTGAGCCGCAACAGGTTGATCACCGCGACCGCGGGCAAGCCACAGTCGTTGCGCCCATTGGCGGCGGGCAAGCTAGCGGGCCGCCGGTGCAGCCCGGCAAAGGCCGCAAGCAGCGCGTTCGCATCGGACGTGCGCGCGATGCCGAGCGCCTCGGCCTCTTGCCGGCATGCATCGGAGAAAAAGGCAGCACGAATGAGCTGCATATCGACTACCGTCGCAGCCCGCCCTGGGGCAGTCGTCGCAAGGCAGAGCGCGAGAACCGTAAAGATCTTCAGAGCCATGAATTTACCCTTCAAAGATACGAGACGAGCCCAACAAGTCTCGGCCGCGGATTATATCACAAAATACGTTGCGCCCTCGAGCCTAGCGAAACTGTTGCGGCACAATGGGAGAGCCCTCCTGTGGGTTCATTGGCACAGGTTCAAATAAGTTCGAATGCGGAATGGGAATGGCATCGGACTTAAAGAACAAGTTTCTCGATAGTGGCCGGGGGTCGAACAGCAGATGGTGCCAAAGATACTCATTCACCAATACCTCTAGCGGTGATCGAGAAAAGTCGAACGGATTGGTCAAGGTGATAGGCTAATTGCCGTTAGTGCAAAGCCGGGCTGGAGCGACGGGACACGTTTATTGAAATCGAAAGTGCTGAATAGATTCCGGGCGGGGCGGCTTAAATTGTCAGGCAACACGCCATGTCCAGGGGAACGGTAATAGCTTACGTCTGCCATTCGCAGCCTCCTGTGAAAAGGACCCGCGCCGCCGCGGAACGTGCGGCGCAGAACGTCATGCGCCCGCTCCGCTACGCTGGCCAAAGCGGCGGCAGCGGATCGGGATCCAGGCATAATTTCGCTGAATACGCTCTTCTGGAAGATTCGTGTAACGCGAGTCCAGCGAAAAATGCTTCAGGTCGAAACTTTTCGATTTCATCGTGAGCTGCCAAAAGGATAGGTAGTGGTGTCCCAATGCCCATGAGCAAACACCATGGATGATGCGCCCGGCCCCGGCTCGATCGCGGCGCTGCGCGAAGCGATCCGCAGCGGGCGCGAGCCGCCGCCGGCGCCGGCCGTCGCGCGGCTGAAATCCTACCGCTGGTTCGTCGTCGGCAGCGTGTGCGTCGGCGCCTTCATGGGCCAGGTCGATTCCAGCATCACGCAGATGCTGCTGCCGCACCTCGAGCTCGAATTCCAGGCAAGGCTGAGCACGGTAAGCTGGGTCGCGGTGGCCTATCTGCTGGCGATGGCGGCGTTTCTGCCGATCTTCGGCCGGCTCGCCGACATGGTCGGGCGCAAGCTTCTCTACACCGGCGGCTTTCTGCTGTTCGTGCTGGGCTCGGCGCTGTGCGGCCTTGCGCCGAATCTGCCGGTGCTCATCGCGTTCCGCGTCCTCCAGGCGATCGGCGCGGCGCTGCTGTCATCGAACAGCGTTGCGATCGTGGTGGCCGCCGCGGGTCCCGCGCAGCGCGGCCGCGCGCTCGGCATCCAGGCGGCCGCGCAAGCGGTCGGATTGAGCGCAGGGCCGGCGATCGGCGGCCTCCTGCTCGATGTGCTCGACTGGCGCTGGGTGTTCTGGATCAACGTGCCGGTCGGGCTCGCCGGCACCGTGTTGGGCTGGTTCGTGCTTCCGCCCACCAAGGACTTGCCCGAGGATGCGCGCTTCGACTGGAAAGGCGCGATCCTGATCGCGCCTGCGCTCACCGCGCTCATTGCCGTGCTCAACGAGGGATATGCGTGGGGCGTGACCCATCGTTCCTGTGATGCTGGGTGCGGTTGCGCCGCTCGGTGGCGCGCTTTACGACCGGCTCGGCCCGCGGCTGCTCACCGGATCGGGCATGCTCATCTGCATCGCCGCGCTGGCGCTGCTGTTCGCCGCGCTCGACGGCACGCCGCGGAGCCTGCCGCTGGTGATGCTCGCGCTCGCGCTCTTCGGCATCGGTCAGGGACTGTTCATCTCTCCCAACAACAGCGCGATCCTGGCCGCCGCGCCGGCTTCCCTGACTGGAGAAGCCGGCGGATTGATCAACGTCATGCGTTCCTGCGGCATCAGCATCGGCGTCGCCGCCGCATCCTCACTGCTCGCATGGCGGCTCGCGGTCCTGACCGGTTCTGGCCACAACACGCTGCACGCCGCAGCACAGGAGCTGTTGTCGGCGAGCCGCGACGTGATCATCCTGCTCGGCAGCTTCACCGCTATCGCCGGCGCGATGTCGCTCGCGCGAGCATCGTCGGCGCGACCTCGCGGCGCACCGTAGGCCTTGCCCTAGAGCGGGATGACTTTAGATAGAGTCGATCGCTCCTCCCCTGTCATGCCCCGCGAAAGCGGGGCATCAAGTAATCACGGAAAGTCTTGTTGGTTACTGGATCGCCCGCCTTCGCGGGCGAGGACGGCAGAGGGGCCAACGATCCAGCCAAAACTCATCACGCTCTCGCGCGGATGCCGACAGCGTATCCCGCTCGCTCCTGTCATTTTATTTGCGTGCTACCTGTGAGGGTAGGACCGCTGACAGGTGTCTTCCATGCCCCGCAACGGCGGCGCTCCTTGCACCGAATACCTCTGTGCCGGCCAGCCGGCGATGCTGCGGTTGTGCGCGGTCGGCGAGATCGACCCGATTAAAACAGGCATTCCCAAGACCAGGATGCGCTCAACCGACATGCTGCGGTTGTGCGAGGCTTAGACCAAAAAACTTTGCGACCCTGTGACATGCATCACAGGCTGGTCGCTTAGACACGCTTGATTCTACCTTGCGCGGGTATAGACAATGGATGGGGAACGAGGAGATCGCTCCATGGCAAATTTTCTGGTCGAGAACAACGCTAACGTGGGGATTGGCAGCCTTCGCGACGCCATCATGGACGCCAACACCGCTCCCGGACTCGACACGATCGTTTTCGACACTTCCGGTCTCTTCGCCACCCCCCAAACGATTTCGCTGCTGGACGAACTCCCGGCCATCACCGACGGCGTGGACATCAACGGGACGACCTCGGCGATGCTCACGATCCAGCGGGATCCCGGCGCCGCCGTCGGCTTTCGCATCTTCCACGTGGAGAATGCGGCGGCGACCACGCCGATCAGCGTCATCATCAGCGGCCTCACGCTCTCCGGCGGAGATACGGGACTGGGCGGGGGGATCCGCAGTGTGGGCGAGAACCTGTCGCTCGATGGCGTCGTCGTCAGCGGCAACGACTCCTTCGACGTCGGGGGCGGGATTTATTTCGCAGGTCTCAACGGTTCGACGCTTTCGATCACTCACTCGAGCATCATCGGCAACAGCGCCCTGTTCGGCGGCGGGCTCTATATCGATTTCGCCAGCGTCTTGCTCGGAGACGACACGATCTCCGGCAACACAGCTATCGGCAGCGCGATGTTCCTGGCGCAAGGCAGCACCACTGCCACGCTGAATGTTTCCACCGGAAGCGCGACGATCGCCGGCAGCAACGCCATCGCCGGGCTCGGAGCGTTGGCGAAGGCCGGCGCGGGCATGCTCGTGCTCGCCGACAGCAACTCGTATGGCGGCGGCACCACGCTCGAAGCCGGGACGCTCGACCTCGCCGCGCTGCAGGCGGCGGGCTCCGGCATCATCACGTTCGCGACCGGCAGCCAGACATTGCGCATCGAGAACGCGGCGCTCTCGGGCAACGCCTTCACCAACACGATTGATTCGTTCGGTACCGGAGACGCGATCGACCTCGCGGGCCTCGTCTTCGCGCCGGGCGCTACGGTGACGTACGATACGAGCAGCCACCTGCTTGCGGTGACCAGCAACGGCATCACCGACATGTTGACGCTGACCAATCCCGCCAGCACCCACTTCATCGCCGCCAGCGACGGGGCCGGCGGCACGAAGGTGCTCTTGGGAGCCGCCGTCCTGCACGACTTCAATGCCGACGGCAACAGCGACGTTCTCTGGCGTCAGGACGGCAGCGGCCAGGTCTATGTCTGGGAGATGAATGGCCAACAGGTTCAAGCGGAGGGCACCGTCGCGCACGCCCCAGTCACCACCGATTGGCACGTCCAGGGCGTCGGCGACTTCAACGGCGACTTCGACAGCGACGTTCTCTGGCGGCAAGACGGCAGCGGCCAGGTCTATGTCTGGGAGATGAATGGCCAACAGGTTCAAGCGGAGGGCGCTGTCGCGCACGCCCCAGTCACCACCGATTGGCACGTCCAGGGCACCGGCGATTTCAATGGTGACGGCGACAGCGACGTTCTCTGGCGTCAGGACGGCAGCGGCCAGATCTATGTCTGGGAGATGAATGGCCAACAGGTTCAAACGGAGGGCGCTGTCGCGCACGCTTTCGTCACCGACGACTGGCACGTCCAGGGCATCGGTGACTTCAACGGCGATGGCAACAGCGACGTTCTCTGGCGGCAGGACGACAGCGGGCAGATCTATATCTGGGAGATGAATGGCCAACAGGTTCAAGCGGGGGGCGCTGTCGCGCACGCCCCGGTCACCACCGATTGGCACGTCCAGGGCGTCGGCGATTTCAACGGCGATGGCAACAGCGACGTTCTCTGGCGTCAGGACGGCAGCGGCCAGGTCTATGTCTGGGAGATGAATGGCCAACAGGTTCAAGCGGGGGGCGCTGTCGCGCACGCCCCACTCACCACCGATTGGCACGTCCAGGGCGTCCGCGATTTCAACGGCGACGGCAACAGCGACGTTCTCTGGCGGCAGGACGGCAGCGGCCAGGTCTATGTCTGGGAGATGAATGGCCAACAGGTTCAAGCGGAGGGCGCTGTCGCGCACGTCCCAGTCACCAACGATTGGCACGCCTTCAGTGACCAGAACTTCATCATCTGACGCCGAACCAAGCCTGCGCTGAGATTTTTGCCGTTATCGCCGGCGCGATGTCGCTCGCGCGAGCATCGTCAGCGCGATCTCGCCGCGCGCCGTAGGCCCTCCCTAGAGCGGGATGACTTTAGATAGAGTCGATCGCTCCTCCCCTGTCATGCCCCGCGAAAGCGGGGCATCAAGTAATCACGGAAAGTCTTGTTGGTTACTGGATCGCCCGCCTTCGCGGGCGATGACGGCGGAGGGGCCAACGATCCAACCAAAACTCATCACGCTCTAGCGCGTGTGGCGCGATGTTAACCCCGGCTTAACCATGCCGGCGCATCATGACGGACGCGCGGCCGAACAGCGCTTCGAGCGAATTTTCGAAGACACGATGGAGCAGCGCGATGCCGGATACGAAAGCCTACAAGCTTCGGGACGCATCCGAGCCGATGGATGCCCCTCGCCTGCTCAATGCAGCCGCGTGGCTGGAAACGCTTGCGGCGCTCGAGACCGAATTCAAGACGGCGCTGAGCCAAAACGCCGCAAGCGAGCAGATGCCGGAGCGGCAGCGCGGATCCTGATAATTCGAGCAGGCGTAGGGTGGGTTAGGCGCGAAGCGCCGTAACCCACCGTTTCTTCGCGTCGACTTGCTTGGTGGGTTACGCGCCTTCGGCGCTAACCCACCCTACATCTGATGGTCGCACCGGTATCAGCCGCCGCCGATTCCCCAAAGCTGGCATAGCTCGTCCAGCGCCGCCTTCATCCGCTCGAGCGCGGCGGCATAGGCTTGCGGCCGGCTGCTCCAGCCCAACGCGTGGCCGACCTGCTCGAGCGCAATTTCCCGGCACACCGCCCATTCCAGAACGTGCGATCCGATCTTGCCGGCAGCTTGCGCGGCTTCCCGATATCGTTGCCGATGGAACACCTGGTTTTCCGTTTTCGCCATCCCCGCATATGCGCCGAGGTCGATCGCCAGCACGCGATCGAGATCCACGGATTGCAGATACCCGGCGAGGCCGGCGTGATACCAGTGATGGCGATATTTCTGCCCGGCCGAATACTGCTCCGCCGTAATTGCGTTGCGCGCAAACGCGCGCTCGAGCGGGGCATCGCGCATGGTAATCTGGCCGCTGTGGCCGCGCTCGACGTCGGCTCCGGCGCGACGCAGGCGCTCCGGCGTGGGCAAGGCGCGCCGCTCCACGTCCTTTCGGCGCCTGATCGAATTGCGCATGCGTCCCTCTCGTGCTCTCATCTTCGTTCTCCGGCTGATCGGTCGCGAGCGCCCTGCCCGCGCGTGATGGTTCCACCGTCGCGCGCGGCGGCACGCGCATTCTCCGGCGGCGTCCGCGGGCGCCGATAGGCGCGCGCACAATGTTCGGCGCAGTAAGGCTTGTTGTGCGCTGCCCGCGCCCCGCAGAAGAAGAAGCGCGAGGAACCGGGATCGCCCACCGGCCATCTGCAGGTATCGTCGGTCAATTCAAGGAGAGAGCAGCGCCGGCGGCGCGGGATATTCGCGTCGAGGCGAGCATCCTCGACATAGGGCTTGGCGTTCATGACCCAGGCCGGCAGCGGCCCTTTCCGGTACCAGTACGCCGCGCGATATCCGGATGCGACCTTATCCAGGCGGCGAATCGTCTTGGCTGCGTGCCGTCTGCCGGGCGCGCCGCCGAAGGGCGACAGATCGGCGATGCCGAGCCGGTGAATCTTCGCGATGACGGCGTTGGGCGTGATGCCGTGACCCAGCTCCGCTGCGATGTCCCGCACCCGCGCGCCTTGCGCCCACCGTCGCCGCAGATATCGCGTGCGCGCCTTGGTCCAAGGCGAGATCCGGCGGGATTTCGGCGCTCGCAGCAGAACCAACGATGTCTGGAACATTACGTCTCCACTGCCTCGATTCGCATTTAACTACATTTAGTATTCGACCGTCAACCGCCAAATGTAGATGCATGTGCTGTAATGTGGTCGGCATGGGAACCACCCGAGGAGAGCGGCTACGTATCGCGCGCGAGAAGCACTTCAAATCGGCGCGTCTCGCGGGTAAGGCCATGGGCATCCCGGTGTCGACCTATGGCGCGCACGAGCGCGCCGAATCGCCCGGCGGGCGCGACTACGGTCCGGACGAGGCCAAAAAGTACGGGCGCCGATTCAAGGTCGCGCCGGAATGGCTGCTGACCGGGCGCGAGCCGTTTCCGGGCGCCGGCGCGGAGGAGGCACCTCCCGCGCCCAAAGTGCCCGTGATCGGCTACGTCGGAGCGGGCTCGGCAGCGCATTTTTACGACGTGCCACCCTCCCATCTCGACGAAATCAACGGCCCTCCCGATGCGACCGAATCCACGGCTGCCGTGGAAATCCGCGGCGACAGTCTCGGGCCTTTCTTCAACCGCTGGTACGTTTTCTATGACGACGTGCGCCGGCCGATGACGCCTGACCTGATCGGCCATCTCTGCGTTGTCGGTCTCGCCGATGGCCGGGTCCTGATCAAACAGGTGCAGCGCGGCAGGGACCTCGGCCTCTACACCCTGCACTCCGCGACCGAGAAGCCCATCCTCGACGTCGCGATCGAATGGGCCGCACGCGTCAACAGCATTTCCCGTCGCGGCTGATTTTCAGGCACACCCTGATTCGCGTGTAGCCCGGGTGCGCGAATCGGCACCCCGGATGCGGATTTGTTGCGCTCAGTTCCCGGCTAGTCTGGCTACAAAAAGTAGGTGACATCGGCGGCTACGTAGTGTAGCTATTACGCCCGAGCGGTCATGGAAGGACTGCCGGGAAACAGGATGCCGCTGCGAGAGCCATATGACGTTAGCCCCCCGGAAACCACGCATCGCGCCGATCGCGCCAGCCGCTTCATCGCCCGGGTGGACGCCCATCTGCCGACGTTATCCGATGACGCAGCGCGCCGCGCCTTCCTCGACCGCCACCTCGAGGGATGGGAGCAGCGGTACGCCCGCTTCCTCGCAACCGAAGGCGCCTCGGAGCCCCCCGGCGATCCTGCCGACCCGCCGCACGCCGCCGACTTTCTGCTCACCATCACCGCGCTCGCGGCGCGACGCATCGCGCTTGGCGGGGACGCTTCGTAGGGGTGGGTTAGGAGCTATAGCGCTCTTTAAGGGCGTGCATGCCCTTGTTGGACGAGGTGGTGGGCGCGATGCGCTTCCTATGCAACTTCCTCACTGCGACCGCGGTGTCGAATCTGCTTGACTCATGTAACGAGAATCTTCGAAAAGAGTTTATTCTCCGAAAGTATGCGCTGATCTCCGTTTCGACGCCGCTGACGTCCTTTAGCGCCGGCCTCGCATCGGCACGAGTCGTTGTGCCACTCGTCGTCGAGACAGGTACGGCCCGATGTGACTCGATTAGCGTTCTGCTCGGACTCGCGCACTGACCGAACTCTGCAAATCGAAGCTCCAATGGAGCGCCGCCAATCCTTTGAGATTGGCCGGTGACGATCCCGCTTGGCAAGGACGCCCGCACAATGACCGATCAATTGATGACGCCGGGCTGGTACCTCCAGCCCGCCAACTGGTCTTACCGGATCCCCAACGGCATCGCGGCGCTCCCAGCGCCACGGAATGATCCTTTGCTTCAAAACTCCCCGTGGTCAGCCTCGAACGGCAGGATTCTCGGACTGCTGGCGCAGGGGAGCGCCGGTTTGAATCGGCCGCCCGCGAGCGGCGGAATTCTCGGCGCGCTCACAGCATCGCCCGAGGACCAAACGTCAAACATCCCGTATTGGCTGCAGACGGCCATGCCATTCGACCTCGAACTTGGAGCGCCTCGGGCGCCGGCCCATCCGCGGCCGCAACCGATCTCGCCGTTGACGTGGGATTCACCGGCGCTGCCGAATCTACCCGCGCTCCCATCCGCACATTTCGATTCGAGCAGTCCGTATTGGCTACGGACGGCTCTACCGTCCGAGGCAACCAGCGACATCTTTGGCGTGCCTCGGTCGCCCACCGAGCAGCTACCGAATCCGGCAGCGCAATTGTGGCCCGCGGCGGCTCGGGACGCATCGGTACCGCCAATGCTGCCTGCGCTGCTGGCAACCTTTTCGTCTGTATCGCCGAACGACGGCAACTTGTCTTCATGGCAAATGCCGGTGGGCTCAAATGTCGAAGCCCTCGCATCGCCCGAGCTTAATTCTGTCTCTGGGCACGACTTCCCCGCGTTCGGACCGAACTCCCCGACGTCGCATTACGGACGGCAACTCGGCGACACGCTAACTAGTACGTGGGAGCCGGATCGCCCGGCGACGCCCGCCGGCGCGGAGCATCTTGCCCTCTCGGACATGTGGCCGATCGTGCCGTCGGGGCACCCTGCCAACCGACTGTGGATACGTGGACCGACTGGCGCCGAACACGATCCGCGAGTGATCTCCGACGTAACACCCCACAACGATTGGAGGCCGGGTGCGCGATATGCGAGCAATTCCAGTCCCGGTCAGAATTGGCGGGCGGTGGGTCGAGCTAGAGCCCGGCCAGGCCAACCGTCTGCTTGAAGCTCAGGTAAGGGCAGAGACCGCTATCGCCCGTGTTCGCGAGATCGATCCCACCTGGCGACCGAGACCGAGCGCTTACGAAAGTATCGAGGGTCGTATCCGCGCCTATGAATCGGAGGCCGAAGAGGCGCAAGCGCGCCTGCGCGAACTCGCGGCTCCGCTCCCGCCGATAATCCCGCGCGAAAGACCGGCGACAGCATCGGAGGGCAACGACGTCGCGAGAGTGATCGCGCGATGGCTCGCCCAAAATCGGAGCCATGTCATCGAAGGACCCGACTGGTTTTTCGAATACGAGCCGTCCGTCCGAGCCTATCTCGATCCGCCAAAGACGCTGCAGGAACTACAGCGGGCTGTTCCAACGTCAAATCCGGGATATGATATTCATCACATTGTAGAGCGCACGTCGGCCGAGCAGGATGGCTTTCCGCAGTCGATAATCAATGCTCCTGAAAACTTAGTGCGAATACCTAGGTTCAAGCACTGGGAGATCACCGGGTGGTATATGAAGATGAACGAAAGCTTTGGTGGCATTTCGCCCAGAGACTACCTGCGTGGCAAAACTTGGCCCGAACGGATAGGAGTTGGCCTCGACGCTCTGATCCGTCACGGAGTTCTCAAGCCATGAAGCCGAGCAAACTCCAAGATATGACGGTGGACCAGCTGGTCGAGCGGTTCACCGCCATCGCCCTGGATCAGGACAAAGCGATAGATGACACCGCGAAGTTTAATCGCCTGTTTGTGCAAATGGAGGCCGTCAAGCGGGAACTAAAAGCGCGCGATGGTGATCAACGACGGGCATTGCTTTGCCTCTACGACCATCCCAATGCACAGGTCCGGCTGAAAGCTGTGAAGGCGACCCTAGCGGTGGCACCCGAGCGCGCGCGACGCATGCTAGAGATCATTGCCGAGTCACGCGAATATCCGCAGGCCGGCGACGCTGGCATGACGATCGACTGTCTCGATCGAGGCATCTTCAAGCCTACCTAAGGCTCCAGATTGCCATTCCTCAAGCCATCAATCGCGCCAAACTCCAGGATATGGTGTCCAGCTCGCGGAGCATTTACTGCGATCGGGATCGAACAAGATCAAGCAACTTCAGGGGCCAAAGCGCTAACCTGCCCCACGCAGTCACAGCATCCAATCTTTGTTCTCGAGGCCGAACATCACCCCGCCCCAGCTGCTGCCCACATATTCGTACTGATTGGAAATGTGCTGCCGTCCGGCCATGAGATCGGCGAAAATCCCGCCGAACGGCAGATCGTCGGAGAGCCCGGCGGCGCCGGTCGCCTTGAAGATGCGCGCGGCGAGCAGCGTGCAGCGCTCGGTGACCTCCGTCGACTGGAATTTGTAGCGCAGACGCTCTTCGAGCGGCGGCATCTCGCCGGCTCGCGCGTAAGCGTGCAGGTTTCGCAGGTTGCGATGGAGCGTGTTCGTCATCTCGTCGATCGCCGCCGCCGTCTCGGCGCAGACGAGCTGAACGAAGGGATTTTCCGCCGATCGTCCGCCCGCGCGCGTCACGCGGGCCTTGCCGTAATCCATGAAGGCGTTGAGCATGCCTTGCATCGCACCGAGCGCAGCGGTCGATATCCCGCGCACGAAAATCTGGCCGAACGGCAATCGATAGAGGCTCGACGTGTTGAGCGTCTGGCCCGGACCCTTGAGCCGAAAATTGTCGAGCATGCTTTGCGAGCGATGAGCCGGAACGAAGGCGTCGTTCACGATGATGTCCCAGCTGCCGGTGGCCTGCAGGCCGGACACTTGCCACGTGTCGACGCTGGTATAGTCCGCGCGCGGCACGAGGAAGATGCGGCCCTCGGGCGCGCCGCCGTCAGCGCTTGCGACGAGCGCGCCGAGCAACGCCCAGTCGCAATGGACGCAGCAGCTCGCATAGCGCCAGCGCCCGCTCAGGCGGTAACCGCCGGCGACCGCCGTCGCCTGGCCGGCGGGCATCAGCGAAGAACAGATCAGGACGGACGTATCCTCACCCCAAACCTCTTGCGCCGCACGATCATCGAGCAGCGCCATGAACCAGGGATGCACGCCCGATACCCCGTAAATCCACGCGGTCGACATGTCGCCTTCGCCGAGCGCAAGCTCGACGTCGTAAAAGGTGTGCAGGTCCATCTCGTAGCCGCCCCAGCGCTTGGGCTGCAGCACGCGGAAAAATCCGGCGCGCTGCATGTCGGCGATGGTCTCATCCGGGATGCGGCGCAGGCGTCTGGCTTCACGCGAGCGCTCGGCCAGCGTGGGAATCAATGCGCGGGCGCGGGCAATGATGTCCGCGGGCTCCGGCGCGGCGGCTACGGTGTGTCGCGCCGGCTCCATCTCGCGTCAGCGGCGCGTGTACTACTCGGCCGCCGCCAGATTGCTGCGGGCATTGCGGGCGAGACAGCCGATCAGCATGTCGGTCGACATGATGTCGCCGAACATGAGGTAGAATGCGCACAGCGATGCGTTGTGGTCCTCATCGGTCACGGCGGCGTTGCCGTCGGTGACCATGATCGTCTTGAAGTTGAGCATCATGGCGTCGCGCGCGGTCGACTCGCAACACACGTTGGTCACCGTGCCGGTGACGAGAATGGTGTCGAGGCCGCGCTGGCGCAGGATTTCGGCGAGATTCGACGAGCCCTGAATGAAGGCGCTGAACCGATTTTTCTCGACGATGAGGTCCTCCGCGCGCACGTCGAGCGTGGCCCAGAGCTGATGGCCTTTGCTGCCCGATGTGAGCGCTTGCGCGCGCTTTGCGGCGTTTTCCGGCGTCGCCATTTCGAAATAGGTCGACCAGCTCTGCAGCGCCTCCTGCGTGAATGTGGTCTGGATCCAGATCACGGTTCCGCCGGTCTCGCGCACCGCGCGCGCGAGACGATTGATGTTCGGCACGATCTTTTCCGCCATGGGGCAGAGCGCATGCGCAACTTCCGGCAGCATGAAGGCATTCTGCATGTCGACCACGACGAGGGCGGTCTTGGCCGGATCGAGATTTTCATAGATGTGCTCGCGGCCGCGGCGCGTGATAACGCGGTCGACGACCGATTGGGGGATGGACAGCGTATGCATCGGAGGCTCCCCGTGTGAGGACTTAGATGGAGATTATCATGCCGGCTGCAGCGCGGGGCAACCGTGCCGCCGGCCGGCGAAGGCATCGGCGATGAAGGCATGGGCGAGCGCATAGCCGTGCCGGGTGGCGGACTCATCGTACACGGCCACACCCGTTGTGTCGGCCTGCGGGCCGGTGAAGGCATGGCATATGTCGCCGAACGTGAGCAGCGCCCAGCACGCTCCCGCCTCCGTCATCTCCGCCTCGAACGCGTCCCGCTCGGCCTTGGGCGCGACCGGATCGGCGGCGCCGTGCACGGCGAGCACCGCCGCCTTGATGTCGCCGCGCTTGGCGGGTTGCGGCGTCGTCAGCGTCCCATGCATGGACACGACCGCCTGTACATCGGCCCCGATGCGAGCCAGATCGAGAACATTGAGCCCGCCGAAACAGTAGCCTATGGCCGCCCGCCGAGTAATGTCGCCGATGGCGCGCCGGTCGGCCTCCCGCGTCAGCGTGTCGAGTGCGGCGGCGATGCGCCGGCGCATTCCCGCCACATCCGACATGAACGGCCGCAGAAATTCCATGGGGTTCTCGGTTCCGACCGGTCCGTTGCCTTCGCCGAACATATCCGCGACGAAGACGACATAACCTTCGTGCGCCAGCATCTGGCCGGTTTCGATCGCCGGCTTGATGACGCCGCGCCAATTGGGCGCCATCAGCAACAGCGGCCGCGGCGCCTTCACGCTTTCATCCCACACCAGCGCGCCGCGACAACTCTGGCCGGACGCCGAATAGAAGATACTTTCGACGGCCATCGGTTCTTCCTCCGTTGTCATCCGCAATCTGACTCAAGGCTCATGCGTTGTCGTCCCGGCGAAAGCATGACCACCACCTCTGCAATATGGGTTCCCGCTCTGACGGCAGATAAAGTCATGCTGATGGTTCGGTCACGGCAGACCTGCGGCCGGCCGCAGGAAGGCGAAGTCGCAGCCCTCGTCCGCACCCAGAATCTCCTGCGCATAGAGCTTGGCATAACCCCGCTCGGGTTGCATGGGCGCGGGCTTCAGCGCGGCCGCGCGCGCTTTCAATTCGGCATCTTCGACCAGGAGATCGATGCGACGCTGCTTGACCGAGAGGCGGATGCGGTCGCCGCTGCGCACGAGACCGAGCGGGCCGCCGGAGGCCGCATCCGGCGTGACGTGCAGCACGATGGTGCCATAGGCCGTACCGCTCATCCGCGCATCGGAGATGCGGATCATGTCCTTGACCCCTCGCTGCGCGAGTTTCTTCGGGATCGGCAGATAGCCGGCTTCCGGCATGCATTCGCGGGCATGGGGGCCGGCGTTCTGCAGCACGAGCACGTCCTGCGGGGTCACGTCGAGCGCCGGGTCGTCGATGCGGGCGGCAAGGTCGGCAAGCGAGGAGAAGACGACCGCCCTGCCCTCGTGCTCGAACAGTTTTGCATCGGCTGCGGAGCGCTTGAGGATGGCGCCTTTGGGGGCGAGATTTCCAAACAAAGCAACCAGCCCTCCGTGAGGCTCGAAAGGCTTTTCGTCTTCCGCGATGATCGAGCGGTCGACGTAAGCGGTGGCATCGCACGCAAGCCGCTCGCCCAGGGTTTCGCCGGTCACCGTCATGCAATCGAGATGGAGCAGCGGCTTGAGCTCGCGCAGAAGCGCGCCCATCCCGCCCGCGGCGAAAAAATCCTCCATATAGCCGTTGCCCACGGGCTTGAGATTGACCAGCACCGGGGTCGGGTGAGGTGGATCACCGCGTTGGTCGATCCGCCGAGCGCGAGAAGAGCACGCAGGGCATTCTCGACCGACTTCGCGTTGACGATGCGATCCGCGGTGCGCTCCGAGCCGATCAACTGCACGGCCGCGGCGCCGGTCGCTTCCGCCGCGCGCAAGCGATCGGCGTGCACCGCCGGAATCGCAGCGCTGCCCGGCAGAATAAGGCCAAGTGCTTCGGCAATGCAGGCCATGGTGGAGGCGGTGCCCATTACCGCGCAGGTGCCGGCGGTGACCGCGAGCTGGCCTTCGACCTGCGAGAGCTCCGCTTCGGCAACCTCGCCGGCCCGATAGCGCGCCCAAAAGCGCCGGCAATCGGTGCAGGCACCGAGCCGCTCACCGCGGTGGCGGCCGGTCATCATCGGGCCTGCCACCAGCATGACCGCCGGCCGGCCGGCGGATACCGCGCCCATGAGCTGCGCCGGTACCGTCTTGTCGCACCCGCCCATGAGCACGACTGCATCCATCGGCTGCGCCCGGATCATTTCCTCGGTATCGATCGACATCAGGTTGCGGTATTTCAGACTCGTCGGGCTGAGAAACACCTCGCCGAGCGAGATGGTGGGAAAGGCGATCGGCAGCGCGCCGGCCGCGAGCACCCCGCGCTTGACCGCGTCCAGCAGTTCCGGGAAGTGACGGTGGCAATTGTTGAAGCCCGAGGGCGTATAGGCGATGCCCACGACGGGTTTGCTCAGCAGCGCTCGCGAGTAGCCCATGGACTGGGCGAAGGAGCGCCGCAAGTAGAGCGAGAAGTCGCGGTCGCCGTAATTGGTAAGACCGTGCTGCAGCCCGTGCGTATGTTCGCTCACTCTATACCTCGCCAGGCGCCCCGCTTGGCCCACCGGCCATGGCGACAATACGCAACAGTTTACAGCAATCCGCATCAATTTCTGACTGATCCATTCGGGCTGCGGGCGAATTATCGCCTCGACAAGCGCCCTGGAACGCCTCTAATTTGGGAGGGTTCCAAAAAAGGCCCGCCTGCCGAGGGATACAGCGATCCATGAATTACGACACGTATTTTGCAGACGCCCTTGCCCGGCTCAGGGACGAACGCCGCTACCGCGTCTTTGCCGATCTCGAACGGCTTGCCGGCCGCTTCCCGCACGCGATCTGGCACTCCCCGCAAGGACCGCGCGACGTGATCGTGTGGTGCTCCAACGACTACCTCGGCATGGGCCAGCATCCCAAAGTGATCGGGGCGATGGTCGAAACCGCGACCCGCATGGGCACGGGTGCCGGCGGCACGCGCAACATCGCCGGGACCAATCATCCGCTGGTCGATCTCGAGCGCGAGCTCGCCGATCTCCATCGCAAGGAGGCGGCCCTCGTTTTCACTTCGGGTTACGTGTCCAACGAAACCGGCATCTCGACCATCGCCAAGCTGATGTCGAACTGCCTCATCCTCTCCGATGCGTTGAACCACAATTCGATGATCGAGGGGGTGCGGCAGTCGAAATGCGAGAAGCGGATCTTCCGCCACAACGACATGGCGCATCTCGAGGAACTGTTGCGATCGGCCGATCCGGATCGGCCCAAGCTGATCGTCTTCGAGACGCTTTACTCGATGGACGGCGATGTGGCCCCGATCAACCGTATCTGCGACCTCGCCGAGCGCTACCGCGCCATGACTTATGCCGACGAGGTGCACGCGGTAGGCATGTACGGGCCGCGCGGCGGTGGACAGGCAGAGCACCAAGGCGCAACGGCGCGCATCGACGTGATCGAAGGCACGCTGGCCAAGGCCTTCGGCTGTCTCGGCGGCTATATCGCCGCGAGCGCGGCGCTCTGCGACGCGGTGCGCAGCTATGCGCCGGGCTTCATCTTCACCACCGCGCTTCCGCCACCGATCTGCGCCGCCACGCGGCGGGGCTGCCGGTGATGCCGAACGACACCCACATCGTGCCGGTGTTTGTGGGCGATCCCGAGAAATGCAAGCAGGCGACTGATCTCCTGCTCGCGGAGCACGGCATCTACATTCAGCCGATCAACTATCCGACCGTGCCGAAGGGGACGGAGCGGCTGCGCATCACGCCTTCGCCTTACCATGAGGACGCATTGATTGATGCGCTGGCCGAGGCGCTGCTGGAGGTGTGGGAGCGGCTCGCGTTGCCGCTCAGGCAGCGGGCGCTCGCTGCCGAGTGATCCAACGCCGCTGGCTCGCAAACGCCAGTCGGCGAACTCGCGTCCGGCCGGCATATGCCGGTCCAATGATTCAGGGCACACCCTCAGGGGCGGCCTATATTCTCGCTCGGCCCCTCGTGCAGTAGAATGGCGCTCGGCGCGCCTGGCGCCAACGGACCGCCATTATGCTGCAAGGCTGGATCGTTATCGCCGTTGCGCTCGGCTACATTGGCCTGCTGTTCGTGGTCGCAAGCTATGGCGATCGAACCCGCCGGTTTGGCCGTGAAGGCGGCTGGCGGCAGTGCATCTATCCGCTCTCGCTGGCGATCTACTGCACGTCCTGGACCTTCTTCGGCTCGGTCGGGCTCGCTTCGCGCACCGGTTTCGACTTTTTGACCATTTACATCGGCCCGATGCTCTTGATCGGGCTGTGCTCGCCGCTCGTCATGCGCATCGTGCGGCTGGCCAAGGCACAGAACATCACGTCGATCGCCGACTTCATTGCCGCGCGCTACGGCAAGGCCCAGACCGTCGCCGCAACCGTGGCGCTGATCGCGATCATCGGAACAATTCCGTACATCGCCCTTCAGCTCAAGGCGGTCTCAGCCTCGCTGACCACGATCCTCGCGCAGGCCGGACCGGCGCACGAAGCGATGCAGCCAGTCTTGGGCGATATTGCCCTCTACGTCGCGATCGCGATGGCGATCTTCGCCGTCCTGTTCGGCACGCGCCATATCGACGCCACCGAGCATCAGGACGGACTGATGCTGGCGATCGCCACCGAGTCGATCGTCAAGCTCGTGGCCTTTGTCGGCGTCGGCGTATTCGTCACTTTCTGGATGTTCGAGGGTCCGCTCTCGCTTTTTGCGCAAGCGCTGGAGCGACCCGATACCGCGGCCGTGTTCAGTCGCGAGCCGGTGCCGGGCACGCTACTGGCAATGACACTGTTGTCCCTGTTCGCCATCGTTTTGCTGCCGCGTCAATTCCATGTCACCGTGGTTGAGAACAACAGCGAGGCCGAGATCAGGCGCGCCGCTTGGCTGTTCCCGCTCTACCTCGTTCTGATCAATCTGTTCGTCGTGCCGATCGCATTGGCGGGGCTGCTGACGTTCAGCCCCGGCCAGGTCGACAGCGACATGTTCGTGCTCGCCTTGCCGCTCGCCGCGCATTCCGACCTGTTTACGATTGCCGCGTTCGTCGGCGGTCTTTCGGCCGCGACCGCGATGGTGATCGTGGAATCGGTTGCGCTCGCCATCATGGTCTCGAACGACATTCTGATGCCGCTCGTGCTGCAGCGCCGCGAGGCGCTGATTACCGGCCGCGGCAACGTCGGCGGCTTGCTGCTCGCTGTGCGGCGAATAGCGATCTTCGTCATCCTGTTTCTCGCCTACGTGTACTACCGCTTGGCGGGCGATGCACAGCTTGCCTCGATCGGGCTGTTGTCGTTTGCGGCGGTTGCGCAGCTCGCGCCGGCTTTTTTCGGCGGACTAATCTGGCGGCGGGGCACCGCACGCGGCGCGTTGGCCGGGATGACGGTCGGCATCCTGGTCTGGGCCTACACGCTGTTGTTGCCGAGTCTGGCGGCCGTCGGCATCGTGAATGAAAGCCTGCTGTCGCACGGACCTTGGGGGATCGCGCTGCTGCGCCCGCAGGCGCTCATCGGGCTCGATCTGCCACCGCTCGCCCACGGGGTGATTTGGAGCCTTTTGCTCAACGTTCTAGCCTATGTGGTTCTCTCGCTGGGCCGCGCGCCAACTTCGATTGAACGACTGCAAGCCGACCTGTTCGTTCCCTCCGACCTGGCGCCGATCGCGCCTAGCTTCCGGCTGTGGCGCTCCTCCGTCACGGTCGAGGAGCTGACCACGACTGTGTCTCGCTACCTTGGCGAGGAGCGCACACGCAGTTCCTTCGATAGCTATGCCCTGAGCCGCGGGATCAGCATTGATCCCAAGGGCGACGCGGACTTCCAGCTCCTGCGCTACGCCGAGCATCTGCTCGCCTCGGCGATCGGCGCGGCCTCATCCCGTCTCGTGCTGTCGCTCCTGCTGCGCAAGCGCACGGTATCGACCAAGGCGGCGCTCAAGCTCCTCGACGACGCCAACGCCGCTATTCATTACAATCGCGAGATCCTGCAGACCGCGCTCGACCATGTGCGGCAAGGCATTGCGGTGTTCAACAAGGATCTGCACCTCGTCTGCTGGAATCGCCAATTCGATGAAATCCTCGCATTGCCGCCGCAGCTCACCCGGGTCGGCACCGCGCTCGACCACATCCTGCGCTTCCACGCCGAGCAGAGCACCTCCGATAAAGAGACGGCTGACGCGCTCGTGCGCGAGCGGCTCGCGCGGTACGTGAACAACGGCGAACCGTTCCTGGAGCGTTTTTCCGACCGCGATCTGGTCATGGAAGTGCGTGCGAATCCAATGCCTGACGGCGGGATCGTAACCACCTTTACGGACATCACCCCAAGCGTGAAGGCCGCGGAAGAACTCGAGCGCGCCAACGAATCGCTTGAGCGGCGGGTACAGGAGCGCACCGAAGAATTGACACGCCTCAATACGGAACTCGGTCGTGCCAAGGGCGAGGCCGAACAGGCCAATATCTCCAAGACTCGCTTCCTCGCCGCGGCGAGCCACGACATCCTGCAACCGCTCAATGCCGCGCGCCTCTACGTCACCAGCCTCGTCGAGCGGCAGCGCGGCGGCAGCGACGCCCAGCTGATCACCAATATCGATGCCTCGCTCGATGCCGTTGAAGACATATTCGGGGCGCTGCTCGACATTTCTCGACTTGATACTGGCGCAATGCGGCCGGAGATCGTCGGCTTTCGCATCGACGAGCTGTTGCGCCAGCTCGAGGTGGAGTTCACGCCGCTCGCGCAGGAGAAAGGACTAAACCTCAAGTTCGTGCCCTGCTCGCTCGCGGTCCAATCCGACCGGCGTTTGCTGCGACGGCTGCTGCAGAACCTCGTGTCCAATGCGATCAAATATACCCCGAATGGACGCGTGCTTGTGGGCTGTCGGCGCCGCGACGGACGGCTGCGCATCGACGTTTACGATACCGGCCTCGGCATTCCGGCATCAAAGAAGCAGGCAATTTTTCAGGAATTTCACCGGCTCGAACAGGGGGCCAAGGCGGCGCGTGGCTTGGGACTGGGGCTTTCGATCGTCGAGCGGATCGCACGCGTTCTCGACTACAAGATTATGGTCAACTCGTCGGTCGGTCGAGGATCGCAGTTCTCGGTCGAGGTCCCGCTTTCGGCCGCGATACCGCCGCGGCAACAGCCACGCGTGGCACGGGAGGTTGATCGCGTTCAGCTCTCCGGCATCACTGTTTTGTGCATCGACAATGAGTTGGCGATTCTCGACGGAATGGAAACGCTACTCGCGGGCTGGGGTTGCCGGGTTCTCAAGGCTCCCGATCTCGAAGAGGCGATCGCGCTCGTCGCAGAGGGCAAGATCACGCCTGACGGGTTGTTGGTCGATTACCACCTCGACGAGGGCAATGGCATTGCAGCGATTACGGAGCTGCGCCGCCGCTTCGGCGCCGACCTCACGGCCATCCTGATTACCGCCGACCGCAGTCCGCGCGTCCGCGAGGATGCCCGCGCCAACGGCATCCAGCTACTCAATAAGCCGCTCAAGCCGGCGGCATTGCGTGCGCTGTTGACGCAATGGCGCATGCAGCGGCTTGCGGCGGCGGAATGAGAGTGGCGCACGATCGCGGCATCGCGCACAACCGTTAAATCAATGCTCCACTCCTACCGCCTGCGGCCATTGGCCGAGCTCGATCTTTGAGGCGGCAATCACCGCCTGCGTGCGGCTCTCGACCCCGAGCTTCTGCAGGATCGCCGAGACGTGGGCCTTGACCGTCGCCTCCGAGACGCCGAGCTCGTATGCGATCTGTTTGTTGAGCAAGCCCTCCGACAGCATCATCAAAACGCGCACCTGCTGCGGCGTCAGAGAGGTAAGCCGCGTCAACAGATCAGCGCTCTCCGCATCCGAGCCGGCGCCGAGATCGATGTCGGGCGGCGTCCATACGCCGCCCTCGAAGACGCGGGTAATGGCGTCCCGCATGGTCTCGATGCCGAGCGTCTTGGGGATGAAGCCCAAGGCGCCAAAATCCATGCAGCGGCGGATGACCCCAGCATCGTCGTTGGCCGAGACCACCACGATCGGCACGCTCGGATACTGGGCACGCAGATACATGAGGCCGGAGAATCCCCGCACCCCAGGCATGGTCAAATCGAGCAGGATGAGATCGACCTCCGCGCCGCGCTCCAGCAGCTTCGTCAAATCCTCGAATGAACCCGCTTCGGCAATCTCGACTTCCTCGAATAGGCCTGAGACTGCCTCGCGCAAAGCACCGCGAAACAGCGGATGGTCGTCCGCGATAATCAAGCGTACCGATTCGCCCACCCGCCTCATCTCAACCTCTGAGCTCACATCTCGCCGGCGCCGAAAGCATATCACAATTTCAGCGTCGCCGTTCACGCCGCTGCTGACGATCGACTTCGGCCGTTCTGGCGGACCAGCCGAGTGGCCTACCGCCTGCTGCCGATGAATTGCAGCACGACTTCGCGCCGATGCGGACGGGCGCGATGCTCGGCAATATAGATGCCTTGCCACGTGCCGAGCGCAAGCGTTCCGGCAATCACCGGCACGTGCAACGAGACCCCGGTGAGCATCGTCTTTATGTGCGCCGGCATGTCATCGGGCCCCTCGACATCGTGAACCCACGGGGCATCGGCGGGTGCGAGGCGATCGAGCGCGATCGCAAGATCGCTTCGCACATTGGGATCGGCATTTTCCTGGACGACCAGAGAAGCCGAAGTGTGCCGCATGAACATGAACAGGGCACCGTCCTTCGCCTCGCTCTCCGCAACGAACCGCGTTGCTTCGTCTGTGATCTCGGTGAAAGACCGTCCGCGGCTGTCGACCACGAGCGTCGCCGTCGCAATGATCTCGGGCGCGAAAGTGACGATAGAAGATAACGAGCCCGTCATGGCCCCCTGCCGCCGCGGCAATTCACGAGTCCTTTTTCAGCATATCCTTCTGCAGCGTCCCGATCATTTCGACCAGGCGGCGCCAAACCTTCTCGATAAAGTTCATGACCTTGTTGAGATCGGCGTCATTGGGCAATTGCAGGCGGGGCTCGTCGGGCTTGGCAGCCGGCGACTGCGGCTTGACGGTACCAGGCAGCGGCAGGTTGCGTGCGATGAGCTCTTTCTTGACAGCTGCGTTCTCGGCCTGAAGGCGGGCGATCTCGGCCTCGAGTGCGGCACGCTCATCCGGCACCGCCTCACATGCCCATCCTGCCGGGCGCCGCGCGCAGATCGATACTTGGCCCGTGCGGCCATCAAGCCGCAGATAGCCGTCTTCGACGCGGTTGAAAGTGTAACGGTTATCGTCGCTCCCCGGCACCGCGTTTTGCGCCCAGGCCGCTGGCGATCCCGCGAGCCCCAGTCCAACGACCTTGCGTCATGGTCCATAGACGATCGCTCGGGCACGGTGCAATGGCGCCACCGTACCCCCATGCAAACGTCCCCACCGCCTGGGCGAAGCAGACGCAAAGAGTGCCGCCACCTCTCCTGCGGCAATCGCGCCTGACCTGCTCTAACAGCGCCCGGCTCCGTCGCTCCCAGGGGTCATCATTCCCCTTCCTTTTCAAACGTTTACCGCAAGGGGCAATTCTTGACTCGCATAAACCCAATCAGTATGGTCCGCGCGGTTTTGGGGGCGGAATTGTCGTGATCCTGCTAAAATTGGCGCGGGTGTCGAAAGCATGGCCGACGACGCACGCGAGAGAGGTGACCGCGAACGACCGCCGGGCGATGAGGCTGCGCTTTCCGCGAGGCTCAAGCGTCTGGGCGAGCAACTCGGCCACATCCATGCCGATCATTCGTCCGAAATCAGTCCGCAGCAGCCTCCATCCGCCGATCCGTCCGCGATCGCCCGAGGTTTTCGGCTTTCGACCGAACTCGTCGCCGCGGTTCTGGTCGGTGCGGCTCTCGGTTGGGTGCTGGATCGCTTGCTGGGAATCGCACCCTGGGGAATGATCGTGTTTCTGCTTCTCGGCTTCGCGGCCGGCGTTCTCAACGTGATGCGGGCTGCGGGAGTGGTTCCGAGCAGCCCCTTGGATCCGAAACGATGAATACCGCCGCACGCCGGGAGCGGCCATGCCGCGCCGCGACGATGAGGACTTGATCCTGCATGGATCCCATCCACCAGTTCGAGATCAAAAACCTGCTTCCGATCGCTCGCATCGGGGGGGTGGAAATTGCCTTTACCAATTCAGCCCTATTCATGCTGATCGCGCTTGCCCTGATCCTCCTGCTGATGTTGGGCGCCACCAGTTCGCGGGCGCTGGTGCCGGGGAGACTGCAGGCGGTCGCGGAAATGTCCTACGAGTTCGTCGCGACCACCCTGCGAAGCACGGCCGGCCCGGAAGGCATGAAGTTCTTCCCGCTGGTGTTCTCGCTCTTCATGTTCATTCTCGTACTGAACGTGATCGGCATTATTCCCTATACCTTCACCGTCACCAGTCACATCGTCATCACGGTTGCGCTCGCGCTTCTCGTTTTTTTCACGGTCGTGATTTACGGATTCTGGAAGCACGGTTTGCATTTCTTCAAGCTGTGGGTGCCGAGCGGCATTCCGATCTACATCCTGCCCTTGGTGACGTTCATCGAGGTGCTGTCGTTTCTGTCGCGCCCCGTCTCTCACAGCGTGCGGCTGTTCGCCAACATGCTGGCCGGCCACATCACACTCAAGGTATTCGGTGGTTTCGTGACCATGCTGGGCGCGCTCGGCTTTCTCGGCTGGCTCGGCGCGATCATTCCGCTCGGCCTCACGGTCGCGCTCACTGCGCTCGAACTGCTCGTAGCCGTCCTGCAGGCCTACGTATTTGCCATCCTCACTTGCATTTACCTCAGTGAAGCGATCCACGCGGGCCATTGATGCCCACTCACCAACTCTGAAAAGGAGCTCTCTCATGGATCCCCAAGCCGCGAAAATGATCGGTGCTGGCATCGCCTGCATCGGGATGGGCGGCGCCGGCGTCGGTGTCGGCACCATCTTCGGCCATTATCTAGCCGCCGCGCTGCGCAATCCGTCTGCCGCCCAGGGCCAGTTCGCCAATCTGATTTTCGGCTTTGCCGTGACCGAGGCGCTCGGCATCTTTTCGCTGTTGATCGCGCTGTTGCTGCTGTTCGC
>WNFU01001712.1_pt1 | contig 30667 bp, 24 predicted proteins | sample 5400121 | NCBI WGS metagenome assembly WNFU01 (sample SAMN13153360, study PRJNA577476) | soil metagenome | isolation source: 100 cm soil or saprolite under grassland replicate 1 | place: USA:California | collected 2016-06-15
CCGCTTGCGGCTTGGCGTCTGGCAACTACACTGATAGCTGGTGCCGGCTACACTATTCGTTTCCCGGTAGGATCCGCGCCCGTGAGTCCCTCGTACCACCAAATCTTGCTCGCCGGTCTGCTGGCGGCAGCCTGCCGCGCCGCCGCTCCGCGGGTCGAGGCTCCCACGCCGCGCGCGGCCGGTGGGGACAGCGCCTGCACCATCGCCGCCCCGCCGGCACCCGCGCGCGACACCGTCACCATCGCGCTCAACGAACCGATCGACCCGTCCCACGCTCCCATTCCCCACAACGACGCCGAGCGACTCGTGTTCCGGCAGCTGTACCAGACCCTCGTCGGGGTTGACTGCGACGGCCGGATCGTGCCCGGGTTGGCGAGCTCATGGAGCGTGGACGACGCGGGCCGGCGCTGGACGTTCACGCTGCGGGACGACGCCCGGTTTTGGGACGGCTCGCCGGTCACCGCGCGCGACGTGCTCGCGAGCTGGATCGCCCGCGACTCCGGAGCGGCTGTCATGACCTGGCCGGGGGGCCTTGCCCACGCCGCGACGGTGACCGGCGAGCGCGCGTTCACCGTGCTGCTCCCGCCGTCGTACGATTCGCTGCCCCCGCTGGTCGCGGACGCCGCGCTCGCGGTCTCCAAGCCCGCGCCCGACCGGGGCTGGCCGATCGGAACTGGTCCATTCTGGGTCACGACCCAGACCACGTCGGCGCGGCTCATCACGGCGACGCCGATGGCCCGTTACCCTCATCTCGCCGCGCTCGCCTTCCGCGTCTTCGCGGCCAACGACGCTCGCGACGCCCTCGACGAAGGTGTGGACCTGCTCGTCACGAGCGATCCCGCCGTGCTCGACTATGCCGCGAGCCGGCCCGAGCTCGCGTCCGTCCCCCTCGAGTGGGACCGCACCTACGTCCTGCTCGCGCCCGCAGCCGTGAGCCTCACGAGCGCCGATCTCGACGACCTGCGGCGCGCGGTGCAGGTCGACGCCCGCGCCGCCGAACGGTTTTTCTGGTGGTGGAGTCTCACCGGGTGTCACCTGACGGCATCCGGCGACGCCTCTCCGGACGGGCCCGCGCCCGCGCCGCGCCGCATCGTCTACGACCGCACCGACCCTACCGCCCGCGACCTCGCCGCCCGGCTCGTCGCGCGCTCCCTGGTCGGGCACGGCACCGTCGCCGCGGGGCTCGCCCAGGAGGCGTTCGCCGCGGCGCTCGACGGCGGGAACGACGCCTACGTCCTCGCGTTCCGCCGCCGGGCGCTCGATCGCTGCCGGCTGGCGGAGCAGATTCCTCCGCTGGTCCGGGGCTCTCGAACGGCGGTCATCCCGCTCGTGGATGCCCGATCGCACGCGATCCTGCGACGCGGCCTCGGGCGAGTGGGCGTCGATTTTGACGGCACCCTGCGCCTGGTGGCGCGATGACCTTCCGAACCCGCATTCTGCTTGGCTTCGGCGTGGTGGTGCTCGTCCCCCTCGCCGTGTTCGGCCTGCGCATCCGCGCCATGATGGCGGACCGCCTCACGGCGGAGTACGGGCGGCGCGTGGCGTCGCTCGTGGCGGTCATCCGCGCCGACCTCGAGCAGGAGAGCGCGGGGATCGCCGGCCGCCTGCGCGCGCTGCGCGAGGCCGCCGCCGCCGACAACCGGTTCCGCATTGCGGCGCTTCAGGGCGCCGAGCGCGCCTACCTGCTCGACTACGCCGGCGACGCGATGCGGCTCGCGGGGCTGTCGGCGCTGCAGATTCAGGACGATTCCGGACGGATCGTCAGCTCGGGTCATTTCCGGAACGAGTTCGACCGCCTCGAGCCGGATCTTCCCCGCTTGCTCGCCGCCGCCCCGGGTGGCGCGGCGCTGATCCAGGCGCGCACGCCCGAGGGGGTGATGGTCGCCCTGGCGCGGGTCGATTCGCTCCGCCTGGGCGGGAAGCGGTTCACCCTGGTCGGAGGCGCGGCCGTGGACTCGGCCTTTGTGGCGCGCCTGGCGCGCGACTCCGAGCTCACGGTCTCGGTGGCGCTCCCGCCCGACACACTCGAGCGGGTCGATTCGACGACGCAGGTCGTGAGCGAGCTCGCCGTGCCCTTCGTGGCGCAGCGGGATTCCGCGCAGCTCCTCCCGGCGCGCATCATCGTCACGCACTCGCTCGCGTCGCTGGCGGCACTGCGTCGCGGCGTCGATCTCTGGCTCCTCGCGGCAGTGGCCGTGACCAGCGTCGTCGCGCTCCTACTCGGCGGCTGGCTGTCCTCGCGTATCAGCCGCCCGCTCGTGCAGCTCGCCGAGAAGACCGCCGAGATCGACATGGAGCGCCTCGACGTCGCCTTCGCGAGCGACCGCGACGACGAGATCGGCTCGCTCACGCGCCTGCTCGGCGCGATGACGGAGCGACTGCGAGCCGGGGCCGGGAAGCTGCGCGAGGCCGAGCGGCGCATGGCCATCGGCGATCTGGCCCGGCAGGTGAACCACGACATCAAGAACGGCCTCATTCCCATCCGCAACGTCTTCCGACACCTGGCGCAGGCCGCCCGCGAGGGGCCGGACCAGTTGGCCGCCGCGTTGCGGGACCGGCAGGGGACCGTCGAATCGAGCATCTCCTACCTGGAGAACCTCGCCGGCAACTACGCACGGCTCTATCCGGAGCCCGCCCGAGAGCCGTGCGACGTGAACGCCGCGGTCCGCGAAACGATCCGCCGTCTGGGTGACGCCGGCCGGGCGGAGCTCCGGACCGACCTCGCGGACGGTCTCCCGCCGGTCCGAACGGACCCGCTCGTGTTGCGGCGGATCCTCGAGAACCTGGTCGGCAACGCGCTCGACAGCCTCGAGTCGCGCCCGGGCGCCGTGACCGTTTCGACCGGGCGGGGCGCCGGCTCCGACGGCCGCCCCGCCGTGCGGATCGTCGTCGCCGACACCGGCAAGGGGATGACTCGCGACGAGCTGAACCGGGTGTTCGACGATTTCTACACGACGAAGCCCGGTGGAACCGGCCTCGGACTCTCCATCGTGCGCCGGCTCGTCCTCGATGCGAGCGGCGCGCTGCGGGTGGAGACCGAGCCCGGTGCGGGGAGCAAGTTCATCGTGGAGCTGCCGGGGGAGACGGTCGCGACATGATCGAGCCCCCCGATGGTGATCCGGGCGTGGTAACGCGATGACGACCGTCCTCGTGGTCGATGACATCGCCGCCATGGCCGAGCAGTACGCCTACGATCTCAAGCGCGTGGGCGGCTACGAGGCGCTGATCGCCCGCAGCGGTCGCGACGCGCTCGACATCCTCGAGCGTGAGGTGGTGGACTGCGTGATCCTCGATCTCGAGATGCCCGGGATGGACGGCTTCGAGGTGCTGCGGGCGATGGAGCGCCGCGGCTTCCGCATTCCCGTGATCGTGTACACGGGGACCGGCACCTACGACCGCTGCATCCAGGCGGTGCGGCTCGGCGCCCACGCATTCATCGACAAGGCCGAGCCGATGGAGCGCGTCGTGCAGGAGGTGGAGCACGCGCTCGAGCGGCAGCGGCTCACCAGCCAGGTCGCCGCCCTGCGGGAGCGCCTCGACAGCGAGGCGCCGCTCGTCGGCGCGAGCCCGGCCATGCAGCGGCTCAAGGACGCCATCGCGCGCGTCGCGAAGATCCCGAGCCCGGTGCTGATCGCTGGTGAGAGCGGCTCCGGCAAGGAGCTCGTCGCCCAGGAGCTGCACCGCCGCGGCGCGAACCCGAAGGGCCCCTTCATCGCCATCAACAGCGCCGCGCTCCCCGAGAACCTCGTCGAAGACGAGCTGTTCGGCCACGAGCGCGGCGCCTTCACCGGCGCGAACGCGCTCCGCAAGGGCGCCTTCGAAGCCGCGTCGGGCGGGACCCTGTTCCTCGACGAGATCGGCGAGCTGCCCTCGGCCGCCCAGGCCAAGCTGCTCCGCGTGATCGAGCAGCGGCAGGTCTCCCGGCTCGGAGGCAACCGGACCATCGCCGTGGACGCGCGTGTCCTGGCCGCGACGAACCGCGACCTCGACGCCGAGGTGCAGGCCGGGCGGTTCCGGCAGGACCTCTACTATCGCCTCAATGTCCACGTGCTCCGCGTCCCACCCCTACGCGAGCGCCTGTCGGACGTACCGGCGTTGGTCGAGCACCTCGTCGCGTCCACCTGTGCCCGCTTCGGCGTGCGCCCCAAGCAGCTCGACCCCGTGGCCCTCGAACGCGTCATGGGCTATGACTGGGCGAGGAACAACGTCCGCGAGCTGCGCAACGCCGTCGAGCGGATGATCATCGCAGCGGACGGGGAGGTGATCCGCCTCGACGACGTGCCGTCCGAGATCCGCGAGGCGGCGCCCCCGCGCCCCACAAGTCCCGGGGCCGGGGGCGCGGGTGAGGCGGGGGGCCCCGCCCCCACGACGTTCCACGGGTTGAAGGCCGAAGCGGAGCGGCAAATCGTCGTGGCCGCGCTCGAGCGCAATGACTGGCACATCACCAAGACGGCCCACGAGCTCGGCCTCGCCGACCACGCCAGCCTGCTCAAGATCATGCGGCGGCACAATATCAGCCGCGGGTGAGGGCCCTCACCCCCCGGACGCCCGTGACCTCAACCGTCACTCCCATCGTCGACGAACACGAAATACAGCAACAGAGCGTCTCCAGCAGCGCGCAGGTTCTCGCGAAGCTCTGGAGGAATGAGTAGTGCTCGAGGACCTGCCCCAGGGGATCGAACGTCTCCTCCCAAGCTTTCCAGCGTCGGGGATAGATGTCTGCCTGATCCAAGGCCTCGCCTTCGTAGTGCGGTATGAGGTCCTCGGGCTCAATGTCGCGGAGCGCGGAGTCGAGTAGCGCGACTTCCTCGGGCGGAGCACGCGCGCCGCCGGAACGTCCCGCGTGCCGGTCGACAGCCCCTGGCCGAGGCTGAGCCACGTCGCGGCAGGCGACGTGGGGCGGTGTTGAGCGAGCAGATACTGGATGGCGTGCCAGTAGCGGTAGACGTCGGTGTAGATCTTCGCTGACTCAACTGACTGCGAGAGGTCCCCTGGCTGAGCAATGAGCGAGGCGGCGCGCTCAGGGGGGAGCCGCAGCAATCGACAGATGGTTGGCATCTGCGTTCCCTCCTCCGGAGGTGCCACGGGCGCCGTCTCTGACGGAGGGCTGAAAAACCCCCTCAGGCGTACCGGCTTGGATTGATTGGACGCCCTAAAGAACGCCCTCGGCGCAAGCGCGGCCTGAAGGACGCTGGAGAGGGGGTAGAGAGGGGCAAGGGGTGAGGTGTCCGCCCGGACACACGAAAGCTCCGAAAGCCCGTGTCCGCCGGGACACGCCCACCCCGGCTCGCTTCCGCAAGCGGTTGCCCCGACGCCCGATAGCTGACCGACCACGTCTGGCCCCCCTCCTGCTTTACGAGCGTGCGTCCACCACGCTACGAACTCGGCGCCGCTGGCGCCAACCCAGGAGATCACCATGCGGAACCGCATCACTCTCATCCCGATCGCCGCCTTCATCCTCGGCGCCTGCGGCGACACGACCCCCAAGACCCCCGACGCGAACGCCGCGGAAGTGACCACCGCCTCGCCCGTGACGCCAAGCGCGGCGACACCGACCACGCCGATCGTCCCGGAACCCGCGTCGTTCGAGGACGCGCAGTCGGCGTTCCGGGAGAAGCACTACGACGAGGCGGTGCGGCTGTTCACCGCGTACGCCGCCGAGCAGCCGGAGAACGTGTGGGGCTACTACATGCTCGGCCTCTCCGCCTGGAAGGCCGGCGACTCGGACGGTGCGGCCGTCGCGTTCCAGTTGGCGCTCGGGAAGGATTCCACCCACGTCAAGAGCCGAATCAACCTGAGCCGCGTCTTGCTGGAGCAAGGGAAGGCACAGGAAGCGCTGCCGCACGTGGAAGCGGCGCTGCGCCGCGACTCCACCTCCGGCGTGGGCTATCGCCTGCTCGGCCGCGTCAGGGCCGAGCTGGGCGATCCCACGGGGGCCATCCAGGCGTTCCAGCGGGCGATCGTCCTCGACGGGCGCGACCTGTGGTCGATGAACAACCTGGCGCGGGTATACATCGGTCAGGCCAGGTTCGAGGAGGCGCTCGGACCGCTCGCCCGTGCGATCGAGATCGACTCGACCGTGGCCTCGTTCCACAACAATCTCGGAATCACCCTCGAGCACACGGGCCACCCCGCCCAGGCCGCGGACGCTTATCGGGCCGCGCTGGCGCTCGACAGCACGCACCAAAAAGCGTCGGTCAACCTGAACCGGGTCGAGACCCTGAAGCAGGATCCCTCCGTCGTTCCGGTGGATCTCGGCGGTCTCGCCCGGAGCTTCGTGGAGCAGGTGCAGACGTGGCGGTAAGGCCAACCGAGGCGCGCCGTGAGCAGTGTAGGGGCGCAGCATGCTGCGCCCCTACATCGCGCCCCCCTGACGGCGCGCATCCTCTCCTCTTATAGAGGATCTGCGAGCGGCCACCTCAGTGACACTGCGCTGAGCCGGAGTCAGTGAACGCGCCGCCCTCCGCGGGCACAAACTCCCAGGCGTAGCTGTTCGCGCGCAGCGTGACCTTCAGGACGCCCCACGTCGTGTTGTCCCGCACTTCGGAGTGTCGGGGCGCGAATCCCACGCGCGATGGCTCCTGCTGGGGCTTTGTGCTCTTCAGCTCGCGCGCTTCAGAACCCGAACTTCCCTCGACAAGCGATGTCGAAGCCGATCGCGCTCTACCTCAAGATCGAAGCCCGTCTGGAGGTTGAGCCAGAAGCGTTCCGACGTGCCGAAGAACCGCGCCAGGCGCAGAGCCGTGTCGGCCGTGATCGCTCGCTTACCGTGCACGATCTCGTTGATCCGGCGGGGCGGCACGCTGAGGTTCTTCGCCAGACGATACTGAGTCAGGCCGAGCGGCTTCAGAAAATCCTCGTGCAGCACTTCGCCCGGATGCACCGGACGCAACCGCTTCATGGGCATAGACTGCTCCTAGTGGTAATCGACAATCTCGACGTCGTACGCATCGCCCCGCTCCCATCGAAAACAGATCCGCCATTGGTCGTTGATGCGAATGCTGTGCTCGCCCAATCGATCACCCGCCAGCTTTTCGAGCCGGTTGCCCGGCGGCACACGCAGGTCATCCAGCGTGGTCGCTGCGTCGAGCTGGACGAGCTTCCGGAGCGCGACTCGGTGAATAGGCGGCGGCAGCTTCCGGATGGGCTTCCGGTGGAAGAGACGCTCCGTGTCCTTGTCCCGGAAGCTGCGGATCACCTGGGGATATTAACGCGTGACGTTAATAGTGTCAATCCGGCTGCCGGAAACCGGCTTGTGTGCAGCGTGACCGCGCGCCGGGCGCTTCACGACTTCTCGTCCAGGTCCATATCCTTCGGCCCGATCCGCTTTCCTGCGCTGCCGCGCGCGGCCGCTGGCGGCGGCGCGCTCCACCCGGCCAGCTCCAGCACTCGGGCGGTGCGGCGGTTCACCTCGTCGGCCTCGGCACCCGGTTCGGCCACTCCGGCTGCAAGGTCGAGCCACGATGCGGCTTCCTCGAAGGCGCAGCGCACCACGGCCGCGTCGCTCGCGACCAGGGCGTGCCGATAGGCGACGTGGCGCTCGCCACTGCGCTCGGCGTGCCAGGCGATCGCCCCGGCCAGCTCGGCGGCGGTGGCCGGCTCTACGAGGGTGGCGAGCGACAGGGCGATCGCACGGTGCACCTCGTGCCGGCGCGCCGGCGTGAGCCGCTCGCGCAACACTTCTGCGATCACCGTGTGCGCACAACGGTAGACGCCGTGCTCCTCGACGAGGAGCCGTCGCTCCACCAGGGCGTCGGCCAGTGCGGCCACGCGCAGCCGCGACATGCCGTGCACGTGGGACAGGAGATCGGCATGCACAGCGCGGCCCGCCAGCGCGGCCGTAGCCAACAGGTCGCGGAGGTCGTAGGGCAGACTGTCGATCCGCTCGCCGAACGCGTCGCGCACGCTCGCGGGGAGCGTGATGACGTCCGCGTACTCCTCCGGCGCGCCGGCAGGCCCCCGCCACTCAGCCGTCCCGGGGTCGAGGGTGAGCAGACCCTGGGTAAACAGGGTCTTGATCAGCTCGATCACGTGGAATGGATTTCCATCGGTTGCCTCCTGCAACCGGTGCGCGAGCCCCCGCCCCCCGGCCGGAGCCCGGATCCGCCCCATCTCACGGATGAGTCGCCAGACCTCCTCTTCGGTGAGCGGGTCGAGGCGCACCGAGACCCCGTGGGCCTGGGCGCGCAGCACGCGGCACAGGCGCGCGGTCGGCGCATCCCGCGCGAGGGCTTCCGGCGTCAGGCAAAGCACGATGCCGATCGGCGCGCGCTCGATGCGCCGGCATACGCAGTGCAGCAGCGCGCTGGTCTCGCCGTCGCACCACTGGACGTCGTCGATGCAGAGCAGGAGCGGCCGCTCAGCCGCCAGCGCCTGCAACATCTGCACGATCGCCTCGAACAGCCGCCAGCGCTCACCGGCGCTGGCGGGTGCGGGCTCAGGCAGCGCCGGAAAGCGCCGTCGCAGCTCCGGCAAGAGACGCGCGGCCTCGGCGAGCCATTCGGGATCGGTGCCGGCGAGCCCTGGGGCATCGAGGACGCCGCGCAGCGCCTCGATCACCGGCCCGAACGGCATCCCTGTCGAGGGATGGTAGGCTCGCCCGCGGAGCACGGTGGCACCCTGGACCCGCGCCCACTGCAGAAAATCTTCCGCAAGCCGCGTCTTGCCCAACCCGGCCTCACCTTCGATCAGCACCACCCGGCCCAGGCCCCTACCCAGGGCGGCCCACGCGTCCTGCAGCGCCCGCCACTGGCCTTCGCGCCCGACGAGGGCCGCTTCGAATGTCGGCGCGAGCGGCTCGGCCGGCGCCTCGTCCGGTCGAGCGGCCACCGCCGCCTCCACGCGCCGCACAACGGTCTGAAGGTCGACGCTCGGGTCCGTGCCGATTTCGCGCCGCAACCGCTCCCGGTACTCGTCGTAGCAGGCGAGGGCCGCGCCCCGGTCGCCCATGAGAAACCGGCTCTCGATCGTGCAACGCGCCGCCTCCTCGGAGAGCGGATCGCACTGCATCCATCGGTCCGCCCACGCAGCCGCTTCGCGCCAGTGGGACCGCGCCAAGGCGTCGCGGGTCAGGCAGCGGACCGCCTCGCGCCACCGCTGCATCAGGGCCTGCCGTTTCCGCATCCGCCAGTCCTCGAATGCCGGCGCGTGGCGCAGGGAAACGCCGCTGAAGAATCGATCTACGGGGTAGTCCGCGGCCCGCTCCGGCTCGTGCTCGGCCGCCTGGAGGAACGCTTCCACGTCGCACTGGACCGCTCCGCGCAGCTCGACCGTGTCGCGGTCCACGTGCAACGCGTCGGCTACCAGGGTTCTCAGCCGCTTCAGCGTCTGCCGGAGGGAAGCGCGCGCGGCCGTCTCGGGAGAGTCACCCCAGAGCAGCGCGGCGAGCTCCTCGCGCGTGTGGGGGCCGGCTTCGAGCGCCAAATAAGCGAGCAGGGCGAGCCCTTTCGAGGTGCCGAGTCCTCGTGATGAGGTGCCGGGCGACAGGCGCAGGGAAGGCGCGCCCAACAGGCTCAGCGTCAAGCCGGCCATGATGCCCAACTGCTTGTGGGGCAGGCAAATGTACACTCGTGTCACGCGCCGGCAAGCGGCAGTAACGCGGAATTCACGGGGCCCCGTCAGCTTTCATCTGTAGTTGGCGACGACGGCCGCTGAGCCGTCGATCATCCGTCAACACTGTTGCAGGGAGGATTCATGGCCGACACGAAGCAGCCCGTCCGGATCAAGTTGACTCCGGACCAGCAAGAGATGGTCAGGAAGGCGACCGGCAAAAGCGCCGACGCGCTCGAGTTGACGGTGCAGGAGCTCGAGGAGCGGATCGCACCGACTGCGGTGCAGGAACTCTGAGGAGTGGATCGCGCCCGCGACGTGGCCGAAGGCCTAAGCGACGCGAGCCATGCGAGCAGTCACCATTTACCAGGAGGATGTCATGGCTGGCACGAAGGAGCCCGTCCGGATCAAGTTGACTCCGGAACAGCAGCAGATGGTCAAGCAGGTGACCGGCAAGAACGCCGAATCGCTCGAGCTCTCTCCTGAAGAGCTGGAACAGCGCATCGCTCCGTTCCAGTTAACATAGAGTTCCGCAGAGGACTCTCACCGGGGGCGCCCAGTCGTTGGACGCCCCCGTGGTTTGGCCGTGGCGCCGCCCAAGGTTCTTGACACCGTTCTGACGAGCGCGCCTTTTCAACTTGCTATGGACGGGGAGTCTGGCGTCCCGACGGTCCCGGCCGAGGACTTCCGCGAGGAGCTCGAGCGCCTCCGCCTCCTGCACGCCATCAGCCAGGAATTCAGTGCCTCCCTCGATTTCGACGAGCTGCTCCCCAAAGTCTTCGACACGGTGATCCAGGCGGTCGGGGCCCAGGGCGGCTCCCTCTGGATCGCCGAAGACGACGTGTTGCGCTGCCGGCTGGCACTGGGCAGCGCGAGCCAGAAGCTGGTGGGCACCACCACGCCGGTCGGCACCGGGTTCGTGGGGGACGTCGCCCGCAAGCAGCGTAGCACGATCGTGACGGATGCGATGCGCGACGCCCGCTTCCAGCCCGGCCTGGACCGCTCCAGCACGATGGTCACGACCACCGTGATGGCGGCGCCGATGGTGACGAAGGGCGTCACGGTCGGAGCGATCCAGCTCACCAACAAGCTCACCGACGAGGGCATCTTCATCGAGCGCGACCGCGAGCTCCTCGAGGGCCTCGCCGCGAGCGCCGCCATCGCGCTGCGCAACGCGCAGCTCCATGCCGCCGAGAAGCGCGCCCGGGACCTCGCGACGCTGCTCGAGATCAGCCGCGAGATCACCGCGACCCTCGACCTGGACCGGGTGCTCCACGCCGTGGTGAACCTGGCGCACCGCGCGCTCAGCTTCGACGGCGCCGCTGTAGGGCTGTACGATCGCCAGCGGTGCGACATCCGCGCCATCGCGGGACAGGAGGAGGTCGATCCCAAGCGAGAAGCAACCCGGCGGCTCGCCGCCCGCGGCACCTGGGCGATACAGCGCCGCGAGGCGTACTACCTGATCGACCGCGACGTGCCCACCGGCGATGCGGACCAGGCGTTCGTGGCCGCGTTCGGCACCGAACTGCAGCAGGAAGAGCTGCGCAGCGTGCTGTACCTCCCCCTGACGGACGAGGAGGGCGCGCTCGGGGTGCTGCTGTTCGAGTCGAAGCAGCCCGGATTCGTGAACGAGACGCAGCGGGAGCTCGCCGAAATCCTCGCCAACCAGACGACCGTGGCGCTCCGCAACGCGCAGCTCTACCGCCAGGTGCCGCTGGTGGACGCGCTCGGCGCCCTCGCCGACAGGAAGCGCGCCTTCCTCAAACTGCCCCGGCGCCGGCGGCAAGCGTTCGCACTGACCGCCGCGGTGGCGCTGGCCGCACTCACCCTGATCCGCTGGCCGCTGCGTGTCTCCGGCGCGCACGCGAGTTTCCGCGCCTGGAGCTACGCCGAGGCGCGCACCCTCGTCCCGGGGATCGTGGAGCGGGTGCTGGTCGGGGAGGGGACCGCAGTGAGCCGCGGAGCCCCGCTGGTGCAGCTACGCGACGTCGAGCTGCGGGCCTCGCGCGAGGCTGCGACAGCGGCCGTGACCGCGGCCGAGCGGGCGGCCGCCGCCGCGGCGAGTCGTGGCGACGCGGTGGAGGAGCGGCTGCGGCGCACCCGGGCCGAAGCGCTGCGGGCACACCTTGCCCTCCTGGATGACCAGCTTACCGCCACCACGGTGCGCGCGCCGGTCAGCGGTGTTGTGCTCACGCCACGGCCCGAGGAACGCCTGGGCGCGTGGCTCGACGCGGGCGACCTCGTGGTGACCCTGGGCCGCACCGATACCCTGGAGCTCGTCTCCGGCGTGCGGCAGCGCGATATCGACCGCGTCGCGGTGGGCCAGACCGTGCGCCTGCGGGTGGATGCACTGCCGCAGCAGACGTTCCAGGGCCAGGTCAGCTTCCTCGGCGCGCTCCCCAGCGACTCCGGCGGCGACGTGCTGTTCCCGGTCCGGGCCCGGGTCGCGAACCCGGACGGTTTGCTGCGTCCCGGGATGGCCGCCCACGCGAGGGTGCTGACCGCGCCTACCTCGCTCGCCGGCCGCCTGCTGCGCGACCCGGTGCGCTGGGTACGTCTTCTATGGTGGCGGCTGTGGGCGTGAGTGGACGGCTGCGGTCGGTGACCGTCGGCGCGCTCGTCGCCGCCGCGTGGGCCTGCGGCCACGATGCGCAGCCGCACGCCCGCAGCGCGGCCCCGGCGGGTGTCTCGCTCTTGACCGTCGATTCCGCGACGGTCGCCGTGCCGCTCTCCTTCCCGGCACAGCTGTACGTGGAGCACGACGCGGTCGTGTATGCGCGGGCGAGCGGCATCGTCGAGTCGGTGTACGTGGACCTGGGCAGGCCGGTCGCAGACGGGCAGCTGCTGGCACAGCTCGAGAACGTCGATCAGTCGATTGCGCTCGACCGGGCGGAGCAGGCCTACGCCGCGGCGGAGCTCGAAGTCGCGCGCCGGCGGCAGCTCGGGAATATGGGCGACCTGTCCACGGCCGACTCCGAAGCGAGCGAGCTCGTCTACCAACGGGCGGCGCTGGAGCGCCGCCAGGCCCGTCGCAACTTCGAGCTCGCGCGCGTCGTGGCGCCGTTCGCGGGCGTCGTGACGGCGCGCCTCGTGCGGCCGCACCGGCTCGTCACAGCCGGTGACTCGCTGTTGCGGGTCGCGGCCATGGGTCCGCTGCGCGCCTCGGTGCGCGTGCCCGAAAGCACGGTGTCCGGCATACGCCCCGGCGCCTCGGCCGACGTGATCGGTACGACCGGCGGGGCGGCGCGGGCGACGGTGATCCGCGTCTCGCCGGCCGTGGACGCGGCGAGCGGCACGCGGGAGTTCATCCTGCAACTCGCGCCCGGCAGCAGCCTCGTGCCCGGCGCCGCGGTGACAGTGCGCATGGGCAGCGAGCGGCGGCACGTGGTAGCGGTGGCGCCGCAGGCGATCGCGGAGCAGGGCTACGTGCTGGTGTGGGACCACGGCCGCTCCATGTTGCGAGCCGTGACCCTCGGCGCCACGCTCCCCGACGGCCGCCTCGAGGTGACCCGCGGCCTCGCTGCGGGGGAGCTGGTGGTGCGCAGCGCGCCGTGAACCGCCCGCGGCTGCGCCGGGATCTCGTCCTCGTCGAGCAGACCTACCGCGGCGAGCAGAGCTACATCGTCAAAGATCCTGAAACCCGGAAGTACTTCCGCTTCCGGCCGGTCGAAGTGGCGGTGATGCAGGAGTTCGACGGCGAGAGGACGGCAGCCGATGTCGCCCGGGTCCTCGCCGAGCAAGGGCTGCCGTTCACCCCGGCGACGGTGGAGGGCTTTGCCCGCAAGTTGTCGCACATGGGCCTGCTCGAGCGCAGCGTCGCCGAGAAGTCGGTCCTCATGATGGAACGGCTGCGCGCGGAGCGCCGGCGACGGATCAAGCACACGCACTACGCCGGAAGCGTCCTCCGGATGCGCTGGTCGATAGGAGACCCCGACAAGTTCTTCGACCGCTGGACGCCGCGGCTGCGGTTCCTCTTCTCGCCGGCGTTCCTTGCGCTGTCGGTCGCGCTCTTCATTGTATACGGCACGGTGGCGGCAGCGCGCTGGCCGGAGCTCGCAGGAGCGTTGCAGCGCGTGGTCACACCGAGCAGCTACACGCTCTCGTGGTTCCTGTTGCTCTACGCGACCGCCCTCGTCATCATCGCCGTCCATGAGCTCGGACACGGCTTCACCTGCAAGTATTTCGGGGGACAGGTGCACGAAATGGGCGCGATGCTGCTCTACTTCCAACCCGCGTTCTATTGCAACGTCAACGACGCTTGGACGTTCCCCAACCTTAAGGCGCGGTTGTGGGTGACGGCCGCCGGCTCCTGGATCCAGGTGGTGCTCGCCGGCATCGCCGCCATCGTGTGGTGGGCGGCCGCGCCGGGCACGCTGGTATCCCAGATCGCCCTCAATGCGGTGGTGGTGGGCGGGATCACGACGGTGCTGGCGAACGCGAACCCGCTCATCCCCCTTGACGGCTACTACGCACTGTCCGACTGGCTCGAGATCCCCAACCTGCGCGACCGCGCGTTCCGCCACCTCACCTGGCTCGTGCGGCGTCATGTCCTGCGCCTCAAGCTGCCGCAACCCCCCGCCGACGACCGCGAGACGCGGATCCTGCTCGTGTATGGCCTGCTGGCGCTCGCCTACTCGGCCAGCGTCCTGTTCCTCGTGGTGGGGGCGGTATTTGGATGGGTGAGCCGGACCCTGGGCGTGCTGGGAGCCGCCGGTTTCTTGCTCGCCATATGGGCCATGGCGCGAGGGGCCCTACGCGAGTGGACACAGGCCGTGCTGGCCGCCCTGCGCGAGCATCGCGCCGTGTGGCGCTCCGGAAAGCTGTGGCGTCGGGTCGGCGCCATCGCGGGCTTGATCCTCGCGCTCGGGTTCGTGGTGCCGTGGCCCATCACCGTGACGGGGCGCTTCGCCGCGGCGCCGGCGCTGGTCGTCACGCTGCAAGCGCCGGAGTCCGCGCTGGTGGCGCGCGTGGATGCGGCCGAGGGCACCACCGTCCCCGCTGGCGCGCCGGTGGTCGTCCTTCGGAACTTCGACCTCGAAGCGGAGGCGCTCGCCGCTCGCTTCGCGGCCGATTCGCTCGCGGTCGAGCAAGGACGCGCGCTTGCGCGGGGCGCCGCGGGCGCGGCCAGTCGCCTCGCCGCCGAGCTGTCCGAGGCCAGCGCGAACGCGGCGCGATTGGGGGCACGGCTGCGCTCGCTCGTTCTGCGGGCGCCTGTGGGTGGGACGGTGCTCACGCCGCGGCTCGAGGAGGTGGTGGGGCGGCGGGTGGCGGCCGGAACGGAAGTGGCACGGCTGGGTGCCGGCGATACGATCGAGCTGCGGGTGCGCCTGGAGCGTGCGGGCGCCACGCTGGTCGCGCCCGGGCAGCGCGCCGCGGTATTCGTCGCCACCAACGGCGGCCGGACGTTTGAGGGGCACGTTAGCACGGTGGCCGAGGCCGGAACCGTTCAGCAGTTGGAAGCGCGCCTCCACATGGCGGGCGACGCCCGAGGGCTCCGCGCGGGCGTGACGGGCGAGGCCCGGATCACGGTGCGGCGCTCGAGCGTCTGGGGCGCGCTGTGGTGGGCGATTCGCAAGCGGGTGCGGAGCGACCTGCTCTTGTGAGAGGACCCTTCGTGACCGATCAGGTGCTGGCCCTAACCGCGGCGCTCGCCGATCGCTACCGCCTCGAACGGGAGCTGGGCCGCGGCGGCATGGCCACGGTCTACCTCGCCCACGACTTGAAGCACGACCGCCCGGTGGCGCTCAAGGTGCTTCATCCCGAGCTTGCCAGCGCGCTCGGCCCTGAGCGGTTCCAGCGCGAGATCATGCTCGTCCCCGCTCGGACCGCTCGCGGAGCTTCGTCGAGCAGGTGCAGACCTGGCGGTAAGGGCGAACCCCGTCCCCCCTCTCCACAACGTGGAGAGGGGGTCAGGGGGTGAGGCCCACAGTGTAGGGGCGCAGCATGATGCGCCCCTCCATCTCAGGGGGTGAGGTCCACCGTCTCCGCCAGATCCAGAATATCGGTCCGAATCGCCTTGCGCTCCGCCAAGAGGCGCAGGAACGCCCGCCGCCGGAACGTGAACAGCGCCAGCGCCCGCGCCCCGCCGATCAGGCGGTCCAGCCGCTCGGAGAAGAGGAGGGCGGCGTGCGCAGTCAGCGGGAAGATCCCAAGGCTGAGCACGGCGGCGCTCCAACCCAGCCACCGCCAGACAGCGATGGCCACGAGCGTCCACGTCACGGGGAAAAGCAACATCGCCGCCAGCACCTTGACGCTCGCGAGGGCGTCTTCCGCCCCTTTCGCGATCCCGGTCGCAACGAACCCGACGGCACGGTACGCGGGATAGTGGACGACCACGCCGACCAGCGCGGCGGGGAGCAGCACAAGGAAGACCAGCACGGCCTTCGCGACATATCGGGCGACCCGACCGGCCTCGAAGCGCCGGGGAGCGAGCTGGCGTGGGTCGAGTCCCGCCGCCGCGAGCGCCGCCTCATAGCGGTCGATGCGCGTGGCCAGCGCCGCGAACCGCTCGGGCGACTGCGCCCGGATGACGCGGTAGCCCTCCAAGAACCGGCGCCGCAACGCGAACTCCTCGGCGAGGGACGTCCGCGCCTCCGGCGCTTCGTCCCGGGCCGTGAAGATGCGCTGCGCCCGCTCGACCAGCGCGTGCGCCTCCTCCTGCTCGGCCTGCAGCGTGACCTGGGCGAGCGCCCGCTCGATCCGCTCGGTGAGCCGGCGGACGGGCTCGACCGGCGGCTCCTCACCGGACGCCAGCGCCACGGCCTCGACCGCGAACGGCTCCCCGAAATGGAGCAGCGCCGCGCTCCGGAACGCGCGCTTCGACCGGTAGTAGAGGCCCGCGGGGACGATCTGAATCGACGTTCCCGGCATCGCCGCCGCGGCGCCGAGCCCGATGCGCGCCGCACCCGTCTTCAGGGGCCGCAGCTTCGGCTCGCTGTGCGACGCGCCCTCGGGGAAGATCGCGATCGCGCCGCCGCGGGCGAGCACCGCGCGCGCCGTCTCGAACGTCTCACGGTTCTGGGCCGGATCGAAGCCCGCGTCCTGCCGACGGGACACGGGAATCGCTTCGAACGCGCGGCAGCAGAACCCGATCACCGGCATCCGGAAGAGCGGCGCCTTGGCGAGGAACGACACGCGCCGCGGGGCGAGGCAGAGCAGGAACCCCGGATCGATTAGACCGTTCGGGTGGTTCAACACGAAGATCACCGGGCCCTGCGCGGGCACGCGCTCGGTGCCGGAGACCTCGATCCGGCGGAAGAAGATCCGGAGGACCAGGCCGAACAGCCCGCGGAAGAACGCCCTCACGGCGTCCGCTTCCGCCCCGCCACGCGGCCCCCATGCCAGGCCGCGTAGCTCCAGATGACGCCGCCGGCCAGCACGGCGACGGGAATGACGAGCATGGCCTCGGCGAGCGAGCGCGCGTCGGAGATGGCCCCGACGAGCGGCGGCGACGGCACGTCGCCCAGGATGTGGATCGTGAAGATGCTCGCCGCCACGGCCGTCGCGCGCATGTGGGGCGACACGACGTTCACGATGGCGGAGTTGACGGGCCCGGTCGACGCGAACAGACACAGCTCCGCCGCGACGATCGCCGGCCAGTAGACGGCTGGAGCGGGCGCGGCGAGGGCGACGAGCGTGAGCGGCGCCGCGACGAGTGTGGCGACCCCGGACACCCACAGGTAGGCCTGCTTCGAGAAGCGGAGGACGTAATCTCCGAGCCAGCCGCCGCCGTACGTGCCCAGGAATCCGGTCGCGACCACGATCGCGCCGAACTGCACCGTCGCCGCTGCTTTGGGGATCCCCCGGGCGCGCTCGAGGAAGGAGGGCGTCCAAAACGCCAGCGCGCCGATGGCGAAGGTGTAGGCGGCGTACCCGAGGACGGTGAGGACGTAGGGACGGTTGCCGAGCAGGGCGGCGTAGGCGGCGCGGGCGGAACTGCCGAGCGACACGGCATGGGCGCCGGGGGCGGGTGCGCCACCGGAGTCCTGGGCGCCCCGCGGCGGCTCGTACAGCCTGAGGGCCAGGACGGCGAGCGCGAGGCCCGGCACCCCCGCGACGAAGAACGCCTGCCGCCAGCCGAGGTAGTGGTCCACGAGGCCGCCCACCACGTAGCCGAGCGCCGATCCGATCGGGATCGCGGCGAAGAAGATCGCGAACACCCTGCCCCGCCGCTCCCGCGGGAAGTAGTCGGCGAGCAGCGCCGGCGAGATGGTGCCGTACGCCGCCTCCCCGATCCCCACCGTAGCGCGGGCCGCCAACAGCGACGCGTAGCTCCGCGCGAAGCCGGCGAGCGCCGTGGCCACGCTCCACAGCCCCACGCCCAGGGCGATGAGGCGGGTGCGCGACCGGGTATCGCCGAGCCGCCCGAACAGCGGCGCGGCGACCATGTACACGACGATGAACCCGGTCATCAGCCAGCCGAGCTGGGTGTCCGAGAGCTGCAGCTCGGAGTGCTTCATGCTCTCGGCCAGCGCGGCGACGATCCACCGGTCCAGATAATTGAACAGGTTGATCAGCGTGAGGACCGCGAGGGCGGTCCGCGCTACAGATTTCGCTTCAGCCACGCGGTGAACAGCTCGTACAGGTTCTCGCGCGTGTTCCCGCCCCCGATCGCGTGGGTCTTGTTCGGGTAGATCCGCATGTCGAACTGCTTGTTCGCGGCCTCGAGACGCTGCACCAGGCGGACCGTGTTCTGGAAGTGCACGTTGTCGTCTCCCGTGCCGTGCACGAGCAGGAGATTGCCCTTCAGGCTGTCGGCGTACGCGAGCGGGGCGCTTTCGGCGTAGCCGTCGGGGTTCTCGCCGGGCGTCCGCATGTAGCGCTCCGTGTAGATGGTGTCGTAGAACCGCCAATCGGTCACGGGCGCGACGACGAGGGCGGCCTTGAACACCCCCCGTCCGCGGAACATGCTCAGCGAGCTCATGTAGCCGCCGTAGCTCCAGCCCCAGATGCCGATCCGGTCCGGGCTCACGTACCCTTGCGTCCCGAACCAACGCGCCGCGGCGATCTGGTCCGCCGCTTCGTACCGGCCGAGGTGAAGGTAGGTCATCTTCATGAACCTCGCCCCACGGCCACCGGTGCCGCGGTTGTCCACGCTCGCGACGAGGTAGCCGTCCTGCGCCAGCATCTGGTGCCACAGGTAGGTCGCCCCGCCCCAGCTGTCCGTCACCGTCTGCGACCCCGGCCCGCCGTACACGTTCATCAACAACGGATAGCGCTGCGATGGAGCGAAGCCCTTGGGCTTGATGATCCAGGCGTTGAGCTCCACCCCGTCCGCCGTCTTGATCGTCAGGAACTCCGGGCGCGCGAACCCCAGCGCTGCGACCTTGGCGGCGAGCTTCGCGTTGTCGGCCACGGTACGGACGAGCTTGCCGTCTGCGCGGTGCAGCGTCTGCACCGGGGGAACGCCGACCCGCGAATAGGTGTCCACGTACAGCTTGAAGGTCGGATCGAACTCGATGCCGTGTGTGCCGGGCTCCGTCGACAGCCGCGCCAGTCCCTTCCCGTCGAGCCCGATCCGGAGGAGCGGCCGACCGAGCGGGCCGTCGATCGCCCCGGTGAAGTAGAGCTGCTTCGCCTGCTCGTCCACACCGAACACATCGAGCGCGTCCCAGCCGCCCGGCGTCACCCGCCGGACGAGGGAGCCGTCACGGTTGAACAGATAGACCTGATCGTAGCCATCCCGCTCGGAGACGAACAGGAATTGCCTGCCACCGTCGATCCAGCGGGGCTGGTTGGCGTCGACCCATGCCGAGTCGCTGTCGCTCATGATGACGCGCGAGGCGCCGCTGCGGGCGTCGGCGAGCAGCAGGTCGAGCCGGTTCTGGCGACGGTTCAGGCGCGTGAGCCAGAGCTCGTCCGGGGACGCCGCGAAATCCATCGCCGCGACGTAGATGTCCCGGTCGGGACCCAGATCGACCCAGCGCGTCTCGCGGGTGGCGACGTCCACCACTCCGATCTTCAACGTCGAATTCGGCGCCCCGGCTTTGGGGTAGCGCACCGGCAGGAGCTCGGGGTAGAGCGAATCGTCGTTGATCAGGTAAAACGGCCGGATCGCCGTCTGGTCGAGCCGCCAGAACGCGATGCGCCGGCCGTCGGGGCTCCAGCGGAACGCGTCGCGCAGGTCGAGCTCCTCCTCGTACACCCAGTCGGAGGTGCCATTGATGACGTTGTCGCCGCCGTCGGTCGTCAGGGGAGTCTCGCTCCCCGTCGCGAGGTCCGTCACGTAGATGTTGTTGTCGCGCACGAAGCCCACCGTCCGGCCGTCGGGAGCGAACTTGGCGAACATCTGGTAGCCGGGCTTGGTGCTGACCGGGATCAGCCGCTTCGCGGCGAAGTCCCAGACGTAGTACGTCCCCTTGGTGTTCTGACGCCACACGCGCACCGTGCTCGTGAAGACGAGGAGCTTCGATCCGTCGGCGGAGAACGCGTACTCCTCGATCGCGACCGGCTGCCGGGCGCCGGGCGGCACCAAATCCGCGCCGCGGACCAGGACCTGCGTCTTCCCGGACACCGCGTCCACCCGGTTCAGGTCGGTGTTCCCGGACGCGTCGTCCTCGGTCGTGGTGTAGGCGGCGCCGTCCTTCATCCAGGCGAGCGAGACGAGGTCGCTCGCGAACTCGCGCGTGCCCCAGATCGCGTGGACGGTGAGGGCCGGGGCCTGCGCGGCCCTCTGTGCTTGGACGCCTTGGGCGGCGAGCGGCGCGGCGAGAAGAACGACGGCGGCGAGGGCGAACAGGGGGCGCCTATGCGTGCGCATCATGATGGCCACCGGAGACTGGTTGGGGTGCCCCAAAATCACAGCCGCAAGCCGAAAGCCGCAAGGCGCAAGCCGAAAGTCGCAAGCGCTCGAACAGCCGCAAGGCGTAAGCCGCAAGCCGTAAGCGGCTGACGGAGCAATCACCCAAACTCGCGGAGGGTCAACGATGGAATCACCCACCCTGCGGGAAAAAGCCGACGCGTTCCGAAAACTGCACGCCGGTCCGCGGATCCTCGTGCTTCCCAACGCCTGGGACGTGGCGAGCGCCCGGTTGATCGAGGAGGCGGGCTTTCCGGCGATCGCCACCTCGAGCGCCGGCGTCGCCTGGGCCCACGGCTACGCCGACGGTGAGCGGATCAGCCGCGGAGAGATGCTCGCCCTGGTCCGCCGCATCGCGGCGAGCGTGCGGGTCCCCGTGACGGCCGACATGGAGGCGGGCTACGGCCCGACCCCAGAGTCCGCGGCCGAAACCGCGCGCGGGGTGATCGCGGCCGGGGCGGTCGGGCTGAACCTCGAGGACGGGACGAACGAGGGAGCGTTGGTCGAGAGCGCCCTGCAGGTCGAGCGGATCCGGGCCGCGCGCGAGGCCGGGGCGGCGGCCGGGGTGCCCCTCGTCGTGAATGCGCGGACGGACGCCTTCGAGGTGAAGGGATGGTCGCCGACGGACCGGCTCGCCGCGGCCGTGCGGCGCGCGAACGCCTACCGCGCGGCCGGCGCCGACTCCCTGTTCGTCCCGCACGTGAGCGACCCGGCGACCATCGCGCAGCTCGCCCGCGAGATCGAGGGGCCGCTCAACGTGATCGCCGGCCCTCCCGCTCCACCGATCCCGGAGCTCGAGCGCCTCGGCGTGCGGCGCGCCAGCCTTGGCCCGCGTATCGTCCAAGCGACGCTCGGGCTCATCCGGCGGATCGCCGCGGAGCTGCGCGACCGGGGCACGTACGAGGCGATGGCCGACCTCGTCATCCCGTTTGGGGAAGTGCAGAACCTGATCGCGCCCGCCCCTTGACGGCGCAGCCGGGTTCGTATATTTATACCCTATGCTGCATATTGATACCAACGGGGCGGCGCCCTCGGATAGGCGTGCCGTGAACGTGCGCATCGCGAACGCGAAGCTGAATCCGACTCCGGCTTGTCCCTCGAGCGGGAGCGACCGGGCGGCGTAGCGTGCAGGCATTGTAAAGCTTCCCGGGCCCGCTCCCAAAAACGAGAGCGGGCCTTTCGTTTGCAGCCCCCTGCGGCCCCGTGACACAAGTGAGGAGGGTATGCCTCCAGACGACCGATCGAGGTGGGCCAATCGCAGCGCGCCGCACCTCGACCCCTGGCGGGAGCACGACGCCTGCGGCGTTGGATTCGTGGCGCGCGCGTCGGGCGAGCGGTCCTCCGACATCACCGCCCGGGCGCTCCAGGCGCTCGCCCGCGTGGCGCACCGCGGCGCCGCCGCCACGGACAGCTCGGGCGACGGTGCGGGCCTCCTCACACAGATCCCTTCCCGGCTGTTCTACAGGGAAGCGGCGACCCACGGCCTCGTGCTCGAGCCGGGCCAGCCATTCGCCGTGGGTGCATTCTTCCTGCCGCAAGATCACAGCGCGCTCGGACGCGCGACCACGATCATCGAAGAGGTGTTGCGGCGCGAGGCGCTGCCGGTCCTCGGCTGGCGCGACGTGCCGGTCGACCTCGCCGTGCTGGGCGCGACGGCCCGGGCCACCTGCCCCGCCATCCGACAGGCCCTCATCGCGGCGCCCGGCGACCCCGCGGACGAGGCGGCCTGGGAGCGCTCGCTGTACCTCGCCCGGAAGACGATCGAGCGCCGCATTGCCGACGCCGGACCCGAGCTGCAGCCGTTCTTCGTGTGCTCGCTGTCGAGCCGCACGGTCGTCTACAAAGCGCTCCTCACGGGGACCCAGTTGCCGGCCTTTTTCCCCGATCTCCGGTCTCCCGACTACGAGACCGCGCTCGCGGTGTTCCACCAGCGCTACTCGACCAACACGACCTCGAGCTGGCCGCTGGCGCAGCCGTTCCGGTTGATCGCCCACAACGGGGAGATCAACACCCTCTGGGGGAACCGGAACGCGATGCGCGCGCGTGAGCCGGCCCTCGCGTCCCCATTGTGGGGCGAGCAGGTGGACCGCCTGAAGCCCGTGATCTGGGCGGAGGGAAGCGATTCGGCGAGCCTCGACAACGCGCTCGAGCTGCTCGTGCGCTCGGGCCGGGACCCGGTGCACGCGCTGATGATGCTCGTCCCCGAGGCGCACGCGGCAGCCGCCGACCTGGAGCCGGCGCTGCGCGGGTTCTACGAGTTTCACGAATGTCTCGTCGAGCCGTGGGACGGTCCCGCCGCGCTCGCGTTCACCGACGGCGCCCTCGTGGGCTCGGCGCTCGACCGCAACGGGCTCCGCCCCTGCCGCTACAAGATCACACGCGACGGCCTGGTCGTCGCCGGCTCCGAGGTGGGGTTGGTGGATCTCGATCCGCGGGACGTGGTCGAGAGCGGGAGCCTCGGCCCGGGCGAGCTGCTCGTCGTGGACACGCGGCGCCAGGCGATCCTCCATAACGCCGACGCCAGGGGAGAGGTCGCGCGCCGCCGCCCGTACGCGGGCTGGGCCGCCCGATCGATCCGCCCGGTGCGGCCGCGCGCGGACGCCGGCGCGGCGCCGCCCAATCGGCGGGAGCTCGCGACGCGCCAGCTCGCATTCGGCTGGAGCGTCGAGGACCTGCGCTACGTCGTGCAGCCGATGGCGAGCGCCGGCCAGGATGCCGTGTGGAGCATGGGGGACGACACGCCGATCCCGCCGCTCTCCCGCATTCCCCACAGCCCGTACGCCTACCTGCGGCAGCGCTTCGCCCAGGTGACGAACCCGCCCATCGATCCGCTCCGCGAGGGCCTCGTCATGTCGTTGCGGATGCATCTGGGCCGCCGCGGCTCGCTCCTCACCGAACGCCCGGCCGACCTCCGCCTGGTCCGCAATGAGCACCCGGTCCTCCTCGCGGGCGAGATGGCCGCCCTCGAGAACCTGGTGGGCGTGCCGCCGGTCAGGTTGGCCGCGGTGTGGAGCCCGGCGGCCGGGCCCGACGCGCTGCGCGCGGCGGTGGACCGCGTGTGTCGCGCCGCGGGACGCGCCGTCCGCGAGGGCGCGCACCTGCTGATCCTGAGCGATCGGGACACCGGGCCCGAGCACGCGCCGATCCCGATGGTGATCGCCGTCGGCGCGGTGCACCAGCACCTGCTCCAGAACGGCCTCCGCACCCGGATCGGCCTCGTCGCGGAGGCGGGAGACGCCTGGGACGTGCACCACTTCGCGGCGCTCATCGGGTTCGGCGCGGAAGCGGTGCATCCGTGGCTCGGGCTGCAGGCGGTGCAGGCGCTGGCGGCCGACGAGCGCCCGCGCCGGACCGCGCCCGACGCCGCGCGGCCAAGCCCCGCGGAGGCGCAGGAGAAGTTCCGGGCGGCCGCGGAGAAGGGGTTGCTCAAGGTGTTGTCGAAGATGGGGATCTCGACCCTCTCCTCGTACTGCGGCGCGCAGATCTTCGAGGCCCTCGGGCTCGGCGCCGAAGTGATGGACCGCTGCTTCACCGGGACCGTCTCCTCGATCGGCGGGATCGGGTTCACGGAGATCGCCGAGGACGTGCTGGCGCGCCACCGCGCGGCGTATTCCCCCGGCGCGGGCGCCGAGCCGGTGCTCCCGGATCCCGGCCGGATCCGCTACCGCCGGGACGGTGAAGACCACGGCTGGTCGCCGCCGCTCGTCACGGCGCTGCAGCGCGACGGGTACGATGCGTTCGCGGCGAAGGTCGCCGCGCGGCCGGCGGCGAGCCCGCGCGACCTGCTCGCCATCCGGCTGGGCGCGGGGGAGTCGCGGGCGGCGCCGATCCCGCTCCACGAGGTCGAGCCGATGGAGGCGATCCGGCGGCGCTTCATCTCCACGGCGATGTCGCTCGGGGCGCTGTCGCCGGAGGCGCACCGCACGCTCGCGATCGGCATGAACCGGATGGGTGCGAAATCGAACTGCGGCGAGGGTGGGGAAGACCCGGACACGTACGCGCCGCTCGCGAACGGGGACCGCGCCGACAACCGGATCAAGCAGGTGGCGTCGGCCCGCTTCGGCGTGACCACGCAGTACCTGGTGCGCGCGGATGAGCTCGAGATCAAGATCGCTCAGGGCTCGAAGCCCGGCGAAGGCGGCCAGCTCCCCGGGCACAAGGTCACGGCGCTGATCGCGCGGCTGCGGCACTCGGTGCCCGGCGTGCCGCTGATCTCGCCGCCGCCGCATCACGACATCTACTCGATCGAGGACCTCGCCCAGCTGATCCACGATCTCAAGCAGGTGAACCCGCGCGCGCGGATCGGCGTCAAGCTCGTCGCCGAGGCGGGCGTGGGACGCGTGGCGGCCGGGGTCGCGAAGGCGTACGCCGACTACGTCCTCATCTCCGGCCACAACGGCGGGACGGGGGCGTCGCCCTTGTCTTCCATCAAGCACGCGGGCTGCCCGTGGGAGGTCGGCCTGGCGGAGACGCAGGCGCTCCTCATCGAGAGCGGCCTGCGGCACCGCATCGAGGTCCGCGTGGACGGCGGCCTGCGCACCGGCCGGGACGTCGTGGTCGCCGCGCTGCTCGGCGCCGAGTCGTACGGCTTCGGCACGGCGGCGGTCGTGTCCCTCGGGTGCGACATGGCCCGGCAGTGCCACCTCAACACCTGTCCGACGGGCATCGCCACGCAGCAGCCCGAATTGCGGGCGAAGTTCAGGGGCACGCCTGAGCAGGTGGTCGCGTACTTCACCGCGATCGCCGAGGACGCGCGGCGGATTCTCGCGTCCCTTGGCGCCAGGAGCCTCGAGGAGATCGTGGGCCGCACGGACCTGCTCGAGCGGGTGGATCGCCCCGAGGTGCCGCGGGCCCAGATGCTCGACCTCTCGCTGCTCTTCGCCGAGCCGCCCGCGCCCGGCGCGGCCCGGCGCCGCACGGTCGCGCGCAACAACCGCGCCATGATCGAATCGCTCGATGAGGCGATCTTGGAGCTGCTCGGTCCCCGCCTCGTTGCGGGCCGGCCCTTCGCAGGCGTGTACGACATCGGGAATCACCACCTGACGGTCGGGGCGCGGATCGCGGGCCGGGTCGCCGAGCGCTACGGCGCCGCCGGCCTACCGCGTCACTCGGTCCGGCTGCGCTTCCGCGGCAGCGCGGGGCAGAGCTTCGGCGCGTTCGTCGTGCCCGGGATGCATCTCGTGCTCGAAGGGGAGGCGAACGACTACGTCGGGAAGGGCCTGTCGGGCGGCGAGATCGTGATCCGCCCGTTCCGCGAAGCGGCCTACGCCGCGGCATCGCACCGCAACGTGATCCTCGGCAACACGGCGCTGTACGGCGCGACCGGCGGCCGCCTCTTCGCGGCGGGCCGCGCCGGCGACCGCTTCGCGGTCCGCAACTCCGGCGCGGTCGCGGTCGTGGAAGGCGCGGGCAGCCACTGCTGCGAGTACATGACCGCCGGGGTCGTGGTCGTGCTGGGATCGGTGGGGTGGAACCTGGGTGCCGGGATGTCGAACGGCGCCGCCTACGTGCTCGACGAAGCCGGCCGCCTCCCGTCGCAGTGCAACCCCGACTCGGTGACCCTCCACCCGCTCGAGGAGGCGGACGAGGAGCTGCTGCTGGGGCTGGTGCGCGAGCACGCCGACCAGACCGCGAGTCCCAGGGCGGCCGCGATCGTCGCGGCCTGGAACCGCTACCGCCCAATGTTCCGCAAGGTGGCGCCGCGTGCCGCCTCGGTGCCCGCGGCTCCCGTGCGCGCGGAACCCGTCGCGGCCACCGCGAGTCCATGAGCCATCGGTCCGCCCGCCTCACCCCCTGACCCCCTCTCCGCGTGGCGGAGAGGGGGAACCCTGAGTAACCCGAGGAGCCGCGGGGCCGCTTCGTTATCGGAGGCGAGCATGGACATCCTGCTGTACGACACCACCCTGCGCGACGGCACCCAGCGCGAAGGCGTGTCTCTGTCGGTGGAGGACAAGGTGAGGATCGCCCGCCGGTTGGACGAGCTGGGCGTTCACTACATCGAGGGCGGGTGGCCGGGGTCGAACCCCAAAGACGCCGAGTTCTTTCGCCGGATGAGGACGGCGGGGCTCAAGCGCGCGAACGTCGCGGCCTTCGGCACCACCCGCCACCCGGGCGGCGGCTGCGAGGACGACGCGAACCTCCAGGCCCTGGTGCGCGCCGAGACGCCCGTGGTCACGCTGGTGGGCAAGAGCTCGACGCTCCACGTCGAGCGGGTGCTCAAGACGACCCGGGATGAAAACTTGCGGATGATCACCGAGAGCGTGGCCTACTGCAAGCGGCTCGGCAAGGAAGTGATCTACGACGCGGAGCACTTCTTCGACGGCCACCAGCTCGACCCCGGTTACGCGCTCGCGACGATCGCCGCGGCGGCGGACGCCGGGGCGGATTGCATCGTGCTGTGCGACACCAACGGCGGTGCGCTCCCCACCGCGGTGGGGGAACGTGTTCGGGAGGTGCGCGACCGTACGCCCGCGCCGCTGGGCATCCATACGCACAACGACGGCGGGCTGGCGCTCGCGAACGCCGTTGCCGCGGTCCAGAGCGGCTGCGTCCACGTCCAGGGCACGATCAACGGGTACGGCGAGCGCTGCGGGAACGTCGATCTGATCCCGCTGATCGCCACGCTGCAGCTCAAGCTCGAGTACCGCGTTCTGCCGCCCGAGCAACTGCCCAACCTCACCGAGGTAGCGCGGTTCGTGGCCGCCGTTGCGAACCAGAACCCCGACCCCCACGCGCCCTACGTCGGCCGCAGCGCGTTCGCGCACAAGGGCGGCATCCACGTCGCGGCGGTCGCCACGCTCCCCGAGAGCTATCAGCACATCGATCCGGCGCTGGTCGGGAACGTGATGCGCGTGGTGGTGAGCGAGCTGGCGGGGCGGCGCAACGTGCGCTTGCGTGCGGAAGCGCTGGGCGTGCCGGCGGGCGATCGGGAGGCCGAGGTGCTCGAGCGCATTAAGCGGCTCGAGCACGCGGGCTACCAGTTCGAGGCCGCCGAAGGGTCGTTCGAGATGCTGGTGCGGCGCGCCGACCCCGATTACCGGCCGCCGTTCGAGCTGCTCGACTTCACGGTGACCGTGACGCAGCAGGGCGGCGACCGAACGAGCGCCCGGGCCGAGGTCACGCTCCGCGTGGCGGACCAAACGGCGCACGCCGCGGCCCAAGGCGCCGGCCCCGTGAACGCCCTGGACTGTGCGGTGCGCCAGGCCCTGTTGCCGCACTACCCCGAGCTCGCCGACGTCCGCCTCGTGGACTACAAGGTCCGGATCGTGGACGAGCACCTCGGCACGGCGGCGAAGCCACGCGTGCTGATCGAGTCCGCCCGGGGGACGGAACGCTGGAGTACGGTGGGCTGCTCGGAGAACATCATCGAGGCGAGCTGGCAAGCGCTGCGGGACGGCCTGGAGCTGGCGTTGCTGCGCGTACCTCACTCCCTGGGCCCCTCTCCACGTTGTGGAGAGGGGGAACGGCGGGTTGAGTCAGCCGACGGGAACGTTGGGTAGGGTCAGGTCGGGGCGAAGTGTGGGTTCGATACTCGACTGCGTCCGTGTTACCGGCTCACGGAGTGCGACCGATTTGCTGCAGCAGCGTCGCCATGTCGAAGTACTGGCGCATCGATTGCGGCTTGCCGCCGGCAATGTGATAGACCTGGCATGCCTCGATCTCGATCGGCTTGCCGGTAGCCGGGATCTGGCCCGCTGGCGTCTGCAGCGGCCCCTTGTGCGTGCCCCGCCACGTCAGCTCCAGTACGACGGTGTCGCCGCTGACAAAGGCGTTGTTGATGGTCGCTTTCGAATCCGGCAGCGCGGTTGCCCAGCCCTGCCAGCCGGCGACCACCTGGTCAACCCCTTGCATCTTCCGATGGGTGGCAACTTCCTCGTAGAGAAAAGCTGGCGCGATGGAAGCCTTGAAGGCGTTCCAATCCTTTTTACTGTAAGCAAGAACCGGGGCTTTGGCTGCGTCGATCATCGACTCTTGCGACATGATGGCCTCCCTGTCGTGGTGGGCGCCGACTCGTGGTGCGAAGTCTACCCTCGACGATGGCACAATGCCATTGCTCTACGGGCTCCTGGACGGTCCCCTCACCCAGCTCTACTTTGGGCGCCAGAGCCATGAACATCCGCCACGGCACATTTGCGAGACTCCTGCTGGTCCTGTCCCTTGGCCTCGCGGTCGGCCTCTGCGCTCCATCGCTGGCAGCGACACAGGCCTCACAGACAGCGGCAGCGGACAAGCCGTTCGTAGTCGAGTACTACTACAAAGCACGGTGGGGCTACGCCGACGAGTTCATCAGGCTTTTCAAGAAGAATCATTTGCCCGTCCTCAAGAAGGAGATGGAGCTCGGGCGGATACTGCAGGTGACGGCGACGAGCCCGCGGTACCACAACACCGAGGACGGCCGCTGGGACTACCGCGTCACGATCGTTTGGAAGAACGTCGCCATCTCGCAGGACGGGTTCGATCCGGCGACGATCACGAAGCAGTTGTTTCCGGACCAGGAGACTTTCAAGCGCGAAGAGCAGCGACGCTTCGAGATTCTGCTTGCGCACTGGGATCTGCCGATTGTCGACGTTGACCTGAACAAGTAGCGCCTCGCGGGCCAATTGAAATCGGCTTGAGAGTCGGGCGCGATCCTCCTGGCCGCACTCAACGGCTGCGAGGATCCGATGACCCGGCTCTTTGCCATGCTTCCCCCCGCTCCGCTCGAGCCCGGCACCGAGACCGAGTACCGCGCGTTCCCGAACGAGGGGCGCCGGAACTTCATGCAAGAGACGTTCGAGGTGCCCGCGATGATCCGGGTGCTCGACCTGCCCAAAGGCGGCCGGATCCTGGAGGTCGGGTGCGGGCGGGGCATCGCGCTGCCACCGCTCGCCCGAGCGCTCGAGCCGAGCTGTCTCGTCGGGATCGACATCGACCCCGAGTTACTCGCCGCAGCACGAAACCGGTTGGCCGAGACGAGCGTGGTGGCCGAGCTCCGCCGCGCGGACGTTCGGGCGCTGCCCTTTCCGGACGGCTGCTTCGACCTGGTGATCGATTTCGGGACCTGCTACCACATTGCCGGGGCCGACCGGGCCCTCGCCCAGATCGCCCGCGTGCTGGCACCGGGCGGTCTGTTCGTTGAGGAGACGCCGCTGAGTCAGCTCCTTTCCCACCCCGTGCGTGCGTTCGGCCGGCGACTCCCGTGGGCCGAGACTCGCGCCTTGGCGCGCGTCAGGTCGGGACTGCTGTGGACGAGCCGGGTCAGGCGCTGATGCCGCGGCGAGCCCTGGCTATCGCCGGCGCGATCTCGGTGTTGGGGAGCGCGCCGGCGGCGTCCCACCAGGGGCTGCCGCCCGGCTGCCGCCTGGCGCCGCAACGCTACCTCCGCGTGAGCGACAGCCCGGACGCGCACGAACTGGTCGTCGAAGTCGGTCCGGTCGATGTCCCGGCGCATTCGCTGGCTCCGCACCAGCGCGATCTCACCTACCAGCTCGCGTTCGTGCCGCTCACCGCCTGGATATACGGCTTCCGCGTTGCGGTCGTGGACTCTTCCGGAAAGGCTCTGCCGCGCTGGCTCCTGCACCATATCGTCACGGCGCGGCCGGCTAACCGCGAACTCTTCCTCCCCGTCTCGCAACGCTTCGTGGGTATCGGCATCGAGACACGGGCACTGCGCCTCCCGGCCTGGCTCACCGGCGCGGCGCTGCGCCGCGGTGAGCCCTTGCTCGTCAACACGATGTTTCATAACCCGACCGATACCGACTACCGCGGGGTACGGGTCAGGCTGCTGTTCGCCTATTCCCGCACTCGGCCCCTCTTCGAGATTTCGCCGTTCAACGTCGACGTCATGTTTCCGATCGGCTCGAAGGATTTTGACCTGCCGCCGGGGCGGATGGTGCGGGTGTGGGAGGGGAGCCCGGCCGTCGCCGCCCGCATCCTCGTCCTGAGCGGGCACCTGCACCGCTACGCGCAATGGGCGGAACTCGCCGACCTCACGACCGGCGCGGTGATCTGGCGCATGCGCGCCGTGACGGACCCGAGCGGCGGGGTCACACGCATCCCGATCCATTTCCCGCGTCTCGGACTCGGCCGCGTCATCGAGCCGGCGCACCGATACCGGCTCACCGCAGTCTACGACAACCCGACCGGTCGGGCGATTCCCCGTGGGGGGATGGCCAAGATCGGCGGCTTGGTAGTTCCGGCGCATGGCGCGCACTGGCCCAGCGTCGACACCCGGGACTCGCTGTACCGCCAGGACCTGCGGCGCCTGCTGCGGTACCAGTGCGGGTTCGAGGGACCCGGAGAGGACATGGTGATGCATGCCCCATGAAGGGGGTTGACAAT
>WNFU01004813.1_pt1 | contig 30662 bp, 29 predicted proteins | sample 5400121 | NCBI WGS metagenome assembly WNFU01 (sample SAMN13153360, study PRJNA577476) | soil metagenome | isolation source: 100 cm soil or saprolite under grassland replicate 1 | place: USA:California | collected 2016-06-15
GAGTCACGCCGGGCGGCAAATGGTCGTACAAATCCTCCGGGCGGATGCCGACCAGCACGTCGCGGCCTACGTATTGCGCGCGCGCCGGTGCGCCGCTCGCCGTCAGCGGGACCACGATGGCGCCGATGCGCGCGACGGCGCGGCCGTTCTGCGTATCGAGCGTGGCCTTGAGCAGATTCATCGGCGGATTGCCGAGAAACCGCGCGACGAACGTATCGGCCGGGTTCCGATAGACGTCCAGCGGACGCCCGATCTGCACGACGCTGCCGTGATTCATGATGCAGATGCAATGGCCCATCGTCATCGCCTCGACCTGATCGTGCGTCACGTAGATCGACGTCGTGCCGATCTCGTGCTGCTGCTTGATCAGCTCGTTTCGCGTGGTGACGCGCAGCGCGGCGTCGAGGTTGGACAGCGGCTCGTCGAACAGGAAGACCTTGGGATCGCGGACGATCGCCCGGCCGAGCGCGACGCGCTGGCGCTGGCCGCCGGAGAGCGCGTGCGGCTTGCGCTGCAACAGGTCCGCCAACCCGAGCTTTGCCGCCGCCGCGTTCACGCGCCGCTCGATTTCGGTCCTCTCGACGTCGCGCCGTCGCAGTCCGAATGCGAGATTCTCGAACACCGTCATGTGCGGATACAGCGCATACGACTGGAACACCATCGCAATATCGCGCGACTTGGCCGGTACGGCGTTGACGACGCGGCCGTCGATCGATACCGTGCCGGCCGTAATGGGCTCGAGGCCGGCGATCATGCGCAGTACGGTCGATTTGCCGCACCCCGACGGGCCCAGCAGCACCATGAACTCGCGATCGGCGACGGTGAACGTAACGTTGTGCACGGCCGGCGCGCTCGCACCCGCATATCGCTTGCAGAGCCTGTCGACCGTTATGACCGCCACGTTCGCCTGTCTTGCGCTCCGCCAGCCTAGCGGACCGCTCCCGCCGTCATGCCCTTGATCATCGTTTCCGAAAAGAGCGCGTAGAGCGCGATCACCGGGACGATCGCGATCATGAGACCGGTCGCCACCATGCCGATGTCGAGCTGATGGCTGCCGGTGAAGTGCATGATGCCGAGCGGCAACGTACGCTTGTCGTCGTCGGTCAGCAACACGATGGCGAACAGGAACTCGTTCCACAGGATGATGAAGTTGAGCGTCACCGTGGTGAAGATCGCCGGCGCTCCGATCGGCATCGTGACGCGCCAGAAGATCTCGAAGTCGGAATAGCCGTCCATGCGCGCGGCGTCGAACAGATCCTGCGGGATCTGCGCGAAGAAGCCTTCGAGGATATAGACGGTCATCGCGATGTGCGTCGCCACGTAGACGAGCACGAGCCCGGTCAGCGTGTTGTACAGATGGATGTCGAGCAGGATCTGGAACAGCGCGAGGATCAGCAGCTGCGGCGGCAGCACCAGCCCCGAAAGGATGACGAAGCGCGCGAGCCGGTTGCCGCGGAAATTGTAGCGCGCGAGGCAGTGCGCTGCCATCGATCCGATCACCGTGACGAGCGCGACAGCGGTCACGACGACGAGCGTGCTGTTCCAGAAATAGGTGCCGTAGTTCGACCTGGTCCACGCATCGGCGAACTTCTCCCAGTGGATGGGCGAGGGCGCGCCGTACGGATCCTTGAATATCTCGGCGGTCGTGCGCAGCGACATCGTCGCCACCCACAGCAGCGGGCCACCGGTTACCGCCGTATAGACGAGGACGAACAGCACGAGCGGGATGCGGCGCACGTGCTCCAATCCGAGTCGAAGCGGCGTCACCATCGCTAGAACTCGAGCCGGTCGCGCGGGCGCAGCACTCGCGTGACGATGGCGACGAACGCGAGAATGATGACGAACCACAGCACGGCGATCGCCGACGGATAACCGAGGTCGAACGTGTTCCATTCGAACGCGCGCTTGTACACGTAAGTCGACACGGTCTCGGTCGACCACAGGGGCCCGCCGCCGGTCATCACCCAGATCAGGTCGAAGACCATCATCTTGCCGATGAAGGAGAGCACCATCAGGTTGACGACCGTCGTGCGCAGCATTGGCACGATGATGTAGACGAGCTTGGCGAACCAGCCGCAATTGTCGAGCTCCGCGGCGCCGAGCACTTCGGCCGGCAGCGCATGGAGCGCGGCGAGAAAGACGATCATGTTGAAGCCGAGCCACTTCCATTCGTGCGCAACCAGCACGGACCACAGCGCCGTGGACGGCTGCCCGAGCCACGACTGCTCGAGCGCGCCGAGCCCGAGCCATCGCAGCGTCGCATTCGCGAGGCCCCAGTCGTAGTCGAAGATCCACACCCAGAGAATCCCGACGACCACGTACGACATCAGAACGGGGGTGAACCAAACGATGCGCAACACCGGCGCGAGCGGCGCGCGCGCGAACAGGCACAGCGCGAGCAGCAATCCGCCGACCACGTCGACGATCGTGGCGACGAGCGTGAACAACGAGGTGTTCGCGACCGCCTTCCAGAACACCGGGTCCGAGAGCAGCAATGTCGTGAAGTTGCCAAGCCCGACGAAGTCGACGATGCCCTGCGGCTTGATCGCATGGAAGGCGTTGTAGAACGTACGCACGACCGGATAGATCGTGAAGCCGGCGTAGATGACCAGCGCGGGCGCGAGGAACGCCAACAGGACGCCGATGCCGCCGCGGCGCGCGTCGATTTCGATCTTCGCGGCGTCTCGCCCGGTGAAGCGGAACAGCCGGCCCGCAACGCTCATCGGCGCGATCGGATCGGCGCGTTGCCGGGTACCGCGCAGGCTAGCCTTTGTAGCAAGCCTTGTTCATCATCGTCACGGTCTGATCGACCGACAGCAGGCCGCCCGGAAAACCGGAATTCAGCACCTGCGCGAACGTGTCCTTGCATTCGCCCGTCACCATGTCGCGCGGTTGGCCGATGAAGTACTTCTCGCCTTTCTGCCGCTCCATCAGCTCGGTGAAGTACTGCGCATGCGGACCGGAGAAATTCTTCACGTCCGCCTTGATGCCCGTCTGCAGGTAGACCGTCTCGATCCACATCTTGCCCATCTGCGGCGTCGACATCGCGTTCAGGAACTCCGCGGCGAGCGGCTTCTGCTTGCTCGCGGCATTGATCGCGAAGCTCGCACCGATCGTCGACGTCTTGCATTCGTTGCACGCGCCGCGGTCCATCGCCGGAAACTGCATGATGCCGAGCGGGAAGCTCTGCGGCTGCCCGCCTTTGTCCTCGGGAACGAACGCACGCCCGGTGTAGAAGCTTCCCATCGGCAGCATCAGCGCACCCGGCTTGCTGTAGAAGTAGTAGTGCGACTCGCCGAGCTTCAGCGTCATGAAGTTCTTCGGATACCCGCCCGCGTCGACGACCTCCTTGACCCATTTGAGCACCTCGACGACGCGCGGATCGGCGAACGACAGCTTGCCGGTGAAGAGCTTCTGATAATCGTCCGGTCCGAGCTTTCGCAGCAACGCCTCGACGGTGAGGTACGCTCCCGGATAGGGGCGATCGCCCACGCCCTGCGCAATCGGCGTCATGCCGGCGGCGCGAGCTTTCTTGACGAGATCGAGAAATTGCGACTGCGTGAACTGCGCATTCGCCGGCAGCTCGACGCCGAGCTTCTTCAGCATGTCCTTGTTGTAGTAGAGCTCGACGGTGTAGGCCTCCTGCGGGATGCCATACGTCTTGCCGTTGTGCGTCCACACCTTGCGCGCCCACGGCTCGATGTTGTTCCAGTTGACCAGATCGTCGAGCGGAACCACGTATCCGGCGGTGATGTATTCGACCTGATCGGGCTCGACATAGAAGACGTCGGGACCCTTGCCCGCCGGTAGCGCCGTCTTCAACGCCGCGAACAGCGGATTCTTTTCGTACCACGTGATCTTGACCTTGACGCCGGGATGTGCCTTCTCGAGATTGCGCGCTGCGAGCTCGCGGAATGCGACCTTCGCCGGCTCGTCGGCTTCGTGGCTCCAGACCTCGAGCGTGGTCTCCTGCGCATGTGCCACGGGCAACGTGACGAGCGACGCGGCGCATGCGATTGAAGCGGCGGCCGCGAGGGATCGCATCGTGAAAAGTGCACGCATCGGTGGCTCCTCCGTTATCTCGCGTGGACCTCGATCGCCGGTGATGACCGGCCACGCAACTGCTTTTTTGGTCAGGTAACCGCGAGCGGTCGCAGCGCGCCAACCCGGTTAGCGGCCATATTAGTCCAACGGAGGGCGCACGCAATACTTTCTGGCGGGACCAGTCGCCAGGTAAAGTGGCGCTCACTGCCGCAGCAGCGTCGCGCAACCATCATGGAGCTAAGACAATGATCCTCGAGATCGCGCAAATCGACGTCAAGAAGGGAATGGAGGAGCAATTCGAGGCGAAAGTCGCGGAGGCGACGCCGCTGTTCCGGCGCGCGAAGGGCTGCCGAAGCATGGAGCTGCATCGATCGACCGAATTGCCGAACCGCTACCGTCTGTTCGTCGAGTGGGAGACGCTGGAAAACCACACGGTCGATTTTCGCCAATCCGACGATTTCAGCGAGTGGCGCAGGCTCGTCGGTCCGTGCTTCGAAACGCCGCCGTACGTCGAGCACACGCGACGGGTGTGGCTCGGATTCGGGCACCAGGCGTCGCAGGACTGACGGTCGTCACGATTTGAGCTGCGGTTCGAATCGGCCGTCGATCGCGGTCCAGCCCGCGTCGGCGAACACCGTCGTTCCGATCAGGTAACTGCTCGCGTTGTTCGTCGTACCGGCCGTTGGGCGCGACTGACGCAAGGCCGCCAAACGGTAGCGCGAACTGATATATTAGATATACTAGTCCCGCACACGCCGTCCAGCAAGCCACCTGCGATGCCCGATCGCCGCTCGAAACTCCCGGCCGCCCGGCGGCCGCGGCGCGTACGCGCCGTGCTGCCGGCGCGCCATTCGTCGCAGCGGCCCGAAACCGCTTCGGCCGCCGTGTATCGCTTCCTCCGTAACGAGATCGTCTGGCTCAAGCGCAAGCCGGGCGAGCCGATCGCCGAAAAGGACATTGCGCTCGCGCAGCGCGTGAGCCGCACGCCGGTGCGCGAGGCACTGCTGCGATTGACCGCCGAGGGTCTCGTCGACACCGTGCCCAAGTCGGGCACGTTCGTCGCACGCATCCCGGTCACCGCGCTGCCCGAGGCGATCGTCGTGCGCAAGGCGCTCGAGCAGGCGACGGCGCGCGCCGCCGCGCTGCGTGCTCGCAAGAGCGACGTTACGAGCCTGCGCGCGATCCTGCATCGCCAGCGCGAGGCAGCGGATGCCAGCGATCGCACCGAATTCCACAAGGCGGACGAAGCGTTCCACGCGGCGATCTCAGCGGTGGCGGGATATCCCGGCATCTGGTCGCTGATCCAGAGCGCGAAGACGCAGATCGACCGTTATCGTCTGTTGACGTTGCCGCAGCCGGGACGCATGGCTCGTGTGGTCAAGGAGCATGCCGCCGTCGTCGCCGCGATCGAGGACCACGATCCCGAGCGCGCGGCGGCTGCGATGGAAGGCCATCTCGACGGGCTTCGGATCAGCATGGACGACATCCGGCGGATGAATCCCGATTATTTCTACGAAGACATCCACAGCGAAGAGGATCTGCTCGCATGAACGCCGTTACACCGCTCGTCGTTCCGACGAAGGACACTTTCGTCTCGCTCGACAGGACCACGTCGATCGAGGTGCGCCACGCGTGTCATCCCGAGGCGACGGCGCGCTTTTCGACCGAGGAGCTGCGCCGCCACTACCTGATCAAGACGGTGTTCCATCCGGATGCGATCACGCTCACCTACAGTCACATCGATCGGATGGTCGTCGGCGGCGCGATGCCCGGCGCCACGCCGCTGCACTTGCAGCCGCTGAAGCCGATCGGCTCGGACACGTTTCTCGCTCGGCGCGAGCTCGGATTGATCAACGTCGGCGGAGACGGGCGCGTGAGCGTCGACGGCGAGCGTTTCGAGATCGCCAAACGCGATTCGCTCTATGTCGGCATGGGCGCGCGCGACGTGCGGTTCGAAAGCGCCGAGGCGAACGATCCGGCGCGCTTCTATTTGCTGAGCGCACCGGCGCACGCCTCGCATCCGACTCGCAAGCTCGAGGCGGCCGCCGCGAAGACGATCCGCCTCGGCGCACCCGAAACGGCGAACGTGCGAACGATCCACCAGGTGATCCACCCGGACGTGTGCGCGTCGTGCCAGCTCGTCATGGGCTTCACGGTGCTCGATCAGGGCAGCGTCTGGAACACGATGCCCTCGCATCTGCACGACCGGCGCTGCGAGGTGTACTTCTATTTCGACCTGCCGCCCGACGCGCGCGTGATCCACCTGATGGGCGAGCCCTCGCAGACGCGCCATTTGATCGTTGCAAACGAGCAGGCGGTGCTCTCGCCGGGATGGTCGATTCACAGCGGCGCCGGAACGAGCCCCTACGCGTTCGTCTGGGCAATGGCGGGCGATAACCAGGACTTCACCGACATGGATGCGCTCGCCATGTCGGATCTGCGCTGAAAGTCGCCGTGACGTCGAGTCCCTTCGATCTGGCCGGCCGCGTTGCGATCGTCACCGGTGCCAACACCGGGATCGGTCAGGCGATCGCGGTGGCGCTCGCGGGTGCGGGCGCCGACGTCGCGCTGGTCGGCCGTTCGTCGATGGACGACACGGCGGCGCGCATCGCGGCGCTGGGCCGCGATTGGGTGCCGATTCACGCCGATCTGTCCACGCTCGAGCCGATCGGGAAGATCGTCGAGCGCACGATCGAATGGCGACGACGCGTCGACATCCTCGTCAACAACGCCGGCATCATCCGGCGCGCCGACGCGCTCGAATTCACCGAGGCCGACTGGGACGCGGTGATCGACGTCAACCTCAAGGCGGCGTTTTTCCTCTCGCAGGCGGTCGCCCGACGCATGCTCGCGCAAGGCGGCGGCGGCAAGATCGTCAACGTCGCGTCGGTGCTGTCGTTCCAGGGTGGCGTTCGCGTCGCGTCGTACACCGCGTCGAAGAGCGCGCTCGCGGGGCTGACGCGGCTTCTCGCGTGCGAATGGGCGAGCAAGGGCATCAACGTCAACGCGATCGCGCCCGGATATTTCGCCACGAGTAACACGGCCGCGTTGCGCGCCGATCCGGAGCGCAACGCCGCGATCCTCGCGCGCATCCCGGCCGGCCATTGGGGAGAGCCCGGCGATCTCGGCGGCGCCGCGGTGTTCCTCGCGTCTAAGGCCGCGAATTACATTCACGGCATCACGATGCCGGTCGACGGCGGATGGCTCGCGCGATGAGCGGCCGCCGTCGCGATTCAAAAGCAGCAGAGGTGCAGTTCATCAGCCAGAGGAGGAGACGATGATCGACAGACGTAATGCGTTGCGGCTCGGAGGAGCCGTGCTGCTGTTGCTCGCCGGAAGCGCGCTCGCTCAGCAGAAGCTCGTGCTCAAGGCATCCGACGTTCATCCGGCGGGCTATCCGACGGTCGTCGCGACGGAGAACATGGGCAAGAAGCTCGAGCAGGCGACCAACGGCCGCATCAGCGTGCAGATGTACCCGTCGATGCAGCTCGGCGGCGAGAAGGAGGCGATCGAGCAGGCGCAGGTGGGCGCGCTGCAGCTCGCGCGCGTGAGCGTCGGGGCACTCGGCCCGGTGGTCGACGATCTCAACGTGTTCAACATGCCGTACCTGTTCCGCAACACGGCGCACATGCAGAAGGTGATCGACGGCGCGATCGGCCAGGAGCTGCTCGACAAGGTGTCGAACAATCCGAAGGCGGGCCTGATCGGCTTGTGCTGGATGGATGCCGGCGCGCGCAGCCTCTACGACACCAAGAAGCCGATCCGCACGATCGCCGACCTCAAGGGCATGAAGTTCCGGGTGATGGGCAATCCGATGTTCGTCGACATGATGAACGCGCTCGGCGGCAACGGCGTGTCGATGGGCTACGACCAGGTGTTCAATGCGCTGCAGACCGGAGTCGTGGACGGCGCGGAGAACAACCCGCCGAGCTTCGTGTTCGACAATCACTACACGGTCGCGAAGTTCTACACGCTCGACGAGCATCTGATCGTTCCCGAGATGCTGGTGATGTCGAAGAAGACGTGGGACGGCCTGTCGCCGGCCGATCAGGCACTGGTGAAGAAGTTCGCGCGCGAAGCGCAGATGGAAGAGCGCGTTCTGTGGCAAAAGTACGAGAAGGACGCGATGGACAAGGCGCGCGCGGCGGGCATTCAGATCACCGAAATCGCCGACAAGAAGCCGTTCCAGGACGCGGTCAAGCCGGTGTGGGACAAGTACGGTCCGAAGTACGCCGAGACGATCAAGCGCATCCAGGCGGTTCAGTAACGAGGCATACCTGTCATCCCGAGGCGAAGCCGAGGGATCCGCTTGTGCCGCGAGGTCAAGGCAACAGCAGATCCCTCCTTCGGTCGGGATGACACGTCGCAGAGCGGAGGAGCCTATGGCGATCGCCTATCGCAGGGCGATGGATGCGCTGTATCTCGTGTGCGTGGTCGTCGCCGGCGTCGCGCTGGTGCTGATCTCGGCGGTGATTCCATGGGCGGTGTTCACGCGCTACGTGCTGAACAGCGCGTCATCGTGGCCGGAGCCGATGGCGGTGCTTCTGACGATCGTGCTCACGTTCTTCGGCGCCGCGGCATGCTACCGGCTCGGCCTGCACATGAATGTCTCGCTCGCGGTGAACCAGCTGCCCGCGCCGCTGCGGCGCATCGCCGACTACGTCGTCGAGCTGCTGATGGCCGCGATGGCGCTCTTCATGGTGATCTGGGGCACGCGGCTTTGTGACGCGACCTGGAGCAACACGATCGCCGATTTCCCGTTTCTGTCGACGGGCGTTACGTATCTGCCGATCCCGGTCGGCGGCGCGATCCTGTTCCTGTTCGTCATCGAGCACGTGACGATCGGGCGCCCCGCCGATGAATCCGGCGACGCGCACGCGACCGCGGCGTTCGAATAACCGACGCAGCGCCGATCGTGGACATCGCGGTTCTGCTCGGATGCCTGTTCGCGTTGTTCGCGCTCGGCGTTCCGATTGCGTACTCGCTCGGCCTCGCGGCGATTGCCGGTGCGCTGTGGATCGGCGTGCCGCTCGAAGCGGTCATGCTGAAGATCTCCGACGGCGTGAGCAAGGTCGCGATGCTGACGATCCCGTTCTTCGTGCTCGCCGGCGCGATCATGTCCGAAGGCGGCATGGCGAGGCGGCTGGTCGCGTTCGCGAACGTGCTGGTGGGCTTCGTTCGCGTGCGCGGCGGCCTCTCGGCGGTCAACATCATCGCGACGACGTTCCTGTCCGGCATTTCGGGCTCGTCGGTCGCCGATACGTCGGCGATCGGCTCGGTGATGATTCCGCAGATGGAGAAGGTCGGCTATCCGCGCGCATTCGCGACCAACGTCACGATCAGCGCGTCGGTGCAGGCGATCCTCGTGCCGCCGTCGCACAACGCGGTCATCTATTCGCTCGCGACCGGCGGCATGATCTCGATCACGAGCCTGTTCATGGCCGGCGTGGTTCCGGGATTGCTGCTCGGGCTCGCGCTGATCCTGTTGTGCCTTTTCATCGCGTATCGCGACGGCCATCCGACCGGCGAGTCGGTGCCGCTGCGCGAGGCGCTGAAAACCACCGTCGACGCGCTGTGGGGCCTGATCACGATCGTCATCATCATCGGCGGCATCCTCGCCGGCGTGTTCACCGCGATCGAGGCGGGCGCGGTAGCGTGCCTGTGGGCGTTCTTCGTGACGATGTTCGTCTATCGCGATCTCGAGTGGCGCGAATGGCCGGGCCTGATCCACCGGACGCTGAAGACGGTGGCGATGGTGATGACGCTGATCGCGTGCGCGTCGAGCTTCGGCTACGTGATGGCGCTGATGCAGCTGCCGGCGAAGATCACCGCGTTCTTCCTCACGGTGTCGCACGACCCGCACGTGATCCTGATGATGATCAACGTGCTGCTGCTCGTGCTCGGCTGCCTGATGGACATGGCGCCGCTGATCCTGATCTGCACGCCGATCATGCTGCCGGTGGTGACCACACTGGGTGTGGACCCTGTGCACTTCGGCATGATCATGCTGCTCAACCTCGGCATCGGGCTGCTGACACCGCCGGTGGGCGCGACGCTGTTCGTCGGCTGCGCGGTCGGCAAGGTGTCGATGGAGCAGGTGATGCGCGAGATCTGGCCGTTCTACGCGGTGATGTTCGCCGTGCTGATGCTGGTGACCTACGTGCCGTCGTTCTCGCTGTGGCTGCCGCACGCGCTCAAGCTCTGAGCGCGGCGGCGGACGGGCGAGCGCCCGTCACGTACGATCACACCTTTGGCGGCTCTTCGACGGGCGGCGCAGGCGCCTGCTCGGCGGGCGGCTCCTGCTGGGTCGCAGCTTTTCGCAGCCGTTTTTCCTCTTTCTTCTGCTTCTTCGCGAGGTCTCGCTGACGTTTCGCGAATCCATAGTTCGGCTTGGCCATTTGCGGTCCCTTTACACTGCAGGTGGAGGTCGATGGAATCGTGAGGATAAGTCCTTTCGCCTTGGTTCGCTTGCCATGGCGCGGGGGCGACCACCCGCCCGCCTACCGAGACGCGGCTCGGTGGGCGGACGGACGTCGCCCCGGGGACGAGGGCTCAGAGCGCCTTCAAGTCGGTTGCGGACGACTTGCCGTCGTTGCCGCGCTCGACTTCCCAGGAGAGCTTCTGGCCTTCGGTGAGGGTGCCGAGCCCCGCACGCTCCACGGCCGACACGTGCACGAAGACATCCTTCGAGCCGTCGTCGGGACGCAGGAATCCGAAGCCCTTGGTTGGGTTGAAAAACTTGACGGTGCCTGTAGACATGATGATGACTCCGATCGATGTGGCGTTGGCCCGCGCAACGCGCGCGGGCAATCAAATCACCGAGGGAGAGTCCGGAAGTGGCACCCAGCAGGCGATACTGCGGGCATACCCAAAGCGAGTTCGACAACGTCATGATGGGGTCGTCGGTCGCGATTTACAAGACCGCAACGAACATTTCACCGCGATCTCGGGATCGAGCGCGGCGTTACGGCCGAGGCAGACGGTCGCCGGGCATTTCGACAGCTGGCGTACACTGGGTGTCTCGCGAGACTACATCCACCAGACAGGGACCGCTTTCATGAACGTTCTCATTCACGCCGACCCGATTGCGACGACCGAGCAATTCAAAGCCGCGCTGCTCGCCACGCGTGACTGGAACGGGATCGCGCCGATCCAGCTGCAAATGCTTCAGGCGCAATGTCGCGCGCCGGACTGCACGATCTCCGCATTCCAGATGGCGGGTCAACTGAGCTTCAAGAATGTCGCCGCGGCTCGTCTGCAGTATGGCGCTTTCGCGCGCTCGGTCGCCGACAAGCTCGGCTACGCGCCTCCGCAGAAGGGGAAGGGCACGCCGTGCTGGTGGTTCACGCTGTCGACCGGTCGCGACGTCGTCGACGACGCGGGCGATGGTCACTTCGAGTGGATCATGCGGCCGGAGCTCGTTGCCGCGCTGCGCGCGATGAAATGGGCGTGATGAGGCTCTCGCCCTCGCGCACGCCTGCGATCACCCTGCGCTAAACCCGAGCGTCTGCGGCTCGCGTGTCCTGTTGCGTGCGCGTGCGCAGCGCCCGCGCCTCGAGATAGATGCGCCGGATCTTCGGGTAACGCTCGCGAATCTCGTGCTCGATGCGGTTCACCCCCTGCGCGATGTCGTTGGCGGTGACTTGAGGATCGAACTCGACATCGAGCGTCAACAGCACCTCGTCCGGACCGATGTACATCGACAGGATCGAGCCGACCGCACGCACTCGCTGATCGGCCAACACCAGAGCGCGGATATCGCGCTCCGTCTCCGGCCGAATGCCCTCGCCGATCAGCAATCCGCGCGCTTCCCGGATGAGCAGCACCGCGACGCCGGCGAGCACAGCGCCGATCAGCACTGACGCAATGCCGTCGGCGGCCGGCATGTCGAAGCGGTGGCTCGCCCACACGCCGGCCGCGGCGATGATAAGGCCGAGCAGCGCCGCGCTGTCTTCCGCCACGATGGTATACGCGACGGGATCCTTGCTCGAATACAGCGCATCCCAGAACGGACGCTCGCCCTTTTGCCGCAGGAACGCGCGCAGCGCGACGGCGAGGCTCGCGCCTTCGAACACGGACGCGCTGGCGAGCACGACGTAGCCCCAGAACGGGTCGCCCACCGGCCGCCGCTGAAGGATGTGCAAGACGCCTTCGTAGGCCGAAACGCCGCCGCCGACACCGAAGATGAGCACGGCGACGATCAGGCTCCAGACGAAGAGCTCCTTGCCGTGACCGAAGGGGTGCCGGGGTGTGGCTTTGCGCTGGCTCAGCCGCAGGCCGATCAGCAGCAGCACGCCGTTGCCGGCATCGACCGTCGAGTGGATGCCCTCGGAGAGCATCGCGGAGCTGCCCGTCAAGCCTGCGACGACGAATTTCGTGATCGCAATGCCGATGTTCGCGGCGATCGCGCCGTAGACCGCTGTCTTCGATTCCGTCATCCCTTACCGTTTGCGTGCGTGTCGGCCCGGTCGTGCTCAACGATCGCGCGTATCGTCGCGCGCGGACCGATCGAGCTCGTTGAACGAGCCGTCCGTATGGATGCGCTTCAACGCGCCGGCGAAAAGCGGCGCGACCGACACGACGTGAAGACCCGGCCACGAGGTATGGCGGGGCGCGATGGTGTCGGTGACCACGATCTCGCGGATCGCGGTGCTGGCGAGCTTTTCGCGCGAGCCGTCGAGGAGCAATCCGTGCGTTGCGCTCACCCACATCTCCTCGCGCGCGCCGGCGCCGATCAAGGCTTCGATCGTCTGGCCGATCGTTTCCCCGGTCGAAATCATGTCGTCGATGATGAGGCACGCGCGCGAATGCACGTCGCCGACGATATGCGCGACGGCGGTCTCGGTGCCGCTCTTGCGCTCCTTGTGCAGCACGACGACCGGAGCGTGCAATTGACGCGCATAGCGGGTCGCCATCCGAACGCGCCCCGCGTCGGGCGCGACCACGACGACGTCGTCCGGCAGACGGTCTTCCAGCGCGTTGCACAGCGTCGGCACTGCGGTCAACGCGTCGACCGGCACGTGGAAGAATCCCTCGATCTGGTCGGTGTGCAGGTCGACGGTGACGACGTGCTCGATGCCGACGGCTTGCAGCAGATCCGCCACCATGCGCGCCGTGACCGGCTCGCGGCGCGTCAGCCGCTTGTCGGCGCGTGCATAGCCGAAGTAGGGAATGATCGCGGTGACGCGGGTGGCGGCCGCACGGCGGCAGGCATCGGCCAACGCGAGAAGCTCGACGAGGTTCGGGTCCACCGGAGGCGCGGTCGGTTGCACGAGGAACACTTCGTGGCCGCGGACGGGCTCGCCGAGCTCGATCGAAACCTCGCCATCGGGAAAGCGCCTGATCTCGCAGGCCGCAATGTCCACGCCGAGGTTGCGGGCAATCGAGCGCGCGAGCGCCTCGTTGGCGGTGCCGCTCAACAGCACGAACGGCTCTTGCATCGATCGGTCCTTCAGGACAGCAGCAGCGCCATCGCGCGTGGATCGCCAAGGTCGCCATGGTTGTGATTTCCCGAGCCCGATGGCGGTTCCATGCCAATCCGCTTCGCTGGTCGCGGGCCTGCGCGCAATCGGATGGGCCAAGATCCGCGCCACGGCGAATCAGCGGTTGCGGTCCTACGCCGAGCCAGTCCGCGCGACTGGCTCTTTGCATTCGCCGATTCGACACCACCGGCTCGACCTACCGACACGGATAATTGCGAATGGCGCGCGTAGAAGAACTTTCGATCGAAGACATCCGGCGTCGATATCTTGAAAACGGCGAGCCGGTGTCGTCGCAGATCCTCACGCGGCTGCAGCGCGACCCGCGTCAGGGCGTGCGCCGCCTGCACGCCGCGTTGAAGAAGCGCTACGAGCGCGAGCGCGACGAGCGGCTGCGGTTGAGCGCGATGCGACACTTCGAGCAGTTGCTGTGGAAGTCCGGCGTGCGCGATATCGCAGGCGTGGACGAAGTCGGCGTCGGTCCTCTCGCGGGCCCGGTCGTCGCCGCAGCGGTCGTGTTCCCGCCGCAAACCGATATCGCCGGCGTCGACGATTCGAAGAAGCTCGACGCGGCGACGCGCACGAAGCTCGCCGTCGAGATTCGCGCCAAGGCATCCGGTGTGGCCGTCGGCGTCGCGTCGGTCGCGGAGATCGACAGTCTCAACATCTATCACGCGGCGTTGCTCGCGATGCGCCGCGCGCTCGATGCGCTGCCGCTGCGGCCGCAACACGTGCTGGTCGACGCGCGTACAGTGCCCGGTGTCGAAGTGCCGCAGAACACGTTCAACAAGGGCGACGGCATCAACTTCACGATCGCGGCGGCGTCGATCATCGCCAAGACCGAGCGCGACCGGATGATGGAAACGCTCGACCGCGAATACCCCGGATACGGGTTCGCCACGCACAAAGGCTACGGCACGCCGGAGCATCGCGACGCGCTGCTGCGACTCGGTCCGTCGGCAATTCACCGGATGTCGTTCCCGGTGATCCATGAGCTGCAGGGCGAATATTGTCCGCTGTTCTACGTGCTCAAGCGCGAGCTCGATGCGGCGCACACTCGCCAAGCGCTGGGCGAGTTTGACACGGCGCTGCGCGCGCAGGCCGACGAGCTCGCAGAGCAGGAATGCAAGAAGCTGCGGTTGCTGGCAGCGCGGCGGTGGAAAGTAATCGTCTAGCCGGAGATTCGGCTGATGCCGATCGATGCGACGTTGCCGGTGATCTCGCACGCGATCCAGCTCGCGATCGCGCCGGTGTTCCTGCTCACGGGCATCGCCGGGCTGCTCGGCGTCATGGCGAATCGTCTCGCCCGCGTCATCGACCGCGCGCGCATGTTCGAGACGTCATGGGCCAGTCTCGACGAGCCGGCGCACGACGCGGCGCGCATCGAGCTCGCCTCGCTCGAGCGGCGGCGCCGGCTCGCGAGCTGGGCGATCAACTTCTGCACCGCCGCGGCATTGCTCGTGTGCTTCGTGATCGTCACGTTGTTCATCGAGGAATTCTTCGCGGCGAGCCTGCGCTGGCTCGCCGGCGGCCTGTTCGTGCTCTCGATGCTCGCCGTCATCGGCGGCCTCGCATCGTTTCTGCGCGAGGTGTACCTCGCTACGCACTCGACGAGCATCGATCCGGCGCGCTTCGAGCATCAGCCGCGCCCGTAGGCAACGCGACCGCAGCGCCCACGCGCGTCGATCACGAGCCGTCAGCAGGCATGGACGCCGCAGCCACAGCGCAGCGGCGCCATCGCGAGCGGCTCGAGGCCATCGCGCTCGCATCCGCGCGCCCGAGCGGCGGCGAGACGCAGCGTACTCGGCGCGAGCGCCGGGTTGAACAGACGCAGCTTGTCGAACACGCGTGCGGCGACGATCGCCACCTGCGGAAAGGTTGGCGCGCCGCCGGTCGGTTGTCGCCGCTGGTAGAGGTAGAGCAGCAGCGCGAACAGCGTTCCTCCCGGCAACAGCAATTCGAGCAGCAGGTACGGACCGGTCCGCTGCAACAGCACCGCCAGTACCCTGAAGCTTCGCATCACCAACGTTCCCACTTGCTCTCTCCCTCGATCATCGCCGGTCCGTCAAAGGACGAACGGCTTGCGTCGCCGCCGCGCCCCGATCCGCGGGCTGCGAATCGCGCCTTCGCCGGGACTCTGGATTCCCGACCTGCGGTTATTACGTTCGCGCCGCTCCTCTGGATTCACCGGCGGGTTCGCCGTGCCGGCTGGTACACCGTCCGGCGGTTCGCCCGATCGTCGTTTCGTTCGCATGAAGCTCCTGTTTTGCCGTCGTATTCGGATGCCTGCAGTTTGACGGCGAAGGACTTGCCGATCGCTGACGGATGGCCAAACGCATTGGAGCTCGGGACGAAATGCCCGCGATGAGCGGACAAGCGGGCGGCCCCGCCAGCCGGCGTCCGGGGGGCGGATCGACGGCTTACGCCGACCTTGCGCTGTCTCGCGAGGCGCCCGGTTCGGAGACGATCTGCCGGTGGAGTCGCTCGGTTTCGGCCGACGGCGGCAGCCCTAGAACGACCGACAGCAACTCGCGGCAGCGGCGGAACGCGTTCAGCGCTTCGGCGCGGTCGCCGCTCGCCGCGAGCGAACGCATCAGGCCCCGATAAAAGGGCTCGGCGAGATTGTCGGATTCGAGTCCGCGGCGATAGACGTCGATCGCGGTCGTCCATTCGCCCGCGCGCTCGAGCGCTTCACCGAGCCGCATCAGCGCACGGACAAATCGCGAGCGCAGCGCGTCGCGCGGCTTCGCGATCCACGCGCTTTCGTCGCTGCCGAGCAGGTTGCCCGGATAGGCGTCGAGCAGCCGGCGCGAAGCGCGCGACACTGCGCTCGCGTCGCCGTCGGCCGCGCGCTCGGCTGCGTCGAGCGCCGAATCGAGCGCCCAGACGTCGGTCCAGCAGACTTCGCCGGAAAGCGAGAGCTTGCCGGCGGCGAGCACGAGCGCGTCGTCGACGTCGAGCAGCTTGCGCAGCCGGAACAGCGTCGAGTCGAACGACGTCTTCGCGGCGGCGCCGTCGGCGTCGGGCCACAGCGCCGACGTGAGTTGCGCGCTGTCGACGCCGGCGCCGCCCAGCGCGACGGCGAGCTTCAGCAGGTCGAGCGGCCGCTGCTGCGCCTTGCCGCTGAATCGCATCGGCAAGCCGTGGCGAACGAGCTCGAAGCGGCCGAGCACGTGAACGCGCAGGCGGAACGGCCACGCGGCTGCGGCAGCCGCCGGGGCGCGCAGCGCATTGCGCTCGATCAGCAGCCGTACGTAATCGGCCTCGATGCCGCGCTCGAGCGCGAAATTGGCGAGCTTCGAAGCGAGATCCGGCCGGTTGCGCAGGAACAGCGTCTGGCTGCGTGCGCGATAGTCGGCGAGGATGGCGGCGAGCCGGCGTTCGGCCGATTGCGCATCGCCGGCGTCGACATCGAGGCCGGCCTGCAGCAGTTCCCGCTGCTGCTCGAACGTGCGGCGATCGGCGCCGGTCGACAGCGCGATCGCTTCATCGAATGTCTGCATGCCCGTCTGCGTGTCGCCGGCGGCCATGCGGCTGTGCGCGAGGCGGGCGAGGAAATGCGGGATCTGCATCGTCGGCAGGCCGGTTTCGCGCGCGAGCGCCACCGCGCGCTCGGCGTCCGTGATGGCTGCGCCGAAATGTGACAGCCGCTGCTCGAGGGTCGCCCTCAGGTTGTAGAAGTACGCCCAATCCATTCGCCTCATCGGCGACAGCCGCCGCTCGATCGAGTCGATGCGCGCCTTCGCCTCGGCGTAATCGCCCTTGCTCACCAGCGCCGACGTTTCGGCGTGGTCGAGCTCGAACAGGTACGCCTCGAGGCCGTAGCGCTCGGCAATCGCGCGCGCCTCGCTGATCACCGCCGCCGATTCCTCATAGCGGCCGTTGATGTAGTGCCAGAACGACAGGTGAGTGCGCCACCACAGCTGCATCAGCGGCGTGACGCCGGGCTGCGCGAGCACCGGTTCGACGCGCGCGACGAGCGCTTGCGCAGTGTCGCTCTTGTCCTTCCAGTTGAGATAATTGAACAGCGTCGATGCCGCCATCATCCGCGCGTTGATGTCGGGCTCGGCGTCGATCAGCTCGTCGAGTCGTCTCGCGCATCGATCGAGATCAGGATGCTCGGGCTGGCGGAAGAGCAGCGTGATCACGTAGGCGGCACGCGCGCGCAGCTCGCTTTCGCGATCGAGCGCACCGGCACGATCGGGATCGAGCAGGCGGGCGAATTCCGGCACCCAGCGATCGAGCGGCGCGAAGTTCGCCCACTCGTAGTAGTAGCTGGTGACGATCGTGTTGAGCGCGAGCGCCTCGCCGCGCAGATCGCCGGCGGCGCGAAACGCGTCGTACGCGCGCTCGAGCGCCGGGCGGCCGCGCTGCGGCTCGACGAAGATCCACGCTCGGCCGTACCAGTACTCGAGCCACGGATCGGCGGTGCGCATGGCGGCCGGAAGCGCTTCGATCCAGTCCGACAGCGCCTGCGCGCGGCCCTGGCGTGCCCATTCCAGCGCGTTCGCGCGAATCAGCGTGCGCATCGCTTCGAAGTCGTCGGCGTCGGCCAAGAGCTCGAGCGCATCGCTTGCCGCTCCGCGCGCGGCGAGCATCGCGGCGGCTCGGCTCTGCGCCTGCCGCCGTTCGTCGCGCGGCATCCGCCGGCCTATCTCGTCGTGCAGGAACTCGCGAAACAGCGCGTGGTAGTGGTAGGTTGTCTGCTCACCGCAGCGGCGGTCGACGAAAAGATGGCGCCGGTAAAGATAGTCGAGCAATCGCGGCGCATCGTCGGTGCCGGTGAGCTCGACGGCCTCCGATGGCGTGATCGAGCGCGGCAGCGCGGTCAGCATCAGCACGCGCTGGTTCTCCGGTTTCGCACGATTGAAGATCTCGCCGGCAAAATACTGGAAGATCGCGTCCTTGCCTTCGCCGAGCGATTCCTCCAGCTCGGCGCCCGGGCGGCTCAGGTGCTCGCGCAGCAGCACGAGCGCGGCCACCCATCCCTCGCTCTGCCGGTGGATGCGCTGCAGCGACTTCGGATCGAGCCGGTCCGTTCCGAGCATCGCCTGCGCCTCGTCCGCCGTGCAGCTGAGCGCGGCGGCGTCGATGCGGGCGATGCGCCGGCTCGCGACGAGCCGCGCGAACTCGGGCGACGGATCCGCCCGCGAGATGACGACGACGTTGATGCCGTCCGGAATTTCCTCCAGTCCCTGCACGAGCGCCGCGCGCTGGTCGGACGGCGTGTGCCCTTCGTGGAAGTTGTCGAAGACGATGATGCAGCGGGGCGCGAGCGACGCGAACAGATCGCGACAGAAGTTTCGCGAGAATCGCTTGAGATCCTGCTGCGGCTCGGACATGAAGACCGGCAGCGCGGCGGCCCGCTTGCCGGCGATCTGGATCGCCGCCAGGCGCAGATAGTGCAGGAACGTCGCCGGGTCGCTGTCGCCGACATCGACCTGGTACCACAGATGGCGCAATTGCCGTGCGTCGAGATAGCTCGCGACGAGCGTCGTCTTGCCCGCACCCGGCGGCGCGCTGATCCAGACGACCGGACGCGAAAGCGCCTCGTCGAGCTGCGCGAAGAGCCGTGGGCGCGGCAGCGCGTCGTAGAGCCGCGGGCGGGTCAGTTTCGCGAGAGCGGGCGGACGGACAGCCAAAGGCGATGCGCTTCGATCGAGGGCCGTGGCGGCGTCGTCTAAGCTTAGCATGCCCGATCGAGCCGTCGCGCCCTGACGTACCATACGCACGCGGTGTATGCGGCCATTTGTCGTGGAGGACGATGGAGGCTTCGCGCAATTGCGATGTTCTCGTGCTGGGCGGCGGCAACGCGGCGCTGTGCGCTGCGATCAGTGCGCGGCGCGCAGGCGCGAGCGTGCAGCTCGTCGAATGCGCGCCGAAGCATTTCCGCGGCGGCAACAGCCGCCACACGCGCAACCTCCGCTGCATGCACGACGCGCCGGCGGACGTGCTGACCGGAGCCTATCCGGAAGAGGAATACTGGCAGGATCTGCTCAAGGTCACCGGCGGCGAGACGAACGAGACGCTCGCGCGCATGACGATCCGGCACACGGCGACGTGCCGGCGATGGATGATCGAGCACGGCGTGCGGTTCCAGCCTTCGCTCGGCGGCACTCTGCACGTGTCGCGCACCAACGCGTTCTTCCTCGGCGGGGGCAAGGCGCTCGTCAACGCGTACTACCGGGCGGCCGAGGCGCTCGGCGTGGAGGTGAGCTACGACACCGAGGTGATCGGCCTCGAGCTTCGCGACGGGCACTTCGAATCGGCGAGCGTCGTGCGCCACGGCATCGAGTACGCGATCGGCGCGAAGGCGATGGTGGCCGCAGCCGGCGGCTTCGAGGCGAACCTCGAATGGTTGAGAGAAGCGTGGGGACCGGTCGCCGACAACTTCCTGATCCGCGGCACGCCGTACAACACCGGGCGCGTGCTGCGACTGCTGCTCGACGGCGGCGCGAAGTCGATCGGCGACCCGACGCAGGGCCATTGTGTGGCGATCGACGCACGCGCGCCGAAGTTCGACGGCGGTATCTGCACGCGCGTGGACTGCGTGTCGCTCGGCATCGTGGTGAACGAGCGCGCCGAGCGTTTCTACGATGAAGGCGAAGACTTCTGGCCCAAGCGGTACGCGATCTGGGGACGGCTCGTCGCCGGGCAACCGAATCAGATCGCCTTCTCCGTGATCGATGCGAAATCGATGGGCAAGTTCATGCCGCCGGTGTTCCCGCCGGTGAAGGCGGCATCGATCCGCGAGCTGGCGGTTGCGCTGAAGCTCGATCCCGCCGCGCTCGAGTCGACGGTGGCGCGCTTCAACGCCGCCGTTCGTCCCGGCACGTTCGATCACACGGTGCTCGACGATTGCGCGACCGAAGGCCTGTCGCCGCCGAAGACACACTGGGCGCGGCGAATCGACACGCCGCCGTTCTTCGCCTATCCGTTGCGCCCGGGGATCACATTCACCTATCTCGGCGTGACCGTGAACGAGCGCGCGCAGATGCTGCTGCGCGACGATCGGCCGTCGTCCAACATCTTCGCCGCCGGCGAGATCATGGCCGGCAACGTGCTCGGCAAGGGTTATCTCGCCGGCATCGGCATGTCGATCGGCACGACGTTCGGACGCATCGCCGGCGAGGAGGCCGCGCGAAATGTCGCACGCTAGGACGATCCCGGTGGCGCTGGTCGCGGAAGGCCAGCGGATGGCGAGCATCTGCAACGCCTGCCGCTACTGCGAAGGGTACTGCGCGGTGTTTCCGGCGCTCGAGCGGCGCTTGAGCTTCACCGAAGGCGACCTCGCCTACCTCGCCAATCTCTGCCACAACTGCGGCTCGTGCTACTACGCGTGCCAATACGCGCCGCCGCACGAATTCCAGCTCAACTTCCCGAAGCTGCTCGCCGAAATTCGCGGCGAGAGCTACAGGAAGTACGCATGGCCGCAGCCGCTCGCACGGCTTTACGAACGTAACGGCGCGGTGGTCGCGATTGCCACTGCGGTGAGCCTCGCGCTTTTCATCATGGCGATGGCCATGCTGATCGACCGCCAGGCGCTGTTCGCACCCCATTCCGACGCCGCCGGCTCGTTCTACGCGCTGATCCCGCACGGCGTCATGGCATGGACGTTCGGCATTGTATTTGCGCTCGCGGTCGCGGCGCTCGTCATCGGATCGACGCGGTTCTGGGACGACACGGAAGAGCCGCCGCGCGATTTCGTCAGTCCCGGTCCGTTTGCGCACTCGATGGCCGACGCGCTGCAGCTGAAATACCTCGGCGGGGGCGGCGACGGCTGCACGTATCCCGATGAGCGGCCGTCGCATGCGCGCCGCATCTTCCATCACTTCACGTTCTACGGGTTCATGCTCTGCTTCGCGGCGACGTGTGTGGCGACGGTCTATCATTACGCATTCGGCTGGCATGCGCCGTATGCGTTTTCGAGCATTCCGGTCGTGCTCGGCACGCTGGGCGGCATCGGGCTGCTGGTCGGACCGGTCGGATTGCTGTGGCTCAAGGAACGGCGCGACTCCGCGCTCGCAAGCGAGCGGCAGATCGGCATGGACGTCGGCTTTCTCGTGTTGCTACTGCTGTCGGCGGCGACGGGACTGCTGCTGCTCGCGCTGCGGCAGAGCGCGGCAATGGGCGTTCTGCTCGCGCTGCACCTCGCGACGGTCATGGGACTTTTCCTCACGCTGCCGTACGGCAAGTTCGTGCATGCCGTGTATCGATTCGCCGCGCTCGTGCGCTACCACCTCGAGCGAACACGTCCGCTGCCGGAGATCGGCTCGGAATGATTGCATTGCAACCGCCGGGCCGGCGGATCATCCCGGCTCGAGCTTCCATCGGAGAGCACTCATGAAATTCGTCGTCGCATGCGCCGCCGCATTGGGCCTCGTCCTCGCTGCCGCCGCGGGCGCGCAACAGCCGATCGTCATCAAGTTCAGCCATGTCGCCGCGCCGGACACACCCAAGGGACAGGCGGCGAACGAATTCAAGCGGCTCGCCGAGGAGCGCACGCAAGGCAAGGTCAAGGTCGAGGTCTATCCGAACAGCATGCTGTTCAAGGACGCCGAAGAGCTCGACGCGCTGCAGTTGGGCTCGGTGCAGATGCTCGCGCCGGTGCCGGGCAAGTTCGGGCCGGTCGGATTGCCGGAGTTCGAAGTGTTCGATCTGCCGTACATGTTTCCCGACATCGATGCCGTGCACAAGGTGTATTACGGGCCGGTCGGCGCATCGCTGATGAAACGGCTCGAATCGAAGGGCCTGGTGGGACTCGCGTTCTGGGACAACGGCTTTCGCGTGATGAGCGCGAACCGGCCGCTGCACACGCCGGCCGACATGAAGGGCCTCAAGATGCGGATCAACTCGTCCAAGGTCAACGCGGCGATCATGAAGTCGGTCGGCGCGGTGCCGCAGACGATGGCGTTCTCCGAGGTCTATCAGGCGCTGCAGACGGGCGTGATCGACGGCACCGAGGGGCCGCTGTCGAACCTGTACACGCAGAAGCAGTACGAGGTGCAGAAGCACGTGACGCTGACGTTCCACACGATCAGCAACTACGTCGTCGTCGTGAACAAGTCTTTCTGGGACAAGTTGCCGGCGGACGTCCGCACGACGCTCGAAGGCGCGATGAAGGACGCGACGAAGCTGAACGACCAGGTGGCCGAGAAGGACGAGGCGGCCGCGATCGCCGCAATCAAGGCGTCGGGGCGAAGCGAGATCTACAAGCCGACGGCGGCGGAAAAGGAACAGTGGATGAAGGCGATGCGGCCGGTGCAGGACGAGATGGCATCGCGTGTGAAGAAGGAGACGCTTGCCGCGGTTCGCGCGAGCGTCGGCGCGACCAAGTAGATCATCGGCCAACGAAAGCAAAAAGGGGTGCACATGGGCGCGACGATCATCGACTCCGCGATCTTCGGCAACATCTTCAGCACCGAGGCGATGCGCGGCGTCTGGTCCGATGAAAACCGAACGGCGAAGTACGTCGAGATCGAGAAGGCGCTCGCGATCGTGCAGGGGCGCCTCGGCATCATTCCGCAGGAGGCTGCCGCCGAGATCGTTCGTCACTGCGACGTGCGCAACATCGACATGGACAAGCTGCGCGCGCAGACCGAGCGCATCGGCTATCCGATCCTTGGTGTCGTCTCGCAACTGAACGCGTTGTGCCGCGACAAGCTGGGCGAATACGTGCACTGGGGCGCGACGACGCAGGACATCACCGACACGGCGACGGTGCTGCAGATCCGCGAGGGCCTCGATCTGATCGAAGGCGATCTTGCGACGATCTCGCATTCGCTCGCCGAGCTCGCACGCCGCTATCGCGACACGCCGGTCATCGGTCGCAGCAATCTCCAGCAGGCGATTCCGGTAACGTTCGGATTCAAGATGGCGGCGATCCTGGCCGGCATCGAGCGGCATCGCGAGCGACTTGCGCAGTTGAGGCCGCGCGTATTAATGGGTGAATTCGGCGGCGCGTGCGGCACGCTCGCTTCGATCGAAAAAGGCGCGATGGAAACGCAAGCCGCGCTGATGGCCGAACTCGGCCTCGCCGCGCCCGACATCGCCTGGCATACGGTGCGCGACACGATCGCCGAAGTCGGCTGCTTCCTGGGCTTGATCGGCGGATCGCTCGGCAAGATCGCGATGGACGTGAAGCTGATGATGCAAACGGAGGTCGCCGAGGTCTACGAGCCGTTCGCGCCGGGACGCGGATCGAGCAGCACCATGCCCCAGAAGCGCAATCCGATCTCGAGTTGTTACATCCACGCCGCGGTGTCGGTGGTGCGCCAGCACGCCGCCGCCTTGATGGACGCGATGGTCGCCGACCACGAGCGCTCGACGGGCCCGTGGGAGATCGAGTGGATCGCGCTGCCCGAGGCGTTCTGCCTCACGGCCGGCGCGCTCAAGCAGGCGAAGTTCGTGCTCGCAGGACTCGAGGTCGACGCGAAGAAGATGCGTGACAACATCGACGTCACGAAGGGTCTCGTGATGTCGGAAGCCGTGATGATGGGCCTTGGCCCGTACATCGGACGCGAGTACGCGCACGACCTCGTCTACGAGTTGTGCCGTGTCGCGATTCGCGACGACCGTCCGCTGCTCGACGTGCTGGCAGAGCATCCGCAGATCAACGCGCATCTGGGACGCGACGATCTCGCGAAGCTCTGCGATCCGGCGAACTACCTCGGGCAGGCGGGCGTCATGGTCGACCGGGTGCTCGCGCGGCTCTAGCGCTTGTCCTCGCTCGCCGACACTTGCTCGAGCGGGCTCATCGCGCGCGTCGCGTGCGTGCGACGGGACGCCGGGCGCGAACGCGGATGCGCGACGCGCTCCAGCGCCGGCCGGCTGAACGCCTTCGCCGACGTCGGCTCCGCAACCGGCGCATCAGCTTGCGCAGGAGCGCTCACCGCGTACGAGTCCGGGCTGCTGCAGTCGTTGCCCGATGCCCCCATGCCGCCGCCAGCACCACCGGAGCATTCGTCCGCCGACGCAGGTGCCGAGCCGAACGCGCAGAGCGCGCAGAAGACGATCGTGAGTCGAAGCGTGGGTGGCGTCATGTCGGTTCCTTTGGCGTGAGGAAGCGTCGCGTCACAGCGTGCGCAGGAACGCGACGAGATCCGCCTTTTCCTGCGCGGTGAGGCCGATGTCGAATCGGTCGTTGTAGAAGTCGACGGCGGCGCCGAGATCGTCCGCCGAGCCGTTGTGGAAGTAGGGCGCACGTGCGGCGAGCCCGCGCAGGATCGGTCCCTTGAAGCGGCCGATGTCCTTCCATTTGCCGGTAATGAGCGCACGGCCGGGATCGGTTGTCTCGACGAGCTCGCCCGTGGCCTTGTTGCGAAGCACGTACAGCGGCATGTCGGGCGTGGCGCGCTTCGCATCCGCGATGCCGATGTTGAGCGGCGCAGGAATCGAATGATTGCCCGCGCCCGGCGTGTCGTGACACGTGGTGCAGGTGCCGTCCAGCACCGGCACGTTGAGATCGTCGTTGAGCCCGCTGACGTCGGTGATCCGGATGGGCTTGGTGTTGAACAACGTTTGCCCGCGGGCGACGGCGCTGCGCGCTTGCGCCGTGCTGTTGTCCTCGTCAGCGACGCCGCGCGGATGAGCCCAGCTGTCGTAAAGGTCGAACACGACCTTGTCGAACGGCGCGCCGCTCCGGTAGTCGCCCGATACGACGTCGTTGATGCCGAAATAGAACGGCTTCGTGACGAGATGCAACGGTCCGCCGTTCGCGCGACGCGCGGTCAGCGCCTTGGCATCGCGATCGAACACCTGCGCGCTGAAGAGTCCCATCTCGAACTCGACGATCGCGTCGCGCTGCGCCTGCGTAAGCGGCTGCGCGCTTTGCGCATGACCGGTGGTCGCGCTGTTCGATTGGTCGGCAAGATCGAAGTGCAGCGACGCGAAGCACTTCGTCGTGCCGACGATGCAATCGGTCGAAGCAGCATCAGGGAATGTTTCGCGACCATCCCACATGATCGTGCTCAGAAACTTGATGTTCGCGGAGGGAAGCGGCCGGCGGAACAGCGACAGCTCGTGCGCCGAGGCGAACCCGTAGGGATCGTCGACGTCGGCGAGCTCGAACTCGGCGTTGTCGGGGATGCCGATCCCGACGCGGATCACGCCTTTGGCGAGCAGCATGCTGTACGCCGCGCGCCGGGCGTCGACCGTCGATACGTCCGCGTTGGGCGAGTTGGAACCGTCGTTCGTGCGGAAGATCGGATCGCGCCCTTGGGTCGCGTCGAAGCGCGCGCGGATCGAGGCCGGTGTCACCGTCCACCCGTCGCCCCCCTGATGGCACGTGTCGCAGCTTCGTCCGTTCGTGCCGAGGTTCTGGAAGAAGGGATTGGACGTGTCGATCCGGCCGCTTGTGTGAAACGTTGCCGACATACCGGATGGATTGGAAAAGAGCAGCAGCGGACCCTGCGGGTCGCCGGCCTGCGTGCTTGCGCAGAGCGCGATCGCGACGGCTGCCGCGATCGCGGATCGTTGCGCCAGGCGATAACGCATCTTCATTTGTCCGGTCTCTCTTGCTCGTTGCATGTCCGTCTCCGTCTGGAAATTCGCCGCCCCGGATACCCGCGTTCCTGCGGCTCCTGTCTGCTAAAGCGGAATTGCGGGATGGGACACGACAGCGGCCCGAGGCCCGTCGAATATTCACGTTGAACCCCCATGCATCGCAGGGACTTGCGAGGGCGAGCGCGCCTCGGCGATCCCCCGTATCATTCGCGCTCGCCGACACGACGAAAGCGATGCGAATGAGTACGCCGGGCAATCCATTGACGCTCGCCCATTGGCGGCGCACGGTGTCCGAGCTCTACGCGGACGTCCGGGCAACGTCGCTGCACCATCCGGCGCAGGCCGCGGCGCGCTTTCGCAGCGCGCGCGATCGCCTGTTCGTCGAGCATCCGGATAGCCCGATCGCGCTTCCCTATCGCCGGCAGTGGCGCGGCGCGTCCTGGTATGCGTACGACCCCGCGTGGCGGATCATCGGCACATTCGTTCCGCTCGCGGTCGTCACGACATTCAGATTCCGCTCGCCGAGGACGGCGTGCTGCGATGCTCGCGGACGGGGACGGTGCGTTTCGAAGTTGCGGGCGCGGCCGCGCAACTCGCGTTGTATTGGCTCGAAGGCTACGGCGGCGGATTGTGGCTGCCGTTCGCCGATTCGACGACCGGCGAGGGGACGTACGGCGGCGGCCGCTATCTTTACGACACGATCAAAGGCGCCGACCTCGGGGCGAGCGTCGACGCGTTCGTGCTCGACTTCAACTTCGCCTACAACCCGTCGTGCGCGTACGACGAGCGCTGGTCGTGCCCGTTGTCACCGCCGGAGAACCGGCTGCCGTTCGCCGTGGCCGCGGGGGAACGGCTGTTGCGCTAGGCCGGCGATTCTGCGAACGCCGGCGCGGGCTCGTATCCGATCGCGCTTCGCAGCGCATCGTCGACCGTCTCGAGCCAGACGAACGTAAGCCGCTTGCGCGCGTCCTCGGGAATCTCCTCGAGGTCCTTGCGGTTTCGCGCCGGCAGCAGCACGGTATGGATGCCGGCGCGAAGCGCCGCGAGCACCTTTTCCTTGATGCCGCCGACCGGCAGCACGAGGCCGCGCAGGCTGATCTCGCCCGTCATCGCGCAGTCGCTTCGCACCGGCTTGTCGAGCGCGAGCGAGGTCAACGCGACGAACATCGCCACGCCCGCGCTCGGTCCATCCTTCGGAATCGCGCCGGCAGGGACATGCAGATGGACGTCGGACTTCTCGAATACGGAAGGGTCCGTCTGCAATCGGACCGCACGCGCCTTGACGAGCGTCAGCGCGGCCTGTGCGCTTTCCTTCATCACCTCTCCGAGCTGTCCGGTGAGGATCAGTCGGCCCGTGCCTGGCGTTCGCGTGGCTTCGATGAACAGGATGTCGCCGCCCACGGGCGTCCACGCAAGGCCGGTCGACACGCCGGGAACGCTCGTGCGCATCGCGAGCTCGCTTTCGAAACGCGGCGGCCCGAGAATCGCCGCGACGTCGGATGCGTCAATACGAACATGCATAGCGGTGCCTTCGGCGATGCGCATCGCGGCATGGCGGAACAGGCTTCCGATCTCGCGCTCGAGGTTGCGCACGCCGGCTTCGCGCGTGTAGTCACCGATCACCGCGCGCAAGGCGTCGTCGCTCACCTCGCATTGCTCGGGCGTGAGGCCCGTCGCCTCGAGCTGGCGCCGAACGAGGTAGCGCTGCGCGATCTGCAACTTCTCCTGCTCGGTGTATCCCGGCAGCTCGACGACTTCCATCCGGTCGCGCAGCGGCCCCGGAATGCGGTCGAGCACGTTGGCAGTGCCGATGAACAGGATCCGCGAGAGATCGAACGGCACGCCGAGGTAATTGTCGCGGAACGTCGAATTCTGCTCGGGGTCGAGCACTTCGAGCAGCGCGGAGGCCGGATCGCCCTGGATGCCGGCGCCGAGCTTGTCCATCTCGTCGAGCATCATCACGCAGTTGCGTGTCCCCGCCTTGCGCACCGCCTGGATGATGTTGCCCGGCATTGCGCCGATGTACGTGCGCCGGTGTCCGCGAATCTCGGCCTCGTCGTGCACGCCGCCGAGGCTCAGCCGAACGAACTTGCGGCCGAGCGCCTTGGCGATGCTCTGGCCGAGCGACGTCTTGCCCACACCGGGCGGCCCGACGAAGCACAGGATCGGGCTCTTGCCGTGCGGATTCAGCTTTCGCACCGCGAGAAACTCGAGGATGCGCCGCTTGACCTTGTCGAGGCCGTAGTGGTCGGCGTTGAGAATGCGGCGCGCCTCGTCGATCTCGATGCGCTCGTCGCTCGGCGTCGCCCACGGCAGCTCGACGAGCCAGCTCAGGTACGTGCGCACCATCGAATATTCGGGCGAGGCTTCCGACATCTGCTCGAGCCGCTTCAATTCCTTTTTCGCCTGCTTCTCGACCTCGTCGGGCATTTGCGCTTTCGCGATCTGCTCGGCGAGCTCCGCGAGCTCGGAGTCGGCGCCGTCCGCTTCGCCGAGCTCCTTCTGGATCGTCTTCATTTGCTCGCGCAGCAGAATCTCGCGTTGCCGCTGCTCGAGCCGCTCCTGCGTCTGCGCGCCGATTTCGCGCGAAAGCCGCAGCACCTCGATGCGGCTCACGAGGAAGCGCAGCACCGTGTCGAGCCGCGCGGCGATGTCGTACGTCTCGAGGATGTCCTGCTTTTCCGCGGGCTTGATGTCGAGCAGCCCGGCGACGAAATCGGCGAGGGCGCCGGGCGAGCTCACCTGCTCGAGCGCCGTGACGAGCTCGGCGGGCACGCGCTGCATCAGCTCGAGCGCTTCGGCGGCGCGCGCCTTGACCTGCATCATCCGCGCCTCGATCTCCTTGCTCATCTCCTGCGGGTCGCTGAGGAGCTCGACGCGCGCGACGGCGAACGGAACATCGTCGACGAACCCGGCGACGCGAAACCGCTGGTCGCCGTGGCAGACGAGGCTGTGCGTGCCGTCCGGCAACGTCAGATAGCGCAGGATCGTCGCGACCGTGCCGACCGCGTACAGGTCGCTCGGCTTCGGATCTTCGGCGTCGGAATTGCGCTGCAGCAGCACACCGATCTTGCGCCCCGTGCGCGCGGCTTCCTGCGCGCCGGCGATCGATGAAGCGCGCCCGAGCATCAGCGGTGCGATCAACCCGGGAAACAACACGAGGTTGCGCGTCGGAATCACGATGATCGCGTCGGCCGGCATGCCCCCCATCGGCCCATCCGACGCCTGCGGGCGCGGCGCGTCGGCGGCGATCGGCGCATTGCGGTTCGGTTCGTCGATCATCGATCGTGCGCGATCACGCGAGCCGGCGCAGCCGCAGCACGAGGCAGCCGTCGACAAGCTCGCGCCCGTCGATCTCGTAGCGGCCAGCCGGCAGTTCGATCCGCCGCTCGAAGCGGCCGTAGGGAATCTCGAGCCGGCGAATGCTCTCGCCCGGCGCGGCGTCGAGCGGACGCACGCCGACGACATGAAGGCTCTTTCCGTCGGTGGTAACGTTTACGGCGTCGGGCACGACGCCGGGCAGCGCGACGCGAATGATGATCGCGCGCTCGCTTTCGACGATGTCGACCGGCGGCTCCCAGCAAGGCCCCGCATGCCCGAGCGCGAGCGTGAAGAACTGATGATGCATCCGGTCGGCCTCGCGCAGCAGCTCGATCGCCTCCGCGAGCAGGCCGGAACCGGTTTCACGAAAGGCCATGATCCCGTTCGATCACGGCTTGGGAATGTGCAGTGTCCGACTGATCATCAGCGAGCCCGATAGCGCATACAGCACCGACAGCGGATGTAAAAGCCACGGCCCGATATGGACCGCGCCAAGCCATAGTCGTTCACCGATGGCGCCCACGGACGCAGCCCATGCGACAAGCCCGACGAGTACGATGGACGTCGGAATCGGCGTGCCTTCGAAGTAGCGCACCTTGCCGCCCTGCGACAGCGCGTCGGCGGTGACGTTGTAGCGCGCGAGCCGGCTCACGCCGCACGCGACGAAGTACATGAGGATGATGGCGTCCCAGAAGCCCTGCATTCCCGCTGCATATGCGATCGCCGCGGGCGCAACGCCGAATGAAATCACGTCGGCGAGCGAATCGAGCTCGCGGCCCATCATCGACGATTCCCTGCGCCAGCGTGCGACGCGGCCGTCGAGCACGTCGAACACGAGCGCGAGCGCGACGAGTGCGCATGCGACCAAGAGCCTCGACACGTCGCGCGACTGCACGAAATCCAGCGAGGCGAGCACGCCGCCGGCGCCGCAGACCGCATTCGCGAGCGTCAGCCAATCGGCGACGTGGAAGCCGCGGATCATCGAGAAATGTCGGCCGGTATCCATCGGAATGCTGTCGACTGCGCGCGATCCGGTGCGGATGCGGAACCTCCACGCGGCCGCGTCGGCCTCACCGTAGTGTGACCATGGAGGCTCGAATGAATTGCGTCATCAAGTCCCTACTGATAGCAGCGACTTTCGCCGGTGTCGCGGCCGGATGCGCGACCTACGACTACGGCTATGAACGTCCGTACTACTACGGCTACGATTACGGTCCGTATTACTACGGCCCCTACTACGCACCGGGCTATTACGTCGGGCCGCCGGTCGTCGGCTTCGACTTGCGGTACTCGGATCGTGACCGCCACCGGCAT